>Ga0335074_10016327_pt1 | contig 10454 bp, 7 predicted proteins | sample Lox_Sample_23_FD_206715 | JGI IMG/M metagenome (GOLD analysis project Ga0335074, IMG submission 206715) | Soil microbial communities from Loxahatchee National Wildlife Refuge, Florida, United States - Lox_Sample_2.3 | ecosystem: Environmental > Terrestrial > Soil > Wetlands | place: USA: Florida...
GAGCACCTCGCGACCGCCTACCGGCAGCCCGTACCGGCGTTCGTCTTCGTGGACCCGCGCGGCTATAAGGACAACCCGTTCTCGCACATCGAGGACTTCAAACGCCGGATGCCCGATAAGAGCGAGGCGATGGTCTACCTACCGGCATCGTTCATGGCGCGCTTCTTAGCGACCGGCATTACCGCGGCCGCACTGACCAAGCTCTACGGCGGCCCGACGTGGGAGGAAGCTGTCGAGATGGACGAACCTAGCCGGCAGCGCGCGGGCGAGCGCCTCGCCAAGTTGTTCGGCGACAGGCTCAGCGAGCACTTCGACTGGGTTACCAGCTTCAACGTCGAGCCGGAGCGCCGCAACGACTACTACCTGCTGTTCGGCACCGACCACAAGGACGGACTGCGCGCGATGAAGCGCGGCATGTGGGCCGTCGACCAGCACGGCGGCGAGGGGTTCAAGCAAGCCAAGACACTCCCCGGCCAGGCGCAGCTGTTCGGCGACGACACCGTCACAGTGCCGCCTGACACCACCATCCTCGGCGGCCTCCTGCGAGCAGAATTCGGCGAGCAGGTCTTCTGCATCGAGGAGGCCGAAGATTTCACGCTGTGCCGGACCAAGTACCTCGACAGCCCGCACCTCCGGCGATGGGCGCTTAGGCCGCTGGAGCAGAGCGGCGACCTAGAGGTTCTGGAGTCCACCCGCCGCCGGAAGGGCGACTACCCGCCGGGCACCAAGATGCGTTTCAGACGGTAGAACGAACGGGGCTGCGGTACCAACCGCCGGAGCCGAGTCTGTGTTCCACGAGAGCACGCGAGGAACGGCTATCGGACAGCAGCGAGAACTGGGGCGCCACGGCCTCGGTCCCTAGGCTGGGGCATCTGGTCCCACTCGCGACCGTCCAGTCGCCGGCCACCGCTCTTGGGGCGGTGGCCGCCCCACTGCTTGAAGAAGAACGCGACGCCCTCGTTTTGGCAGCGGTCGCGCAGGTCTGTCACCCACTCGCGGTCGATGCTGCGGTGCCGCGGACCCGACTCGCCGCCGGCGATGAGCCAGTCTATGCCGGCCAGGTCCAGCCCGTCCAGTGGTCCGAGCAGCGGCTCGGCCGAGATGAACCGGACGGCGGCCGGCACCTCGCGCAGCGCATCGGCGCGGTGCACGAAGCGCCGGTTCTCGATGGTGACCCCCATCCAGATGTTGCGCCGCCATGGCAGCTGCGAAGCGAGCTCGGCGAGGCGGTCCTGGCGTTTGGTGAGAATCTGGAAGGTGTGCTGCTCGGCGCGGACCATGACGTCGAATACCTGGGCGACGTAGTGGGCCGGGATGTCCTCGTGAAACAGGTCGCTCATCGAGTTGACGAACACGGCTCGTGGGCGGCGCCAGCGCAGCGGCATTTCCAGCCGTTCGGGCCATACGCGGAGGTCAAAGCCCTGCTCGTAAGGGTGGCCTGGCACGCCGCGCCAACGCTCGGCGAACGTCTCGGCGTAGCAGTGAGCGCACCCCGGTGAGACCTTCGAACAGCCGGTCACCGGATTCCAGGTGGCCTCGGTCCACTCGATGCGACTGCGGTCAGCCATAAGAAGATGTTCGGATCGGGCGGCGTGGCACCTGCATAGCGTCGCATGGCTGGAGGATCGAACGGTCGTTCGCATAGGACGCTATGGCGCCCACCCGCAGCAGTTTCGCCCACGGGCTGGCCCGAGTTCGACCGTTAGGTACCAGGGTTCCTTCTCGGCCGCCAGCGAGCAGAGGGGCTGGTTCCTGAGCCACTTGCAGCTGGCACTCGGCTGCCATCCTGTCAGTCGTGGACGAGGCTGAGGGCGAACACCCTGCGGCGGCGACAGCGAGCCCTGGCGCTTATCCGGCGGGGCGCTGAACTGACAGCGCCTGCGGCGGGCGGCATGGTTGGCCTCCTAGGCGGACGACCTGGTGTATTCGCCGGCACGAGCGTCGGCTTCGCTATCCGCGAGGTGCCGCTGAGACTTGGCGATGAGTTCGAGCAGCGGCAGCTAGGGCCGCGCGAGAAACGCCGCGCGGGTGCTGCGCTGTATTGGGCGCTCAGGGAGGTCGAGGACCGTCTGGAGGAGGGAGAGGAACCACGGAGCGATGACTTCTTCGCCACCGACGACACCGAGCGCGGCCGCGCGGACGAATTGCTGGACAGCGTCAGATGCCTAGACGCAACATGTCCGACCGCGCAGACCAAGGCATTCCGCTACCCCTCGCAGCTGGCCGTGCACGTTGAGGTGGACTTGCCCGAGCAAGACGGCGCTCGTTCTCTCAACCAGTAGAGGCAGTCTCAGGGCTGACGTTCGCCAGACGCTCACACGCACAGGCAATCCAGAACTGTCAGCGGACGACGAGGACCCGCGCTGCCGCGCGACTGCCGACTTCTCGTCGAAGTAGAAGCTGGCTCTGCAGTGCGCGGGGTCGAGCAGAGCCCAGTAGCGTGAGATCGAGTCGTGGACCTGCTTCCGCTGTGCGACGTGCATCTCGCGATCAGCGTCCGCCTCCTCCCTTGCGCGGCGCGAAAGGCAGCCTCCAGGCCCCGAGGATCCCGTCCCGAGCGTATTCGATCCTCGGCGACGGCTTTGATGCCCACCCCGGCGAGCGTCCGGGGAGTGGCTCGCGACGCACCGGTGTCTTCCCCCTCGCCAACCAGGGGACGTCGGCACCACGCGAGTTATATCTAGCGCTAGGTGTGTATAATGTTGGCGTCGTCGCAGTTCATCCGCAGGAGGCATCAGTGGAAGATCACGCTCGGGAGCAGGCATACCAGGGGTGCGGAGGACAGGCTGTCGGCGATCCGCGGCGGTCGGGCTGCCCACGGTGCGCGGACGGCGGGACGTGCCGGTCGTGTGCGCAGCGGCGAAAGCACGCGTGGCGGCTGGTCGAGCATCGCGGTCTGAGCTACGAGGGGGCTGCGGCGCGGATGCGGCTGACACCGGCGCAGGTGCGCCTGTTGGTGTTCAGGGAGCGCGACCATCAGGATCTCCAGCGCTTCAAGCTGGATCTGATCCCGACTGACCGCCTGCGCGCGTTGATCGACCGTGAGCTCGAGCGTGACCCGTTTCTGTCGCGGGCGGAGCTGGCGGTGTGGATGGACATGCCCCAGATCGAGCTCGACCGCCGAGTTGGGTATGCGCCGGGAAAGGACGGGCGTCGCCAGCGGCGGATCGGGATCGAGCTGGCGAGCAGAATCGTGATCGCGCTCGGGCGCGCACCGATCGACCTCGAAGGCTGCTGAACGGCCCAAACCATGGCCGGCTCGCCGGCGGTGGGATCGGCGGGTGAGGGGGGCGCAATGGGGCGAGAGCGGTCTGTAGGCCGGCGATAGATGCGCGGGACGCGAGAGGCTTGCTGCTCGTCGCGGGGCCACGCGCGCGCCGGCCCGGTACCTAGCTGACGAAGAGGCCTTCTGCGGCCACCTATTCGATCAGCAAGGAGGTAGCTGCGTTGCAGCTCATCAATCGAATCACCCGTCGGGTCCGGATCCGTGTGGCCATGGCGGTTGCGGTTCTCGTGGCGCTTGCCGGTATGCGTGTTGGTGTGGCGATCGTGGCCAAGGCGGCCGGGATCCCGAGCAACGCGCAGGGGATCGGCGGGTTCGTGAACGGCGCCAAGGCGCTGGTCGACCCGGCGCTGGTGATGGTCGCTGCGGTCGCTCCGTTGGCGCTGATCGCTGGCGGGCTGGTGCTGTTGTTCGGCGGCCGCCGCGGGATGCAGATCATCGGCACCAGCCTCGGCGTGCTGCTCGTGCTTGGCAGCGTCACGGCGCTGATCAACTGACCGGCATCGGGGTGCGACCGGTCCGTGTGGAGCGAGATCAGAAGGACGCGGTCACGCCAGCCCAGCCGGGGGACGGCGGGCCGGGCGGCGTGACGCGGAGCCGCCGGCAGCTGCTTCTCCTGGGCGCAGTGGTGCTGGCCGTGGCGTTGCTGCTCTGCGCGGCCTCTCCGCCCCGGGCAATGGCGTTGCCCATCGGGCCGATCGGCCTGGGTCCTCTCGGCGGGCTTGGGGGCCTCCTCGGTGGGGTCACGGGCGGGATCGCGAAGCTCGCGGTAGGCGCGTTCGACGCGATCATCAAGGCGCTGTTCGCGCCGATCGCGAAGTTCATCACCACGGAGCTGATCGGCTGGCTGGTCGCGGTCCCGAACCTCACGCAGGGCAACGTCGCGCAGCTCGAGCAGACGGTGGAGGCGATGGGCGGCGGCCTGCTCGGAGCGGTCGCGACGATTTCAACGATCCGCTACTGGGCCGCCGGGTTCGCCGGCGGGGGCGACTCGGGGTTCGCGGCGCTGGAGGGGCTGACCAGGACGGTCGGCGCGGCGCTGTTCCTCGCGATCTGGCCCTGGCTGTTCGACACCGCGGTGAGCCTCACGAATCTGTTCACCAACTCGCTGCTCGGGTCAGGCGCGGTCGTCCACAGCGTCTCGCACCTGCTCGCGGCTGGGCTCGGTGCGGGCATCGCACTCAACTTCACCCCGATCGGCCTGTTCCTGGACATCGCGATCGCCGTCGCGGCGAGCCTGCTGTTCCTGGGCCTGCTGCTGGTGAAGATCGTGGTCAGCATCTCCACGGTCCTGGTGTTCATCGGCATGCCGCTGGCGGTCGTGGCGTGGCCGGTGGTGCCGTGGGTCGCCCGGGCGGCGATGCGCGCGTTCGCGGTCTGCCTGCTGGTGCCGGTGATGTGGGCGCTGTGCTTCGCCGCCTCGGCCGCCGTGAGCCTGAACGCGATCAGCTTCAACGCCTCAAGCGTCCTGAACGCCCTGATCGAGCCGCTGGTCGCGATCGTGCTGCTGTGGGTCATGCTCCGGCTGCCGATCCACCTCGCCAAGGTGGCGATGCTCGGAGCCGCGCCGCTCGGCGGCGGGTTCGCCTCGCGCGCGGTCAGCTACGCCGCCGGCTCCCAGCTACGAGACACCGCCCGCCAACACCTCCCCTCCTGGGCCGGCGGCCAGCCCACTTCAAGCACCGAGCAGACAGCGCAGGCCGAGAGCCGCACGGGAACCAGGCTGCGCCAGTCCGCGACGCTCGCCGGCGCAAGCGCCACCGGCGGCGCGGCAGGTGCCGCAGCTGCAGCCGCCCGCGGTGGAACGAGCACTGGGACCGCCGCTGGCGGGTCGGCCGGGTCGAGCGCCACCGGTCCAGGCACCGGCGGGAACGGGCGCTCGTACACGCCGCCGCGGACGGCGCAGGCCAACGCGGCCGGACACGCCGGCGAAGGCGGGTTGCAGACTCCGAGCTTTCGTGAGCAGGACTTCGCCAATGAGACGTTCGAGGCTAGGTTCCGCGAGCGCACCAGCCCGGTGTCCGCCGAGCAGGCCACGGCGGCGCTCCAGGCCCTGCCGGCCGACACGCAGCGCGGGATCGGCCAGCTGGTCTCAGAGCACGGCGCGGGGGCGCGCGAGCACCTCGCCTACCAGGCGATGGGCGAATGGTCACCCGACGAGCGCGAAGCGCTGCGGACGCTCGCCGCTGCCAGCCCCGAGATCCGCGCCCAAGCGCTCGGCAACACGGCCGAGACCGGCGATCAGCAGGATGGCTGGGCGCCGGTGGGCGTCACGAACCAGGATGCGGGAGGCGAGCAGCAGCGAAGCTCCGCGCCGTTCGGGGCCACCCCGCCGGCGTCGACACCGCAGTCGCCGGGCGCCGGCAGCCCGAGCCAGCCCCGAGGAGTCGACCTCCCCGACGCTTCCGGACCGGCTCCTCACAACCACGAGGGCTGATCGATGCGTGCCGCACCAGCTCATCTTGAGTCGAAGCTTCGGTTCTGGGATCTGAGCGTCGGTCAGATCGCAGCCGCGTTCGCGGGGATCATGCTCGGTGTCGCGTGGGCGAAGTTCCTCTCGCCACTGCATGGGATGTGGGGTGCAATGAGCGGCGCGTACATCGCCGCGCTGCCGGTCGTTCCCGTGTTCGTCGCGAGCCAGACCGAGCTCGACCTGGGCGGTCTGCTCGCGGGCGCGATCAGATGGCGGCGGCTCGAGGGTCGCTACCTGCCCGGCGCCGGCGAGACGGCGCAGGGGTACCTGCTCTGGGACGAGCACGCCGACAGCGGGCCGGGCGGCGAGGCCGAGGTCTTGGAACGCGAGCTGCAGGCGCTGTGGGACGAGGCGCCGGCGAACACCAGCGCGGACCCGAGTGCCTTCGTCGCCGCGAGTGACCGCGACAGCACCAACGACGGCGACCTGGACCCAGGCAGCCGCCCGTGGCTGAGCAACGGAAGAGGGAGGTGAAGATCGTGAAGAGGAAAGCCAGGCGCTTGGTTGGGGAGCTGCCGGCAGCGGGCGAGCTATTGACGATCGAGGCGATCGACCGGACCGGCCTGATCGTCACGAGCGAGGGCGCGCTGGTGCGGATCTTCCGGGTCACGCCGCGTAACCCGCTGCTCATGTCCGTCGGCGAACGAGAGAAGACCGCCGCCGCGTTTCAGCGACTGGTGTCCCAGCTGGGCGCCGATGAGACCGTGCAGATCTACATCGACGCCCGGCCGGTGAACCTGACGCAGCTGCTGGCCGACTGCCGCCGAGAGGTGCAGGCGAGCGCCGGGCCCGTGCCGAGCGTCGAGGATGGTGATCGGTTGGCGCTGGCCCGCTGGCGGCTGTACGCGGCGATGGAGGAATCGCTGCGTCTGCACGCCGACGCGCAGGCGGCCGTGCAGGTGAGCTGCTACGTGGTTGCGCCGCTGGTGCCCCGCCAGACCGTTGCGCGGGCGGCGCTGGCGTGGGCGAGGCGGAGCAGGCTGCCGACGGCATCGTTGGAGCGGCCCGTGCAGGCGCACCGGCGGGCGGTGCGCGAGCAGCTCGCGCACACCGACGCGCTCCGCTCGGAGCTGGAGGCCGAGGGGATGGCGACCGAGCTGCTCGACGGCGAGCAGGTGCTCCGGCTGCTGTGGGCAAGGTTGAACCCGACCAAGGCCGACCACGCCCACCGGCGCGCGCCAGCGGGTGTGGAGGTGCTGGGAGAGCTCGAGGCGCGGGCGGATCGTGATCTCGCGCGCGACGCCGCGCTCAGGTTGCGCGAGCAGATCGCGCAGTCAAGCCTCGACTTCCGAGCCTCGCACCAGCACGTGGTCGTTGATCGTGACGTCGAGCAGACGATCCTGGTCGCGAACACGGCGGGGCGTACGCAGATGGGCTGGTTGCACGGTGCGATGCTGACCCGCCAGCCGTTCACGCTGTCGGTGTTCGTGCACGGGCTGGAGCGTCGCCGCGAGCGCCAGAAGCTGAAGCTTGCCTACCGCCGGCTTCACACGATCAATCGCGGCGCCGAGCAGCGCGGCCGCGTCCCGGACTTCGACCGCTACGTGCAGGAGCGTGAGTACCGCGAGCTCTTGGGCGAGATGGCCAGCGGCGAGCAGGCCGGCCTGTATCGCGTCGCCGTCTATCAGACGCTGCGTGCGCGGGGACCGGACCCGGACCTGGCCGCGCTTGCAGAGGCCGTCGACTTCTGCACGGAGTCGATCGAGTCGGCGGGGGATTGCAAGGTCAGCCGTGGCGAGTTCCACCAGCACCCGCTGTGGTCCTCGAGCCTGCCGTTGGGCCGCGACGTACACCGCAAGGCGCGTAAGTACCCGACCGTCAACGCCGCGGACATGGTGCCGCTGATCGGTACGAAGTGCGGGTCGCCGACCGGGGTGCCGTTCGCGTTCGCCGACCCCGGCCGCACCGTCGAGCTCATGAACCCCTACGACGAGGAGCACGCCAACCACACCCTCGTGATCAGCGGCCGGAGCGGAAGTGGGAAGGCGCTCGACATCGAGACTCCGATCCCCACACCGAGCGGCTGGACGAGGGTGGCGGAGCTCCGCATCGGCGACGAGGTATACGACGACGCGGGGCGCACATGCCGAGTCACAGGCGTGTTTGACCAGCCCCCCGGACGTTCCTGCTTTGAGGTCTTTTTCTCGGACGGAAGCACGATCGTCGCCGACGCCGAGCATCGCTGGCTCACGTATGACTTCAGGTCACGGAAAGCCGCGCGCTACCGCGCCACCACGACCCAACGGCCGCTCGACAGACTGGGCGGCACCTCGCGATTCCGGGGGGTGACCCGCCACCGGGACGGTCGCTGGAAAGCCCAGGTGGGCGTGAATGGGGCCACTAGGCACCTCGGAATCTTCGTCGACGAGGAGGCTGCCGCGGAGGTCGCGCAACAAGCCCGCCGATGGCTGCTGAACTCGAGGACGCCCAAGCCAGGCCTCGTCACCACCGAGCAGATCCGCCTCTCCCTGCGCCACGGCAAACACGCCAACCATGCCATCCCGGTTACGAAGCCACTCGTCGCCCCTGACGTCCAGTTACCGCTTGCCCCTTACACGTTAGGTGCCTGGCTCGGCGACGGATCATCACGGCACGCGACGATCTACACCGCCGACTCGCAGATCTCCGAGCTGATCGCCGCGGACGGCTACGCGGTGACGCGGCATGCGGCTCCGCTCGCTTATGGCGTCGGACCATGCATTCCGCGGGTTTGCGACACGCGGAGAGCCTGTGCTCGCTGCGGTGTGTCATTCGCGCCGCAGGTGGCCGCGCAACGGTTCTGCTCGGGATCGTGCACGACTCGTTACCTCCCGTCGGGGTCGTGGCCTGCTCTGCTGACGTGCGCACGTTGTGGCGGCCCGCTGCAACCGGAGGCAAGGGTGACGGTCTGCAAGCCATGCGTCCGAGCCACTACGCCGAACAGTGTCCTTCGCTCACTTGGACTGTTCGGCAACAAGCACATCCCACCTCGCTACCTTCGAGCCTCAGAGACCCAGCGTCGCGCGCTATTGGCCGGACTTCTCGACACGGACGGCTGCGTGACTCAAGCCGGAGGAATCAATTTCGATTCCACAAACGCGCGGCTTGCCAAAGATGTCCGCGAGCTGGCACTGAGTCTCGGCTACCGGGCGACGATCATCACGAAGCGCGCGACCCTGAACGGCCGAGATTGCGGCCCAGCGTACCGCGTGTCATTCACGACATCGGACGACGTGTTCCGACTCGAACGCAAGCGAGAGCTGCTGCGTCAACGCTCCTCACGCCACAACCCCGAGCGCACGCGCTACCGCTACATCGTGGACGTCCGCCCGGTCGCCAGTAGGCCGGTTCGCTGCATCAGCGTCGACTCGCCGAGTCACCTGTTTCTCGCCGGCGAGGCGATGGTCCCGACCCACAACACGATGACCGCCAATGTTTTGCTTTCGCGCTGTCTGGCCGCCCGCGCCAGGGGGTTCGTGATCGACCGGGCGGGCCACTACGAGACGCTCACCCGGCTGCTGGACGGGGCGCAGCAGGTCGAGATCGGCGCGGACGACTCCCCGTACGCGCTCAACCCGTGGGATGTGCCGGATCCGGCGAAGGTGTCGCGGGAGAAGATCGCGTTCCTGCTCGCGCTGCACCAGGTGATGATGGGCGGCCTGGACGCGCGGCAGATCGGGATGATCGGCGCCGCGATACGCGCGGTTTATGCCAAGGCCGCGGCGCTGTCGGGCAGCCAGCCGCGCGAGTCGATGCTCCAGGACGAGCTCCGCGCCCAGGCCAAGGAAGCCCAGGACCAGGTCGCCGTCGATGTCGCCGCGACGCTCAGGAACCTCGCCGACCGACTGTCCGAGTACTGCGGTCAGGGCACCTACGCCTACCTGCTCGACCGCGCCACGACTGTCCCCGCCGACGCACCACTCGTGGTGTTCGACACGCGCCGCTGCCCGGAATCGGAACTCCGACTCGTGATGTTCGCGCTGATGGAGTACATCACCACCAGCGTCGAGCGGCACTGGAGCGCGCACAAGGCCGCGGCGAGCAGCCCGGATGCGCCGCTGTTCCTCGGGCGGTCGATCATGTTGATCGACGAGGCGTGGCATCTGATCAGCCGCCCTGAGACCGGCGCGTACGCGAACAACCTCGCCCGACGCGCCCGGCACCTGGGGCTGGTGCTGATCGTCATGTCGCAGCAGCTGTCCGACTTCGACACCGAGCACGGCGTCGCGCTGCTAGGGAACTCGTCCCAGCAGCTGCTGCTGGCGCAGAACCCCAAGGAGATCCCGTTCATCGCCGACACCGTGCAGCTCTCAGAGCGCGAAGCCGCCGAGCTGCAGCGGCTGAAGACCGTCAAGGGCCGCCACGCGCAGATGCTGTGGCTGAACGGCACCCGCGGACACGGCAAGGTCGCGCTCCGCGTCGGCCCGACCGAGTACTGGGCCTACACCTCGGACCCGACGGAGCAGGCGATCCGCGAGGCCGAGATCGCGCGCCATGAGGGCAACGTGTGGGCGGCGATCGCCCAGCTCGCCAAGCGCGGCACCCGCGCCCACCGCGAACGGCAAGGCAACCCGCTGTGAACAGCACCGACCCACCCGCACCAAACGAGCACCACTCGCCGGGCGGCCACGAGCGGTCACGCGCCGCCCCGATGGGCGTCATCTCCCGACATCCACCCGTCTCGCCCGCATCCAACGGTGCGACGACGATGCTCTCCTC
>Ga0335074_10016328_pt1 | contig 10453 bp, 11 predicted proteins | sample Lox_Sample_23_FD_206715 | JGI IMG/M metagenome (GOLD analysis project Ga0335074, IMG submission 206715) | Soil microbial communities from Loxahatchee National Wildlife Refuge, Florida, United States - Lox_Sample_2.3 | ecosystem: Environmental > Terrestrial > Soil > Wetlands | place: USA...
CTACTTCCTCGAGGCCATTATCGAGACAGCGGACCGCGACCTGGACGACCGGACCGTAGCGTTCCTGCTCGAGCAAGTCGCTGGCGACGGCGGCCAGTGGAACATGTTCGCTGCGCTGGTCGCCAAGCACGGCCTGGTGCCCAAGGGCTACATGCCCGAGACGCAAAGCTCGTCCAACACCGCCAGGATGAACTCGATCCTGCGTTACCAGCTTCGCCAGGGAACGCGCTCGCTGCGGGCCGCGGCGGCAGAGAGCGTAGCGGCCGCCAGGTCGGTCAAAGCGCAGATCCTGGAAACGATCTACCGCGTGCTGTGCATCCATCTCGGCACGCCGCCGGACCGTTTCGACTGGCAGTGGACCGACAAGGACAAGCAGTTCCACCGCGACGGCGTGCTGACCCCGCAGGAGTTCGCCGCGAAGTACGTAGACCTGCCCCTGGACGAGTACGTGTGCCTGGTGCACGACCCGCGCCCGTCCAGCCCGGTCGGCAGGACCTTTACCGTCGAATACCTGGGCAACGTCGTCGGCGGGCCGCAGGTGATTTACCTGAACGTCGACATGTCCGTGATCAAGGACATCGCCGCGAAGACCTTGCAGGGCGGCGAGCCCGTCTGGTTCGGCTGCGACGTCGGCAAGATGATGAGCAGCGATTACGCAATCTGGGACGCCAGCCTGTACGACCTGCCCTCGGTCTACGACGCCCAGTTCGAGCTGGACAAGGCCGCCCGGCTTGCCTACCACGAGACCCAGATGACGCACGCCATGCTCTTCACCGGAGTCGACGTACTCGACGGCGCCCCCCGGCGGTGGCGGGTGGAGAACAGCTGGGGAACCGACCGGGGTAAGGACGGCTTCTACACCATGAACGACTCGTGGTTCGACGAGTACGTGTTCGAGATCGCGGCCCGGCGCACGGCGCTGCCCGCCGATCTGCAGCAGGCACTGTCGGCCGAGCCGATCGTGCTGCCGGCCTGGGACCCGATGGGAGCCCTCGCCAGGTGACGGCCTGACGGCGGCCTACTCAGCCAAGGGCTGAGTAGGCCGCCGTCTGTATGGCATCGTGCGCGGTCAGTGTGTCTGCCATCTCGCCCTCGCAAGTCGATACGAATCCGCTGGCACCGCGTAGTCTGCCCTACAGTACCGACGAGCAGACCCCCCGACAGGACAGCTGATGACCGCGTTGACGCCCGCCGAGCGCCGGGCGGTCACCGCGATCCGCGGCGAGTTGCAACGGTCAATCCGATACGACGACGAGTCGATCGTGAACTTCCGGTGGGTTAAGCAGCGGTATGACTGCGGCTGCTACGCCAGCCTGGCGCCGGCGAGAAAGGCAGCGGTGCGGACCGCGTGGCACGAGGCCGGGCATGCGGTTGCGGCGCTGACCGTCGGTGCGCGGTTCAGCTCGGCGAGTATTCATCACGGACACCGCAGCGAGGGCCGGGTTCATGGTGTCCGGGCGGACGACCAAGCCTTCCTGATCGACGCGGCTGGGCAGATCGCCGAGCGGCTCATGCACTGGACAATGCTGGAACGAGACGACGATTTGCGAAGCTGGCTGCAGACCTGGCGGGACGACGGCGGAGACGCGCGCAGATTCCGCCGGTCAATCGCCGCACAGTTCGGTACCGACGAAGTCGCTGCGTGGCGGTGGTGCGAGGACCAGCTGCTGCCGCAACGGCTGCAGATCCGTCAGCTCGCGCGCGCCATGCTCATCTACCACCGCCATCTGCCCTACAACGTGGCCGCCGAGCTGGCGCGGACCCAGTTGTAAAATCACACCGCTTTCTCAATAGCGGCTTTGTATTCGGCGGCAGCTGACCGAAAGAACTGCGCCTTGTAGTTCCGGACGGCCTGTGGCTCTCCGACCATTGCGGGCTGACGCCAGCTGCTTGTCATCTCTAGCCGGACCCATCCTTCTCTTCCGCTCATCTCGGGATGCGTCAGGCTAAGGCCTTGTGTCAAGGCGCTGTGCTGGTACGCCATCTCGCGGCCGGACCGAGAATGTGATCTTCGCGCCGCCCTTCGCCCAGGTCCAGGTCGCCGTAGCACCTGGTTTCTCGGAGCGCAGCGTCAGCACGCCATGGCGCACACCACCGTTTGTTGCGTGCAGCAGGCATCGGACGGGCGGCGAGTCGGGCACAACCGCGTCGAAAGCAAAGTACCCAGGGTGCAAGGACCAGACCTGAGCACTGCTCAGCAACGACCAGGCCGTCTCCAGGTCCGCGGAAACCTCGCGTGCGGCCACGCCACCGCCTTGCACTGGCGCTCAGGCGAGCGTAGCTAGCGCAGCCGAGCACACGCCACCCCCGGCACAGTCGTTAGACAGCTCCCGGCGGCGGCTTCCGCTCCCATTGCCGCTGCCGTGCCTCCCGCGCTATCTCAGCCGTGGCCAGCGGGAAAGAAGCCAGCTCTTCCGCGCATTCCTGAGGTGTCTCCGCCTCGAACAGCCCGGCATCGACCTTGATTGGCCGGCCGGCTGCAAGGGCCACGTTTACCGCATCGCTTGGCCGCGCGTCTACCTCATGCACGCCCGCTGGGCTCCGGACGAGGACGGTGGCGTAAAACACGCCATCAGCCAGCCGGATGATCCTCACCTCTTCGATGCGCGCGCCAGCAGCTTGCACGAGGCTGGCGGCCAGCTTCGCGGTAAAGGGCCGCGGGCACTCCGCAGACTCCAGCTCCACTGCCATTGCGGCAGCTTCGGCGGGCCCAATCCAGATCGGGAGAGTTCGGTCGCCGCCGCGCTCTCGCAGGATCATGACGTGCGTGCGGTGCCAACCGTCCCCCTCTTGGCCCCTGCGAATTCCTGTGACAGTTACTTCCGGCCACTGGGGCGTGGCGGTGACGGCCATCGCGGTTCCTTTCTGGTCATCAGACATATCAGTTAGCGTGGGAGTCAGCGCAGCTCTGGCTTGATGCAGCCGGGATTTGACGGCGCCCACGGTGATCTCCAGGTGCGCGGCTACTTCACGGTGAGTGAGACCCTGCAAATAGAAGAGCCAGACCGCGTGGCGCTGACCCGTCGGCAAGGCCGAAACTGCGGCGCGGACGCGTGTGACAACCTCGGCACTTTCGGCCGCCTCGGCCGGGCCCGGCTCAACGGCCGCGGTTTCCCATTCACCGCACAGGACCTCCCCGCGGAGTTGCCGCAGCCACCGCCGGGACACATTGAGCGCGATCCCGCAGAACCAGGCACCGAAACGATCAGGGGAGCGAAGGGCAGCAAGATCCGTCATGACCGCGACTGCTGCTTCCTGGGCAGCATCACGTCCGAGGTCGGCCGAACCCAGAACACGAGCGGCTAGGGCGACCGCAGTATCCCAGTGCCGGCTCAGCAACTCGCCGAGCGGTCCCTTGGCCCCAGTCAGTGCGGCGCGCACTAGCTCGGCGTCGGAGCAGCGAGACTCAGACGATTCCACGACTCATAGTGCCATCAACGAGCCTGCGGGTTAGTTCGGTCAAGACAGGAACTCATCTCGCAGTTCCCGCAGCTTGTCAAGATGCTCGGTCATCACTTTGATGCGCTCGTCAGCGGCTTCGCGGATCGTGATCGTGCCTTCGTCGCAGTCCTTGCGAATGCGGGTCAGCTGCTCGTCGAGCAGCCTGCCCGCCTCCTCGACCAGCTGGCTGTAGCGGTCCTTGTCCGGAAACATGTCATTCACGGCGCAGCCCTTTCTGCGTCCAGGGCCGGGGCCGGCCGCTCGCAACACCCGCCCGGCCACCGCGCAGTGGCCAGGCCACATGCGAAACGACGACGAAGACCATCGCGTTACTCAGACCGGGTACGGCTCCGGATGCGTCGTATAAGCCGCCGCCGCCGCACCCGGAGGCTGCCAACGCTGCCCGACCGGCAAGATCGTCCGGCCAGCTCTGCACGGGCAGAATTGTCATAGCCGAGGCGCACAATGCCGGCATGGGCCTGGACGAAATGACCGCTGTGGTCACAGGAGGCGCGGAAGGGATAGGCGCAGGGATCGCGCGGCGGCTGGCCGCCGCCGGCATGCACGTGGTCATCGCCGATCTTGACGAAAGCGCTGGTCAGGCCACAGCCGCGCAGATCGGCGGATCGTTCGTCCGCGCGGATGTCGCCACCAGGGCCGGTATTCGCGTCACCATCGATACGGCCCGGCGGCTGTCGCGCATAGGCGTCCTGGTCAACAACGCGGGCGGCATCGAGGGACCGTCCTTCCCCACGGCGGACCCGGCCAAGTGGGAGCACACCCTAGACCTGAACCTGCGGGCGGTCATGCTCGCCATCCCAGCTCGTTCTGGCCCCGATGGCCGAAGCCGGCGGCGGCGCGATCATCAACATCGCCTCCGTCGCCGGGCTCGGAACCACCAGCCGTCAGTCACCGGAGTACGCGGCAGCCAAGGCCGGGGTGATCCGGTTCACCGCCTGCCTGGCGCCGCTGCGCGATGCTATCGGCGTGCGGGCCAACTGCATCTGCCCGGACCTAGTCGACACCCCGGCCTCACGCAGGTCACGAGATCGAATGACGCCAGCCGAGCTGGCTGCCCTCCCGCCGGTGCTCACACCCGCGGAGATAGCAGATGCCGCGATGCAGTTCCTCGCCGACGACACCCTGGCCGGGCGGATCATGGTATGCCGCGGTGGTCAGCCCAGCCGCCTGCTCCCGCTCACCGACTGGCAGACCGTGTCGCCAGTCTCGGTACGACGGAGTGTCTGCAGAACGCACGGGCAGTGCTGCTGTGGAAGCTGCGGGACTGTCCGACTACGACATACGGCGGCCGATGGCGCCGACTGGCACGAACATGCTCGGCCTGGTCAAACACTGCGCCGCGGTGGAGTGCCAGGACTTCGGCGAGGTGATGGGCGCACTCCGACGCCACGATCGAGGAACTTCCCCTGGATGCATCCGGCACCGTGCCCTGGTGGCCCGAGGAAGGCAGCCACCCCACCCTGTACACGCTGCTCGTGCACATGATCGCGGAAACGCCCGGCACGCTGGCGACGCGGACAAGTTCGTCGGAGTTCGCGGACCTCCGCACGTCGCTCTGAGACCCGTGTGCTTGCAACCTTCAAGTGGCGAATCGCACGGATACTGTGTTACTGTGAAACCGTGAAAAATATTACAGTCTCTGTTCCTGATGACGTCTACCGCAGCGCTCGGGTTGCCGCCGCGCAGCGTGACACCTCGGTGAGCGCACTCGTAGTTGCCTACCTCGAGCGCCTGTCGGGACGGATGGAAGAGTTTGGCAGGCTGGAGGCACTGCAGCGCGAGGTCCAAGACGAGATCGGCCAGTTCCGCGCCACGGACCGGCTGAGCCGGGACGAGGTTCACGAACGTGCGGTTCGTTGACACCAGCATCCTGCTCTACGCCATCTCGCGCGACCCAGGGGAGCTGGAGAAGGCCAGGCGGGCCAATGACATCTTGGCGGACCGCGATCTGGCGCTGTCTGTCCAGGTGCTGCAGGAGTTCTACGTGCAGGCGACTCGCGCGAGCCGCCCGGATGCTATCGAGCACACACAAGCGGTACGCCTGATCCAGTCATTCCGGCGCTACCCCGTCCAGGACGTCACGAGTGGGATCATGATTGCAGCACTGGACGCTTGCAAGCGCTTCCAGATCTCGTACTGGGACGCCGCCATCATCGAGGCGTCCCGCGCGCTGGGCTGCGCGCAAGTCCTGTCCGAAGACCTGAACGACGGTCAGGACTTCGCGGGTGTCCGGGTCACCAACCCGTTCCGCTGAAGCACAGAACCTGTGTCGTTATCACCCGCACGCTGGGGCGAGGTTACATTCGCAGGTCGCGCCGCCCCGGTCATAGGGCACCGTATGGTCCAGTTCGGTGCGCCGGGCAGGCAGGCGGCAACCGGGGAATGAGCAGGTTCGCTGCCGCACCCGGATCAAGTGGACAAGATTCCGCGGCGGCCGGTACCGGCTCGTGCAGCGGGAGTGGCTGCAGGTCCCGGTCTCCAGAAACTCCATTCTGCTCCGCAGGCCGGCCGCCCACTTGATCGCGGCAGACCCCGGGCCAGACGACCCGGCCGGAGCGCAGGCGTGCGCGACCGCGCGGCCGCCAGTGTCGGTGAGGGTCAGGCACCTCGTCCCAGGCCTGGACACTGGCGTCCTTACGGGCGGCTTCCCGGCACCGCTGCGCGGCGTCAGGATCATAGGCCAGCACCCCCGCATCAGCATCGCCCGCAGCTGCCCTGACGTCTTCCGATCCCCGCCGTCAAGCACGGCTGCCGCGATAGCCGCGGCATCCGCATCGGGCAATCGGTGAACAAGCCAGCTTTCGCCCAGTCGATCCGCCCAGCGGCCAGCATGACCAAAACCTCCGGCAGGCGGGCCAGCCCAAGCGACACTTGCAGCAGCCGCCCGCAGCCCGGCTAGTCAGCGCGAGCGCCGCCGCCACTTCATCGCCAACATGCCCGGCCAGCGCGGGGCGGTTCAACTCAACAGACTCGGCCTTGCGCCGCTGCACCAACTCCTTGAGGCAGGCCCCCTGCCCGGCCTGCGCCCCACGCCACTAGCCGCTGCCACCCGCACAGCACGCCGATCAGCTCCGACTCCCCCAGCCGCCCGCGTTAATCATCAGCGGCCGCAGCGGCCGCAGCCAGCTCCGGGCCCGGAGCCAGCACATCATGCTCCCCGCCGGCCGCGAATCCGTCACCGCGCGGCCCTGCTCCGGGAGCGTGGTGCAGAAACCCCGCGCCCCACGCCTCCTGCTCCCCCGTCCACGGCCCGCCCGCATACTCAGACCGGATATCAGCCGGCAGGTTGCGCACGTAAGCCGCCTCAAGCTCCGCGTCACTACCGGTGAACTCCTCAGAAAGCCACCACGGCACTTCATCCAGGTCAGGCGGCGGCTCATCCCCTGCCAGCGGCAGCGCCGCGATTTCCGCCGCGCTCAGTTCACGCGGCTCCTCGGTCTCCGCCAGCTGCCGCCGGAGCAACCCGAGCACATCAAACGGTGGCAACTCGACTACGTCAGGCTCCTCGCGTCCCGCAGCGGCCAAATCCAGCGGCGGCGCAGCCGGGCGGCGAGCCTCGCGTTCGCTCACGGAATCGTCACCGCCTCCCAGCAGAACTGGTTACTCGCACGTAGTATCGAGCGACACTGACAATTTGGCGGCCCGTTTCTTCTGGGCTAGAAGCCAGCCAGGGCAAGCGCGACGGTTGTAGCGCCCGGTTAGAAACCTGGCCGACTTGGCGGCGGCTGCTGCCCGGCGTCGGTCCACACCTCGACCAGCTCGGTAATCCTGCCATTGCGTGTGGTTGCGAACGAGGCGGCCCAGAAGGTCTGCTCCCCGTCGTAGACGCGCGTGCAGGATACGGCGCGGTCACCGTCGCCAACCATGTCGTGCACCGCGGCGTGCCAGCGGCCGGGATAGTCGCGGTTGAGCCGCACGTAGCTCTCGGCGTCCATCACCTCGCCGGTGTGGACGTAGCGAACCTGCACTGCCGGATCGAGCAGATCCGGGATCTTGTCCCACTGCTGCGTCTCGATCATTTGCCACAGGTCATCCAGGACCCGGACCGCCTCGTGATGCTCTGCCATGTGGTCAGTGTCTGGCAGGGGTCTGACAAATCGGCGGCCCTGTCCATCCCGCCGTCAGTCACCTAGGCTCAGTCTGGTGATGGCAACGATGCCCGCCACGTCCGCAAGCCAGGACGTGGCACAGCGGCTGACCGACGACGGCTACGTGGTCGTCACCGGCATGATGGACGCCGCCGGGCTGCAGGCAGCGCGTGCCGACCTGTGCCGGGTGCTGCAGACTACTAAGACCGGCCGGAACTTCTTCGAGGGCTTCGACACTCAGCGGGTGTATGCGCTGTTCGCCAAGACCAGGATGTTCGACCAGGCCGCCGTTGACCCGCTGCTGCTCGGGGTCCTCGACCAGGTCCTCGGGCACTACCAGCTCAGCGCGCCGGTAGGCATCTGCATCGGCCCCGGCGAGAAGGCGCAGATCCTGCACAGGGACGATTCGATCTACCCGGTGCCCGAGCCGCATCCGCCGCTGGTCGTCAATACGATGTGGCCGCTCGACGAGTTCACTGCCGAGAACGGCGCTACCAGGTTCATCCCAGGCAGTCACCGCTGGGAGCCAGGACGACAGCCGACGCCGGACGACCCGGTGGAGACTGCGGTGATGTCGCCCGGCTCGGTCATGTTCTACCTGGGCAGCCTCTGGCATGGCGGCGGCGCGAACCAGACCGCTGCGTCCCGGCTCGGGGTCATCCTCGAGTATTGCTCGGGCTGGCTTCGGCAACAGGAGAACCATTGCCTGGCGGTGCCGCGTGCCACCGCGCGCGAACTCCCGGAGCGGCTTCAGGAACTGCTCGGGTACAACATCTACCCGCCGTTCGTCGGTTACGTCGACGGCAGGCACCCGCGCAAGGTGCTGTCCGCAGATTCCTGAGCGGGAAATACCCGGGCGTCAATCCGGCGGCAGTGTCGATCCGAGGGCACGCCGATCGTGTAGCAGGCGAGGAACGACCTGGCCAGCAGGGCCGGAGTCGGCACGCCACTCACGGAGGTATGTCATGAAGCAGTACGCGATCTGCGCCTATCAGCCAGACGGCCCGGTGCCGCCACCGGAGGTTCTCGGCCCGATCATGGAGAAGGTCGGCGGCTGGCGGGCCCGGCTCGAGTCAGCGGGCGCGTGGGTGTTCACCGCGGGCCTCGAGCCGCCCGCCGCCGCGACGGTGCTGCGCGTGACGGACGGCGAGCTGTTTATGACGGACGGGCCGTTTGCGGAGGGCAAGGAGTACCTGGGCGGCTTCACCATCATCGACGTCGCCGACCTGGACGAGGCGCTGCGGTGGGGCACGGAGTTCGCCGAGATCACCGGACTCCCGACCGAGGTGCGGCCGGTTGTGGGGGCAGCACGGCATGACAGCAGCGCCTGCTGACGGGGCGTCGAGGGCGGGCGCGGCCGCCGACGAGATTGAACAGATCTACCGGCAGGAATACGGCCGGGCGGTCGCGGTCCTGGTACGCGTCTTCGGCGACATCGACCTCGCCGAGGACGCGGTCCAGGAGGCCTTCGCCGTAGCCATGCCAGCTTGGCGCGCCAGCGGACTGCCGCCGAGCCCGGCCGGCTGGCTGATCACGACGGCGCGGAACAAGGGCATCGACCACCTGCGGCGCGAGCGCCTGCGGCAAGACAAGTACGTGCAGGCCATCCTGCTGGGCGCGCGGGCTGTCCAGCCGCAAGCTGAGCGAGCGGCCGATGACGAGCCCGAGCCTCCGGCCGACGTGCCCGACGACCGGCTTCGGCTCATCTTCACGTGCTGTCATCCGGCGCTGGCTGACGCTGCTCAGGTCGCACTCACCCTGCGCCTGCTCGGCGGGCTGACGACTGCTGAAATCGCGCGCGCGTTCCTCGTGCCCGAGGCGACGATGGCACAGCGCATCGTGCGCGCCAAAGCCAAGATCCGCGACGCCGGCATTCCCTACCGGGTCCCTGGCGCAGCAGACCTGCAGGGACGCCTTGCGGCAGTGCTTGCGGTGATCTACCTGATCTTCAACGAGGGCTATGCCGCCAGCTCGGGTGACGAGCTCATCAGGACCGGCCTCTGCGCCGAGGCCATCCGGCTGGGGCGGCTGCTCGCCGCGCTGATGCCCGCCGAACCCGAGGTCGCCGGCCTGCTCGCGCTCATGCTGCTGACCGATGCGCGGCGGGCCAGCCGGGTCAGCCCGGAGGGCGATCTGGTGCTGCTCGCCGACCAGGACCGCAGCAGCTGGAACCGGCAGCAGATTGCCGAAGGACACCAGATCGTCCGCGCCTGCCTGCGCCGTAACCAGCCCGGCTCGTACCAGATCCAGGCCGCCATCAACGCCGTGCATACCGACGCGGCGACTGCCGCGCAGACCGACTGGCGGCAGATCTTGCAGCTCTACGACCAGCTCATGACGATCGCGCCGAGTCATGTCGTCGCGCTCAACCGGGCTGTCGCGGTCGCCGAGGTGGACGGGCCGGCCGCCGCACTGGCACTCGCCGACGGGATCCGCCTCGACGGCTACTACCTGCGGCCCGCAGTCAGGGCCGACCTGCTCGCCAAGCTAGGCCGGACCGCCGACGCGTCCGCGGAGTACGCGGCAGCCGCGCACCTGACGCGCAGCTCCGCCCAGCGCCGGTTCCTCCAGAGGCGAAGCGCCGAGCTTGCCTAGGCCCGCCCCAGTAACTTAGGCCGGGCCTGCATCCGGCGCATACCCCGGATCCACCGGTCCCGGTCGGCCGTCCGCCGCTGCTCATAGGTCGCGACGTCCGGATGCGGCAGCATGAGGAACTGCTCGGTGGCGATCCCGTCGAGCGCGCACGTCGCCACCTGCTCGGAAGTGAGCACACCGTCGACTGCGGCCTGCGCCGACCCGCCGGCCGGGCCCGGGCCCATCTCGGGCAGTGCATCGGCGCCAGCCTCACGCCGGGACGTGACAAGCAGGTTACTGCTGAACGCCTGCGGGCAGAGCGCCGAGAC
>Ga0335074_10016330_pt1 | contig 10452 bp, 6 predicted proteins | sample Lox_Sample_23_FD_206715 | JGI IMG/M metagenome (GOLD analysis project Ga0335074, IMG submission 206715) | Soil microbial communities from Loxahatchee National Wildlife Refuge, Florida, United States - Lox_Sample_2.3 | ecosystem: Environmental > Terrestrial > Soil > Wetlands | place: USA: Florida...
CGAAAGAAGCTCGACCTGCTCTTGGAGATTCACCGCAGGTTCGTACTTTTTAGTCTCCCAGTTGAACCAGCCAAGTTCGACATTGCTCAACCCACCGATCGCTTTGAAACTGCTGCCCGCCAGATGTTCCGTTTGAGCGAAATCTTTCAGAGATGAAAGAATCTCGTCTCCCGTATCAAGGATCACAACAAAGGTCTTAGGATTCTCCGCTACCTGCCTGGCTCGCATCTCACCCTCCAGGCCACTTGGATGCGAGAGACTAAATCTGCGTGCAGGTAAGGCGGTGCGGCCGCGATCGCAGCCGTCCAAAACGCCCACAGGCTAATCGTAGGCCGGGACCGGCCAGAACTTTACGGGAGCTCCGGTGTCGTCCTTATATTTTTCTCGCAGACGCTCGAGTTCTTTGACCAACTGGGGCAACACGGACTCATAGGCCGGGTGGACGCGATAGCCTGAAGTCCCAAACAGGCTTTCCATTTCATCCGGATCCTTCTCCAGATCGAATAGCTCCCATTCGTTGATCGTGTAGTAGCTGATCAGCTTGTACCGCTCAGTGCGCACTCCGTAATGAGGAAAAACAAAATGGGGCGGCGCGAATTCGTAATAGTGGTAGTACATCGAAGTCTGCCAATCGGCCGGTGTTGCTCCGCGGAAACTCGCCATCAGGCTGCGACCCTGCATGTCCTCCGGTGTCCTGGCGCCTGCGATCTCCAGCACCGTCGGTGCATTATCGATATTGACGACCCAATCTTTGCTGACGCTGCCCGCCTTGACCAGACCCGGGTATCGGATCATCCAGGGCACACGTATCGCCTGTTCATACATGATCCGCTTATCGAACCATCCATGGTCTCCAAGAAAAAACCCGTGATCCCCGGTGTACACAACCACGGTGTTGTCAGCCAGACCCTTCTGATCCAGATACTGGAGCAGGCGTCCAATCGCGTCATCCTGAGCCCGCAGTGTCCCCAGAAAATGTCTCATGAACTGCTGGTAGTTCCATTGCTTGCGCTGCCGTTCTGTCAGGTCTGTCGCCGGGTGGAAATCGGGCATGTCCGCAATGCGCATGCGGGCATCGCGGGCGGCCGAGGATCGCAGTGAGTAGTCGTCGTAAAAGGTGCCGGGTTCGGGAATGCGCACATCATCGTAAATATGTTCGTATTTGTGAGGCGGCTCAAAGGGGCGATGATCGCTGAAGGGTTGGTACATCATGAAAAATGGCTGATTGAATTTCTCCAGACCTTCGATCACGAAATTGATTTCGTTGTCGGTGATATATCCCGGGTACGATTTATCGACAATGGTTTTGCTTCCCAGCGTCTCATTGCGGCGATAGCCATTCGGGTCATAGTAGGGTCCGCCCGCACCATTCTTGAAGACGAAGAAATCGAAACCCACATCGCCTGGATTTACCGGCAGATGCCACTTCCCGACCATACCGGTCTGATAGCCGCTTCTTTTCAGGATTTTCGCAATGGTTTCCTGCGAAGCATCGAAGGTCGGCTGGGGCATTCCCGGCGGCGATGCATCCGGATTCCCCCACATGCCGTTCAGATTGCTGTACTTCCCGGTCAAGAGCGTCGCCCGGCTCGGAGCGCAAAGCGCATTGGTGCAAAAGCTGTTCTCAAAACGCATACCCTCATTCGCGATCCTGTCGATGTTTGGCGTGTGAATGAGCTGGCTGCCGTAGCAAGTGAGAGCCTTAAGGGGAACGCCTTCCGTCGTGATCCAAAGGATATTCGGTTGTCTCTTCGCGCCCCCGGCCTTGGACTGCAGCAATCCACGACCAGCCTGAGCCGAAGATACTCGTGGAAGCAATGTGGAACCCAAAACCGCACTACCCAGCTTGGCAATTGCCTCGCGTCGCGTGATTCGATTGTTAGAACGTTGCATCGGGCCTCCTGATCCTGGGATGCTGCCCCACTGGACAGCTTAAGCCCTTCGGTCGGAACCTTGAGAATCCCTCGCCCCTCTCAGGTCGTTCTGCCGCATTCGAGACCTGCTCTGCCAACATCTCAACCGGGAGCGCTTTTTGTACCCCACGCGTCTAAGTGAGCAGCAATCTGTCGAGTTCCGCGAGGACTAGTTGATGCCGGTTAGTGCTTGGTTTTCATTGCTTTGGTTCGGACTTACCTGCTGGTTTGCACAAGATCGGCTCAAGACCGACGGGGAATCAACCTCTCCGGCTTCGGCCACGTCCGCATTTGACAAAGCCACCTGTGCGAATATTTGTGGCCGCCAGGGGGATCCCCCGGAATGGAGCAGCCAAATGAAAAATCGATGGCGATCACCACGTACAAGCGAATCGGGTTTTGCAGTAGCTGCTTCATTGTTGTTTATCACCGTGAGTCAGCTTCCTCTGGCTGCGCAAACCGCAAACCCTCCACCGCCGACGCCCGCGTACGATGTCGCCTCGATCAAACCTGCGAAGCCCGGAGGTGGGTCAACACTGCTCTTTATGTATGACCGCCTGACTGCTAAAGGCATGAGTCTCAAGGGCCTCATCAAACAAGCGTACGGCATCGAAGATGAGCAAATCTCCGGGGAGCCGAAGTGGATCAATACTCAGGCCTACGACATCGAGGCAAAAGTCGATAACGCGGACGCAGCGAGTTTGAAGAATTTAACCCCCGACCAGTATCAACTCATGTTTCAGTCTTTCTTGAAGGATCGCTTCCAACTGAAAGTCCATTGGGAAACGAAGCAACTTCCGATCCTGGCGCTAGTCGTGGCAAAGGGCGGTCCAAAGCTGAAGCCCTCAAAACCGGGCGATACTTACCCGGATGGTATCAAGGGCCCTGATGGTAAACCGGCAGGCCATGCCGGCGTGATGATGTGGGGAAGAGGCAGGCTTACCGGGCAAGGGGTTTCCATTGCCTCCCTGCTGCCGCCGCTAACCCAGCAACTGGGACGCATCGTACAGGACAAGACCGGACTCACTGGTACATACGATATAGAGTTGCACTGGACAGAGGACGCAGCTCCGGGCAGCGCGGCAACATCCGATGCTCTTGAAACTTCGATCTTTACCGCAATACAGGAACAGCTCGGATTGAAGTTTCAATCAGAGAAGGCGCCGGTCAAAGTCTTGCTGGTAGATCACGTCGATCAGCCCTCCGAGAACTGACCACGGCTTACGGAGAAGCACTGCGATCGTCCAGGGCGCCTGCTTTTCGCCCACATACCTCAGAAATTCGAGCATTCTCGTTCGACCGTCGCTCTGTTACCTATCGCGTGATAAGGGATTCGTCCACTGCCAATAAATAATTTTCAGTAGGTCTAAAGGCCGGATGTCACATTTTAGTGAGGAGGTACTTCTCTCTGTACCACTTTCGCAGCAATTTGTTACTAACTACAGAACACTGAGGTTACTGTCATTCGTAGTAGCCGAAAGATTGATTTGTTATCGACCAGCTTGGCGCTACCATCGGCTCGTTGCCTTGGATATCTGCCGACAACATCTCGATAACTAAACGAGGTGGCTCATGCATGCCACAATTACGCTTCCAGAGAGTCGCGTTCAAGAGAAACAGAGTTCCCCCTCGATTAGTATTTTCAATGCCCCGTACATAATTAACTGGAGTACCTTCCTCATCGTTGTGCTGGCCAGCGCCTGGATTTTCTACGCGCCCTTGCGGAATCCCTCGCGCATCATGCCTTTTGTGGAAGATGATTTTTACTACTACCTCAAAGTGGCACAAAATACAGCCGCCGGTCTGGGCTCCACGTTTAATGGCATCACCCGTACCAACGGATACCATCCGCTGTATTTCCTCGTTCTCGTGGCCACCTGTAAGTTTTCTGCAAGCCTGTTCGGCATCTTTCGCGGACTTTGGCTGGTCTGGATCGCGGCCTCAGCGGCAACGTTTCTCATGGCCCGGAAACTACTGGATCGGCCAGGTAATGGGCCATACCTTACGAATGCCCTTGCGCTTTTTGTCCTGGTTCCCTGCATGCACATTTTCTGTCAGGGAATGGAGGTTACGCTTACGTTGCCGTTGGGCCTCGGTCTGCTAGTGGCCTTTCGCTCTCAACCTGCGCATTGGAGTTTCCGGCGCTCTGTAGGCGTCGGCCTGCTCGCCGCGCTGACAGTATTGTCGAGGCTGGATGCGGTCTTTCTTGTTTTGTTGGTGCTCGCTTTCACGCTGCTTGAGGCGGAGCAGCGGCGAGGTATAGGGCTTCGACAGGTCAGTGGTTTCGCAATCGGGAGCGGTCCACTGCTGATCGCTTATTTTGTTTTCAACCGCATCTACTTTCATACCTGGATGCCGATCTCGGGTGCAGCAAAGCAACTCAAATCGAGCCCCTGGCCCACCATTACGGCGATTAAAAACGGCGGCCTCAACATCGACTTTCTAGCGGTCTTTCTGGTCTTTGCCGCCGTCGCCTTCTGGCTGAGCCGGAATAAGCTGGCTCCTGAAGAGCGCCCCGTACTAGCTGCCGCTGCCATATTTCCATATGTTCAGATTGGTGTTCTCTCGCTTCTGAGCGACTGGCCCTTGTGGGGCTGGTATTGGTATACCCTGCGCTTTGCCTTGCTGGCAGGCCTCGTGCTGTTGCTCGCGCTACCGGGTTCTGCGTGGGTCTCTCGAAGGCCTCTCTGGATGAAAACCGCGGCATACGTTATCTTTCTTCTGCTCTTTCTGCGCGTCCATTTCAAGAAAGAGCCGCAGATGGATATGATCTACGACGTCTCTCTCCAATTGCAACAATTCGAACGCTCGCATCCTGGGATCTACGCCATGGGCGGCGGGGCCGGCATGGCGGGCTACCTTATGGCGAGTCCGATTGTCCAGACGGAGGGTTTGATGATGGACCCTGGCTACCTTCTGCACATACGGCACCAGGACGATTTGATCGCCACGCTCCGCAGCTATGGCGTGCGGTACTACATCGTTTCCGAGGCGCCTGGAGCCTCCAGCTTCGACGTACAGCGCAAAGGAAAATGCTTTCTGGCTGAAGAACCTTACGAGACCGGCCGCTCTGCTCTGCACATTCGCTCCACTTTTTGCGGACCTCCAGTAACTGACATTGTTTCTGAAGGCGTGATCAACCACGTCTATGATCTGACCCGGCAATGAGTTCTGGCGTGTCAGTCGAAGTCTGGAAGAACCAGAACAGAATCAAGGAATACCACCCTTGCTGTTTAACTAGCTCTCAACCCGAGCGGCCTCCTCAGCCTGCAGATTGCTAGGGAGCGAGGTGGTTTGCACTGCGCCTGCTGCGGCCTGTCGCTCTCCGCCTGCAGGGCGGTCTGTCTGTCTGAGGGCCGCAAGCTTGTAATAAATCGTGCGCGGATCAGGCTTATTGCTCGTGATCACTAGGCCGGCAACCTGGAGCAAGTTGGCAACGATCCTGTCCTCTCAACCCGCGACATGGCAAGATGATGAATGTTGTTAGATCGCCGGGCCGCAAGCGAGGAGACGACGCATGGTGGACGACACAGCCCCAATCACACCAGCCGCTATGGAGGGCCATGGCGGTTACAATCGTAGGTCACAAGTTCAGGCAGGAGGCCTTTCCCCCGCACTGCCCCTCTTTGAGCAGGCGGCCAGGACGGTGCCCCTTCCTACGCAATCGCAGTCGATTACAATTGCGGACTACGGTTCTTCGCAAGGGCAAAACTCGCTTATCCCCCTCTCACTTGCGATTGCTCGGCTCCGTGAACGCGCCGGCCATGATCAGGCTATTTCCATAGTCCACACCGATTTGCCGGAAAACGACTTCAGCGCTCTTTTTCACACTCTGAATGCGGACCCGAACAGCTATCTGCGCTGCGACCGGGCCGCCTTTGCCATGGCTGTAGGAAGATCGTTCTACGAACAGATCCTGCCCTCCAATACCGTCACTTTGGGCTGGAGTTCCTGGGCCGTACAGTGGCTCAGCCGGGCTCCGACTCCGATTCCCGATCATGTGCAAGTGGCGTGCAGCCAAGACCCAGGGACGCGCATCGCATTCGCGCGGCAATCTGCGCAAGACTGGGAAAACTTTCTCCTCGCGCGCGGCAGAGAGCTCATCTCCGGCGGCAGACTTGTTGTCCTTACTATGGCTCTGAAGGGTAACGGCGACTTTGGGTACAAACGGCTTTTGGAGGCAATGTATGGAACATTGGTGGAGATGGCCGACCGGGGGGTCATCCAGCAGGAAGAGCTACATCGCATGACGATCCCGACAATGGCCCGCAGCCGCGAAGATCTTCTGGCTCCCTTCGCAGCCGAAAGCCATTTTGCTGGACTTCGCATGCAGGAATTGGAAATTTTCCAAGCCGACGACCACATCTGGTTGGATTACGAACGGCATCGCGATGGTCATGAATTCGGCAGGCAATGGGCCGCGTTCTCGCGAGGTTCGGTATTCCCAACGATGGCGGAAGCGCTAGACGAAGCCGGGGCGCGTTACGATAAGTTTTTTGCGCTGTTGGAGGAGGGCATGATCGACAAATTGGCGAGCAAGCCTGAGCCCATGGTAATCCCGCTCGTCCGACTGCTTCTGGTTAAGGACGGAGAGTGTTAGTCGATGTCCTTAAGTCTGATTAGGATGGCCATTGGCGTCACTTCTGTTGAGCGGGTTTCTTAACCTGCCTTGGGCGAAAATGGTGTATTGGTTGGGTGAAAGAAGAGGGTCGAGATCTTTTCACTACTCTCTTACCTTACCGCAGGCAAGTCATTCGCCCCGCTCGGGCCCTTCGCGAACAGAACTACCAGCGTCATATCGTCGTGCTGCGGCGCAGCCCCGGCAAATTCCGTGGCGGCCGCGAAGATACGTTCCAGTAGATCCTGAGAAGTTTTGACATTCGAGTTGCGGACGGTTTCCATCAGGCGATCCTCGCCCCACTCTTCGTCGTCCAAATTCATGGCTTCACTGATGCCATCCGTGAACGCGATCAGTATGTCACCCGGATTGATACATACCGAACCTTGCTGATACGGCGCACCTTCGACCAGCCCGATCACCGTGCCACCGGCCTCGAGGCGGATGACCTCATTGCCGCGGAAGAGCATCGGAGGATTGTGCCCGGCATTCACGTAGTCAAATGTTCGACGTACAGGATCATATTGACCGTAAAAGAAAGTCGCATAGCGGTTGGAGGCAGAAGCCTCGTAGACCAGGCGATTCACGTTTGCGACGGCGGCAGCCAGGTTTTCCGGGGCGCGCGTGGCCTCGCTGCGCAAGGAAGCCTGCAGGCTGGCCATCATCAGCGCCGCGGCAATGCCCTTGCCGGATACATCGCCAATGGCAATGCCGAGGTGGCCCTGCGGCAAAGCGAGAAAGTCGTAGTAGTCGCCGCCTACTCCGAGCGCCGGCCGGCAATGACCGGTATACTCGATGCCGGCGATTTCCGGCAGTTTTTGCGGGAATAAACGCTCCTGCACTTCGCGCGCGATCTCGACTTCCCGGTTGAGGCGCTCGCGCTTCGCCACCTCGTCGGCGACAGTCTGCAACAAATTTGCATTCTCAAGAGCCAGCCCGGTTTGTGCGGCTACGGACTTCAACAAGCGCACGTCTGATCCGGTGTACGGCTCTTCGGAGCGCTTAGGACCAAGAGAAATGAAGCCCAGCAGCTTGTCCCGAACAGCCAGCGGCAATAGCAGCTCCGATTGCAGCGTGGCCAGCTTCCGGCGTTCCTCCTCGCTTACAGTTTGCTCGCGATAGAGCCACGAGTCGCGATCGTTCAGAAAGACGCGCGCCGGTTCTTTCTGCTCCTTCAGCACCATGGCGGTGCCGGTTTTACCCGGGAAAACGATGTTCGGCAAAGAATCATAGCCCATAGCGAACGCCGGCTGATAGAAGCCGCCTCCCCCGAGCAGCACCGCAACCCGAGGCACATGAAGGGTTTCCGAGATGCGCGCCGCCACCGTTTCCAGCAGCGATTTGGGCTCGACCATGGAACGTACCTGGTCGCTTAGTTCGGTCAATACGTGCTCGGCATCGTACGTCTCGCGAAAGAATCGCCGATCCACCCAATTGCGCAGACGGTCGCCGAGGCCGCGGATGGTGAAGTATAAGGTGATCCCAACCAGGATCACGACCGTCTTTTGCAATCGGTCATGGCGGCCATTGGCCGCTATCGTGATTCCGGTTAATATCACCGTTCCCATGGCAATCATCTGCAGAACACGGATTCCGCCACGAGCCAGCGTATACTGCAAGCCCTGTCGCAACGCGACTCCAACCCCCATCGCCTTCTGCACCACGATCACGTAACTGAGGGTGAGCGGAAACAATACGAGCGGTATAAGCACGACCGCGATGAACCAGTCCGGAAAAATCTCGTTCGGTGATCTTCCCTGCAGGCGCGCATACACCACAGGCAGGATGGCTGGTGTGAAGGCTGCGATGGCGCCCCAATAGAGGAAGCGAAGGCGACGCTTGGCATCCGGAGATGAGCTCAACCTGAGTTTGACAGCCATCGCAGCAAAGAAACTTCCGATCAAAATGAACGAAAGGATCTGGCCAATAGGACTGAAGGGAGCGAGCGCCCGATGTAGCCCCTCCACCGAGCGATAATTTACGAGGGCTCCAAGAATGACGACAATACCTACAGCCGAGAGCAGAGCAAAGGGAACCGCAGCTGCCCACTGCAGGATGCGCCATGTGCGGTCGAAGCGACTGCCCTGAGGAAAGGGCTCGGGAAAGAAGCGGCCGAACAGAAACAGGATGACCGGAAAGGCCGCCTCGAGTACCGTCTCATAGAGCACGGCGGCTTCGCGCCACCCTACCGGCCACCCGTACACAATAAAGCTGGTGAGAATGTGGGGAAAACTCAGCATGACCGCCAACAATAACCACGCCAATGGATCCAGTGGCCGGCGGAAGGCCACCCAAAAACCAAGCACCAGAGATACCCCGGGCAGAAAGAATCCGACCACGGAATCGCTGACAACGTCCCAGAACTTAAACTCCGTCTTCTCCACCGGAAGGACTATTTCGCGGCGGGTTCCGGAAGCGCCAGCAGAAGCAATCGCCAACTTTATTTGATTTCCGGGCTTCAGTTCATTGAAGGTCCGCGCCACTTGTGCAGTGCCGGTGAAGGGGATTCCGTCGAGGGATAGCAACTCGTCCCCGTTGTGTAGCCCACTTGCCTGCGCTTCGCGGCCGGCAAGATAAATGTGGTTGCCCCCCGATTCGACAAAGAAAAACGGAAAATTGATCCCTTCGCGGCGAACAAAGTCGGGTACATAGCGGATCTGATAGAGCACAGTAATCGCAAACAGTGCCCCTAACACCACGTAGAGAAAGATGGGGCGCTTGGTAGCCAATTGCGATACCGTCTCCTAGATTTTTGTGGGCAGGAGCGAACCATGATTATATCCGGGCGACAGACGGATCAAAGGAAAAGCAACTGGTGATCCTTGGAGACCTTCGGCCGGCGAGAAGCTTCTCGGGTCAACGTTCACGCTTCAAGCGTTCCACAATGTGGAGAGGATGGATGGGTTTCGCAATCAGCTCAAACTGATATCCGTGCCGCAGCCCTTCCTGCAGGATCTCAGCGATCCCAGCTTGGCCGGAAAGGAGCAGGATGCCAATCTTCGGAAAATTCTTACGAATCGAAATCGCCAACTGGACTCCATTCATGCGCGGCATCAGAACATCGGAGAGGAGCCAATTGGGACGAAAACCCGGCACAGCTTTCAGCGCTTGCCAGCCATCATAGGCGGCAACGGCATCGAAGCCCTCATTGCGCAGGATTTCCGCCAAACTATCTGCAATGAGCTTTTGATCATCAACCACGAGTATCCGGGCACGGTCTCGTCCCAGTTCAAAGCCTTCGGCCTCCGTAGACGAGTGCTCTGCTCTTCCCTTATGAAACTGTTCCACGGCATAGATCGCTTCTGGTGGAGCGGAAAGCCTCATATGAATGTGGACCTCAGACAAGTTGGGTGGCTTCCGAGCGTACCTCCGGGCGGGCAAACGGGATGAAGATCGTCACTGTGGTGCCAGAGTTGGTTGGGCCCACTCTGCTTGAGATCCTTATCTGGCTGCCTCGCTGCTCCAAAAGCTGCTTCGTGACCCAGAGGCCTATCCCAGTTCCGAGATTCCCCTTCGTAGTAAAGAATGGTTCGAAGATTCGAGCCAGATTATCCTTTTCTATGCCGACGCCGCTGTCCCGGATTAGTATTTCGATTCCGTCGCCAAACGCACTGGAAACTTCCCGCGTGGAGATCGCCAGCACACCGCCTTCGGGCATCGCATCGTTAGCATTCGCAACCACGTTGGAGAATACCTGCAACATCTCTCCCTTGCTAACCATGATCGCTTGCGAATCGGCGTATCGCCGATCCACCTTAATTCCGGATGCGATCATTTTCGAAGCGTAAACCGCCAGCACATTTTCGAGCAGGTCGTGGATGTGGACTTCCGTCGGGGCCCCGGTGTCTTTGTAATAGCCCAGGGTCTGCCGTGCGATGTGGGCCACGCGCTCCAGCTCTCCTTCTGCGGTCAAAAGCAAAT
>Ga0335074_10016332_pt1 | contig 10451 bp, 10 predicted proteins | sample Lox_Sample_23_FD_206715 | JGI IMG/M metagenome (GOLD analysis project Ga0335074, IMG submission 206715) | Soil microbial communities from Loxahatchee National Wildlife Refuge, Florida, United States - Lox_Sample_2.3 | ecosystem: Environmental > Terrestrial > Soil > Wetlands | place: USA...
CGAATACAATCAGGCCCTTCGCACCAAAGACGATACGCAGGGCGCGCAGGAAGAAGCCGCCAAGTATCTCAAGCAGCCTTTCGAGCGCAAGCGCAGCAACGTCTGATTTGCGTTGACTAACTTCACTGCCCCGCTGCCAGCTTCGAGGTCAGCATCCACCGCAGCACTCCATGCGGCTCCGCTGGAAACCTTTCGATCTCGACGCAGATCATCGCGCCCTTCTTGAAATCCACTTGAAGATTCGGCGATCCGAGTAAATAAGCCGCGAGGCGCCCGAACAGCGGTTCGTGTCCCGCCAGCAGGATTCCCGGCTGGTCTTTGTGAACCCGGATCTCGTCCCAAACCGCTTTGGGCGACGAGTCGGGCTGGAGCGACTTGGTGCGCAGCAGCTCGCCTTTGTACTCCAGAATCTCGGCCGCCATCTGCGCCGTCTGCAGCGCGCGCTTAAAGGGACTGGTCAAAATCAGCGACGGCGCTACGCCAGCAGCCGCGGCCGTGCGCAGAACGTTGCGCAGTTTCTTGCGGCCGTCGGGCGTCAGCGCGCGTTCGGCGTCCGGCTGGCCCATCAGCGGTTCTTCGGCGACTCCATGGCGGAGGATATAGATTTCCATTCCTGCTAGCCTACTGGTTTGAAACTTGATTTTAACCGCAGCGCGTTTTATCTCGCGTGCGGCGCCCTTCTCTCCATATTATTCTCGATCGCGGTCTCGCAGATTCTGCTGGCGCTGGCGCTCGCCGCCTTGCTGCTTTCCTCGACCAAGCTTCGATTGCCTCCCATCAAGCTTCCGCTCGCCTTGTTCCTCGCCGTGACGGTGATTGCGCTGCTCGCCTCCGGCCACATCGAGCAGGGCATGCCGCAGATCCGCAAGTTTTATGTGTTCTTCATTTTGCTGGTGGCTTACAGCGCGTTCCGCACCATTGCGCAAATTCGTGCGATGGTCCTGCTCTGGACCGCGATCGCGACGCTCTCGGCCGCGCGCAGCTTTTTTCAATTTTGGCGCATCTATCAGCAGTCCCAGGCCGAGCACTCGAGCTTCTACGAGTTCTACGTCGGCTCGCGCATCACCGGCTTCATGAGCCACTGGATGACGTTCGGCGGCGAAGAGATGATCGTGCTGCTGCTCCTGGCCGCGTATCTGTTCTTCTCGCGGGAACGGCGCTGGAAGCGCGCCGGCTGGGTCTGCGCGGTGATTCTGGCGGCATCGATGGTGCTGGGATTCACGCGCAGCATCTTCCTGCTCGGATTCCCGATCGGGCTTCTCTACCTGCTTTGGTTCTGGAAGAAATGGCTGGTGGCCGCGGTTCCGGCTCTGGCGCTGATCGCGTTTTTCTTCGGACCCGCCGCTCTGCGCGAACGGATCACATCGGTGATCGAGCCGCGTGTCGACATGGACTCCAACCGTCACCGCGCGATTCTGCGCGAAACCGGAATCGTCATAGTCCGCGCGCATCCCTGGCTCGGGCTGGGGCCGGAGCAGATCAAATACCAGATCGACCGGTGGATTCCCGATTCCGCGCGCCCGCTTCCGAGCGGCGATTACGAGCACCTGCACAACATCTACTTGCAGTACGCGGCCGAGCGCGGACTTCCGGCGCTCGCGATCTTTCTGTGGCTGATCGCCAAAATTTTATGGGACTTCGCGCGCGCGCTCCGGCGCAAACTTCTAAACCCGGAAGCGCGCTTCGTTCTGCACGGAGCGATCGCGGCGATTCTCGCGCTGCTCGCCGAAGGGTTCGCGGAGAACAACCTCGGCGACAGCGAAGTGCTGACGATGTTCCTGGCCGTGATAGCGTTTGGCTACATCGCGGCCGACCAGGAGCCGACCGTTACTGCATAGGCCCGTGCAGTTCCGGCACGCGTTTCTTGCGCGTTCCGCCGCCCCGGCGCGGACGTTCGGACGTGTTGCCTGAGGCATTCTTTCGCGGCCGGCGCACGGGCTTGGGCTTGGCCGGCGGAGGATTGGGCTCGAGCAGCGAAGGCTGGCCTTCGACGATCGGCTGCTTCTCGTCCTCTTCCTCCTCGTGATGCACTTCAGCGGGCTTTTCCGGTTCGGCGGGCGGGTAAAATTCCGCGCCCAGGTATACGATGAGGCCTTTCTCTTCGTCCGGCTCCATGCGCACCACCAGCTTGTCCTGCGCGTAGTTCAGGAATTCGGAAAATTCCTGGTACCCGAACGCGGCGGCCGAAAAGTTGGGGACTTCGGTCTGTACCCATCCCGCGAGGTCGTCGATGAGAACACCATTCTCCATTTCGAGGCGATGGGTCTCCAGTACGTCGCGCAACGGCGGCAGCGCTTCTTCCGGTTTGGGCGTGGGACGCTCGGGTTGCGACGCGCCCTTGCGCTCGATGATGTAGCGGCCGCCCTGGCCGCTCACGTTCACGTAATCGGCCTTCTTCAATTTCTCGACGAAATCGGAGAAGCTGTTCGCGCCATAGGCTTTCTCGGTAAAAGCCGAGTCGAGCTGCAGCATGGTGGATTTGAGCAATCCGAGCTGCGGCTGCACGGCGCGCCGTTCGAGCACTTGCAGCGCGCGCTCCACGAGCGGCATGGCTTGCGCCAGATCGAGCGGAGCGGGGCGTTGCCGCTGGCCGCCTTGCTGCTGGCGGTCGCGAGGCATCTGATCGCCGCCCGATTGCTGGCGCTGGGGACGCTCGCGGCTCCCGCGGTCGGAATCCGAAAGCAGCGACTCATAGCTGATGAACTCAAAACAGTTCTGTTGCAGGATGGTGCTGGTGAAGGCCTTGCCCCCGACGATAAACACCGTCTTGCCGTATTCCTTGAGTTTGTTGACCAGCGGAACGAAATCGCTGTCGCCGCTCACGATGGCAAAGGCGTTGACGTGCGGATGGGTAAAGGCCATCTCCAGCGCATCCAGCGCCAGGTTGATGTCGCCTCCGTTTTTATCGCCGCGCGGCGAGGGCAGCCGTTGCACCATCTGCACGGCATTCTCGGCCATCGACCGGGCGGCGGACTCCTGCCGGCCCCAGTTGGCATAAGCAAATTTCGCGACCAGGTCGCCGCGCTCCTTGAGCGCATCCAGCGGCAACGAGACGTCAAATTCGCGCCGCAAAGTAGATTTCACGCCGATTTCAATGTTGTCGTAGTCGACAAACACGGCGATGTTCAGTTTTTCTTGCATTTAGGTTTTGGTAATACACAGGCGCTTGAGCGCCGATGTTTCTTTTTCAAAATAGGCGGGCTTTCATCCCGCAGTTGGCTTCACGCGGTCTGTTTCACAGAAGACCGTATGAAGTCGACGATCGTTTCGAGCGACGCACCCGGCTGGAACACAGCCGCGACGCCCAGCTTCTTGAGCGAGGCAGCGTCCTCGTCAGGAATTATACCGCCGACCAGCACCAGGACGTCGTCCAGGCCCTTTTCACGCAGTAAATCCATAATACGCGGAACGATCGCGTTGTGGGCCCCCGACAGGATGGACAGGCCGATTACCTGGACGTCCTCCTGCAGGGCCGCGTTCACGATCATTTCCGGAGTCTGGCGCAGGCCGGTGTAAATCACCTCCATGCCCGCGTCGCGCAAAGCACGCGCGATGACCTTGGCGCCCCGGTCGTGGCCGTCCAAACCCGGTTTGGCGACCAGCACCCGGATGCGAGGCTCCATATACATTGATGGTAGCAGGGTGCCGCACGTCGCAGCGCACCACTTTTACCAACTCCACCCGTACCCGATACTGGTGGTGGTGAACCAGGGCATTGTTACTACTTTGCCGTAGCTCTCTTGAACCCATATCGAGTTGTGGCCTTTGAAATGAATAATTGCCCCGAGCGACACGCTGCTGTCAAGCCTGTTTTGAAGAACAGCGCGGCCAGTGAAAGTGGTTATGCCGGACTCGACCCAGGTGTAGCCGGTTACGGCCTTCGTTCCGGGCAACGGGAAGTTCTTCATCAGCCCGACGGATTCGGTGTGTTCTCCGAACGCCATGTGCCAGAAGCCGTGCGTCCCGCTATCCTCGTACATATAAGAGAAGGTCAACTCGTCGCCAAAAGGATTCTTTCGAAGACGCTTGAACATGTGACCGAGGCCGATGCTGTAGTTGGCTCTGGGGACCAATCCGGGGCGATCGAAGTCAGACCCCAGCATGACGAACAGGTCATTGGCCGCCCCGCCCATATTCATGCCCGCCATGCCAGGCATTCCGCTGTCAGGCGGAGTAGTGTCTTGCGCATCGATCGGTGAAAGCGCGGTAAGCAGAAGTCCGATCATTGTTCTGATAAAGCCGCTGCATAACAAGGCCATGTAGCAAAATTCCTCCCTGGGCCGCACCAAGGGCGCGGCAATGTCTCATGCGATTTGTGGGACGGGCGGAGTTAAGCCGGAGGCTTCAGATTCTCAGGACAACAAGGGAAGGAGCTGCCGGGCCGGGTGGCCAAAATGCGTCGAATGCCGGCAAGGACGTGACTGACCCGGAGGGAATGAGGAGGAGTGGAGATGCGCCGGAATGGATTGTGACGGCGGCGGCAACAACGGGTGTCACGAGCGGCGATCGCGGCGCTTCGGCCTGGGGCAACCGCTGATCGGAGCAATGCGCCTGGTCCTGATTCCCCGGTGCGTGCTGATGGTGGCAGGGAGGGATCGAGGAGGCTGCACCGGCGTGGCTGTTGGCTTCATCCGCGCAGAGAGCCACGCATTGGGTCGAGGTGCACACCATGGCGAAGGCCAGCAGTACGATGAGCGCCATTTTGGGCCCGGGCATTCATACAGAGCTTAGCATCTGTGCCGCGCGGCGCGAACTAGCGGGGCGGGTCCGTCGACTCGGCGCTTGGGGGCTGCGGCGCGGCCAGAGCCACTCCCGTGCTGGGGATGGATCGCTCGATGACGCCGCCGTCGCCCGCGGGCGTAATCTCGACTTCCTGCGGAGTGCAGGGTGTTTCGGGCTGCGTTCCGTCGATGAAGTAGCTCGTCATGCCGGCGCCGCCGCAAGCCGGACTGGCCAGTTCACCGGTTTTAGGATCGATCGCCACTTGCGTCACGCCCTGCGGCGGCTGGAACGGCTTGGCATCGCCGTATTGCCTGTAGCGCGCTGCCTGGGCCATGAATTCGGTCCAGATGGGTAGCGCGGACTGAGCGCCTTCGAGGCCCAGGTCGGTGTAATCGTCGAACCCGACCCAGACCACAACCAAAAGCTGCGAAGTGAATCCGGCGAACCAGCCGTCATGCGAAGTGCCGGTCTTGCCCGCCGCCGGCAACCGGAATCCTCGCGCGCGGACTCCGGCCGCCGTGCCGCTGCGCATCACTTCCTGGAGCATATCTACCATCAGGAAGGCGACGCGCGGGTCAAGCACGCGAGTAGTCCGCGGCGCTTGACGGTAAAACATTTCGCCGCTCGAATCGCGCATTTGGGCGATGAAGGCGGGCTGCACCAGATTGCCGCCGTTGGCGAAGACGGTGTAAGCGCGCGCGATCTCAAACGGCGTCACCTGATATGCGCCGATCGCCACCGCGGGCGTGGCGCGGATATCGTCGTTCATGCCAGCTTCGCGCGCCACCGCGACCACATTTTTGAAGCCCACCATTTGGCCCACCTTGATGGTGGCGACGTTGAGTGAATGTGCGAGCGCGGTGCGCAGCGTGACGTCGCCCATGAATTCGTGATCGAAGTTGGAAGGGCTGTAAGTCTGATTGCCGGCGTCGAAGGTGGTGGGTGAATCATCGACCACCGTTGCGGGAGTCAAGACTGGATTTCCGCCGTTGATGGCTGTATTGAGCGCCGCGGTGTAGACGAAGGGCTTGAATACGGACCCAGGCGGGCGCTTGGCAAACACGCGGTCGAGCTGGCTTGCGGCGTAATCGCGGCCGCCGCAAAGCGCCTTGATTTCGCCGGTATGAGGATCGAGCGCGATGAGCGCCACCTGAGGGCGGCGGCCCTGCGGCGCGGATTTGTGACGAGCCGCGAGCTGCTTGTCGACCAATTGCATCCCATCGGCGACGGCTTGTTCGGCGGCCTGCTGCAGGCGGAGATCCAGGGTGGTGTAAACCGCGCCGGTCTCATATTCGTGGCTCTCCGATTTTTTGGCGGCCTCTTTGGCAGCGGCATCGATGAAATATTGCGATTCGGAAAAGCTGGCGGCGCCGGCGTGCAGCCCGAGCGGGGCGGAAAGCGCGGCCGAGTATTGTTCGCCAGTGATGAATTTGTTATCGAACATCCGGCGAAGCACGATGTTGCGGCGCTCGACGGCGCGGGCCGGATAACGGAAAGGATTCAGATAGACCGGGCGCTGGATCAGGCCGGCGATGGTGGCGGCTTCGGGAAGGTCGAGCCTGCGCACGTCCGTGTTGAAATAAGCCTGGGCCGCTTCTCCGACGCCGTTGATGCCGAACGCGCCGTCCCCGCCCAGATACACCAGATTGCAGTAGCGTTCAAAGATCTGCTGCTTGGTGAGCCTGTGCTCCAGGTGCACCGTGATCATGGCCTCTTTGACTTTGCGTTCCCAGCTTTTTTCGCGCCGGAGCCATAGATTGCGCGCCAGCTGCATGGTGATGGTGGAGGCGCCCTGTTCCTTGCGGCGCTCGCGCAGGTCCACGTACATGGCTTTCACCGCGCGGCGCAGATCGAACCCGGAATGCTCGAAGAAGCGCTTGTCCTCCGCCGAAAGGATGGCGTGGACGAGCACCGGGGGCAGGTCGGCGAAATGCACGGGCATGCGCTTGGCGCGATCCTGCTCCGACATGCTGGTGAGAAGCCGCGGGGCGAGGTCGAAACTCAGCTGGCTGCGGCCGGTGGCCGCGTTGGTGATGGAGCTGACGCGCCCGTTCGCGACGTGAATCTCGACCGCGCTCGTTGAACGCTCGGCCGCGGCCAGATCGGCGGGGGAGAGCGGATCGCCCACGGCCACGAACTCGGGCGCGGAATAGTAGTTGACCGAGTTGACCAGCGATCCGGAAAGCTGTTGGTCGACGCGATGTGCGAGGCGAAAATACGGAATCGCGAGCAAGCCGATCGCGAGGAGCACGGCGGCTGCGATGATAGAAGCCACTTTGACCCAAGGCTGCGGCGCAATCTCTGTTACTTGTTTGTTTTCCCCCCCGGCAGCATCCACGCTGAGGTGAGGGCACGCGAGCGGCCATCGCTTGAAACGCCATTTGGCGCAGGTTTCGCGAAGAGTGGCGCGTTAACTCACCTGGTCGAAATTACAGGCTCAGAGCACGCTGGTTTCGGTGTAGCTGCCGAAGACGGCGCGGAAGGCATCGCAGATTTCGCCGACCGTGGCGTAGGCGCGGACCGCATCGAGGATGCGGGGCATGGTGTTTTCGGAACCTTCGGCGGCGCGGCGAATGGCATCCAGCGAGGCGGCGACGGCGGCATTGTCGCGCTTCGCTTTCAAACGGGCGAGTTTTTCCAGTTGGTGCTTCTGCGATGAGTCGTCGATTTCGAGCAGCTCGATGGGCTCCTCATTCTGCTCGACAAATGCGTTGACGCCGACGATTTTCTGCTCGCCGGTTTCGATGGCGTGCTGATATTCGAAGCTCGCGTTGGCGATTTCGGTCTGCGGGAAGCCGCGTTCGATGGCGGGAATCATGCCGCCCATGGCATCGATGCGGCGGATGTAATCGAGCGCCTGTTTTTCCATCTCCGCGGTGAGGCTTTCGACGAAGTAGCTGCCGCCCAGGGGATCGGGGACGTCTGGCACGCCGCTTTCGTAGGCGATCACCTGCTGGGTGCGTAAGGCGATGGTGACGGCGTGCTCGCTCGGCAGGGCGTAGGCTTCATCGAGTGAGTTGGTGTGCAGCGATTGCGTTCCCCCCAGCACCGCCGCGAGCGCTTGCAGCGCGGTGCGCACGATGTTGTTGTAGGGCTGCTGCCAGGTGAGCGAGCAGCCGGCCGTCTGGGCATGCGTGCGGAGCTTCCAGCTACGTTCGTCGAGGGCGCCGTAGCGATCGCGCATGGTCTCCGCCCAGATCTTGCGGGCGGCGCGGAACTTGGCGATTTCCTCGAAGAAATCGTTGTGGGAATTGAAAAAGAAGCTGAGCCGGGGAGCGAATTGATCGACCGAGAGGCCGCGTGCGACCGCCCATTCGACGTACTCCATGCCATCGCGCAGCGTGAAGGCGAGTTCCTGCACGGCAGTGGACCCGGCCTCGCGAATGTGATAGCCGCTGATGGAGATGGGATTGAAGCGCGGCACGTGCTGGGTGGAGTATTCGATGACGTCGGTCACCAGGCGCATGGAGGGGCGCGGCGGGTAGATGTACTCCTTCTGCGCGATGTACTCTTTCAAGATGTCGTTCTGCAGGGTGCCCGAGAGGCGGGTCCAATCGACGCCTTGTTTTTCCGCCACCGCGAGATACATGGCCCAGATAACGGGCGCGGGCGAGTTGATGGTCATGGAGACCGTGACGTCGCCGAGCGGGATCGAGCGGAACAGGATCTCCATGTCTTCGAGCGAGCAGATGGAGACGCCGCATTTGCCGACTTCGCCTTCGGACGTCGGATGATCGGCATCGTAGCCCATGAGCGTGGGGAGATCGAAGGCGACGGAGAGGCCGGTCTGGCCCTGGCCCAAGAGGTAGAGGTAGCGGCGATTAGTTTCTTCGGGCGTGGCGAAGCCGGAGAACTGGCGCATGGTCCAGAGCTTCCCGCGATACATGTCGCGGTGGATGCCGCGCGTGTAGGGGAACTCGCCGGGCGGAGGGATGGCGAGGCCTGCGGTGTCGACGGTGGTGTAGACCGGTTCGACAGGGATGCCGCTGAGTGTTTTGCGCGCGGGGGCCGTGGTTTCGGCGATTTTCGCCATCAATTCCATTGTAGTGCCGGGCATAGCCGCGAACCCGTGGCGTCGTGCCACACTAGTGGCTTACCCATGAAAATCCGGATCAAGAAGCTGCACCCCGATGCCGTTCTGCCGAGCTACGCGCACGGGCCCGATGAGGACGCCGCCATGGATCTGCGGGCGCTGGAGCGAACGGTGCTCACGCCGGGGGCGGCGCAGGCGGTCGGGACCGGGATCGCGATCGAGCTTCCGCGCGGGCACGAGGCGCAGGTGCGGCCCAGGAGCGGCCTGGCGCTCAAGCACTCGATCACGGTGAATTTCGGCACCATCGATCCGGGCTACCGGGGCGAGATCCGGGTGGTGATGTTCAACCTGGGACAGGGCGATTATGTGATTGAAAAGGGCGACCGGATCGCCCAGCTCATCGTCGCGCCGTACGATGCCGTGGAGTGGGCCGAAGGTGAAGACCTGGGCGGCTCGGCGCGGGGGGCGGGCGGTTTCGGGTCGTCAGGTAGATAGCTTACAGGCGTAACGCGGCGGGCTCGGGAAGCGTTACGATAAAAGAAGAGTAGAGCCCTATGTTCATTCGCAAAGCCCCGGACCTTCGTTACTCCGATGTAACCCCCAAGGAAACGTACTTCAACCGCCGGAAATTCCTGGCGGGCTCGATTGCGCTGGGGGGCCTGGCGGGCGCGGCCCGCGGCATGAAGCTGACCAACGTGGCGAAGTCGCCGTACAATGTCGGCAACGACAAGATCACGCCGCTCGAATGGATCACGCACTACAACAACTTCTACGAATTCGGGACCGATAAAGGCGACCCGGCGAAGAACGCCACCAATTTCCGGACGAATCCCTGGACGCTCAAAGTGGAAGGCGAGGTGGGCAAGCCGCTGACCTTCGACTGCGACGACTTGTACAAGATTGCGCCTCTCGAAGAGCGTATTTACCGGCATCGCTGCGTGGAAGCGTGGTCGATCGTGGTGCCGTGGATCGGATTTCCGCTGGCCACGCTGCTGAAGAAGGCCGAGCCGACGCCCAAGGCGAAGTACGTGGCGTTTGAAAGCTACTACGATCCGAAGCAGATGCCGCAAGGGCGCTGGGCGGGCATCGATTTTCCGTACGTCGAGGGATTGCGGCTGGATGAAGCCATGCATCCGCTGGCGCTGCTCGCCGTGGGGCTGTACGGCGACTCGCTGCCGAACCAGGACGGCGCGCCCATCCGGCTGGTGGTGCCGTGGAAGTACGGATTCAAGAGCGCCAAATCGCTGGTGAAGATCAAGCTGGTCACCAAGCAGCCGCCCACGACGTGGAATCTGTCGGCGCCCAACGAATACGGATTCTATTCCAATGTGAATCCGCACGTGGATCATCCGCGCTGGAGCCAGGCCAAGGAGCGCCGGCTGCCGGAGCTGTTCAAAAGGGACACCTTGATGTTCAACGGCTATTCCGAGGTCGCGAGTCTTTACTCCGGCATGGATCTTCGCAAGAATTTCTAGGCAAGAACGTCTAAAACCTGCTTTGAACAAGGCCGTAGGAAAGATTCTTTCGAGTCGCTGGACCAAAGCCGCCGCCTTTGCGCTGTGCCTGCTTCCGTTCCTGCTGCTGTTGTGGCCGTTCTTGAAGCTGGTCACGGGACGCGATGCGCCCGAATTCGGCGCCAATCCGGTGGAGTTTATTACTCATCACACCGGCGATTGGATCATACGGTTTCTGCTCA
>Ga0335074_10016334_pt1 | contig 10451 bp, 7 predicted proteins | sample Lox_Sample_23_FD_206715 | JGI IMG/M metagenome (GOLD analysis project Ga0335074, IMG submission 206715) | Soil microbial communities from Loxahatchee National Wildlife Refuge, Florida, United States - Lox_Sample_2.3 | ecosystem: Environmental > Terrestrial > Soil > Wetlands | place: USA: Florida...
GATCAGTTATTCTCGGGCTGGACTGTAAAAGTGAGCGCAGCAATATTTTACAGACTGCAATGGGAATCCAGGAGCGTATATTATCACTGCGATCTGCTAATGAAGCCAACCACCCAACCACAAAGGATTATATTTATGAGACGTGTCGTCTTGCCGCTCTCACTTACCTCAGGGCAATCATAAATCATACCCAATTCTCCAAAGCTTGGCATCCCGAAGAGTTGGAAGATATGTTTTCTGCTATTATCCTGACGCCGATGCATTACTGGAAGCCACTTTCTGGAGTTTGGCTCTTTGTAGTCCTTTCCATCAACCCACCGAGGGAGGACCTTTATCCTGGTGCTATGTTCAAGTTCTTTTTGAAAACGTCTTCCTTCAATATGGCCGCTTGGGATTGGCAGTGTTGGGTAAATATCATGGAGACTTATCTAGCCTTACAAAAGTGGATTAGGACGCCTGGGGATGTCCAAGTGCCGAACTCATGCTCGCCTAGGACAACTTCTGATGTGCTGGACGTTGAAGAAATACAATCTACATATGGCATGACACCGGTCTAACGTTGCCAGTTATTTCGTTATTTAGACAGCAGGAATCACAGTTATGACATACATGGTGCCAGTTCCCATTTTTTTGGTGTCGTCCGTAGCTTGATCATCACAAACTGCTTACGAAGGAAAGGTTTAACATAGCGGAGCTTCGCTGTCCATGAAGGTCCGTCATGTTGGAAGTTACGCTCGGCAGTTCTGGAACTTCACTGAAACCAGTAACTATCTATCCGGATGAAGTATTAAAGATCCGAGGATTAGAGTTTTATCTCTATAGCCTTGTTGGGATAACAGCTCTATTAGTCAACCCTCCTAGGGAAAGAGAGGGCTGGAGGTACTCAACATTGTGCATAAATAGGGAGCCTACGTCCTACAGTCCTACTTGGACTATTATCCTCGTTATCAATTAATTCAATTCTATGCTGCGCACCAAATAACTACTCTATTCCACGTGATTTCTACAGGCTCTATGCACACTTCCTAGATTCAGAGCTTCTGGCGCTTCAGCCAGCCTCGCGGCAGTCTATTCCCACAGTCCAAAATGGGCTGTGCCGAATATTCTGCCAGGCTTGCCACACAACGCAATACTACTACTCTATTTCCCAGTACATATGCGACTACTATAGTTGGGAAGCAAGCTATCGCAGCTTCAATTATAGCTTCGTTGCTGTAAGGCAGTCTTAGGTTACATGTTAGGGCAACTAATAAAAGTAACTGGAGCAGACTTCAGAGAAAACAGAGAAGATAGAGCAATGTAGCGCCTTACCACAAGTCTTTAGAACAGGGAAGAAGTGACTGAACGTGAAGATGATAGGGATGGATTCAGACTTGATTTCAGATGCCAATGGTCCGTCTTGCAGCCGATTAATAGGTTGACTTCCAATATGAAGGGTGTGGAGCTTGCGCAATCAAAACTCTTATCCTGAACATCCCTTAAGATGGTTGCGCTATGGTGCTAAAAGAAGGGTTATGGGTTATTTCATACGTTCGAGTGCTAATCCAGAACGCATTGGAGGAAGTCGCATGAATAATATGCTAGGATTCGCGTGCTGCATATCCCAATAGGCTGGCCCAATTGCCGCATTCCGAAAATGGATACACATGCAGCATCTCTCACCGAGTAGCCACCAGTAGACTATGAGTGGCTAATTCGTCATACCATCTTCCTTGTATCCGGATGTAGTCCATTTCTCAAGCACCACGTGTATCCAGAGCCTTGTTTTCAACTGAAATAAGACCGTCTTATGAGATGTAAAATGCAACCTCAGCTAGGAATCCTTGCTGACTTACAAGAGCTTCTAATCGACTCAAAATAGAATGTGACGCTGCTGCAGAAAGGTTACTAGGAAAAGTGCCTCTATAAGCTCCTTATCTTTACGTCCGTAACCCAGCAGTTAAATAGTTCACCGTAAATGGAGCAGGTTCGGAGAAGCGCAACGCATTCTGCAGATGACACAATTGTATAATATATCGATTCGCCTTACCAGTTGCCTAAGCTTGTAACGCCTAGCTTATTCCAATTGAAATTTGAAGGATGATGTTACGTCTCAAGTTGAGGCTTCAGCCTTGTAGGCTCGTTGCACTGCGTTGCGCGAGGTCTAGAAACCTAGATTACGCTGTGCCACACATATATACAGAACCACTACAATTATACATGCATAAGGTTGCCCCGTAACACTTCGTAAGCATCTTCGGGCGGGTTTGTATTACTCCGGAAGCAAATTGAGTATCCACATTGCCGACTTGATGCTAGTAGGTGTATCTCGTAATTCACATAGGCGTAATTCTGTTGGACAACCCGGATGCAGGAGTACCTGTCTGCCTCGTTGCGGGTTCAATGCCTATTCCCAGAGAAATGGGACACAAAAAGCTGAACAGCGTAATAGGCAAGACAACACAAGCCATACATTCCAAAATTACTAGCGAAGCTAGCATCTATGTTACGCTACTCCTTGCCTTCGGTAAGCTATGAACTTGGTACTAAATCTTATTAGGATCGTGGCCTGTTGTCTATGAATGGGACTGTAACTAGACTTGGAATGTTCATCCTATTACGTGCAGACCAGAAAATCCCAGAAAGCACACTTGAGAGCCATCATTCGATAATAACGGGGAAAGTACAACAAGCATAGAAATGTTCTAGCCTAGCTGTGGAGATGAAATGTTAGCAGTAATCTGCGCTAGAAGAGTGCAAATAAACGAAGTGTTAGCGGGCAAAGTAGCTTTCGCTTATGCTCTTCTTGGACCCGTTAGCACCGCAACACCAACTTACCAAAATGTTTCCAAAAACCGCCAACCCTCAATCGCATATGATCTCGAAAATTATTATCGACCATAGACTGTGTTATGTCAATTATCCCATCTGCAAAATCGTGCTTCAAAACTTTAGCGGGTGCACTTACAGGGGTCTCGTGGTTGGATATCCTCCTCCGGAGCATCAACACCGGACCGAGGAGTAAATTCTTGTGGCATCGCGGTGCGGAAAATCATGCGATTGGGCTGAGTGGACTAAGCGAAGGGGGAACACCAAAATATTTGGGAGAGAAGAAAAAGAGGAATTGATGGGGCTAGGGGGTTCTTATACCTGAGGAAGTCAACTGTCGAGACTCTGGTATTGAGGAACAGCCATGCGGAAAGGATCGCCATGCGTGAATCGACCAGATGCAAGACCCAGTGGGTACTGCCATCGCGCAAGGATGTATATATATACACGGCGACTCGTTCTACTACCAACTTTTTGCTTCTCCATTGCCTCGTTTCCTAGGCGTCTTTGTGCATCACTTGTCCCATTTTTGGCATTCACGGCCATCCTATCGAAACCTTGCATATTGCTGTAAGTAGAATGCGCCCGTCCTTGAGTAGATCAGAACTCCCTCGGTGATCGCTATCACATTCGTTCTTGGCAGACGAGAGGATGACGGTTAGTTTCCCTTAGCTGAATCAAATTTACGATTGCATTAGGCTTTGTGTCCTTGTAAACTCGGTGGTTGACGTGATTGGGATGAAACCCGGTAGGATGGTTGCAGAAGCAGCCAATATACTTGGCTGTTAGCTGTGTACCACTCTCACTGCCTCAAAACCCGTAGAGAACCTCCGAACTCAAAATTTCCCTACTTCTACTTTCTTGTTCAGTCCCGAATCTGAACAGCCGGTGCTTTATTCTAAGATGAAGAATGACTAGTTTCTCAATGCAGCCTGAGCAACCTAAGCGTCTTACGCATGTTCTACTCTCTAGGGCCTGTTTCGGTTTACTGCCTTAAACGGTGATTTGGAGTGGAGTAAAGTGGAGTAGCGCGAAGTAAAAATGAAGTGAAATGAAATGAAAGTAAGAGTAACAACATTTTCAACATTTTGTAACCCCTGTCTAGAAGACCCAATTACAACGCTTAATTGTTTCGGTTCCCGGCATACTGCCGCCGGAACCGTTTATGTATTCTGTATGACCTGCTGGGTCTAGAATGCAAGGCTAGGCTATAAAGCAGATTAGTGAGATTCGACAAGCCAATCACCCTAAGGCAGATTACATCTGACTGGGGATTCCGAACTGGGATTTTGATGCAAGCACCTTGATGCTTTCCGTCTCCATCCGAATCGCCTCTAGGTTGGTGGTGGGATGATCACCCCACAGTCAGCAATCCATTGCGGGAAAGGGCCGGTGGTGGCCAGCAACAGCAACCAGCGCTGAACACAGTCAGAATTACTGACTATGATCTGCAATTTGCAAGGGCCCGTCTCCAGGTGTTCTAGCAGGTTTCGGCATTATTCGAATTCGTACTAGTTATGCCTGGCCAACAGTAGTTGTGCTGTTACTCTACCTAATACGAAGTAAGTTAGCTCTTTTGCGAGGTACGAGATACCACTCCTAGCTCCGCGCCGCTCTGTGCACTAGCAGGCGTGAACGTGAAGGGACCGGCATGTTCTGTTGTACCGACACCCCACACATCGATCTATCGATGGCACCAAACTGGTGCTGCCCACTTCCGCTTATTTGTGGCTTTCACAGGCCGGAGGCATAACATCGCCCATACAGATCTTACAGCTATGAGCGAAATTGGCGTCCTGCACTTCAAACTCTAAAGGAATGTTTTAAGCGCACGGACCACCTAAAATCGGCACGGATTAATATCTATCCTAGTGTGCTACTTCGTGGTACTTTTATGGTACGCTCATGATCGCTGAATCAGTCATGACCTGCCAGCTGGCAGTTCGTCGCTACAGCCTCGCAATATTCACTCAAAAATGAAGCCTTCGACCACAACCACCCTCAGCGGCTTTCTTTCAGTAGGCCGATCTGCGAGAGACTGGCCTGCGATAGTGCTACACCCTGATAGCGTCGCGAATATGGGACTGTCGAAGTAGGCGCGGTGGTCAAGTCCGCCAAACCAGTAACCTCTTACTGCAGATCCTTCAGATCCTTCGAGCACAGCCTAACACCTATTCATGCTCTGATGCATGAACGGAGGCATTATAATTAGAACTGTTCCTTTCCCCGTGCAGCTGGAAAGCTGAGAGAGCTTTGCCAAGGAACGACCAGTAACCCTCACGTTGAGCCTAGACTTGATGCCGAGGTACTATAAGACAATTGCAACTTCTCAACACTTTGGTATGTAGCAGGAGACCAACGGTGACGACATAGGGAGAGTTCGGAAGCTTCTACTATAGATAATATGTACGCGGAGAATGGCCGGATCACATATTGTAAGTTAGCTATTCTAGGTCTTTTCTAGGTGCGAGACTAATTCTGTAAAAAGTTTTCATCATGTATGTAGTCGCCGTAAAACGAATCCCGACAACAGTATGCTTTGGAACTGTTGCAAAAAGGTCCAGAGGGTCTTGGGGTTTGAATTCGCTCAAAACTGAATATGCACTGTCACCACGCTGGAATGAGTACCACGGTTTGACATATCCAGGAGGAGTTCCTAGAGGATTTAGCGGTAGGGCCTCGAATCCAACAATTAAATATGTGCTCTCCCAGGGCTGCGAAGGAAACATGGCAAACGAAAGTTCGGCGTTTTTATCTAGCCGAGAGCGGAAGGTTACTCCTATGCACCCAATAGCCTTTCTCTGCCGGAGGTTGCGGACATCAAATTTGCGTGGATCGAGACCAAGACCTGGCCTTCTTAGATCGATGAAGAAAGTCCTCCCGGTTTGCGTCTCGTATCCCACTTTCCAGTCACCATAATCGAACCGGGCATCAACATAACCCGGCGTGCCTTCTCTTTTCCAAGTTTTCACTGGAAAGTTGACACTTATTGTCTCTTTAGGACGTACGTAAAATCCGGCAACAGGATCGGTTTCTCTTGGAATAACCCTCGTGAATAAATAAGATGTTTTGAGAAGATCGCTCTTCTCAGAGGCTTCCTCAAAATTAATCGGCATCATCATGTCAGGTCGAACTCTTGCATATTGCTCCTCGAACTCAGATAGTTGCTGTAATATGATCACAAAGGCATTGTCTACTTCCCTTTCGTCGCGGGCTTCGAGAGAACAATTGAGGGGCGCTAGAAACTGTGTCCTCGACTTGTCATCTTTAAGCGGCCACAGCATCAGGGAAATTCGCATACCACAGTTTGTGATTTCTGTCGAGTGTCCATTTCGATATGTCTTGAAACAGGGGATGGTGTAACGAGCCGAGTTCTTGAAATAAGAGGGTGAGGTCGCTAGAAGTCCCCAATATGGTTTCTTAGCAACCTCAGCAGAATTTGCCGTCCAAGCAAAGATACTCTCATCATCTGACTCTCTTATAAATTGCTCTTGAAGTCTCCTAAATGCCTTTTCTCCCCCTTCCCCGTAGATCAGAGGAATATTGACGTCGAAGAGACCCATCAAGCAATACGCCATATCTTCGGGACGTGTGGTGACCCTCTCTGCAGCCCAAGACATCTTGCAACTGGCTGCAATAGTGCTGAGATTTGCTCCGAGCAGCACGTCTTGGGTGATTCCCGTAATTGAGTAGAGTTGTTCTTTTAGCTCCCGTTTGTCACCAAGAAATTCCCAGGTTTTGCTAAAGAAATGAACGTGCCGGGGCGCAATGAGCTCTTGCAGAGTCCAGCCCCGTTTAAACCACTGGCTATTATGAATCATGTTGCGTGTGGAAATATCTGAGAGATAGGCGAAACAGCGTGCAGAGTTTTTATACCATTGAAACATGGAATTGATAGCCTCGGAAAGCTCCGCGCTGCTCGATTTATCTATACAGCATGTGTCAATCCAGATATATTGGTAGCCTTGGTCTTTGGCCAAACGTGCGCCATTCTTGAGTTTGGTATAACCTCTCTTCTTCTTGGCGTTGTCTCCGAGCTTCATGTCCTCAAACGTGACCTCTTCCGCTTCCCATCTGTGTGAGAGTATAGCATATTCTGGTAACTCGCCGACAAAGTGTGTTAGCTTATAGGTCTTTGTGTTTAATAGCCTCATCTTGTCTAGGTACCAAAGCAGGTTTTCTCTAGGCCAAGGTTTAGTTAACGCAACGCAATTTATTCAAAAATCCCCCAGGCTAGATGGCGGCAAGTGGCAAGATGTACTAATGACTCGAGCGTTCGTGTGTTGCTGGTAAATAAAAGGGTGTGGAGGCGTGGAGGCGGGAGCAAAACCCAAACCTCTCATGCGGATGGACTCAATCTTTGCGAAAGCTAGAGGCAATTGACAGTTTCGGATTAGAATTTCTAGCCTGCAGCCTGCATCGCTGCGATTCAGGGTGCACTGACTAGAAATTCAGGTTATGTTTTATAGTGAGGGCTTGGGGGAGGCGGTGTCTATATAAGGCGGGCGAGATATGTATGATCACTCATACATTGCTTAGTAATGCTTACGGATCAAGGTCGAGCGATGCGCTAGAATCAGTACGGTATAGCGTTATATGACCCCTGTCTTAGAAGGGAGGGTTCGGCTCTAAAATATAGGGAAGCCGGATTTGCAAAACGACTGTACAGTGCCTAAGCGATCATGGGCGTACCATCAAAGTACCACGAAGTAGCAACACTAGAATAAATATTAATCCGTACCGATTTTAGGTGGTCCGTGCGCTTAAAACATTTCTTTAGAGTTTGAAGTGCAGGACGCCGATTTCGCTCATAGCTATATCCATATTATGCAACTTCAGCAAAAAAATGAAGTGAAATGAAATGAAATCAAAGCAGGCGTAACAGCATCTTGTAGCCCTTGTCTAGAAGACCCAATTACAACGCTTGATTTATATCTCTTGTCACTTACTATGCGCCTTAGCTACTAGCCTTTGTCTATTATTATTGCATGAGAGAGTGGGATCAATTCGAATTGAATTGAGTCTAGTCTCTGAGAATACTAGCATAAGGCCAGTATTTGTAGACAATAGCTTGCTAATGATAATAGAGGCGTCTACGTGTGTCACAGGCACTAGTGGGAGTTATTTGTAGGCAGGTGTAGAAGCCTGTTACCATGTGACAATTATGCTAATCCTTCTTCGCTTTCATAAACTGCTGAAGGATAAGGCCAAATATTACAACCATCTTATAATATTGCCTCATCAACGCACGAAAAATCTGCGTTGTTACCAACCTACTAAGAAGTCAGCACCTATAACCAACAACAAATATAAGATATATTCACCACGAAGCCGGTCTAACCTCTACTCCTCGACACCAGACCCTCCTCAAGCACCTCGTAGCTCTAATATCACTCAGCGGATCCTCCCCCAGTAGAACTAAATCTGCCCTCATGCCCGGCCTAACATCACCCCTATCACCTAACCCAAAATACTTCGCCGGCAAACCCGTCGCAGCCCTTAACACATCAACAGTGTTCATCCCCGCCTCAACCAACAGCTCCATTTCCCGATGCAAGCTCTCGCCATGCGGAACCGGGAACGGGGCGAGAGGCATGGAATTGGCATCTGTGCCCGCGAGGATGGGGATGCCGGCCTTATGAAAAGCATTTACGGAGGCGCGAGCGTGCTTGTAGTCGCGGTTTGGGCCTGGAGTGCCAATTATGACGCGCTCCATCATGGTTAGAGTTGGGATGACAACGGTGCCATCGGCGGCCATGCGTGTGATGAAGGCGGCGGAAGGGACAGCGTCTACTGGTGCGTGCGTTATCATGTCTACCTTTGCTTCTTGAGCCATGGCATAGGTAGCGGTGGAGACGGCATGGGCGACGGCAAGTTTGCCGTGAGACTGGGCGGCAGACACGAGAGCGTTGACGGTTGCTTGGTCCGGGCCCGGGATGTCTATTATGATTTTGATGTAGTCTGCTCCTTCGGCGATCCTGTCTTTGACGAATCTTTCCGCGTCGGTGGGGTTTGAGACTAGGCTCTCCCGGGGCCAGAGTGGGAATTGGCTGTGTTTACTGCCGGGTGAAGTGGCCCCAATGCCAGCACTGCGGATATCTGTGACTCCCTTTTTGGACCGTAGAGAATCGAGGAGGGACTGAGGTCGCGTTGTCATATCGAGGGCGGTGGTGATGCCGAAGCTGGCGAGCTGCTGGAGGTTGTGTTCTCCCGCGAGATGGACATGAGCATCGATGAACCCTGGGAGCAAGAAATTTTCATGGCAATCAATAAGCTGCGCTCCTTCAGCGCTGGACCCAATCAATTCTCCATCGATTACGACAGTGCCGGGCTCGCAGAACTTAGCACCATCAAAAACCCGGACATTGATAAGAGCGATTTTACTAGGCATCATAAAAGAGGAATCAAACAGAGAATATCTGACCTCTAAATTCAAAGCTGTTATCACTTTGTTGACGTTGCGGGAGCTTGTTGTCTTGCTGTTGACAGTTATCTGTAGTTGACTTCGAGCTTCATTTTAGCCCTATTTTACCCAACTGGGGATATAGCAAGGTTTTTCTAGAATAAAATTCGTCCGAAATATTCTGACCTATGTAGATTAGGTTTTGACGTATGTCGTAATAGCTATGATGGATAGCTAGTAGAACGTGTGGGACAAAAGAGACGGACCTTGACTGGAGATACGAGCTCCGTCCAGCCGGAAGCCAGTGCCGAAAGAAAAATTGAGAGTCAGGGCGCATTCAAATCTGATGTGCCCTTCTTATGTTCTACTGTTGGTTTTGGAACTCATATTTTTCATGCAATACTCACTTCTTATGAATCTTGTTCTTTATTCTTTGTGTTTTATGTAACTTTTCATATTTATTATGTCGAAAAAGCCCATAATCATGGCGTGCCTTATATTATCCTTTTGGTATGCTATAAAACCTTACAAAATCAGTAATTTATCTCCTCTCATACTGACCACTTGCTGGAGAGTGCATCTTGAACAAGTATCAGGACCCTTCAGAACGTTTGATATTGCGGCTGCTTTCGAGCTTGAGTTGCCAGCTAAAGCTAGCCACCTTGCCAGCCCGCTCCCATGAACCATTGAGATACTTATGCGCTCTTCAGGACAATTGGGTGGGTCCCATAACATCCTACTAACGGCCGCCATGCCTACGTCCAAGGGAATTTCCTCGTTTGCAACACGATGAGCACAAGGCTCCAGCATCTGTGCCGACCAGCATATAAAGTGTAAATCGCCATAGCCAAATGCACAAATCCTATGAGAAGTTTTTAACCTACCACTGATAAAGAAAACGTCTGAACGCAATGACACAAGGACTGGAAGTATGCTAACAGCTGTCATAAAAGCTTGGTTGAAGTGAGCTCTCGACGCGTCAGCACGGCGGAATAGCTGCGTAGATATGATACGACCCCTTTTTTATTAGAATGCGCATGTTCACCATTTCGATGCGGTGTCCCAAATTTGACCCAGATCTTCCTCGGAGTTACAGTCATAGGATTATCGCTCCCTAGCGAATCTAGGTAGACACCCCAACCCTAGTCACTGTAATGAAATGTGTTGTCAAAATCTACATGTCTTCTTCCACCTAGCAGGCAGGCAATTACCAGATACAGGGTGTAGTGATCCAACTCAG
>Ga0335074_10016335_pt1 | contig 10451 bp, 10 predicted proteins | sample Lox_Sample_23_FD_206715 | JGI IMG/M metagenome (GOLD analysis project Ga0335074, IMG submission 206715) | Soil microbial communities from Loxahatchee National Wildlife Refuge, Florida, United States - Lox_Sample_2.3 | ecosystem: Environmental > Terrestrial > Soil > Wetlands | place: USA...
GCGCGTAACGGTTGAACTACAAGAGGATTTTGCCCTCAACCAACCGCTCTCCCTCTTTGTGCTCGAAGCTCTCCCAAAGCTCGACCCTGCATCCCCCGACCATGTGCTCGACATCGTCTCGGTCGTCGAATCGACCCTCGAAGACCCACGTCCCGTCAGGGAGGCGCAACTGGACCGCCTGAAGGGGGAGACGCTTGCGAGGATGAAGGAGGAAGGTATGGAGTACGAGGAGCGGATGGAAGTGCTCCACGACCTCGAGCCTCCCGCCCCGCTGGCGGATTTCCTCTACGAAGTCTTCGACAACTACCGCATCAGGCACCCCTGGGCGCGCGACCACAACGTAAAGCCGAAGTCCGTTGTCCGGGACATGTACGAGCGCTCGATGGGGTTCGGGGAATTTGTGGCTTTCTACGGGCTCTCACGCTCGGAGGGACTCGTGCTCCGCTACCTCTCCGACGCTTACAAGGCGCTCGTCCAGAGCGTGCCCGAAGACGCCAAGCCCGAGCTTCTGGTCGAGGTGACTGAGTGGTTGGGCGAGATAGTCCGCCAGGTCGACTCGAGCCTCCTGGACGAATGGGAGATGCTGAGCCATCCCGAGCGCGCTCTCGAGGCGTTGGCTCGCGGCGAGGAGCCCTCCTCGGGCCGCGAGGCCCCCGGCCCCCTAGCCGTGACAGCCAACCGCCGGGCGTTCAAAGTGATGGTACGGAACGCCTCCTTCCGCAGGGTCGAGCTCGCGGCTCGCCGCGACTGGTCGTCGCTCGGCGAGCTCGACGAGGAGCCCGGGTGGGACGAGGTCCGCTGGGAGGCGGCTTTTGTCCCCTATTTCGAGGAGCACACCGCCATCGGGACCGGTGCGGCAGCCCGGGGGGCCGGTTTGTGGCAGGTCGCCGAGATGCCCGGGCGCTGGGAGGTCCGCCAGGTGCTCGACGACCCCGAAGGCGACCACGACTGGGCCTTGGTGCTCAGCATCGACCTGGGCCGCTCGGACGAGATCGGCGAACCTGCCGTCCAGCCGCTTGCAGTCGAGTTGCTCTGAGGCGCCCGCCTGCTGTGAGGCGCCCCTTTTGGTTAGGCGCGGCTCGCTCTTAGGCGGCCGGCGAGTTGGGCGGGGGCCGCTTTGCTTGCTAGCGTGCCGGACCATGGTCATCAGGCCGCTCGGGCGTGAGGAGGCACTTCAGCACCTCTTCGTGCTGGGCATTGCCGCCTTCTTGATCATTTCACCGTACTTCCTCGTCAACCTGTGGAAACTCCGCGACTCGCTCGTCGGGCTCGGGATACTTTTCGCCGTCATCGACGTGGCAGTTGCCGCCGCCCTCCGCCGCCCGAAGACGTAGCCGCGAAATTTTGCCTTGACAACGATAACTTATCGTCGTTAATCTAACGGCGATAGGTTCAACCGTCCAAGTCGTTGACAAGGTGGTGGTGGTTGGCATGCTCGCAAGGTTGGCCCGCTACGTCACAGCACATGCCCGGCACGTGCTCCTCGTTACCCTCCTGCTCGTCCTCGCTGCCGCCGCTTACGGCAGCTCGGCAGCCTCGCACCTGTCCTCCGGGGGCTTCACGGACTCGACTTCGCCGTCCACCAGGGCCGACAACCTCCTTTCGGGACGCTTCCATCAGGGCGACCCCAACCTCATCTTCCTGGTAGAGGCCCCGGGAGGGGCGAACGACCAAGCGGCGAGGGAGGCCGGTGCCAGCCTCGCCTCGCAGCTGGCACGCCAGCCCTACGTGACCGGGGTGGAGTCCTACTGGTCGGTCGCGCCGGCCGAGCGGGCGGGCTTCATAAGCCGCAACGGGGACGATGCCCTGGTCAGCGCAAGAGTGCTCGGCAACGACACGACGTCGACCAACCGCGGCTATGCGCTTGCCAAGCGCTTCGATGCCACAAAGGACGGTGTCGTGGTCGAGGCAGGTGGCCTCACCGTGGCGAACTACGAGATAGGCAAGCAGATATCTCACGACCTGGCGGTCGCAGAATCGGTCGCGGTGCCTCTCACGCTCCTGGCGTTGGTGCTCGTCTTCGGCAGTGTCGTGGCCGCCTTGCTGCCCCTGGCCGTCGGCGGTGCTGCCATCGTCGGGACGCTTGCCATCCTCAGGCTGCTGACGCTGTTCGTCCCGGTGTCGGTCTACGCGCTCAACCTGACGACGGCAATGGGGCTCGGCCTGGCCATCGATTACAGCCTTTTCATCCTGAGCCGCTACCGGGAAGAAGTGCTCCGTGTTGGCCACAGCAGCGAGGCGGTCCACTCGGCCGTCCGCTCTGCCGGCCGGACGGTGCTGTTCTCGTCGTTGACAGTTGGGCTCTCACTTGCCGCCATGATGGTTTTCCCATTTTATTTCCTCCGGTCTTTCGCCTACGCCGGTATAGCAGTCGTGGCCGTGGCAGCTCTTGGGGCAACCGTGGTGCTCCCGGCCCTGTTGAGCGTCCTCGGCCGCCGTGTCGACGCGTGGGACGTGCGCCCCTTGTGGCGGCAACGCCCCGGGCGTGACAACAACGCCGACGCCGGGCGCGGGGGCGGGGGCGAGGTCGGTGGCGGGTTCTGGCGCAGGCTCGCCCTTGCCGTAATGCGCCGCCCGGTCGCCTTTGGCCTCGGGGTGCTGGCCATCCTGGTCGTGCTGGGTTCGCCTTTCCTGTCGGTACGTTTTGGCCTTCCCGACGACAGGGTGCTCCCTGCCTCGGCGAGTGCCCACGAGGTGGGCGACGTGCTACGGGGCGACTTCAGCCAGGACGCCGCCGACGCTGTCACGATCGTGCTGCCTCACGTCGACCGGGCAGCGGCGGGCCAGCTCTCGAGCTACGCGGCCAGGCTTTCGCTCCTCACGGGTGTGGACGAAGTAAATTCCCCCGTCGGGACTTACGTTTCCGGCCAAAGAAGGGCGAGCTTCTCGACTCCGGTCGTCAGTGGCTCCACATACCTCGCCGTCCAAAACGACCTCAACCCCAACTCCCCGCTCGGCGAGCAGCTGGTGAAGGCCGTGCGGCACGTGCAGGCGCCGGCGGAGGCGCTTTCGACCGGGCCTGCGGCCCGCAACCTCGACTCCCTCAACGCGCTGGGAGGGATGCTGCCGGTCGCCCTCGCATTGATCGCAGCGTCCACGTTGGCCATATTGTTCCTGTTCACCCGGAGCGTGCTCATCCCCTTCAAAGCACTCGTGCTCAACATCCTTTCGCTGTCGGCGACCTTCGGGGCGATGGTCTACGTCTTCCAGGATGGGCACCTCTCCGGGCTCCTCGGCGGAGTTGGGGCGACCGGGTACTTGAACGCCAGCATGCCGGTCCTGATGTTTTGCATAGCGTTCGGGCTTTCCATGGACTATGAGGTCTTCCTTCTCAGCCGCATAAAGGAGGAATGGGACCGTTCGGACCACACCGCTGCAGCCAGCACGGTCGCCGTCGCGACGGGGCTCGAGCGGACCGGCAGGATCGTCACAGCTGCCGCAGCGCTGATATCGATAGTCTTCATTGCCATAGGCACCTCGCAGATCAGCTTCATCAAGTTGTTCGGGACCGGCATGGCTCTGGCGGTGCTGATGGACGCAACGCTCGTGCGAGGGATCCTCGTACCCGCTTTCATGCGGCTCGCCGGCAGGGCCAACTGGTGGGCGCCGAGCTGGCTTTCTTTCCCGACATTGACCGAGGGCACCCAACATGGCAGCGTCGCCGAGTACGACCTCCCGCCGGCATAGGGCACCGCGCGGGCACGGAGAGGCACTACGGGGAGAAATCCTTGCAGCTGCTCGCGAGTTGCTCGCCGAGACGGGCGACGAGGGGGCCGTCTCGGTACGGGCCGTTGCGCAGCGGGTAGGTGTCACGACACCCTCGATCTACCTGCATTTCAAGGACAAAGAGGACCTGCTCGACGCTGTTTGCGCAGACGTTTTCGAGTCGCTTGCCGCAGCGCTCGAGGAGGCAACCGCTTCGGAAACCGCCCCGCTCGAACGCCTGGCCGCCCAGGGTCGCGCCTACATCCGGTTCGCTCTTGCCAAGCCGGAGCACTACAGGTTGGCCTTCATGGTGAGCGGCGGGCATAGGGTCGTGGACGACGTACTTAGCGACAGGTGCTTGGGCCAGGTCCTTCAGACGATCTCGGAATGCATGGCGGCCGGCATTTTCCCTCCCGACCCGCGAGGCCCGCTGCCTGCCGGGCTCCAGTTGTGGGCGGCCGTCCACGGTGTCGCATCGCTCCTTTTGACCAAGCCCTGGTTGCCGTGGGGCGAGGTGGACGAAGTCATCGAACAGGCCCTGCGCACCGCCATCGCCGGCTACCTGGTCGCTGCTCGAAACCCGGGTGCCCCCTTTTCCGAGTTGAGCAGGTAGCTTTCTCGCTGGGAACTTTGGGCTTAACTAGCGAAGGAGATAGCTCGTGGCGCTGCCAACTCAGCCATTGGGGAAAACCGGTTTCGAAATCACCCGAGTCGGGTTTGGAGCCTGGGCAGCCGGAGGAGGTGGCTGGGCGTACTCGTGGGGCCCCCAGGACGACAAGGACTCCGTCGCCTCTATCCGCTATGCCGTCGAGTCGGGCGTCAACTGGGTCGACACGGCGGGCATCTACGGCCTTGGCCACTCGGAGGAGGTCGTCGCGATGGCGATGGAGGGCATCCCCGAAGGCGACCGCCCGTTTATTTTCACCAAATGCGGCCTCGTATGGGACGCGAGCGACCCTTTCCGCCCGGCGGAGCGCGTCGGTTCGCCCGACAGCATCCGCGCCGATTGCGAAGCGTCCCTGCGCCGCCTGAAGGTCGAGGCGATAGACCTTCTCCAGATGCACTGGCCGGCGGAGGACGGGGCATCGCTCGAGGACTACTGGGGCGAGCTGCTCAAGTTGAAGGAGGAAGGCAAAATCCGCGCCGCCGGGCTGAGCAACCACAACGTGTCCCACCTCGACGAAGCCGAGGCGCTCGGGCACGTCGATACCCTCCAGCCGCCGTTCTCCGCCTTGCGCCGCGAGCAGGCCCCCGAAATTGCTTGGTGCGCGGCGCACTCGACAGGCGTGATCGTCTACAGCCCGATGCAGGCAGGCCTGCTCTCCGGGCGGTTCAGCGTCGAACGGGCCAGCCAGCTCCACCGGGACGACTGGCGGGCACGTTCGCCGTTGTTCCAGGGCGAGCAACTGGCGCGCAACCTCGCCTTGGCCGACGCGATGCGGCCGATCGCCGAGCGCAAAGGCACGACCGTCGCAGCGGTGGCCGTGGCGTGGGTGCTGTCCTGGCCAGGCATAACCGCCGCCATCGTCGGAGCGCGGACCCCTGGCCAAGTCGGCGGCTGGCTACCGGCCGCAGACCTGGAGCTGAGCCACGAGGACCTGGAAGAGATCGCAACTGCCACCGAGTCGTTAGGGGCAGGGACGGGGCCTGTGCGCCCGGGGAGTTGACCTCTCGCCCGGTGGACTGGGACGGGGCGTCCTACGACAGGGTCTCCTCCCCCCAAGCGCAATGGGGCCAGGTCGTCCTCGAGCGGCTCGAGCTCGAGGGAAACGAGACGGTCCTGGACGCCGGGTGTGGCACCGGGCGCGTGACGCAGGAGCTGCTCGCCAGGTTGCCGCGCGGCCATGTAATAGCTATGGACCGCTCGCCGTCGATGCTTGCTCAGGCAAGGGAGCGGCTTGGGACCGGGGATGCCGGGGATGCCGGGGACGCCGGGGGCGCCGGGGATGCCGCGGGGCAGGCCCGCCGGCTCAGTTATCTCGAAGCAGACCTGCTCGACCTCTCCCCCACCAAACTTGGCGGCCTTGCCCCGCTCGACGCCGTCTTTTCGACGGCCACCTTCCATTGGGTGACAGACCACGAAGCGCTTTTCTCCAACATCCGCTCCGTCCTCCGCCCGGGCGGACAGCTCGTGGCTCAGTGCGGCGGCGAAGGCAACATCACAAGGGTCGTCGAGGCGGTCCGTTCGCTCGGCGTGGAGCGCGCAGGGACGTGGCTCTACGCCTCTCCCGAGCAAACGGCTCGCCGCCTCCAGGAAGCAGGCTTTGAAGTCGTCGCCGTCTGGTCGCACCCCGAGCTCGTCGGCTTCGAGGACGAGGATGCTCTTGTGGAGTTCCTCTCGACGGTCTGCCTCCGCGAGCACCTGGCCTCCGTCCCCCCACCGGGGCGGCCGGCGTTCTCCCGAAAGGTGGCACAGGCTATGGCCGAACCGGTCATCGACTACGTCCGTCTCAATATCGTCGCCCGGGCCAGCTAGGACCGCCGCTAGGCTACCCGCCAACCCATGAGCCACCTCAGCAACTCGGTCAAGCAGGCGACGGGATTGCTCTCGGGCGAGGACCTTTCGCTGAGCAGCAATGTCCGGGAGCTCCTCGAGCTCACCCACCTACGCAGGCGCATGGACCTTTCCGACCTGACGCCCGCTGAGCAAGCCTCCCTGGTCGCTACGGCCTGCGCCCAGTTGCAACCCTCCGAAGAGGTCGTGTGCGAGCGCATAACCCGTGCACGCCAGGAGAGCCGCCGCTTCGTCGCCAAGTTCGGGATCGACCCTACGGGAGCCGAAGTGCACCTGGGGCACGCCGTCCCGATGCTCCTGCTCAGCAGGTTCGAGAGGATGGGCCACCTCGTCGTGTTCATAGTCGGCGACGGTACGGCCAGGATCGGCGACCCGAGCGGGCGCTCGGACGAGCGGCCCCGCTTGAGCGACGAGGACATCGCCCGCAATATGGCCACGTACCAGGACCAGGTTTCACCCTTTTTCGACTTCTCACGGGCCGAGTTCCGCCATAACGGCGAATGGCTGGACAACGTCAAACTGCCCGCACTGATCGAAGTCGCCTCGCACATCCCCCTTTCGATGTCGCTCCAGCGGGAAGACTTCCGCCACCGTTTGTCGGCAGGCGAACCACTTTCGCTCGCCGAGCTCCTCTACTCCGTGGCGATGGCGCTCGACTCCGTCGAGGTCAACTGCGACCTCGAGGTGGGTGGCGTGGACCAGTACCTCAACATGCAAATGTGCCGCAAAGTTATGGAGATCTGCGGCCAAGAGCCCGAACTGGTGGCCGCCGTCCCGCTCATCGAGGGCACCGACGGCACCGGGGCCAAGATGAGCAAATCGCGAGGCAACTACGTCCCCCTCACAGCCCCGCCGCAGGAAATCTTCGGCAAGCTCATGTCTGTCCCCGACCGCCTCATGGGCCCCTACCTGCAGGCGCTGTCGGAGTGGCAACCGGCGGAAATAAACGCCGTAACACGACGCATGTCGGATGGGACGCTCCACCCCATGGACCTGAAAAGGGTCATGGCCGGCGAAGTGACAGCGGCGCTTCACGGCGTGGACGCCGCCATGAAGGCGCGAGAGGAGTTCGCCGCTCAGTTTTCGCAGCGCCGCTACGGCGAGGTGGAGGACCTCCCGACCGTCACGGATCTTTCGGCCCAGGTCCTCGACGTAGTCAAAAGTCTCGGCTTTGCCTCGAGCAATGGCGAAGCCCGCCGGACAGCGGAGCAAAACGGGCTGCGGATCGTTTTCGAGCCGGCCGGTGGCGGGCCACAACAACAGGCAGCAGTGTCGCCCGAAGACATCCGCTCGCCGCTCGGGGACCTGATCAGCTCCAAACTGCCCAAGGGCGCCGGTGATTACTACCTGCGCGCAGGTCGCAAACTGGCGCGCATCCTCGCGTAAGGTCCGCCCCGGGCCAACTACCATGCCCGTTTTGGCCGCTGACGCGCGACCGCGACCGATACCGATGCGCTAGCCGCGCGGCGCGGCGGACAGGCTCGGGTGCCGCAAGCTGAGGTCGGCGCAGGATTCGCAGACGCTCTCGGGGATGAGGCCCCGGCGCATGAGCAAAGAGAAGATCCGGCAGCCGATGCAGATCCCTGCGAAGCTCTCGAGCGACGCCGCTCCGCACAGCATGCCGGTAAATACCATCGAGGCGAGGTGCTCCCCGAAACCGAACCACAGCACCAGGGAGGTCGTCGAAAAAACGACGCCCATCCCCTGGGCAAAGCGCTTGGGAGGCCCCGGCACCGGCTTGGCAGGCGCCAAGCGCGGAGCTACGACGCGGGTGGCGAGCAAGCCGAGAGGGCTCAACTTCGGGCCGGTAAGGGCCCGCGCCCAAAAACCGTAGGTGAGAACGACGAGGAGCCAGGGCTCGGGGACGGCGATGGCGACAATGCCCATGACCACCACACCGCCTGCTACCACTCTGGCGGCAACCTCGTTGACCGGGTTGGGAAAACTCACCAACTGCCTGAGCGCCCCGCGGGGTCTGGTCGCGACCATGGGGATTTAGTTTATCGATCCAGTCAGGATTTGTGGAGCCGGGCCGCCTAGGGGCCCTCGGATGACTAGCGTCGAGAGGATGGAGTTGCGTTGGGACCGACGACCCGAGTTGCACCAGGCGGTACTGGTAGCAGCATTCGAAGGTTGGAACGACGCCGGCAACGCGGCCTCCGAAGCCGTCGCCTACCTGACGCGTGCGTGGCATGGGGAGCCGTTCGCCGCTTTCGACTCCGAAGAGCTGTTCGACTTCACCTCGACCAGGCCGCACGTTCGGCTCGAGTCCGGCACAACCCGGCGCCTCGAGTGGCCCGAGCTCAAGCTGTCCCACGCCCGCCTGCCGGGAGCCGACAGAGATGTCGTGTTCCTTTCGGGCCCCGAGCCCCAGCTCCGTTGGAAAAGTTTCGCCGATGCCCTCGGCAAGGCAGCCAGCTCGCTCAACGTGACCACCTCCGTCCTTTTGGGAGCGCTCCTGGCCGACGTCCCTCACACGAGGCCAGTCCGTGTGAGCGGCGGGTCGGCGACCGCCGAGCTTGCTTCGTTGGCAGGCGTCGAACCCTCCTACTACGAAGGCCCCACAGGGATAGTCGGCGTCGCTTCCGATGCGTTGGCCCGGGTCGGGGTGCCCACGGTGTCGCTTTGGGCGAGCGTGCCTCACTACGTCTCCCAGAGCTCCTCGCCCAAGGCTGCGCTTGCTTTGGTGGAGCGGGTCACGCACGTGCTCGGCGCCCGCGTGGACGTCGTTGAGCTCGAGATATCGACGGCCGCCTACGAGCGCCAGATCAACGAGCTGGTCGCCTCGGACGAAGACGCCTCGGCATATGTCACCAGGCTCGAAGAGCAGGACGAGGAAGCCCACCCATCCGCGCCCGACATCGCCACCTTGGAAGAGGCCCCCAGGCTCAGCCCTGCCTCGGGTGAAAGGCTGGCCGCAGAGGTCGAACGTTATCTAAGGGAGCACCGCCGCGATGGCTAATTGCACCCACGGTTTCCCGCAGGACCAGTGCTTGATCTGCCAGACGCTCGGTACGCGCCAGGCCAATGCCCCCGACGCCCGCCGGGCCCAGACAGCCGAGGCGTCGAACGTCCTCGTCCAGGACCAGCTGCCGCACCCGCTCCCGGCGCGGGCTCAGGGGGGTGCTCCCCTTGCTCAACCGGGCCAACCCGGGACGGGCAAACGGCCTGGGCGCAGGAGCGCCAAAGCGACGGTCGTTACGGGGCTTGCAGTGATCGTGGTCGGAGGCTTGCTCATCTGGGCTTTTGCAGGCCTGTTCGAGCTTGCCTTCCACATCTTCGAGTTTGCCGCCCTCGCGCTCGTGGCGGGGTGGGTGGGCTACAAGATCGGCCACGCCGTAGGCAGGCACGATCATGAAAAGGAGCGGGGGCACCGCCAGCTCTAGGCCCGCCTAGGCGGGAAGCTCTCCCCCATAGGCGGCATAGCCCGTTTCCTCTAGCTCGATGGCGAGTTCGGGCCCCCCAGTCGCAACGACGCGCCCGGCGGAGAGCACGTGCACCTTGCCGACCGGGAGCTCGGCGAGCAAACGGTAGTAATGGGTGATCGCGAGCACGCCGATGTTCGCCTCGCCGGCGAGAGCGGCCATGCGGCGGGCGACCACCCGCAGGGCGTCGATGTCGAGGCCAGAGTCGATCTCGTCGAGCACGGCGATACGAGGCTCGAGGACGGCGAGCTGAAGGATTTCGTTGCGCTTGCGCTCCCCGCCCGAGAGGTCGACGTTGAGCGGCCGGGCGAGGAAGCTCTCGTCGAAACCGATCTCGCGTGCTTCGGAGGCCACGAGCGCCGGGATCTCGCTCCGGTCGCGCCCCGACGCCTCGAACGCCTCCCCTAGAGCCTCCTCCAGCGTTACCCCCGGGACCTCGATCGGGTACTGGAGCGCCAAGAACAGCCCGGCCCGCGCCCGTTGCCACGCGGGCATCCCGAGCAGCTCGGCGCCGTCGAGGCGGACGCTGCCCGCAGTCACCTCGTAGCCGGGCCGGCCGGCGATCACATGGGAAAGAGTGGACTTGCCCGACCCGTTCGGCCCCATCACAGCGTGGACTTCTCCGCTCTTCAGGGATAAGTCGACGCCCCGGAGGATTTCCCTGCCGTCGATACCGGCGTGCAGGCCCTCGACGACCAGTTCGCTCACGGGACCGTCACCACTATTTCGTCGCCTTCGACGCGGGTCGGGTAGACGTCGACGGGCTGGGTGGCAGGCAAGCACTGCGGGTGCCCGTCCTTCAGCGA
>Ga0335074_10016336_pt1 | contig 10451 bp, 10 predicted proteins | sample Lox_Sample_23_FD_206715 | JGI IMG/M metagenome (GOLD analysis project Ga0335074, IMG submission 206715) | Soil microbial communities from Loxahatchee National Wildlife Refuge, Florida, United States - Lox_Sample_2.3 | ecosystem: Environmental > Terrestrial > Soil > Wetlands | place: USA...
CAACTGCTGGCACTTGCCAACGATGTCGGACTGCTGGCCGAGGAATACGACCCCACCACGCAACGCCTGCTTGGCAACTTCCCGCAGGCTTTCTCGCATCTTGCACTGATCAACACGGCACTCAACCTCACCAACTATGGCCCCGCGCACGAGCGCGGCGCCGAATCCACCTCTCCCGCCCTGCGGGAGAGGTCGGTTCGGGTAGCGAACCGGGTGAGGGTGCCGCCCGGCAATTGATACAACGCTGCGCCGGGCCGACACTCCGGTCCAATGGCGTCATCTGACCAACCAGACCATCGGCCCGCCGACCTCGCACGCATCGTAATCACGCGGGAGGGCCTGCGTGACGGGTCGCTGCTGGCCCGAATACGTGCGAATCCGCTGCCCGGCATGACCGTACGCAGCGACACCGAGATCGAGGCGTCGCTCGATGCAATGCTGGCAATGCACGACCCGGCCGAGGATGCGTGGGTGTTCGCCTACGGCTCGTTGATGTGGAACCCGGCGTTCCGGGTGGCAGGCCGGCGCGCCGGCCTGCTGCGTGGCTGGCACCGGCAGTTCTGCTTTCAAATCCAGGCGGGGCGCGGCTCGCCCGAGCAGCCCGGCCTGATGCTGGGGCTGGTCCGCGGTGGCGCCTGCCACGGCATCGCGCTTCGCATCGCCGCCGCCGAGGCCCGTGACGAACTGCTGCTGGTATGGCGACGAGAGATGTTCGGCCATGCCTACCAGCCGCGCTGGGTGCACGTCACGACGGCAGAGGGCGTGGTGCGCGCCGTCGCCTTCGTCGCCACCCCGCGACACGAACGTTATGTCGCCGGGCTCAGCGACGCGGAGGTGGCGGCACGACTGGCGGTCGCTCGTGGGGTGCTCGGCTCGGGTGCGGATTATCTGCGTGAGACGCTCGGACACCTGCGCGAGCTTGGTCTGCGCGACAAGCGGCTTGAGCGGATCGGGGCGCTGATGGATTCCCTGATGGACCGACCGACAATCTCAGCCTGAGACGATCCGCACTCCCTCATTCCCCTGCGCAAGGCAAGAATCGATCGGGCCACCACGCTGAATTCAGCGCCTCCCCTGGGCACCTCGCGCCGGGCATCGGCGTCGGCGCCTTTTCTGCCGCCCCAACACGATGCGCGCTGGCACCGCGGCCCTGGACCTGAACCTGCGCAGCGGGTTGGCGATGACGATATTGGGCTTATCGGTCAGCGTGATGGGGAGACGGGGTGGGCGCTGAGGCTGGATTAGTGCCCGCCGTGTCCCCCCGAACCACCTCCACCGCCACCTCCGCCTCCGCCACCGTGGCCGCCACCCATGCCCGCTGCGCCGGCGTGGTGGGGACCGTTCTCGTGATCGACGCGGACGTGCTCTCTTCTCCCGCCTTCGTCGCCGCTCTCACCCGGACTGCGTGCGCAGCCCGGTGTGCCTTCCAGGCACCCCGTTGTCCCTGGAAGGGCGCTGATCGCGGCCGCACTGGCCGGGAGGGCAAGAGCGAGCAAAAGAGCCGGAGCGAGTCGGAGCGACATGGCCGTTTCCTCACGTTTTTGGAGTGCGCGAGCCTACCTCTCAGCATGAGCGGCCGATACGCCAACCAGCTCCCCACCGAAGCTCTGCGCCGGACCTTCCCGACCGTCGAACCTGCAGCCGTCACGGTATGTGGCGCCGAAGCAAATGGCGCCTCTCCTGCGCCCGCACGCCAAACGGGCGAGCTTACCCACGACCCTGAGTAACTGCCTTGCAGGATGGACGGCCAACGGGCGTTGTCGTCGACTGTGGATCAAGCTCCGTTGGCAGAACTGCGGCATGCTGCCACAGCCATACGCACGAACGACAATTGCCGTCGCAGGCGTCAACAACCTCGATCGGCGCGGAGCAACCGGACAGGCCCTCGCTCACAGCGTAGGGTCCGAATTCTTCCGTCAGGACCAACTCCGCTTCGGCCCGGACCAAACCGTGACCCAGTCTGGCCAGTTCGAGGAGCATTGAGATGGCTGGTCGCCGAATCGTAGGATCGTCGCTTTGCAGCGCACGAATCGCTGCCAACAAAGCGTCAAGCTCGTCCTTCAGAGCCGACATGGGGTCTTGCCCAGCAACAAACTGGCATTCGTAACAGAATTGCCAGAAGGATGGTGATTCCTCCGACAAAGCCGGTATTCACGTCCTGGTGAGCTTGATTGCAGGATAATGCTGTATGCAGACAGGGTGCCGGCTTCCCGGCATCTAGGGCATCGGCGCCCGCGCTTCGCCTCGCTGCGCCAGGAGGCTTCGTTGCTGGCCACGTTGCTGACAACGGGTTCATTCACAGGATAACTGTTCCGAATAGTTCTGTTTGACGCCCCAGTGGCAGCTCTCATAAGCGGGAACGCACGAGTACAACGGCGGTTTTCGACCGCCTCTCAAGAATACTTATCGATGGGGCCACGGAGACGAGGACAACCTCGACTCCGCGAGAGGAAGGGGTGGCCAATGGCGGTGAACCGAGGCACCGAGCCGATCGGTGTTAGCCACCGTGTTTCCGATGTTGAAATAGTCAATAATCCCCGATCACTGCGCGAGGTGTTCCGGCTGAGATATCAGGTCCATTGGTTTGGAGCGTCGTGTCGAACCGGGCCGGGACGAGTCGGAAACCGATTCGTTCGACGCCGTGGTCGCGGCATGTTCCCCTGTGCCATTGCTCCACCGGGCGCGAGATTAGCACCGTTCGTCTTGTCATCCCGGGCCTCGATCGCCCTGACGCGAAGCTGCCGATGGCACAGCTTATAGCCCGCACCGCCCGCGGGCGCTGCCGCGCTCACGCATCGCAGGGGTATCGGCCGCCGCGCTGTCGAAGGAGCTCCGTGCCGCGAGCACCTCGTCCGGTAGCCTTGCGCGGTTAGCCCAGATTCATGCCATTCGGTTCCGCGCGGCGGACGCACACTCTTTCTCTTCCGATCGAAAGGAGTCACCAATGTCGATCTCTGCGCCGGATTTCGTCCAGGTCGACGAGAACCAATTCGTACCGTACGACGAAGTGACGGGCGAGCAGCTAAAACACGCCGTTAAGCTGGCGCTCCAGAATAGCGCACCAGGCAATTACTATCTGGGTATCAGGAAGGCTATGACAGCGTTCCGGCGCGCGGGTGGTACAGACTCTGATCTCGTCATGGACGTGCTATATCGCCGGGACACCCACGAGTGCAGAGACGTCGAATACGATCACCTCGGCGGCAGCGCTTCCCGGCGCTCGGCGTTGTAGGCAGCAAGTTCCTCGTCAACGATCTCGTCGGTGAGCCCGCGCCGGTGCGCCTCAGCCTTCAGCGCGGCAATGGTCGCGCCGAGATCTTCTACACTGGGCGGGCGCAGCATTCGGCTGACCAGACCGCCAATCCGGGCGCGTGCCGCCGCGTCATCAAGCGCAGGGGCAACGTCGGATTCGACGGGGATAGTGACATCTACGGTGCCGGTGTCGTTGGGCATGGCGGTGTCGGACTCGGGTGGAGTCTACCGGGTAGCGGGCGAGCCGGGCAAGGAATGGGCCACGATGGTTGTCATCCTTGGGCCTGTCACAGCTCCCAAGAAGGACCTTTGCCGCCGGACCGCACTCGCACAATCCCCCACAGCGGCCGCAAGACGAACGACCGGTGTGCCTAGAGCCCACTCTCCGCCTGATGCGCCGCGACCATCGCGGCAAGGCTCGCGAAGCGAAAATCATACGTGGCATCGGTCGGCGGCGGCATCGTCGCACCCCAACCCAAGCGCTCATGCCGGCGATCGATCCATGCCGTCGCAAGTCCGGCGTGCTTTGCCGGCGCATGATCGTGGAACAGGCTCTGTGCCGTGTGCAGGATCTCGCCAAGTGCAATGCCTTGCTCGGCAAGCCGCCCCAGCATGTAACGGAAATTCGCCGGATCCGGCTTATAGGAACCGATATCCTGCGCGGTGAAAACCGCGTCAAATTCGACCCCCAAACGCCGATTGCTCCCGGCAAAGCTCGCCCGATCGACGTTGGACAGGATCACCAGCCGATAGTGCCGTTTCAGATACCCGAGAGCAGACGGCGAATCCGGAAAAGCCGGCCAGTCCGGCACCGAGGCGCCAAATCGCATGTCCTCCGATTCGTCCGGCTGCACGCCCCATTCCTCCGCCAGCCGCCGATGCACCTCTGTCAGCAGAGTCGAGTAGATCATGCGCGGCGTCTTGGCTTCCTGCGCCGACTCATGGCGCGCAAACGCCTCAAGCGCGGCATCGCCGGCAAGCGCCGGCCTGGCACGATCCAGCAGCGGCTGAAGCGCGGCCATGATGCCGCTCTCCCAGTCGATCAGCGTGCCGTAGCAGTCAAACGTCAGAACCTTGAAATCGGAGAGCTTCCGCATCACAGCGCCATGCACAGGCGCAGCGCGTCGTACATCGCCGCGTGTACGTTGCGGCTGGTGACAGCATCGCCGATGCGGTGCAGCTCAAAACCATCCCGGCGTCTTGGTTGCGGCTCGCCGGAAAGCAGGTTTTCGATCTCGGTGATTCCGTCGTTGGCCGAAAACGGACGAAGTGCGTCATACACTTCGGTAACCGGCGCCGTGCCGCGTTCCACCACGACCTGCGCTGCGGTCAACGTGGAAAGCGCGCCCGTCAGCTCGTGACGGAATGTCGCCTCCAGCCCGTTGCCGACGGGCTGCACCTGCACCAGTTGCTGATCCGTGCTGACGCGTACACCGTTCTGGGCGAACCGCTTGCGGTAGATCACGCGTTCGGAATAGGCCATCTCCAGCGCGACATGATCGTCCAGCGTGGCGAACTGCACGGCATGACCACGTTCGGCGAGATGCAGCGCGCAGGACACTGCTTCGTGGCGCCCCATGCCGTCATAGACCAGCACGTCCGGCTGCGCGGCCACTTCATCCGTCAGGATCTGCCACACTGTCGTGCAATGTGCCGCCCCGCTCACCGGCTCGATGTCCGGCACGCCGCCCGTGGCGACGATGACGACATCTGGCTGCTCTGCCAGGATATCGCCGGTACCGGCATAGCTGTTCAGCCTTATCTCGAGCCCCAGCCGCTCCAGTTCCGCGACACGCCAGTCGATGATGCCGATCAGGTCGCGCCGCCACGCCGCGCGCACCGCGATCAGCATCTGCCCGCCGAGCTTCGCCGCTGCCTCGAACAAAACAACGCGGTGGCCACGCTCGGCGGCAATGCGCGCTGCTTCCAGCCCGCCCGGCCCACCGCCCACCACGACGACCCGCCGGCCCGGCACCGCGGCGCGTTCGATCACGTGCGGCAGGTGCTGCTCGCGGCCGGACGCCGGATTATGCATGCACGCAACCTTCTTGTACATGCAGTACGATGCACCGACGCAGGGCCGCACCCGCTCTTCCTCGCCGCGGGCCAGCTTGTTGACAAGCTGCGGATCGGCCATGTGCGCGCGGGTCATGCCGACCATGTCCAGCAGACCCTCGGCGATCGCATAACGCGCGGTGGTCAGATCGGGAATCCGCGCCGCATGGAACACCGGCAGCCTGGTTTCCCGCTTGAACTGCCCGACCAGCGCCAGGAACGGCGCGATCGGCTGCGACATGCCCGGCATGTTGTGCTCGGCCAATGCGAGGTCGGTGTCCATGCGCCCGTAAATGCCGTTGAAGAAGTCGATAAGCCCGGCACTTTCCAGCAGACGCGCCAGGCGGACGCATTCCTCGAAATCGATCCCCTCACCCGTCCCTTCATCGACAACGAAACGAATGCCGACCAGCAACTCGTCTCCCACCCTCCGGCGAATCGCCTCATGCACCAACAACGCAAAGCGCGCGCGATTCTCGGTCGATCCACCGAATTCGTCGGTGCGCATATTGGTCCGCGGCGAGAAGAACTGCCCGATCAGGTGCCCGCCGGTAACTGTCTCAACTGCATCGATCCCGCCTTCCTTGCAGCGCCACGCGGCTTCAGCATATTCATGCACGACGCGATCAATATCACTGCGATCCATTTCGCGCGGGATGTTGCGATGCCGCGTCTCGCGAATGCGCGACGGCGCGATCGTCGGCAGCCAGTTGGTCGAAAACGCATCCGCTCGGCGCCCGAGGTGCGAAATCTGGCAACCGATCGCCGCGCCATGCAGGTGGATACGCCTCGAGAATTCCTGCAAATGGGGGATGATCTCGTCAGTCGCCAGATTGATCTGACCGCCGCCCCAGCTCGAATCGCGCGACACCATCGACGAGCCGCCGAACATCGTCAGCGCCAGACCGCCCTTCGCTTTCTCTTCGTGGTACCGCTGGTAGCGCTCTTTCGGCAGGCCGTCGTCGTCCAGCCCCGAGGCATGGCTGGTGCTCATGACGCGGTTGCGCAGGCGGAGGTGCCGGATGCGGAAGGGCTGCAGCAGCGGATCGTTGGCCGAGGCTATGCTCATCATGCGGTCCCTCCCGGTTTCGGCCGGGTGGCGGAAAAGCGAAGCGCACTCCGCCGCGTCATTCCAGGATCGGCCGCGTCCCCAGCGAACCGTCGGCACGCTCCACGATCGCGGCGACGCGCGCTTCCGCCTCGGCGAGCTTCGCCTCGCAGTGCCGGCGCAGAGCAGCGCCGCGCTCATACGCAGTGATCGCCTCTTCCAGCTTCTGTTGTCCGCTCTCCAGGCCGCGGACGATCTGCTCAAGCTCCGCCAGAGCTTCCTCGAAGGTGAGCTGGCTGACGTCGATCGGCGGGCGTGCTGGGTCGGGCATGGCGCGGCTTCTCTTACGCCTTGCGGGCAGCGTGGCAAGTGCGGAAGATGGAGTATGCTCTACGGGAAGGCCTCACCGGCCGCGGCGCCCGTCGGCCAGGGGTGCCGCGTCTTCGCGGCGCTCGATCTCGGCACCAACAACTGCCGGATGCTGGTTGGCGCGCCCGACGGGGACGGGTTCCGCGTCCTTGACAGCTTCAGCCGCATCGTGCGCCTGGGCGAAGGCCTGTACCACACCGGCCAGCTCGGCGCCTCAGCCATGCAACGCGCCCTGGAGGCGCTGCACGCCTGCACCGCCCGGCTGGCCCGCCGCAAGCTTCGCGCGGTGCGCGCGATCGCCACGGAAGCCTGCCGGCGCGCGGTCAATGGCGCGGAGTTCTTGGCTCGCGTCCGCGACGAGACCGGTCTGCCGATCGACATCATCTCAGCCCGCGAGGAAGCCGAGCTGGCGCTCGAAAGCTGCGCGCCATTGTTGGTCGGCGCGGCGCGGCGGGCACTGCTGTTCGATATCGGCGGCGGCTCCACCGAGCTCGCCTGGGTGCGGCTCGACCCCGGCAGGGCGCCGGCGTTGATCGGCTACATCACCTTGCCGGTTGGCGTGGTAACCCTGGCCGAGCGGTTCGGATCGGCCGGATTCACCGCCGAGGGCTTCGGGGCGATGGTAGCGGATGTCGCCGTCCGACTGGCCGCCTTCGAGTCGGTGCACTGCATCGCCCGCGAGATCAGCGGCGGCGGCGTCCAGCTTCTGGGCACCAGCGGCACGGTAACCACGCTGGCAGGAGTCGCCCTTGATCTGCCGCGCTACCGCCGGCCTTTGGTCGATGGCGTGATGCTGACCAGGGACGTAGCGACGCGGGCGGTGGAACGGCTGCGCGCCCTGGGACCGCGGGAGCTGGAGCGACATCCCTGCGTCGGCCCGGACCGCGTCGAATTCGTGCTCCCGGGCTGTGCCGTGTTCGCCGCCATCACCGAACTCTGGCCGGCGCCACAGGTCGTAGTGGCCGATCGCGGACTGCGGGAGGGCATGCTGCTGCGCATGATGCGTGCCGACCGCGCGCGGGCGCGACACGGCTGGCTCCGCGCGGTCCGCCCGGCATGACCGACCCTGTCCGGACGGGACCGCCATCGCGTGGCCTCGCGGTGCCGCTCCGCACGGCGCGAGGACGCAGCCCCGCGTCACAGCGCTGGCTGGCCCGGCAGTTGAACGACCCCTATGTGCAGGCAGCGCGCCAGCATGGCTGGCGATCCCGCGCCGCGTTCAAGCTGTTGGAATTGGACGAGCGGTTCAGCCTGATCCGCCGCGGTGCGCGCGTGGTCGATCTCGGCGCGGCACCCGGCGGCTGGGCCCAGGTCGCCGTGCAGCGCGGCGCCGGGCTGGTCGTTGGCGTGGACCTGCTGCCGATCGATCCGATCCGCGGAGCGGTGTTCATCCAGGGGGATTTTGCCGAACCGGGCATCACCGAGCGCCTGACGGAGCAGTTATGCGGCCCGGCCGACCTTGTGCTGTCCGATATGTCGCCGAACACAACCGGGCACGCGCCGACCGATCATCTGCGGATCATGGCGCTGGCGGAGTCCGCCCTCGATTTCGCCATGGCGACGCTGGCCCAGGGCGGAGGCTTCGTCGCCAAGGTATTTCAGGGCGGCTCCGAGCGGGCGATGCTGACCCGGATGAAGCAAAGCTTCGCCTCCGTCCGCCACGCCAAGCCCCCCGCAAGCCGCAAGGAGTCGAGCGAGCTCTACGTGGTGGCAACGGGATTTCGGAGCAGCCGCGACTAGGCCGGAAGCGTCGCCGTCGCCCGCACGCCCCCCGTCGGCCGATTCGCCAGCGTGACGTCGCCGCCATGGGCGCGCAGGATGTTGCGCGCAATCGGGAGACCCAACCCAACTCCGCCAGTTTCCCGAGACCGGCTCGGCTCGCCGCGGTGGAATGGCTCGAACACGCGCTCCAGTTCCGCGGGTGGGATGCCCGGCCCGGCATCCTCCACCGCGACGACCAGCATCCCCCGCTCTTGCGGCACCAGCCGCACAGTGGCACTCCCGCCGTAACTCAGCGCGTTCGACACCAGATTCGCGAATGCCCGTTTCAGACTGAGCGGCCGGGCGCGCACCGTCAGGTGTGGCGGTCCCTCATAGGTCAGCCGCTCCGCCGCATCCGGCCGCGCATCCGCCGCCTCGTCCAGCACGGTCTGCAACAACTCCGCCAGATCAAGCGACGAGACCGGCTCGGTCGTCTTGGCGTCGCGTCCGAAAGCGAGAGTCGCCGATACCATCGCCTCCAGCTCCTCCAGGTCGGCCAGCATCTTTCGCCGCACCTCATCGTCCTCGACGAACTCGGAGCGCAGCTTCAGCCGTGTGATCGGGGTGCGCAGGTCATGGCCGATCGCCGTCAGCATCTCGGTGCGGTCCTGCACGAAGCGGCGGATCCGCTCGGCCATCAGGTTGAAGGCCGCGGCGGCGGTCGCGATTTCCGATGGTCCGCTCTCGGGCAATGGCGGCGCATTGACGTCCCGACCCAGCGCCTCGGCTGCCGCCGCCAGCGTGCGCACCGGCGCGGTTAGCCGTCGCACAGCCCATACCGTCAGCACCGCGGCCGCCAGCGTCATCAGCACGAACGCCCAGAGGAAGGTCGGCGAATGCCACGGCTGCGGAGGCGGAACATCGGCGACCATGTTCAGCCACTCGCCCACGTCCGGCACCCGCAACCCGATGGTAAGCTGGTGCAGCTTTGGGCCGTCGAGCACCAGGATGCGGTCCGGCCGAAACTTTGGCGGCATCGGCACCAGATCGAGGTTCACCCGCATGATGCGTTGCACCAGCGGGGGTGCTTCCGGCAGCGGATCAAGCGGCGCCGTTTTGCTCAACTCCGCCGTCAGGCCCGGCGACCGGCGCATCTCGCGCAACACCAACTCACGGTCATCCGGCGTCGTCATCACCACGGTGCGGTACAACGCCATTACGCGCACAGTCAGGTTGCGCGCCTGCGCCAGGCGCTGCACGTCCATTCGATCGAAAGCATGGATCGTCAGCCCGGCCGCTTGCACAAACGCGAGGCCAACCAGCAGAACCACCGCGGTCCGAGTGGCCAGGCTCCGTGGCCACAGCCGGAGCATTCTCATATCGATGGACTTAGTCGGAGATCGTTCCGACAAGCCGGCGGCGCCGCGCCCTCCACCAGAAGCCGGCCCGCCCGGGACCGGATTCGCACCCGCTCGATCCGCATCAAAGCCTTTCGACTGTAGCCGCCAGCACGTAGCCGCCCCCCCGAACGGTCTTGATAAGCTGGGCATTGCGGCCGTCGTCTTCCAGCTTGCGCCGCAACCGGCTGATGGCAACGTCGATGGCGCGGTCGAACGGCCCGGCCTGCCGCCCGCGCAACAGGTCGAGCAGCATGTCGCGGGTCAGCACCCGATTCGCACGCTCCACCAGCGCCAGCAGCAGGTCGTACTCGCCGCCGGTCAGCGCCACTTCGGCCTCTTCCTGGTTCAGCAGGCGGCGCCGCGCGGGTTCCAGCGTCCAGCCCGCGAAGCGCAGGGCGCGGCCGCCCGGCTCGGGCCGCTGGCCAGCGCCGTCGCCCGCCCGGCGCAGCACGGCACGAATGCGCGCCAGCAGCTCGCGGGGGTTGAACGGCTTCGGCACATAGTCATCGGCCCCCAGCTCCAGCCCGATGATGCGGTCGGTCTCCTCGCCCATCGCGGTGAGCATCACGATCGGCACGTCGGATTGGGTGCGCATCCAGCGCGCGACATCGAGCCCGCTCTCGCCC
>Ga0335074_10016337_pt1 | contig 10451 bp, 9 predicted proteins | sample Lox_Sample_23_FD_206715 | JGI IMG/M metagenome (GOLD analysis project Ga0335074, IMG submission 206715) | Soil microbial communities from Loxahatchee National Wildlife Refuge, Florida, United States - Lox_Sample_2.3 | ecosystem: Environmental > Terrestrial > Soil > Wetlands | place: USA: Florida...
TGCTGGTGGGCGGCTCGCTGGGCGACATCTACGGGCGCCGTCGCGTCTTCGCCGCCGGCATCAGCGGGTTCGGCGCAGCATCGCTGGCGTGCGCGGTCGCGCCGAGCGCCGGTTGGCTGATCGGCGCCCGCGCCGTCCAGGGCGCCGCCGGCGCGCTGCTCGTACCCAGCACGCTGGCGCTGATCCTCGACACCTTCCCGCAGGACCAACGCGCCGCGGCGATCGGCAGCTGGACGGCGTGGAGTGGGATCGCCACGCTGATCGGTCCGCTCGTCGGCGGCACCTTCATCGCCGTCGCGTCGTGGCGATGGATCTTCGTCATCAACGTGCCGTTCGTCCTCGCGACGCTGTGGCTGCTGCGCGCCGCTCCCGCCTCGAAACCGCTCGCCGGGGCGCGCGTCGACTGGCCCGGCGCAGTGCTGTGCACGGCCGGTCTGGCGGGGCCGATCTTCGCGCTGATCGAGGAGCCCGGCGCCGGTTGGGGCGCGCCCCGCGTCGCGATCCCGCTCTGCGCCGGCGTCGCCCTGGTCGCCGTGTTCCTCTGGTGGGAGCGCCGCGCGAGTGCGCCGATGCTCGCGCTCGGCTTGTTCCGGACGCGCAACTTCGCGGTCGGCAACGTCGCCACCTTCGCGCTCTACGGGGCGCTCAACGCCTTCACGTTCATCCTCGTCGTGTTCCTCCAGCAGGTCGCCGGCTACTCGGCGCTCGCCGCGGGCGCTGCGCTCACGCCCGTTCCGATCGTGACGTTCGTCCTGGCCAAGCGCTTCGGCGCGCTCGCCGACCGGATGGGGCCGCGCCTGTTCATGGGGCTCGGGCCGCTCGTGACGGCGGCGGGGCTGCTCCTGCTGCTGAGCGTCGGCGCGCACGCCGCCTATGCGAGCCAGGTGCTGCCGGGAACGGCGGTGTTCGCTCTCGGCCTCGCGATGACCGTCGCGCCGCTGACCGCCGCCGTGCTCGGAGCCGTCGACGCCTCGCACTCGGGCATCGCCTCGGCGATCAACAACGCCGTCGCGCGCGTCGCCGGGCTCGTCGCGATCGCCGCAATCGGGGCCGCGGTCGCCGGCCAGTTCTCGGCGCAGCTCGACAGCCGCCTGCGCACGCTCGGCACCAGTCCCGCGACGGTTGCCGCGATCGCGCGCGCACGCACGCACACGCTCCTGATCGACGTCAGCGCCTTCCCTCGATCCCAGCGTGCGACGGCCCGCGCGGGGCTCGTGGACGCCTCGCTCGACGGTTACCGGCTCGCGCTCGTGGTCGCGGCCGCGCTCGCCGCGGCGAGCGGCCTGATCAGCCTTGGCGGCATCAGCAACGGGCGCCGCCGTGTGCCGGCGCAGGACTGTGCGGGCGGCGCCCTGTCGGGCGCGAGCGCCGACGTGGCGCATGCCGAGGAGCCGGCGACGGCCGCCGCATAGACTGGCCGAGACTTCGACGAGCGAGCACTCAAGGAGGCTGCGCCATGCCAAAGGCGGTCAGATTCGATCACTACGGCGACATCGACGTCCTCGACGTCGTCGAGGTCGAGCGGCCCGTCCCGGGTCCCGGCGAGGTACTGGTCGCCGTCAGGGCCGCCGGCATCAACCCCGGCGAGGCGGCGATCCGGCAGGGCTTCCTGCACGATCGCTGGCCGGCGACCTTTCCGTCGGGCCAGGGCAGCGACCTCGCCGGAGTCGTGGAGGAGCTCGGCGAGGGGGTCGACGGCGTCTCCGTCGGCGACGAGGTGATCGGCTTCAGCGACCGGCGCGCAAGCCACGCGCAGCTCGTCGCCGTCGAGGCCGACCACCTCACGCCGCGCCCGGCCGGCGTGCCGTGGGAGGTGGCCGGCGCGCTGTTCGTCGCCGGCGCCACGGCCGTCGCGACGGTGCGCGCGGTCGGCGCCGGCCCGGGCGACGTCGTCGTCGTCTCGGGCGCAGCGGGCGGGGTCGGCTCGATCGCGGTGCAGCTCGCGCGCCACGCCGGGGCGACCGTCATCGGCCTTGCGAGCCCGGAGAACCACGACTGGCTGCGCAGCCACGACATCATCCCCGTCGCCTACGGGGATGGCGTCGCCGACCGGATCCGCGACGCCGCCGGCGGCCGCGTTGACGCGTTCATCGACACATTCGGATCGGGCTACGTCGAGCTCGCGATCGAGCTGGGCGTCGCGCCCCAGCGCATCGACACGATCATCGACTGGGCCGCCGCCGAGCGTTACGGCGTCAAGACCGAAGGCAACGCGTTCGCCGCAAGCGCCGAGACGCTCGCCGAGCTCGCGGCCCTGATCGATGCCGGCGAGCTCGAGGTGCCGATCGCCCGCACCTACCCGCTCGGCGAGGTCCGCGAGGCCTACCGCGATCTCGAGCAGCGCCACACGCGGGGCAAGATCGTCCTGATCCCCTGACCCGCCGGCCTCAGCGCGCCGCCAGGCGCTGGTGGACGAGCGCCACCGCCATCGACCCCTCGCCGACGGCGGAGGCGACGCGCTTGATCGATCCGGCGCGCACGTCGCCGACCGCGAACACGCCGGGCAGGCTCGTCTCCAGGAACAGCGGCCGCTCGCGGTCGTAGGCGGCGAGGTCCTCGTCGGGCAGGTCTCGCCCGGCGAACAGGAAGCCGTGCTCGTCGCCGGCGACCTCGCCGCACAGCCAGTCGGTGCGCGGTGCGGCGCCGACGAACACGAACACGGCGCGCGCATCGAGCGCGCGCGTCGCGCCGTCGCGGGCGTCGCGCACGACGGCGGCCTCGAGCGCGTTCTCGCCCTGCAGCTCGACGATCTCGGTCCGGGTCAGCACCTCGACGCGCGGGTTGCGCTCGATCTCGTCGACGAGGTAGTGCGACATCGACTTGCCGAGCTCGCCGCCGCGAATCAGCAGCCGGCAGCTGCCGGCATGCCGCGAGAGGAACATCGCGGCCTGGCCGGCCGAGTTGCCGCCGCCGACGACGAGCACGGGGGCGCCGGTGCAGCCGAGCGCCTCGGAGATCGTCGCCGCATAGAAGACGCTGTCACCCTCGAAGCGGTCGAGCTCGGGAACGTCGAGGCGGCGATAGTGAGCGCCCGTCGCCACGATCACCGTGCGCCCGCGGACGACGTCGCCGCCGGCCAGCTCGATCTCGAAGTGGGAGTCCTCGCGCGCGAAGGCGACAGCCTCGGCGGGGACGACCAGGCGCGCGCCGAACTTGGCGGCCTGCAGCTGCGCGCGCTCGGCCAGCTCGCTGCCGCTGATCCCGCGCGGGAAGCCGAGGTAGTTCTCGATGCGCGACGAGGTGCTCGCCTGCCCGCCGAATGCGACGCCGTCGATCGCCTGCGTGTCGAGGCCTTCCGAGGCGCCGTACACCGCGGCCGCGAGCCCCGCCGGACCGCCGCCGACGATCACCAGATCGCACATCGGGGGCGGCGCGCCGCGGCTGCCGAGCCCGAGCATCGCCGCGAGCGCGGCGTTGCTGGGATTGCGACGCACCTCGCCGGCCCCCACGACGACGGGCGTCTGTGCGGGCGCGATCCCGAGCGCTCGGACGAGCGCGTCGGCCTCCTCGTCCTGCTCGAGGTCCGTCCACTGGTGCGGCACGCGGTTGCGGGCGAGGAACTCGCGCAGGCGGTGGCTGTCGCGCGAGTAGCGCGACCCGATCACGCGGATCCCGGCACCGGCCTCGATCAGGATCGCGCGGCGCGCGATGTAGGCGCGCAGGATCACGTTGCCGAGGTCCTCGTCGTCACGGACCAGCTCGCGCAGCCTCACGACGTCGACGCGCGTGACCTCGCCGCCGTCGCGCACCACCGCGCTCAGGAACGGCCGCACCCCGCTCAGCAGGCCCAGCTCGCCGAGGAAGCGGTGCGTCCCGTGCACGGCGATGACGCGATTCTGGCCGCCGAGGCCCTGCACGATGGCGACCGTCCCCGACTCGACGACGTAGAAGTCATAGCCGTCGTCGCCCTCGCGAAAGAGCACCTGGCCGGGCTGCGTGGCGATCGTCTCGCCGAGCGCGCGCAGCCGGGCGCGCTGGTCGTCATCGAGCCGCGGAAAGGCCCCGTGACGGTCGGCCGGTTCGTCCATCCCGAGCCCGAGCGGCTCGGTCATGCGTGGCTCGCGGGCACGAGGCCTCGATGATACGCGCGCGCACGCGCCGCCGAGGGTCCGTCATGCGCCCCCGCTCCAGCGCGCGATGAACGCGGTCGTGCGCTCGGGGGTGGCGAGCGCGTCGGCCTGCCGGTCGGGGTGGTTGAAGTTGCGCGAGAAGGCGTCGCAGAGCGGCTTGGAGGAGGCCATCGCGAACAGCAGCTCGACGAGCTGCGCCGGCGGGTTGAGCGTCATGTTGGTCCAGTCCGAGGCGCCGAGGACGATCGCCTCGCGGTCGCGCGCAACGCGGCGCGCGAAGCGCTCGTCGAGCCCGTAGTCGGCGCCGATCGCCTCAGCGATCACCCATGCGGAGTGTGACGCCGAGTTGGCTCCCTGGCCGTTGACGGGGTCCACGACGCAGTGCGCGTCGCCCGCGGCGAGCGCGACGCGGCCCTCCTCGAGGATCGCCCAGTCCTCGCGGACGATCGGCGTGAGCGCCCCCTGCAGCAGATCGCGCGGCGCCTGCAGGCCGAAGCTCGAGCGATCGACGCGCTCGAAGCAGGCCGGATAGTGCGCCTCGAGGACGCTCAGCACGAGCCGCTCGTAGCCGCGCGGGTCGTCCGCGTAGGATCGGTCCACGAGCTCCTCGAGACCTCCGCCGGGGATGTTCTCGAACAGCAGCACGGTCGCGCGGCCCTCGCGCGAGGTGATCGGCAATTCGAGCAGCTCGCCGGCTCCGAGCGAGAGATGGACGCCGACGCCGATCGGCTGCGGGTAGGAGATGCCGTGGTAGATGCCTGCCGAAAGGCGCCGCTGCGGCACCGGGTAGGGGGACTTCTCGGCGCGCCTGCCGAACAGGGCGGCCATGCCGTCGCGCCCGCTGCAGACGACCAGCAGGTCATGCGCGCGGGCCAGGCGCGGGAGATCGTCGGCCCCGATCGCGCCGACGACGAGCTCGCCGCCGCGCTCCTCGTAGTCCGCCATCAGCCGCGGCAGGTAGAGGCGGTGGTCGATCACGACGGACGGGTACTCGAAGTCGCCGCGAAAGCGGACCGGCTCGGGCCCGGCCCCGACCACGCAGTGATGATGGCACCCGTAGCCGTAGTCGGCGGCGTCCCAGTGGCAGACGCCAAGCGCCCGCTCGCGCTCGAGGGTGTGGTGATGGTGCGCGACCGTGTTGAGCAGCGGCCCCGCCGCCACCGCCGCCGCGTCGCGGTCGGTGTGGATGACGACGTCCACGTCCTGGGCGCGCAGCGCCAGCCCCAGGTGCAGCCCGGCGATCCCCGCGCCGATCACGGCGATCCTCGTCACTGCCGTCCGCCCCGCCCGATCTGCGGCGGCCAATCCCGCACGGCCTCGATGTGGGGCCCGCGATCGTAGCCGCGCACGAGCGCCCCCGCCATCCGCACCGGGTCGCCGAAGAAGTAGTACTCGTAGAGCGCCTGGCGGCCGGCGAAGGCCGACATCGACATGTCCCAGGCGAGCCGGAACAGCCGCACGCGCTCGGGCCCGGCGAGCGTCGCCGACTGCAGGTAGCGGTCGATGTCGTCGTGCGCGGCGCCGGCGACGTCGGCCTCCGTCGGCAGCGCCATCAGCCCGCTCGCGCCGAGCTTGCGGATGATCTGCGGAAAGCGCTGGGAGACCCGTGGGAACCAGTTGCGACACGCGTTCAGGGACTCGAGCCGCGGCGTCATCACGCCGAACTCGTTCGGGGCGGCGTCGGCTTCGGCGGCACGGACGAGCGCGCGCAGGATCTCGAGCGCGACGATCAGCTCGGCGATGTCCTCCTGCACGTGTTGGAAGGAATCGATGCCGATCGTCTCCGCGAGCAGCGAGACCAGCCCGAGCACGGCCTCGGTCTTGGCGGTCGTGCGCGTCGCGACCTGGTGGGTCATGTGGGCGATCGCCGAGGTGTCGGTGTAGATCGTGTTGCAGAGCTCAGGATGGCCCAGCATGAAGCAGCGCTCATAGGGGACGTGAACCTCGTCGAAGACGACGACCGCGTCGATCTCCTCGAACCGCGAGCCGAGCGGATGGTCGAAGTGCGACCGTCCGTAGTCGAGCGACTCGCGGCAGATGAAGCGCAGTCCGGGCGCGTCGCAGCTGACCGCCAGCGCGAACGAGTAGGGGGCGTCCTCGGGCTGCCCCTTCAGCACGGTCGACGGGAAGACCAGCATCTCGTCGGCGATCGGGCCGATCGTCGCCAGCATGCGCGCACCGCTCACGACGACGCCGTTGTCGTCCTCGCGCACGATCCTCGCCGTCAGCCCGCCGCCCTGCTGGCGGGCGGCGTCCTGGCTGCGATTCGCCTGCGGCGGGATCAGCGTGTGGGTCAGCAGCAGGTCCTCCTCGCGCACGCGTTCGTAGTAGGTCCGGATGTTGGCGGCGAACGCGGCATCGGCCTGGGCGAACCACGGTCCCGCCGCGCCGAGCGCGGCGAGCGCGCAGTTGAGGTAGTCGCCGGTCCGACCGAGCGTGCCGAGGCTGCGGTCGGCCCAGCGCTTCATCATCGAGCGGCGACGGACGAGGTCCTCGCCGGACGCCGGCACGAGGAAGGAGCAGCCGACGCGCTCGCCGGAGCTGGGCGACCGGTAGGTCATCTCGTCGCGCAGCGACGGGTCGCACTGCATGTCATAGAGGCCGGCGTAGGTCGCGACCAGGTTCCGGAAGGCCGGGTGGTCGGGGATGCCGCCGTGCAGCGTCTCGCCGTGGACGTGCACCGTCGGGCGGCTCTGCGCCAGGCGCTCGACGTACTGCTGTCCCGTGCGCGCCCCCACGTGCCCAAGAGTAGTGGCCTCGCGACGGCGAGGGATGGCGGCGCCCGGAGGCGCCGATGCGGCGCGCCCAGGGCTGGCGACCGCTAGCGTGTGGTGGACGAGGCTCGATGGTCAACCCGACGCCGTGCGCGGCCGATTGATTCGCGAGACGTTGCCGCCATGAGCGCCCTGCAGACCCACACCGACACGATCGCGCCGCCGCCTCCGGCGCCGGCGCAGCCCCAGCTCGAGGCCCGCGGCATCACGAAGCGCTACGGGTCGCGGCTCGTCCTCGACCGCGCATCGCTGTCGGTCGCGGCCGGCGAGTCGGTCGCCATCATCGGCGAGAACGGGGCGGGCAAGAGCACGCTGATGCGGATCTGCGCGGGGCTGATCAGACCCGACGGAGGCGAGGTCGAGGTACTCGGGCGGGTCGGCTACTGCCCCCAGCAGCCCGGGCTGTTCGACCTGCTGAGCGCCGACGAGCACCTCGAGCTGCTCGCGCCCGCGCTCGGGATGCGCCGTGAGGCCGCCCTGCGCCAGGGCCACGAGCTGCTCGCCGAGTTCGCCTTCCCCGTCGCCGAGCGCACGCAGACACGACATCTCTCAGGAGGCGCGCGCCAGAAGGTCAACCTCGCGCTGGCGCTGCTCGGCGGGCCGACGGTGCTGCTGCTCGACGAGCCCTACCAGGGCTTCGACCACGGCGCCTACGTGAGCTTCTGGGAGCACGTCGCGCGCTGGACCTCGCTGGGGATGGGCGTCGTCGTGGTCACGCACCTGCTCGCCGATCGCGACCTCGTCGACCGCGTCGTCGAGCTGCGGATCCCTCAACTCGACGCGCCGCCGACGCCATGAGGTGGCGCCGGATCCTCGTCCCGGCCGTGATGACCGGCCGCGAGCTGGCGCGACGCGGGCTCGCGCTCGGGCTGCTCACCGCGCTCCCGCTGGCCTTCTACGGCGCCTCCGCGGACCACTCCGACAACGCGATCACGACCGGCGGCATCGCGATGGCGTTCTCGATCGCGGGCGCCTCGATCTTCGTCGCGATGACCGCGCGCCCCGTCGATCAGCGGCTGATCCTTGCGGGCTACCGCCCCTGGGAGCTGCTCCTCGGACGGCTGCTGCTGCTCGAGCTGTTCGGCGTGCTCGTGGCCGGGATCTTCAGCGTCGTGATGGTGTTCGGCTCGAGCCCGTCCGACCCGTGGCTGGTCGCCGGGGGGGTCGGCCTGGTGTCGCTCTCGAGCGTCCCGTTCGGTCTCGCCGTCGGCGAGATCGCGCCGCACGAGCTCGAGGGCGTGCTCGTCCTGATCGGCGTCGTCGGCGTGCAGCTCACGCTCGACTCGAGCCAGGCCGCCTCACGGCTGCTGCCGTTCTGGGGCGCGGCGCGGCTGATGGACCGCGCCGGCAACGTCGTCTCGACGATCGGGCCCGCCGTGCCCGTCGACCTGCTCTACGCCGTCGCGCTGTTCGTGCTCGCGATCTACATCATGCATCGCCGCTCGCCGGCGGCGGCCGCCCGTCCCGCGGCCTGACCGGCCGCTCGGCGCCCGCCCCTACAGCTGCGCCCAGGCTTCGACCTCGTCGACGAGGTCGGCCACGGAGTCGGCGGTTCGCGACGGCCGGTAGGTGAAGCGCTCCGCGGTCTCGCGCGTGCTGACCCCGCTGAGCACGAGGATCGTGTGCAGACCGGCCTCGAGCCCGGCGACGACGTCGGTGTCCATGCGGTCGCCGATCATCGCCGTGTGCTCCGAGTGCGCCTCGATCGCGTTCAGCGCGGAGCGCACCATCAGCGGGTTCGGCTTGCCGACGTAGTAGGGCTCGACGCCGGTCGCCCGCGTGATCAGGGCCGCGACGCTGCCCGTCGCCGGCACGGGCCCGTCCGGCGTCGGGCCGACGTTGTCCGGGTTGGTGGCGATGAAGCGCGCGCCCGCGCCGATCAGCCTGATCGCCTGGGTGATGCGCTCGAAGCTGTAGGTGCGCGTCTCCCCCAGCACGACATAGTCCGGCCCGCGCGCGCTCATCGTGTAGCCGGCCTCGTGGAGCGCGGTCGTCAGGCCGGCCTCGCCGACGACGAACGCCGTGCCCGCGGGGCGCTGGTCGGCGAGGAAGCGCGCCGTCGCCAGCGCCGAGGTCCAGATCGACCGCTCGGGAACGTCCAGGCCGCTGGCGCGCAGGCGCGCCGACAGATCGCGGCTGGTGTAGATGGAGTTGTTGGTCAGCACGAGGAACGGGAGGTCGAGCTCGCGCAGCCGGGCGAGGAACTCGGCAGCCCCGGCGATCGCCTGCTCCTCGTGGACGAGCACCCCGTCCATGTCGATCAGCCAGGCGCGGATCGGCCGGCGCGGCGGCGGGTCGGCGGAGTGCTCCACGACGCCACTGTAGCCGCGGGCGGGGCGGCTACACCGCGAGCCCGCCCACCCACCCGGCCGTCACCGCCAGGTCGTTGCGCGTGAGCGCGTGACCTGCGCCCGGCTCGACGTGCAACTCGACCTGCGCGCCATAGGCGGCGAGCAGCGACGCGAGCCGCTCGACCTGATCGGCGGGCGAGTAGGGGTCCGCGGCGCCCGCGTCGATCAGCACGCTGGTGCCCGCCAGCGCGGGCGCGCGCTGCGGCTCGTACGGCAGCAGCGGGCGCAGCAGCGCCGCCGCGCGCAGCACCCCCGGGCGGCTCAGCAGCAGGCTCGCGGCGATGTTCGCCCCGTTCGAGAGCCCGAGCCCGACGATCCGGGTCGGATCGAGCGCGTAGGCCTGCGCCGCGGCGGCGATGAACTCGGCGAGCTCGCCGGTGCGGACATGCAGGTCGGGGAGGTCGAGCTGGCCGACGGCGAGCCGGCGAAAGAAGCGCGGCATCGACCCCTCGAGGACCTTGCCGCGCGGCGCGAGCAGCGCGGCGCCCGGTGCGAGCCGGCGACCGAGCTCGAGGAGGTCGTGCTCGTCGCCGCCCGTGCCGTGCAGGAGCAGCAGCGTCCACCCGGCCGTGCCGGGCTCGTGGACGTGGTGGAAGCCGAGGATCGGCGTCGCGTCGCTCATCGCCTGCCCGGCCGCGCCCCGCGGGCGAACCGCAGCACGCTCAGCCCTGCTGACGGATCGCCTGGATGTCGAGCGCCAGCTTGACCTTGTCGGAGACCAGCATGTTGCCGCTGCCGAGCGCCTGGTTGAAGCGCATGCCGAACTCGCCGCGCGAGAGCTCGCCGGTCACCTCCAGGCCGACGCGCTCGTTGCCGTACGGATCGAGGTCGGGGCCGGCGACCTCCGCCCGCAGCGTGATCTCGGCGGTGACTCCGTGCATCGTCAGCCGGCCGGTGATCGCGACCTCGCCATCGCCAACCGCCTCCACGCGCGTCGACTCGAAGCTGATCTCGGGGTAGGTGTCGGCGTCGAAGAAGTCCGCCGAGCGCAGGTGCGCGTCGCGCTGGGGCTCGTTGGTGTCGACCGACGCCGCGTTGGCGGTGCCGTGGAGGTGCACCTGGCCGGGCTGCTCGCCGATCTCGAGGGACCCGGCGAACTCGGTGAACTCGCCGCGGACGGTCGCGATGCCCATGTGCTTGACGGCGAAGCCGACCTTGGAGTGGGCGGGGTCGACCGTCCAGGTGCCGGTCGGAAGGGGCGTGGCGGTCGCGGGGCCGGCGGGCGTGCTCATCTGTTGCTCCTCTGCTCGGTATTT
>Ga0335074_10016339_pt1 | contig 10450 bp, 6 predicted proteins | sample Lox_Sample_23_FD_206715 | JGI IMG/M metagenome (GOLD analysis project Ga0335074, IMG submission 206715) | Soil microbial communities from Loxahatchee National Wildlife Refuge, Florida, United States - Lox_Sample_2.3 | ecosystem: Environmental > Terrestrial > Soil > Wetlands | place: USA: Florida...
TTGACAATCGTCGCCCTGGCGCTTCGTCTGGCAGATCATATAAAGGGGAAGCTCCGACTATGACCCTGGCCAGGCTCTTCCGCCGTGACGTCCTGGCGGCCGTAGCCGCATCGTTGTGCGCTATCACCAAGGAGCGCGTTCGTACCGTGGCCTCTTTGGAGGCGCTTGCGATATTGTGTGCAGAGCTGGATTGTGCGCCCGCAATCGGCAAGGCGTGCTTGCGGGCATTGCCGAGGATCGACTCAAAGGAATTGCTGGCAAGGCTCATACTCAGTGACATTGCGCCGGTTGACAAGTCCTTCGACTCGGCGCGTGTCCTTACTCAGCTAGTGCGGGAGCGCAGTCGGGACGACTTCCGAAGCGAGAGGATTATTATAGTGGATAGCTGGATCTTCTCAATGACAGAGGCACGTCTCTATGCGCTCGCTGAACTATTGTCCCATACTTGATCAGCGGGCGGTGTCGCGATCACACCACCGTGACCCGGCTGCTTACTATGATCACTCGATAGGCGTAGGAATTTCGTATACTTTGGTCGTGTAGTTTGCCAGGTCTCGCTCGTGCCTTAAGGACGTTCGGTCCCTACCGCAGGTAGAATAACTCTGGTTTGCATCGTGCCACCAGACCTACTTTCCGGTGGCGACAATTCCGAGTCATCAGAACGGCAGCCGCACGCGGCGGCAACCGCCAGCGCTGCCAGGACAACTCTGCCATGCACCGATGTCGTCGCGCCCGGCCTCCGGTCGGAAGGTCCCGACGATGTCGGGAGTATCAAATGTATAGATAGGCGAGCAGCTCTTACGAGTCAGGCAGGCGGGATTGAACGGCCCAAGCGCGTTTCCGGTGCCGATGAGCGGAGAGGCGACAGCGAGACGGTAATCGCCTGGGAATGCCCTGAAGGCCGCCGATGCAGAACTACCATAAGTGGTTGCTGGCAAGATCCTGGCGGTTGCGGTTCCCTCTCGACCGAGCGAAAGGGATCCAGTGTCGGGGGGAGGAGCATCTGTAGCATTGTTACTACCAAGCCACCGCATTCCTTGCCAGTCTTTCGCGTTGGGATCGCCTGTCGATCCGGCGGCGTGGGTGAAACCGAATATCGCGGTGTTCGAAACGGTCTCTCCGACAAATACCCAATCCAATGCGACTTTGATGCCAAAGCTGTCAGGCACCCGGTCGGGGTTGACCAACGTCGAATGGAGGACAGTACCGGGGTAATCCTCTGTGATCCCGATGGCGCCGTGTGCTATGATGAGAGAGTTCGCCACCACCATCGAGGTGTCCAGGTTGACCGCGGCTGCATCCGTTCCTCGCCCCCCATCCACGATTGAATTGCGGACCGTGACGTCGTTCCCGCCATGCGTTTCTCCGCCGCCGAGACCGATGCCGTGGTCACTTTTTATCTGCACCCCGATCAGATCAACAAAATTGTCACGGGCCTCGAAGCCATCGCTGAGAAAAGAGGTTGATGGGTTGCGAATCGCGACACCCTTGGCGGGGTCGTACCCGGTCAGCGGATCAGCTTGTGTCAGCGAATCGGCGAAGCTTTCGTCCGCGGCAGTGGTCACGACTATATGGAAACACGTGTCGGCGCAGGCGATGTTGATACCTTCTGGGCTGTACGGAAATCCGTCACGCGTATAATCGAGGTGAGCCTGTAGGCGGATCGGCACCGCCTCACCATGCTCTCCGGCCACATATTCGCGGTCGTTCCACAGCTTGGCCACATAGTCTGCTTTCAATCCGTAGGTCGCCGCCGATGGTTTTTGCGGATTGAGGTAGCGCTGCGTCGGGATGTAGGATCGTTCGGATGAGAAGAGGATATCGGCCCAGTATATCCACTGACAGCCATCGGGCGTCGCGAAGGTCGAGCCAGAGCCGGCGGCAGTGCCTGCCGGCGCCACGGTGCTGGTGCAGCCCGCGGGATTCGATTGCTCGTAGGCGCGCAGCGGCGAATCGCTGACCACATAGTCGCCGTCATGGTACGACGTCCCGGCCTGCCAGGGCCGATTGTCAAGCGTCCAGCCGGTTAGGGAAATGTAGTCGACCGGCGAGAGGTATTTCCATCGGCAGGTTCCGTCGACGATATCGGGGCCCGTACCGGCTGGTCCCCCGATGCCCGCGGATACGCAGGATCCGCTTGACGTGAGTTGATAGGCGTCAAGCGTCCGGCCGGGATTGTAGGTTCCGGATGTTTCGTTCCAGCCGGGGCCATTCACCACGCGCGTGTAGGGGCCGGTGCGGTAGGTGTAGGTGTGAGAGTGACGCCAGCCGGGGGCGTTGTGAATCTGGGAAACGACTGTCCCCTGTGCATCAGACGCCGCGGTTGCCGGCTGAGTGTTTGGGGCCCGTTCGGCAACCTGCAATCCTGCCGGCAGATCGTGATTTGCCCGAACTGTATTCGATGGAGCCAGCGCACTGACATCAACAACGTTCCGTGCGATGCGCGCGGCGAAGCTTGCACTCGCGAATATCTGCCCCCCGCAATCCTCCGCGCAGGCTGCATGCGCGAGAGTTGTGCCACTTGACCAGGCAATCGCGATTCCGGCGCCGAGAACCAATCCCAGCAAACGCGCGAAGTTGGGCCGCATGCGGCCGGGTGTTGGCATCGTCTTCATCCTAGTGACTTCGATCGCGGATCCAGTTGACCCGGTCTGCTCCAGGCCGGTCGGCGTTGCCAGGGAGTTCCCGCGGCAACCACGGGTATCGTGCCGGCCATCGCGGGCAATCCGCGGGTGCGCCGCCCCGACACCGGCGCGGCTTTTTGTTCCACACGGCGCACGTATTCGCGCAGGCTTACAGACATTGCGAGGAAGTACCAGGGCTCCGGCTGAAACGCGACGTCGAGAAAGCCGCCGGCGGTCAGGAACACCACCAGTCCGGCCTGCAAGGCATTGGACATGTCGGCACACCAGGCCAAGTACGGGATATTGCGGGTCCGGCGGGCAAGGCGTCGCAAGCTGAACAGGGTCCAGGCGATCATCCCGAAAAACAAGCCAAAGCCGACCCAGCCCTGCTCGCCCAGGAGCTCGAAATAGCTACTTTCGAACGCGTGGCCCAGAATCAATTGTCCATCCGGAAGTTCGATTCGATCAATAACATAACAATTGAAGCCACCGCCAAACGGATGTATCGCGACATACTTGATGGTCCATTGCCATACCAGCATGCGCGTCAATGCGGAGACGTCTGTGGTCGGGTCCCTTATGGTGGCAATCCGGTCGGCCCATGTGCCGGACATCATATAGGCGATTACCGCACCGATCACCGCCAGGCACAGGCCAAACGTCAGCTTGTGGCGCGATCGCAGGAACATGTATCCGCCCAGCGCCACCATGCCAACCAGCGCGCTGCGTTCGTATGTGCCGAGTGCCGTCAACAGGGCAAAGCCGGCCAACGCCGTATAGCCGAGCTTTACCAGGCGGGTGCGTGGCAGAAGTTGTGTATGGCGCCCCAGGTGCAGGGCGAGCGGTATCGACATCAGAACGGCGATGGAGAGCAGCCCGCCCTCCGAGAGATTGTCATTGCCGCCCATGAGCCCCAGGTTGCGGCCATAGCCGCCGCCCGAGAACAGTACCTTGCCTGCGAACGGTACGAAATTGGCGGCCAGGGCGAACACGTAAACCTGCAGGAAGGCCTCGATCTGCACGCGGGAGCGGATCACCAGCGGGATGAACGCCGAGAATATCACGGTCTTGAAGGCCCAATCCCACTTCTGCCAACCGGCGTCCGGCACCTCCGCCCAGACCATCGTCAAGGTCACCCAGCAAGCCAACAGGACGGTAAACAGGCTGGTCAGCGTGAGGCGGGGTGGTGACCGCCGGTCCATCAGAAAATAGCTGCCGACTGCGGCCACGCCCATGATCAGCGCAACCGGCAACTGATTCAGGATATACCAGGCGACGCCTTGCGGCCTGAACGTATCTACCCAGGCATAGCCCAAGGTGAGAATAAACGGCGCCGCGAGCCCCAGACCGAGAAAGCTCACATACATCAGGGTCAAGAACAGGCTGCGGAGCAAGCTGATTTCTCCTCAGGCCGCGGACGCCGCGGCAATGCAGGCTAACGGGACGGACCGCGCGCGCGGCGCGACCTGATCGGCGTTGGGCGCATCACGCGGCGACCGGGCCGGGCGGGAGACGGTTCTGGCGCCGAGGCCGGCTCTGACGTGGGCGACTCAAACCAAGGACGTGACGCATCGAGCTGCAGCGCCCGGACGAGGACGAACAGGATCATTGCGCTACTGAAGAGAATTCCGACCAGATCGGCCACGATCCAACCCCATGCCACTCACCGCCGGCGCGGCCCGGACAACATACGGCAATCCCGGCCGAAGGTCACCCAAAAGTGATCTCGGGGGCGATCCGGATGGGCATGGAGTGAACTCATACCACGTTGAAGTGTGGTGTCTTTCATCTGGATTTCAGCATGAGGCGGCCGCGCGGATGGCTTGCTGCGGAGGGCGCCGCCACCGTCCGGCTGCTTGGCGCGCCGCGAGTAGTCCCGCCCGCCTTGCCGACCGACCCTCCCAAGCGGCGTTCTGTCGTCCCGGCAACCGGTCGTTGCGCGAGCCCCGCGCCAAAACCTGCGTCGCGGTTGAAATGAAGCTGCTACGGGAGCAAAATGTCATGGCCACACAGAGGTCGACCAATGCCAAGCGGTAAGGTTGCTGGTAGTTTTCGATGAATCCAACAGAACTGCTTGCGGAACGCGTAGGCTGCGCCGGGGGTAGAGCCGACGCAGCCACCTGCCAATTGCGCGGTAGCGTGTTCCGCCGCATGCACGTGCACGCCTGGGCCATGTCTATTGTTATGGTTTTCGGCATACTCCTGATCAGTTCCGGGCAGGTGGCGGCGGCGACGAATGCCGGTGTGGCCGATGCCGCCCGCATCATCCCCCCCTACGATCCGCAGCTTGACGCCGTCAGGGCGCCAACCGGTGTATTCGGCACAGGCAAGGTTTGGCAGGTTGGTCCCAACAGGGAGTACAAGACGTTCTCTTCCATCGCCCGCCAATTGCACGACGGTGACGTCGTCGAGATCGACGCCGGCAACTACGGCTGCAGCGAGCAAAGCATCATCTGGACCGCGAACAACATCACGGTCATGGGTGTCGGTGGCCGGGCAGTTTTCAACGCGACGGGCTGCACCATCTCGCGGGACAAGGGCATATTCAATCCCGGCGGCACCAATATGATCATCGACAACATCGCGTTCATCGGCGTGCAAGGTCCAAGCCGCAACGACGCCGGCATCCGGCTTGACGGTGGCGGCTACGTCTACATTACCCACTCCTACTTCGGGAACAGTCAGAACGGCGTGCTCCTCACGCCTGGGACACCTGCCAACATCGTCATCGATCATAGTGAATTCAACGACAACGGGAATTGTGCCAATGCAGCAGGATGCGGGCACAACATGTATATCAGCAATCCGGCGAATGCAGACAGCTTCGTGCTGCGGTTCAGCTATTCGCACAATGCCAACGCCGGGCACGAGGTGAAATCGCGCGCACAACTCAACTACATTCTCTATAGCCGCCTCGCCGACGAAGCGACGGGCCATGCAAGCTATGAGATCGACATTTCCAATGGAGGCCTGACCTTCATTGTCGGCAACATCATTCAGAAGGGTCCGGACGCGGAGAATGGCAATGTCATGGCCTATGCCGAAGAAGGGGCCATAAACCCGATACAGAAGCTGTACATCGCCAACAACACCATCGTGAATTCATTTCGCAATCCAGGTGGCCGCTGGGCGCTTTTGCTGGGCAAAGGCGTGACCGAGGCGAAAATGGTCAACAACCTGATTGTCGGCCTGACATCTTCCACGCACGTGGCAGACGGCGTGGGCGCCGGAATGCTGGAGGAACAACACGATGTCATTACCGACTCGCCGGAATTCTACAACGAGGCGGCCCGCAACTACTATCTTACCGCCACCTCGCCGGCAGTCGATGCGGGCGTCGATCCGGGATCCACAAACGGGTTCTCGCTTAGGCCGGGTTATGAGTTTCAGTTTCCGGTCTCGGGAGTCGCGCGTCCGGTTTTCGGGGCGCTCGACGCGGGTGCTTATGAATATACGCCCCACCAGGTGGTGCCCGTGGCGCCGAGTGTTGCCTTCGCTTCCAACGCGCCGGTCAATTTCAACACCCCGGTGACGCTTACCTGGTCGTCGACGGGAGCGTCCGACTGCACGGCCAGTGGTGACTGGTCGGGGTCGGAGCCCGTCTCGGGCAGCTATACCTCGCCCGTGCTTACCTCCAGCAAGTCCTATTCGATTTCCTGCACTGGCGCGGGGGGTACTGTCGCGCGATCACTGTCGGTCTCGGTCAATGAGGCGCCGGCGGCTGCGGCGCTTGGACGCTATACCTGGCGGGACGTTCCGAATTCGAAGATAGCGACCATCTGCGCGGGAAATCTTCCCGCGTACAAAGACAATATTGGGGTCGGGCCGGCATGCGCGGGGCCGACGACCGGCGTCTATGTCCCGGACACCGAGACCTGGTATCTCATGGGCGATGCCGGCTACAGCAATTACTACGGCAATGAGGTTTACGGATTCAATCTCAAGACCATGCGGCCGGAACTGGTTACGCAGCCCGATCAGATCGATCAGACCAGGGAGTACGTGTCGGAGGGCGGCAGCAGCCGTTTGCGTCTCTCAGCCTGCGATACCGCCCTGCACCTTCGTTCCGACGGCAGCGTCATTCGAGCGCCGAGCGGGATCGAGGGGACGGCATCGTGGGATCCGCTCACCAAGACGATCGTCGTTGGTCAGGGCGCCGTGCACGGCATAGGTCCCTGTGTCGGCCCTTCAGGAGATTTCGGCGGGGTTTCGGAAGACCTTTGGAGCTTCAATCCGCTTGCCGCGGCAAAGCACCCGCTGCCATCGAGCAAAGCGTGGAAGATGCTGGCGGGACAGAACAACGCCTTTGGCTCGGTTTCAAATCCGTTCTGGCTCTTCGATCCTTCGACCGGGTTGGCCTATACCGCCGGCAACCGCGCTTACTCCGATCGCGGCGGGCGGCTTATCGACTTCAGTCGGCAGCCGCCGGTGGATGTGCTGGTCAATGCGGCGTGGCCCTATGGCAACATCGCCGGTGCCATATCCGTTGACACCACCAACCATTGGGCGATCGTCGTCGGGACGGCCGGGATCGGCAGGGCGGGTACGATCGAGATGTGGAATCTTAATGGGCTATCGATGACCAAGTACAGTACCCATGAGCCTTTTGCTCCCGATAGCGGCTGGACTGTTAGCGGCGACACGGACCTCTTGAAGAACATGAGCATTCCCGGGCTGACGTACAATCCGAGCCTGGGCGCTTTCGTAGCCTGGACCGGCGGCAGCACCGTGTACTTTCTGTATGCCAATTATCAGACCAAGGTGATCGATATCCTGGGGAAGACCGATATTCGCGGCGATCCGCCTGCTGCCAAGGACAACCTGTATGGCGGGTTCACTTATATCCCTGGTAGAAACGAATACCTGGCGTTCTCCAACGTACGCGAGGACTTCTATCTTCTCGTGCCGCCGCGAGACGCGAATTCGAGCCGGGCAGCGGGAGTCAATTGAACGCCCGCGAGCCGTCGTCGCGGACGCAATCGCCTTCATCTCGCGCGCAATGCCGGTTGGTGGCCGGCCCTGACGGGTTGGAACAGGACGCCGACGAGGTGCACGCGGGCTTGCGCGCAGCGTCAGGCGATAGTCTTGATTGGCACAAGGCAGATCAGGCGTCCGGCTACCGGGGCCGTGCGAGCGTCTGTTTCAGAATTTGCCAAACGGTAAAGGCGGCCCATTTGGCGGTGGGACCGGCACCAAAGGCTTCCCGCGCATAGAATGCCGCCTCGGTTTGCCGCCCGGCAGCGGCAAGTGATTCGGCGATTCGCTTGAGGGTGTATGCCTTGTACCGCCGGCCGTATGCGCGGATGGCGGCATGCCGGCTGAAATATATGGCACGATCGAGCAATCGAAGCTGGGATAGCAACCGCTCGAACTCGACGTGCATTGTCGTGAGATTGACTGCTTTGGTCGGATCCGCGGCGTTGTGCCGCGCGACGACGATCGGGGCATATTTGATGACCGCCGCCCGGTCGATCAGCCTGAGATACAGGTCGCGGTCCTCCTCCCACCCGATCCTCTCATCCAGACCGCCAATCTCTTCGTACAGTGCGCGGCGCACGATCAGTGTATTCAGGTGGCAGAACCCCCGGCTGCGCACCAGATCCTCGACGGTGACGGTATGCGTTCCGTGCCGATCCGGCTGGTTGCCGAGTTTGGCCAGGATGGGCGGCAGGTCCTCGATCCAGATTGGCCCCGGCAATTGGGTATCGTGCAAAAAGGCCATCTGATTGGTCAGGTAGATGTCAACCGGGGCATTGGATCCAGCGATGACTGCCTGGGCGCGACCGAGGTGGTTCGGGTCGGTCCACATATCATCGTCATCGAGGCTGCAGAGATAGGTGCCATTTGCCTTTGCGGCACCGAAGTTGCGGGCGAAACTAGCGCCATGTCCTTGGGGTCTCGGGATGAGAGCAAAAGAGCGCACGCGGAGCGAGTCGGCAGCGTCGATGATGGATTCATATTCTGGTTGATGCTCGTTGGCGCTGCCATCGTTGACGACGATGATCTCAAAATCCTGGCAGCATTGAGCCAGCACGGACTCCAGCGCCCGGCGGAAGAGGGCCGGGCGGTTGCGGGTCGCCAGGATAACAGAGAAGAACGGCATAGGGTTGCCTTCAGCCCGCACGGGTGTTCCGGCTGCGTAGCGATGCGTCGCGATCTTGGCAATCCGGCTTGCCTCCAGGCTTCCCTGCAACCCGCTCGTTGCTTGCGGGAATTCCACCAGTCCCACGCCCGAGGACCCGAACCGTTCGGTCGCCAGAGCGACGGGGATGGCGCGCGTGGGTCCGAACGGTGTGGTCTGATCCATGGTAAAATTCTCTCATGGTGTTACGCCCGCGGGCTTCCGAGGGTGCGGCACTCCGTTGTTACGGTTTGTGGAACGGACGCTCCATGATCTAAGTCAATCTTAGGTTGGGCACGCCAACGGATTTTGCCGGAAGGCTCCGTATCGGGAGCGGTGTGACAACGGCGCCCGGGCGGTTCGCTCCATCGGGTGATATCGGCGCATTGGCCCCGCGTTCCTTGCGGGTCCCGCAGGGAAGGCTTGTCTGCCCAACAGAGCGGCTGCCGGGACGCGGCCCTGCCACCATCCTGCCTGCGTCGCGTGCGGTCCGCTCGGCCGAGGCCAGCGTTGCTTGCGCATCCTGATCCCGCGCGGTCCGTGCCGCCTGTTCGATTGCCGCGCAGCGGGCGGTCGCCACTTGGACTTGCCGGCCGGTAGCGGGCATAGACGTCTCGAGCTTGTAGCGCGGCCCTGGCGACCGCTTGAATGCGCCCGGAGCGGTGATGGGGCATGGCGGCGCAGTCAGGTGCGGCGATCGAGCAGCGCGAAAGGTGGCCGAAGCGGCCACAATGGCGGACGGCATGCCGCATTGCCTGGAAGGGCTGGTAACAGATACATCCTGTGACATGTAGCCCCATACTAACCCGCCGCATCAAAAACCGTATCTTGTTAATTGTCAAGAACGTTTGTCTAGATTACTTCCCTGCCGTGAGACGCCGACCTGGTATGCCAGGCGCACCGATGAAACAAAGTGTAACGGCAGCTACGCTGTCTGGGCCGCGTGTCCTGCCGGTGCCAAGGTTTCCCGCAATGGCGGCATCCTGGCAGCGGGCCCGCTGACCGGCGCCGATGGTATCGAGCACGAATTAACCATCCATGTCGCTTGCTTGATTATTGCAGATGAGACGCGCGCCATGGCATTAATACGCCGGCCATGAGTCGGAACTCCATGATTGCGTACGGTAACCAGGCAGTCGGTGACAACGCTGCGCGGCGATGCGCGGGCGGGTCCGGAAAGCCGGCAAATGATCTTTGACCGCCGTCTCGGGGATGCATCTTTGCTCGGACGGGCTCTTTCGGCCCGCAATCCGCCGCACCCTCTCGTTTTGCAGGTCCGCTCACCCGCCTTGGATGCCACACTGCAACGGCGTTGCCTGGCAGCAGCCAAGGGGGCATATGACGTGCACGACGGTCTTTTCCCGCAACGCCACTGTCGTATCGAGTTGAGTTGATGCGTTACACTGAGCAGCAGGTGACCAGCGAGCTTCTCGACCAGCCGGTGTTCGTCGGTGAGCCGAAGAAGCTGTTCATCTTCTCAACGCCGCGCAGCGGCAGCTATCTGCTATGCCGCTATCTGATCAACGCGGGCCTTGGGATTCCACATGAATACTTCAATCCGGTTAACATGCGGCAGATCGCGCCACGGTTCGGCCTCGGAGCCGCGATTGAGGGGCTGAAATGGCGGCCTCGTAGCCCGATGGATCGCCTGCCATTCGCCAAGGCCGCGCGTACGGCCGAGACGAAGTTCCTCGAGAAATATGCC
>Ga0335074_10016341_pt1 | contig 10449 bp, 10 predicted proteins | sample Lox_Sample_23_FD_206715 | JGI IMG/M metagenome (GOLD analysis project Ga0335074, IMG submission 206715) | Soil microbial communities from Loxahatchee National Wildlife Refuge, Florida, United States - Lox_Sample_2.3 | ecosystem: Environmental > Terrestrial > Soil > Wetlands | place: USA...
CGTTGCCCTCTATATTCCGGAACCATTTGCGGAGGCTTCTGGGACCGCTGGCGACGGAAAAGCGGCGGTGAAAGTGACGCCGTCAAACGAAAACGGAAAGAGCGAAAAGAAGTCGTCTTCCGGGTCGCAGAAAGTAGAGTTGGCGAAGCGGAGTAAGCATTAATGCCCGATTTACGGCAAACCCGAAAGAAACTGAAAACGGTGCTGGCCATCTTTGCCGCAGTGGACGTGCTGGCTGCGGTGGTGTATATCTCTCCGATGGTGGGCTCGGCTGAAACCCGGCGGATGGAATTGAACCAACTGCAAGCGGAATTGAATATCAAGACGCGCCAAGTGGCGCCGCTCAAAGATTTGCCGCACAAGGTTGTCATTGCGAACCAGGAAATCACGGACTTCTACAAGAAGCGCTTCCCTTCCCAGAATTCGGACATTGTTTCGGAGCTGGGCAAACTGGCTTCCGCGAATGGCGTCAGAATTGAGTCGGGACGGTTCAAATTTGAGGATGAAGAAGTTGGACAGGTGCAGCCGGTCGAGATGGAATATGCCTTTTCAGGCGACTACACCGCCCTGGCGAAATTCATCAACGCGCTGGAGCGCGATCAGATGTTTTTCGTCATCAACAGCGTGAGCTTTGGCGGAGAACAACACGGGCCGGTAAAGCTGGGCGTGAAGCTGGAAACCTACTTAAAGGTGGCGTCGTAGTGCAACTCGGATTCGAGAACAAGAAGAAGATGATGTGGGCGGCCGGACTGGGTGCTGTTGCCGTGCTGATATTCGCCTACGAGTTCATTCCGATGTTCACGGAACCGACGACGTCAGCCTCAAGCGCGCAAGCGGCCGCACCCAGTCCGCTGCTGGCGCGAACTCCGACGGGAAAGGCCGGAAAGGTTAAGGGCGGCAAGCAGCCGAAGGTGGAGAATCTCGATCCGACGCTGCGGCTTGATCTGCTGGCTGCATCTGAGCAGACGAGATACGAAGGCAGTGGAAGGAACATCTTCGTTTCGCAGGCCGAAGAAATTCCGCGGCCTATGGGCCCCGGGCACACCGATGTGCAAAAGCCGGTCGAGCCGCAATATCAGGTTCCGACTCCGCCGCCGGCGCAGCCGATTCCGCTGAAGTTTTACGGATTTGCCAGCTCTCCGGGCGAACCCAAGAAGATCTTTTTGAAACTAAATGATGACGTCTTTGTCGCAGGCGAGGGCGAGATTGTGGACCGGCGATACAAGGTCATCCGCATCACGAACACGTATGTGGAGATTCAAGACGTCGTGAACAGCGGGCCGCCGCAGAATATTCCGCTCACGCAAGGGTGAAGTAATTGGGCCATTGAGTCATTGGATTGAAGCAGCATTCTCAGTTTCGTCGAACGTGCAAACGCGAAGACGGCTACGTCCTCATGACGCTGCTGCTGACGATGGCTTTGATGGCCATTGCTGCCGGGGTGATCGTCTCGTCGATCACGTTTGATATCAAGCGGGATCGCGAAGAGGAAATGATTCACCGCGGCGTGCAGTATTCGCGCGCGATTCGGCTCTACTACAAAAAGTTCGGCCGCTATCCGACCAAGCTGGAAGATCTGGAAAATACGAACCAGCTGCGGTTCTTGCGAAAGCGTTACAAGGATCCGCTCACCGGGAAGGATTTCAAGCTGCTGCATTTCGGCGAGGCCAAGCTGGCCATGAACGCGCTTGGCGGACAGGGTATCGCCGGCGCAGCAACGATCGGGGCAAACGGGTCGCTGAACAGTCCCGGAGGTCAGAGCTCGGCATTTGGCGGGAACTCGTCGTTCGGAGGAAACTCTGCGTTCGGGTCGAACGGGAACTCAAGCTTTGGCCAGAACTCTCCTGGCACCAATCAGACTAGCCCAGGCACCCCGGGTGCAACCGACGGTTCAACGCCCGACGGGACAGACTCGAATGGGTCTTCGAATGGATCGAACGGTCTCAACGGGAACTCCGGCGACAAGTTGTCAGGCACGACCTTTGGCGGGCCGATCGTCGGCGTCGCTAGCCTCAGCAAAGATCGCACCATTCGGGAATACGATCATAAGACGAAATATAACGAGTGGCAGTTCGTCTACGATCCGACGCTGGATCGCGGCTTCCTGATCACCACGCCGTACCAGCCGCAGTTGCAGATGTTCGGAACGGGTCCCGCCAACGTGAACGGACCGAATACTTCGGGCCAGAACGGCACCAGCGGCGGCTTCAGCAATACGTTCGGAAACTCGCCTTCGCCAATGCAGAACAATCCGGGTTCTGCGGCCGGCGCCGGGTTCGTAAACCAGCCCAGTTCTCCGCAGCAGTAACGATCTTTAATCAAGCGAAAACATAAGGTCTCTCCACCGCGCATTGCTTTTCGCCTTCGGCGGAACATAACGCTCCGCTCGACATGACAATGTGTTGCTATAAATGACGACGGCCTCATCTCGCGATGAGGCCGTTTCATTGAAACTGAAGTTCTCTAATATCGGAACTACACGTTGAACGAAGATCCGCAGCCGCAGGTGCTTTTCACGTTCGGATTCTCGAACTTGAATCCCGCGCCTTCGAGCGTCTCGACATAATCTACGATCGCGCCGTTTAGATACATGACCGACGTGGCGTCGACGAAAACTTTCAGGCCGTCCATGTCGAAAGTCTTGTCCATCATTCCGGCGCCGTTTTCGAACTGCATGGAATAGGAGAAGCCGGAGCATCCGCCACCGACGACTCCGATGCGCAAGCCGGCGGGCACGGGATTCTGCTGGGCCATGATTTCTTTCACCTTGGCCACGGCGTTGGCGGTCAGGCTAATGGGTGCGGCTTTCTTGACTTCGGGGACGGTTGTGGTTGCCATTCGTATCTCCTTGGCTTTAAAGCTGTTTGATTATAGCAAAAAGCGGTCTCCGGAGAAGTTCTCCCGCACCGCTCCTACTCACCCCGTTGGATGCCAGGCGCACGGGTTGGGTCGCAGGATTACTGATCTATAACGGGTTCCGGACAAGGGAATTCTCCCGCGCCGGAGGCTTGCCAACAGGGCTATAATCGTGGCGTTAAGGCGTTCCCCGGGGAACGTTTGCGGGGTTAAGCGTGCCTCGTTCGAGCCGGGCGAATTGCCGTTGCGCTGCGTTCGAGTCTGCCGAGGTGGCATATGACGCTCACGATTGTCGCGGTGGTTTTTGGGCTCTTTGCGGTCGGACTGATTGTCCTGCTGATCTACAAGAGCACCCTCACAATGCACGAAGACGATCAGCTATTTTTGGATGAAGCCAATTCCCACATGCAGGAAGAGCAAACCGAACTCTTGATGAAGGTGAACCGGCTGACCATTCCGGTGCGCGTCTTCAGCATTGGTTCCGGCGTATTCCTGCTAGTACTGGTCGCAATGTTGATTTATCAAAAACTGAACGAAGTTCAATAGATCTTCGGCAGAGCGCCTCGGACGGAGTGTCAGGTCACGAGGGCGACAGACGGCGTAATACAGACTTCTGCAATCAGCGGTGCGACGGCGCCGGTGCAGGCGGTGGTTCGCTTTGCGGCAGATAGTTGGCGCGTCTTCCCCAATTTTTCATCCATGTTGTCGAATCGAGCGGACAGCTTGCAATAAGGTTGGCAAGCGACCGTAATTCAAGCGATCTAACTGCGCCCGGATCCATTAGGATTCCGATACGGGTGAGGCAACGTTTGTAGCAGAAACCAGATTCCTACGGGCGGGAGTATCCCGGCAATGTCAACAGCTCCTGCGGAAGCGCCCCCTGACTCTGAGTCGCCCTCAGACAAATCGGGAACACAACCGGAATTAGTTCCTCCTGCCGAGAGTCGCCGCCGGCGGTGGCAGTTCTTCAGCGCCCTGGCAGCGGCCGGCATCGTCGTGATTTTGCTCCTTTTGTTTCTGTTGCGCAGTAGAACTCCATCCAGCGCAGCGCTTCAGCAACCGCTCTCAAGTCGCGCGAATCCCGTGCTTCGGCTCAAGGGAACCACCGAAGCTGTGCAAGCGCGCGCGATTCTGGCTCCGCAGCTCGCTGGCGAGCACGTATCCAGTCTCACGATTGTGCAGCTGACGCCAGGAGGCGCGCGGGTCAAACGAGGAGATGTGCTGGTGGAGTTCGACCGGCAGGCACAACTCCGTGACTACGTCGACAAGAAGGCAGACTACGAGAAACTGGTAGATCAAGTTGCCGAGGAGCAGGCGAAAGAGGTCGCGGCCAAAGCAAAGGACGAAACCGAACTCACGACTGCCGAAGACAGTCTCCGAAAAGCTGAACTCGAAAATGAAAAGGCCGAAATCGTTTCTAAAATCGATGCCGAGAAGAATCAGGAGACTTACGAGGAAGCGAAGGCTACGTACAACCAGCTGAAAGAGACTTTCGACCTGAAACGCAAGGCGGCGCAAGCTGCAATTCGCATCCTGGAAATTCAGCGGGATCGAACCAAGCAAATCATGGATCATGCTCAGGCGAACGCGGATCTGATGCAGATCCATTCTCCGCTTGATGGCGTTGTGGTGCTGAACACGATCTGGAAGCAGGGCACCATGGGAGAAGTGCAGGAAGGCGATCAGGTCCGCCCGGGAGTCGCATTCATGCAGGTGGTCGACCCGTCGACGATGCAGGTGCGAGTGTTGGCGAACCAGGAAGACTTCCCCGCCCTGCGCGCGGGGCAAACTGCCAAGATTCGTCTGGATGCTTATCCGGACATGGTGTTCTCCGGCAACCTCGATCAGCTTGCTCCGATCGGCGAGAACGGAGATTTTTCATCGAAGCTACGAACGTTTGTTGTGATTTTTTCGATCCAGGGAAACAATCGGAAGCTGATGCCAGACCTCTCCGCGGCAGTGGATGTCGACATCTCAGGTCAGAAGACAGCGTCCCAGGGAACTGGACAAGCCGGGGGCGGCTCGTAATGATCCGGCGATTCGATCAACTTTCGAAGCGCGGGAAGATCGGCGTTGTCGCGGTCATCCTGCTTGCGGGGAGCGGAGTCGTTTGGGGCGCGGTTCGCCTCGGGAAGCGATCTCCCACAGTTCCGACGATCGAAGTGAAACGCGGCGAGTTTCTGGATTCGTTGCAGTTCCGAGGCGAGGTCAAGGCGCTTAAGTCGATCACGATCAGCGCTCCTTCGGAGGCTGGCGATCTGCAAATCATCAAAGTGGCTCAGGAGGGCACTCCGGTAAAGCAGGGCGATGTAGTGGTGGAATTCGATAAGACGAAAACCGAACAGGATCTGGCGCAATATCGCTCGACGCTGAAATCGGCGGAGGCCGAGATTGAGCAAGCGAAAGCGCAGGGACGGCTTACCGAAGAACAAGACAAGACTGCGGTGCTGAAGGCGCGTTACGACGTCGAAGGAGCGAAGCTCGAAGCCGGCAAACAGGAGATTGTTTCCAGGATCGAAGGAGCGGAAGCGAAGCTGAAACTCGCCGACTCGGAACAGGCGTTGCGCGAGGCCGAGGAGAAGCAGAAATCCGACCAGAAACTGGATCAGGCAACGATCGAGAGCAAGGTGCAAGCCAGCGCCAAAGCTAAGTTCGACGTCGAGCGCGCCGAGCGTTCGCTGGGACAGATGACGTTGCGCGCGCCCCAGGCTGGGACGATCAGCTTGTTGCAACATTGGGCGGGATCGGGAATGGAGACTTATCGTCCCGGAGATCACGCCTGGCCGGGCGCAGCGATTGCTGAATTGCCGGACGCTTCGACCCTGCGAGTTTCCGCGCGCGTGGATGAAACCGAGCGCGGACGCTTGGCGGCAAAGCAGACCGTAGCCGTGCAATTGAACGCGATCCCGGACCGTCAGTTTACCGGGCATATCGATCAGATCAGCGAAATCGCGAGCCTGGATTTTTCCAGCGGCTGGCCGATCACGCGAAATTTCATGCTCGATATCGCGCTGGATCAAACCGATCCGCGATTCAAGCCTGGGATCACGGGCGAGATCACGGTTATCGTGGACAAAGTGCCGGATGCGATTACGATCCCGGCGCAGGCGATGTTTCAAAAGTCGGGGCAGAACGTGGCATACGTCTGGCACGGCGGCCAATTCGAAGAACGTTCGATCGAAGTTGGACGCCGCAGCGGAGACAAGATTCTGGTGGCCAAGGGAGTGGCCGCTGGGGAGCAAGTCGCGCTGCGGGATCCTACCTTGAAGGAGTAGAAGCGAAAGAATGAGAAGCCGGCGAGCCATTACGTGGGCGGTCGTCGCCGTTGTTCTGTGTGCCGTGGCGGGCGTGGTAGCGGCGGTGCGCCGGGCCACTCCTTCCGCTTCTCCTACAGATATTCCAACCGCGCTTGTAAAACGGGGCGACCTGGAAATGAAGGTATTCGTGACCGGCGAGCTCCGCGCCGTCCATTCTGAAATGCTTACGGCGCCTCCGATCGGCGGAGGCGCGCTGCAAATCACGCATCTTCTTCAAACCGGCAGTCCGGTAAAAAAAGGCGATCTGGTAATCGAATTTGATCCGAGCGAACAGCTTTACAAGCTCGACCAGAATCGTTCCGAGTTGCTGCAGGCAGAGGAGGAGATCACCAAAGCAAAGGCGGACGCGGACGTGACTGCGGCGCAGGACAAAGTCGCTCTGCTCAAGGCGCGCTTCGACGTACGGCGCGCGCAACTCGACGTGCAAAAGAACGAACTGGTCAGCGCCATTGACGCCAAGAAAAACCTGCTCGCTCTGGAGGGCGCACAGAGAGTCTTGGCCGAATTGGAACAGGACGTGAAATCGCGGAGCGTCTCGAATCAAGCGACGATTTCCCTGGCCCTGGAGAAGCGTAATAAGGCAAAGCTGGCTATGGATCAGGCGCAGAATAACATCCATAACATGCACGTCACGGCTCCGATGGACGGGCTGGTTGCGCTGTCGAAAAACGATCAGGCGAACGGTGGATTCTTCTTCAGCGGCATGTCGTTGCCGGAATTCCGCGAGGGGGATCAGGTTGAACCGGGCTCAACCGTCGGACAAGTTATCGACCCGACAAGCATGGAGCTGGTTTGCAAAGTTGGGGAACTTGATCGCAACAACATAAAGGAAGGAGAACCGGTCGATCTGCGATTGGATGCGATACCCGACGTGACCTTTCACGGCGCGGTGAAAAGAGTTGGCAGCAGCAACACGCGCAGATTCTGGGACGACGACACGTCCACGAAGTTTGAAGTTGCGATCAGTCTCACGACGACAGATCCGCAGATGCGCCCGGGAATGACGGGACAGGTATTCATCAATGGCGATCCCCGCAAAAACGCGTTGTGGGTGCCCCGCCAAGGCCTGTTCCTCAAAGACAATAAGCGTGTTGTATACGTGAGGCACGGCAGCAGCTTCGATCCGCATGAAGTGAAGATTGAAGCGGAGAATGAGAGCCGCGCTGCAATTTCGGGAATTGATGTCGGCACCGAGGTCGCTCTGATCGACCCGACTGCGCCGCGCAAAGCTGGAAATGCACAGGCAGCAGCACCGGGTCTCGGAGGAGGCGCGCCGTAATGGCAACCGTGGCGTCAACTCCATCGGCTCGCATTTTGCGGAGATACGGCCAGTGGCTTCCTGATCTGCAACTGGGCTTGCAAAATCTGCTCTTGCATCGCTTGCGGACTCTGCTGACGATGCTGGGCATGATCTTCGGAGTCGCGGCCGTAGTCTCGATGTTGTCGATTGGCGCCGGCGCTCGACAAAAAGTCATGGCGCTGATCGAGCAGATGGGCGTCCACAATCTCATCGTCGAGGCCAAAGAGACTACCGAGTGGCAGGCGCATCAAAAAATCCGCAGGATTTCCCCAGGACTCACGTTCCAGGATTATCGCGTGATACGCGACGATGTCGGTGACGTCGTTGCGGGCACGCCGCGCAAGCGGATGACGCCGTCGAAGACGATTCCGAAGTCGCAGCAGGATCCGCCAACCATCTATGGCGTGAATCCCGTCTATGTGAAGATCGCGGGATTGCATGTTCTGCAGGGCCGGTTCTTTACCGAAGATGAGGAAACGCGCGCAGCGCCGGTCTGCGTGCTGGGAGCGGCAGCCCGATCAAACCTGTTCGGGTCGGCGGATCCGGTCGGTCAGTACGTCAAGGCCAATGAAACGTGGTTCCGCGTGATCGGAGTGGCATCGCCGCAGTTGAGCTCGCAAACTGAAGTCGCGGGCGTACCCACGCAAGATCTCAACAACATCATGTATGTACCGCTCAACTCGGCGATGCTGCGTCTGGAAGACAACTACAGCGACGTGCGGGATGAGATTGATGGGATGTACCTCAATGTCCGCGAGAGCGCCGACATGGGATCGGTGGCGCAGTTAGTCAGAGCGATTCTAGATTCGTCCCATCATTCCGCCCAGGATTTCAGCGTGATTGTTCCTGCCGAATTGCTGGCGGAACAGAAACGGACAGAGCGCTTGTTCAATGCTGTGATGGTCGCCATCGCTTCGATCTCACTGCTCGTCGGCGGGATTGGCATCATGAACATCATGCTGGCGAGCATTCTGGAGCGCACCCGCGAGATTGGAGTGCGCCGCGCTGTTGGTGCGCGTCAATCCGATATTGTCCGGCAATTTGTGGTGGAAGCGATCCTGATTTCATTTGTCGGAGGAAGCTTCGGGATCGTGTTCGGATTTATCATGTCGCGATTGATCGCGTGGCTGGCGGGGTGGTCGACGATTGTCACGGCCGCTTCCATCCTGCTCGCGTTTGTTGTGTCGATCAGTGTAGGACTGGTTTTCGGAATTTATCCTGCTGTCAAAGCCGCGCGCCTGGACCCAGTGGAAGCGATTCGTTACGAGTAGCGGCGGCTTCATTTCAAGCTCGGTTTAATAAGCTCTGGAGGAATGAGAAATGAGGCACTCCCGCCTGTGTCTGCTCGTTTGCCTTTTCATAATCTTGGCTGCTCCGTCTTGGGCGCAAAAAGGCGAAAGCTATCACGACATGGCAACTGCGCAGGTTCGTTCGGGAAAGCTCGGCGCACCCGGGCACCTGCGCGATTATCTTGTCGACGGAAAGCTGCGGCTCAGTTTGCGCGATGCGGTTGTGCTGACTCTGGAAAACAACAGCTTCGTGAGAGTGCAGGAGTCGCAGGTGGAAAACGCGAAGTTCAGCATCCTCGCGGCTCACGCGCCCTTCGATCCAGTGATCACTTCTACCGACAATATCATCAGCACGATCTCCCCTCCATTCAGCTTTCTCCAGGGCACCGGAAGTTCGACCGTGAACTTCAAGAGCACGGCGAAGAATCTGCAATTCAATTATTCGCAAACGTTCGACACCGGCACGAACGTGCAGGCCGGACTTTTGAGCAATATCAATTCTTCAAACAACTCGTTCTATCTTTTCAATCCGTACACAAGTTCGACGCTGAATTTCCAATTTACGCAGCCGCTTTTGCGCAACGGATGGTTCTTGGCCAACCGGGCTCCGCTAATGATTGCGCGCCGGAACCTGCAGCAATCGAGGGCCAATTTTGCGGCCGAAGTGAATAACAGCATTTTGCAGGCGGTCGGCCAATATTGGGCTGTCGTACAGGCGAAGGGCAATCTCGACGTCTCGAAAGCCTCGATGGACGCCGCGGAAGCGACGTACAAACGTGACAAACGAGCGCTCGAACTGGGAGCGCTTCCACCCCTGGATATCTACCGTTCCGAAGCGCAAGTCGCTTCGCGTCGCGTGCAGGTGATTCAAAGCGAATATGCGGTCAAGCAGGCCGAAGACGCGCTCCGCATGACGATTGGCGCAGATCAGGATCCGTACTTCGAAGCGCTCGACCTGGAACTCACGGAGCAGCCGGAGCCGCAGGGCGAACTCCGCACAATCGATGCTGCAACCGCGTTGCAGACTGCGCTCGCCAAACGTCCGGAGCTTGACGCCGTCAACTATGCCCTGGCTGCCGACGATACGCGCATTCGCCTGGCGCACAATCATCTGTTGCCGGAATTGGATCTGCTGGGACTCTATGCAAGCAACGGCCTCGGAGGCGCGGGCCTGAATGGATCGAATCAGCCGATCTCAAGCTCGTGGGTCAGTCAGATGTTTGGGTTCAGCTATCCGACGTATGAGGCGCAACTGTCTCTAACCCTGCCTCTGAAAAACCGGGCGGCTAAAGCCGAACTGGGCACCGCGTTCGTCTCGCGCCGCAACGATCTGTACAGCCAGCGCCAGGTTCAGGAACAAGTCATGCTCGACATCCGCAACGCCGTTCACCAACTCGAACAGGCGAAGCTGAGCATCGTTGCGGGCAAAGAGTCTCTGGACCTTGCGAACAAGACGATGGCCGCGGAACAACGAAAATATGAGCTCGGATCGAGCACAATTTTTCTAGTGCTCGAAGCGCAGACAGAAGTCGCCGACGCCGAGCAGACGCTGTTGCAGGCAGAAATCGGATATCAACTCGCTCTAGCCGCTGTCGATCATGCCACCGGAGAAATGCTGGAACCGTATCACGTGCAGATTGCCGAATTGAGCCGCTGAGAGAGCGATGCGCTAGAATCGCCGTCTTTC
>Ga0335074_10016342_pt1 | contig 10448 bp, 9 predicted proteins | sample Lox_Sample_23_FD_206715 | JGI IMG/M metagenome (GOLD analysis project Ga0335074, IMG submission 206715) | Soil microbial communities from Loxahatchee National Wildlife Refuge, Florida, United States - Lox_Sample_2.3 | ecosystem: Environmental > Terrestrial > Soil > Wetlands | place: USA: Florida...
CGGCACCGACCATCTGCTGGTGAAAATGATCATCGGGCACCGTTTTCGCTTTATCACGCCGCATATGCCGCGGCCGGAGGCGCCGGGAGCAATCGATTGAAGTGTGCGCCGAGCCGCGTGAATGGAACTCTTCTGGGGTTGTTGATTTTCTTTTTGGTTCTGGCGCCGCCGGCGGGAGCGCAAGTCCCACCGGCCGGTTTTGCGGTTCCTCTGGGGCTGCCGCCGATTCCCTGGCCCGCGGACAATCCTTATTCTCCGGCGCGCGCCGAGCTGGGAAAGATTCTGTTCTTCGACGGCCGCCTTTCGGCGAACGGCGTGGAATCCTGCGCCTTCTGCCATGATCCGGCTCACGCGTTTTCGGGAAGCACGGCCTTGTCGATTGGCGTGGACGGAAAAGTGGAAACGCGCCACACGCCGACGCTGGTCAACCGGGCTTGGGGCAAATCGGAATTCTGGGATGGACGCGCGGCGACGCTGGAGGAGCAGGTGATCGGTCCGTTGACCAATCCGCACGAGATGGGAATGACGCCCGAGAAAGTGATCCGGCGATTACAAGGCATCCAAGGCTACGGCCCGCTGTTCGCCGCCGCGTTCGGCGATGACACTGTCACGCTCGATCGCCTTGCCAGGGCGATTGCGACTTTTGAACGGACTATCGTCTCCGGCAATTCCGCGTATGATCGATACCGCGCGGGGGACAAGAGCGCGTTGACCAAACCACAGAAGGATGGTCTGGACTTTTTCGAGAAGACCGGGGAATGCGCGGAGTGTCATTCCGGCGCCAGCTTCAGCAACGAGAAATTTGTGAATCTGGGGGTCGGCATGGATCGGAGACCGCTCGATTTGGGGCGCGAGTTGATCACGAAAAATCGCCGGGATTTCGGAAAATTCAAAGTACCGACGCTGCGCGATCTCTCCGCCCGCGATTGTTATATGCACGACGGCCAATATACGAAGCTGGGCGACGTCCTGGATTTTTACGCCAAGGGAGGTCTGCCGAATCCGCATGAGGACACGCGCCTCGCGCCGTTCTATATGGATCCGGAAACCAAGCAGGATCTGCTCGACTTTCTCTCCGCGCTTGACGGCGAAGGCTGGAAAATCGCCGCGCCGGCTGCGTTTCCGCGGTAGGTCTGAGCCGGCGCGTGCGACCATGGCCGTGGACAGAGCGGTCTGTCCCTTTTTTCAGCACCCTGCTAAAGGCGCGCGATTCAAAAACGCGGATTCCCGCGAATCGATAGCGTCAAAGAACGCATCAAAGCCAATGAGAGGGTTTTCGGAAACTGCTCTATTGCACGTAAATCCATCGGTTTTGAAGCGCATAATTGACCGGCTCGTTTGCGGCGTGTTTGGCCTTCGAAGTGCGCAGGGAGTTTGGGGGCGTGTGGAAAGTGAAGAAAGTCTCCCGCTTGATCGCCTTTGCTCTGCTGTTGCCGGTGGCGAGCGCGGGTGAGCTGAGCAAAGAAACGCTAAAAGCGTGGGATGATTACGTGCGCGCCGCCAACTCCTGCATGATGGCGCGGCTGCGCCCCGATCAACCTTTTCTGTGGCTCGATCAGCATCCTCAATTCTTCCCGCAAGTGCACGCGGGGCATATCGTGGTCACACCCATGACCGATCCAAACCCGAAACACGTTCCTAATGGATTGATTCACCATTGGATCGGCGCGGTTTTTCTTCCCGGTGCTCATCTGGACGACGTGTTCTCCGTGATTCGCGATTATGACCATTACAGAGATTTTTATCCCGCGGCCGTGCTGGCTTCGAGAGCGCTAGGGCAGGATGGCGCCGGCGATTTGTTTTCTTTGTTGATGATCAGCCGCGCCGCGCTGGCCAGGACGGCCTTTATGAGCGACGATCAGGCAAACTACATCGAAGTGGACCCGCATCGCTGGTACAGCATTTCTTACACGACGCGGGTTCAGGAGATCGAGGATTACGGAGACTCGGACCAGCATACCCTGCCGCCGGATCAAGGCCACGGATACATCTGGCGTCTGTACAGCATCGCCCGTTATGAACAGCGCGACGGAGGCGTGTACCTGGAAATGGAAGCGATGGCGCTGAGCCGCGATGTTCCGGTGGCGGTGCGCTGGCTGGTGGATCCCATCGTGCGCCAGCTGGCGCGAGGTTCGATGGTGACGACGCTGCGGCGAACCGAAGATGCGGTGGGCGCTCTTTGCGCCGCGGCGCACACCTCGGCGCAGGCTACCGGGCAGCGCTGAGAAACTCGACAAACCCCGCCGTGACTGGCGGGAGTGTACCCACTCGATGGCTCGGGTTTCGGGAAGGCGCGGGCTCACAGCAGTGATATCATCTTGCAAAGGCCATGACCATTCCATCTCTTCGCATATTTGCGCTCGCGGCGTTCTCTTTCGCGGCGGGGTCTCTGCTCACCCGGCAAATCGACGTGCATGCGGCGGCGACGCATGTTTACGAGCTGCGTATGTATCACACTTTTCCGGGGCGCTTGCCCGCGCTCGAAGCCCGCTTCCGCGATCACACCATCACCATTTTCAATCGCCATCACATGAAGAGCGTGGGCTACTGGACGCCGCAGGATGCGCCGCTGAAAGATAACCTGCTGATCTACATTCTGGAGCACGATAGCCGCAACTCCGCCAAAGCGAACTGGGACGCCTTCCGCGCCGATCCGGAATGGCAGGCCGTTTCGAAAGCGTCCGAGGCGGACGGCAAGATTGTCGAAAAGGTCGATTCCACATTCATGGAACCCACCGATTTTTCGAAGATCAAATGATCCCGCTGATGCAGTGGATCGGATCGAGCGCTCTGGCCAACGCGATGAACGGCCCGGAGTGGGCCTTTCCGCTGGTCCAGTCGATCCATTTTCTGGGCTTCGCGTTTTTGATCGGGACCATCGCCATGGTCGACTTGCGTTTGCTGGGGTTCGGCCTGCGCCAGCCGGCGGGCGAGCTGGAGCGCGATCTTTCACCGTGGACTTACACCGGTCTGGCGATGATGCTGACCACCGGTCCGGCCATGTTTTCGGCCGACGCGGTGACCTATTACGTAAATCCGTCCTTTCGCCTGAAGATGATGTGCCTGGCCGCGGCCCTGCTGTTCAACTTCACGGTGCATCGCGTGATCGCGCGATCGAATGGCGCGGCCATCGCCCAAAAATTCGCGGCCTGCGTTTCGCTGCTGCTGTGGAGCAGCGTCATCGCCGCGGGGCGATTCATCGCGTTTGTTTAAAACATGCTGCTTTCTTTTTGTAACTGGCTGCAAGACACCTCCGTTGGCACCGCGATTCGCGAGGGTGCGCTGCTCTATCCGGTCATCGGCGGGATTCATTTGCTGGCCATCGCGCTGTTCGGCGGAATGATCCTCACCACGGACGTGCGCCTTCTCGGCCTCGGGCTGCGGCGCGAATCCTTAGTGGATTTGATCGACGGCCTGCGGGTGTGGAAATGGATCGGCGGAATCATCGTCGCCGCCAGCGGCCTGCTGCTCGCCTGGTGCGAGCCGCTGAAGCTTTATCGCAGTCCCAATTTCTGGATCAAGATGATTTTATTCGCGCTGGTGGGAGTGCACGCGCTGGTGTTCCGGTCCGTCTATGCGTATCCGGATCGGATCGAAAAAAGCCCGGCGCGCGCCAGGCTGGCAGGAGCGCTATCGCTGCTGCTGTGGGCCGGAATCGTGGTTACCGGCCGGCTGATCGCCTTCGATTCGTAATCGCGCGCCGGGATTGCACACAGCGTAAAATTTTCCTCCCGATTTATGGCGCCGCGCGCCGGCCGAACAACAGGCTCACTACAAACAGGATGATAAACAGGAAGAAAAGGATTTTCGCAATTCCCGCAGCGGCTACATAAACCCCGGTAAAACCGAAGACGGCCGCCACCAGAGCGATCACCAAAAAAACGACAGCGTAGTACAGCATAGTTTGCCGAATCGCCTCCGAAACGTGTCTGTGCAAGAATGGGGCCACAGCCAGGAAGAAGCCGTTCGATAAGTCGAGCTCGAGCCGATTTCCGGACGGGGCATTCAGGTGTACGGTTCAAACCCCGCACGCTGCAGCCCGAGCACGGCTTCGCGATTCCGCATGAACATCTCCCACACGAATCCAGTGCGCAGATTTTCCGCCATCAGCATGGTGATCCCGGTGTCGATCCCGATCACGTCGCTGTCGTACCAGTTCGTCAGCGGATTGAACGCGTCGATAAATCCGTAATTCGACCACGCCCGCGCCGCATATTTTTCTTTGATGTTCCTGAGCACGCGCAGCGTCGGCTGCGGCAGAAACGCGAGCGATCCGCCGGCCGCGCTGGGCACCACCGTTCCATCGATCGGCCCAATCTCCGGTGGACCACCCCACACCACGTAGCCGTGCACCGAATCCGAGGAGGTGATCCCCCACAGATCGTCGCTGTAATCGGCGAAGCGCGGATGCAGCTCGATACAGAAGCGGCGATGCACTTCGGTGGCGATCGTGGAATTTTTAAAATAATCGGCGTATTTATCGCGCCGGCCGCGAAAATCAAACCACGCCTGGGAATATTGATGCACAAATAAGGGCGCATAGGAGCCGACATACCGCATCCCGTCATATTCGAAGGTGAGCCGCTTCCACGCGCTCCACGCCGACACCGGCAGCGGATGCGATTCTGACCCCATCCCCAGCAGGTACATCATCATCAGCTCGCTATAGTAATCCCAGCGATACGGAAGAAAGCCCAGCTCCGGAGTCCAGCCGAGCGGCAGCAGGGTGGTGTCTTCGGAAACCCAGGTCCAGTCGACGCGCGCGAAAATGTCGTAGGCCAGCGAGCGAATTCCCGGCTGCGTGAAATATTGCCGGCAGGTGAGCACGCCGCACAAAAGAATCGCCGTATCGATCGAGGATACTTCCGAATCCCAGACGCGCTCACCCGTCTGCGGATTGGCCCAGTGATAAAAAAATCCGCGATGCGTGGGCATTCGCTTCCACAAAAAAAGCAGCGTGTTGAGGACGCGCATGCGAATTTCGTTGGCCGGCGCGTAGCCGCGTTGGTGGCCGATGCACAGCGCGGTGAGTCCGAAGCCAGTGGCGGCAATGCTTGCGGCCTGCTGTTTTTCCGCGGCGCGCACGTTCGCGCGATCCAGGGTCAGCCCGGTATGCGGATCGGACTGTTCCCAGAAAAAACGGAAACTGGCGCGCTCCAGTTCCTCCAGAAACTGATCGTCTTCGGGCGAGATCGCCGCGGCCGGCGGATTCTGTCCGAGCGCGGTTGCGGCCGTCACCGCGGCGAGAAAGTCGCGCCGGGACAAGCTCATAGCCGTCCCCGCAAAATAGCCGAACACGCGGAAGCGGCTTCCTGCGTCGAACCAAGTAACGGGTGATGACCGGACGGCGAAAAATTCTGATCGTCGCGGCCGGCGCCGTGACGGCCGGATTGGTAGCCGCGCTCGCGATTCACGCCAGATCCGCCGGCCAGATTAAAACCCTTACCGGCGTGGTGTTGCGCGCGGATGAGCAGGTGAGAAACCAGGTTCCCATCGCCGATGCCGAAATTCACGCCGCCGGTTTGCCGGCAAGAATGGGTTCGCCGGCGAAAACCGCAGGTTCGGGTTTGTTCCGGCTCAATTTGCCGCCGAATTTCCGCAGGGGCGAGCCGCTCTCTGTGGCCATCGCGCATCCTGGTTATCAGACGCTTGAAACCACCGTCGCGGCGACGAATGAATCGTACGTTTTTTTTCTGAGGCCCGCCCCGGCAAAAATTCCCGAGATTCCGAATCAGGTAACGGTTACCAGTCCGCGGGTGCGTTACGCGGTGAGGGAAACGTCGACGATCAATGTCGGCAGCGCGGCGCAGACCTTCGAGGTGATCAATCAGGCGAACGTTCCGTGCAATGGAGCGAAGCCCTGTTCGCCCGATGGAAGATGGAAAGCTTCGCTCGCGGGCAAGGCGCTGGACGCGGGCGACGGAAATTCGTTCGAAGACGCGCGCGTCACCTGCATCGCTGGACCGTGCCCGTTCACGCGCATCGAGAAAGATGATTTTTCGGCGGGCGGCCGGCACGTTGACGTACTGGTGCGAAACTGGTCCGACACCGCAACGTTTCTGTTTGAAGCTGAAGTGACGCACACCATGGTGAGCGATGCGATTCGCGAATCCTATCCCGCGATTTTCGATGGCTCGATGGATTTTACTCTTCCGCCGACGGGCGAAGGTCCCAGCATCCAAGCCACGGTCGGCGGCCAGGATATTGTTTTCCCGCTGACTCCGGAATGGGGACTGACGTGGGCTTCGTGTAACGTCACGAAGTCGAAAGACGGAACGAAACTTTTCCACTGTGACATGAAATCCGGGTATCGTTTGCAATGAGGATCGCGCACCCCAAATTGAGTGCGGCGCACGGCGTCTTCGCCTTGGCGCTGCTTCTGACGGCGGCCTGCCTCCACGCCGCCGATTTCGACCAGCGCATTGACCATCTGCTGGCGCGCATGACGCTCCAGGAAAAACTGGGCCAGATGTCGCAGTCGACCTCGCTCGCGACGCCGCTTTCGGAAAAAATCAAATCCGAGATTCGCGCCGGCCGCTGGGGATCTTTTTTGAACGCCGGCAGTCCCGCCGACCGCGCCGAAGCGCAGCGCATCGCCACGGAAGAGAGCCGTCTGAAAATTCCGCTGCTGTTCGGACGCGACGTGATCCACGGTTATCAGACCGTTTTTCCGATCCCGCTGGGCCAGGCCGCAACCTGGGACCCGGATCTGGTTCGCGCCGCCGCGCGGGAAGCCGCGCGCGAAGCCGCCGCGCAGCGCATCGCCTGGACCTTCGCGCCGATGATCGATATCGCGCGCGATCCGCGCTGGGGCCGCATCGCCGAAAGCCTGGGCGAGGACCCTTATTTAACCAGTGTGCTCGGCGTGGCGATGGTGCGCGGGTTTCAGGGCGATTCGCTGGCCGCGCCCGATTCGCTGGCGGCCTGCGCCAAACACTTCGCCGGTTACGGAGCGGTGGAAGGCGGCCGCGATTACAACAGCACGTGGATTCCCGAAATTCTTCTGCGCGATGTTTATCTGCGCCCGTTTCACGCCGTGGGCGAGGCCGGCGTCGCGACGTTTATGACCGCGTTCAACGCGCTGAACGCGATCCCGGCGACCGCCGATCCGTTTCTGCTGCGCGAGATTCTGCGCGGCGAATGGCATTACGACGGAATGGTGGTGAGCGATTACGAAGCGGTCACCAATCTGATCCCGCACGGCGTGGCCACCGATGGTAGCGAGGCCGCGCGCAAATCGATCAACGCCGGCGTCGAAATGGAAATGGTCAGCACCACTTTCTACGACGACGCGCCCGCGCTGTTGCAACGCGGCCAAATCAGCATGCAGGAAATCGACGACAGCGTGCGCGATATTCTGCGGCTGAAATTCAAGCTCGGGTTATTCGACCATCGCCCCACGCCCGCCGCGCCGGATCACGCCCACACCTTGGCCGTCGCCGAGCAGGCCGCGGCGGAAAGCGCGGTGCTGTTGCAGGACCAGAACGATCTTCTGCCGCTCAAAAAATCGATCGGAAAAGTCGCGGTGATCGGTCCGCTGGCGGACAGTCCCGTCGATCAGATGGGCACCTGGTCGATGGACGGCCGCGCGGATTGGGTTCGCACGCCGCTGGCCGCGCTGCGCGAAATGCTGGGCGCGAATCGCGTCGTCTACGCGCGAGCGCTGGCTAACAGCCGCGATACTTCGCACGCCGGATTCGCGGACGCCGTGAACGCAGCGCGCGGCTCCGATGTCGTGCTGCTTTTCCTGGGCGAAGAGGCGATTCTTTCCGGCGAAGCGCGCTCGCGCGCATTCTTGAATCTGCCGGGCGCGCAGGAAGCGCTGGTGGACGCCGTCGCAGCGGCCGGAAAACCGATGGCCGCGATCCTCATGGCCGGCCGTCCGCTGACCTTTGACCAGGTCGCGCAGAAGGTCCGGTCGATTTTGTTTGCCTTCCATCCGGGAACCATGGGCGGTCCCGCAATCGCCAAAATTTTATTCGGCGACGATGTGCCATCGGGAAAATTGCCGGTGACGTTTCCGCGCACCGTCGGCCAGGTGCCGATTTATTACGCGCACCTGAATACCGGACGCCCGCCCACGGCGAGCGAGCTGGGCGTGCCGATGGGCAATCCCGTGAATCCTGAAGGCTACACCTCGAAATATATCGACGTCGATTTCACGCCCGAATATCCGTTCGGATTCGGCCTTTCTTACACCACATTTCGCTACTCGGAAACGCGCGTTTCCTCCGCGAATCTGAACGGCCGCCTGACGGTTTCCGCAGAAATCACCAACACCGGCCCTCGCGCCGCCGACGAAGTCGTGGAGCTGTACACCAGCGGACCCGCTGGCGCGAGCGTCGCGCGTCCGGTTCGCGAACTGAAACATTTTCGCCGCGTTCATCTGGAACCGGGTGCGTCCACCACCGTCGCCTTTACGATCACGCGCGGCGATCTCGCTTTTTACAACGCGAAAATGCAACTGGTCACCGAGCCGGGCGAATACCGCGTGTGGATCGCGCCCGATTCCTCGCGCGGCATAGCGGCCGTGTTCCGAGTGCAAAAATAAGCTTCGTCACATTTGGGCTAATGGGTCAAAGCCGCCGCGTGCAATTGGTGCGATTTAAACGTGTGCTGCCTCACCGCGCGACGTGCGCGGCGCATCGTCTGGCCCGGCGTTCTGGCCGCCGAAACCGCGGTCGAGCTCACCGAAATCAGCGCCATATAGGTATCCGAATCCGGCCCGACGATCTCCACCACGTTATCGCCCGAGGTGATCCCGCTGGGGATGGTCAGATTGATCTGCGCCAGTCCCCCCACTTCGGCCGGAGCCAGCCCGATGAAGCTGGGCGTGTCTTCCACCTCTTGCGCCCCGGTCGGACTGGTCGAGCTGAGATACACGTCGAAGGTATTCTCCGGCGACGCCAGGGTGCTGGTCGGACCCAGCACGCCATCGCCCACGCTCGGCGTAACCGGGCCGATGCCGGTCAGGAATAGCGCAACCGTCTCGTTGATCTGCGCCGGATTCGACGGCGAAACGACGGTGCCATATTGCGGCGTGTTCGGCGTCACATGCACCGCGGCGACGTATTGCATGTTGCCCGATCCCTGCGCGAACTGCGGCAACGTAAACAGGCCCGGAGCGGTGTAGCCGACAAACGCGCTGATGGTGTTCGAGGTCTGTCCCTGGTTGACCAGTTGAATATCGGCGATTCCCGGCGAGACCGTTTCGTAGGGAACCTGGAACGTCACGCACGGATACGAACCGCATTCATTCACCGCCAGAACCGGCGCGTTCACATTGTTCACCATCACCTGGGTATTGTCCAAAACGACCGGCATGGTGCCTCCGGCATAGTCGGCCGATCCGTTGGCCAGCGTGGAGCCGGACTGCCCGTAGAGCGTGATCAATTCACCCGGCGTGATCCGTGCGGTAAACGGCGCGTTGCTTCCCGTATTCACGATTCCGGTGGGGTCGAGCGCCAGACCGCTGCCGCTGAAAGTTGGCGCAGCCATGGCGATGCTGAAACCCAATACGCCGGTATTGGCGAACTCATCGACGCCCACGCGATATTGCCCGTTGGAGGAATAGTAATAATGCTGGAACCCATCGTCGCCCGCGTTGCCGCTGACGGTCACATCGTCGATATAGGTGTAGTCGAAAGGAATCACGTTTCCGCTGCTGTCGGTGTAGGCCTGGGAGTTCAGGCGTTGATCCGCCACCGAATTGGCTTTAAACGAGGAAAAATAGGAATCCTGAAGTCCGTAAACCTCCTCTTCTTCGATGAGCCCGCCGGCCCCACCGCTGGTCAGGGTCGTGTCCATCCCGGTCTGATAATAGAGGCCGCTGTAGGTTGTCGAGCTTCCGGTTCTGACCCCGACGAAGAAATCCCAGCCGTACGGCTCGCCGCCGAACACGAAATTCCCGTCGGGCGAGATGTACATGAAATGCTGACCAGCCACCACCGCGGTGCTGGCCAGGTTTTCCAGATTGTTGTTGAAGTTGATGCTTGCGGCGCCGTTGCTGAAACTGTACTTGGCGTCGCCGATCCCGTTCTGCTCCGTGGCCGATCCGCCGTTGGCGCCGATATACCCTCCGGCCTGGGACACGTTGAAATTGCCCTTGCCATCCGCGCTGCCTTGAATGTAGTAGTCGAGCGTATAGGCAACCCCCTCGGTCTCGCCCAGCCCCGGTGCATCCATCCCGGTCAGCGAGTACGATCCCGAGAAGGTGCTGGCGGTTGCGCTACTCACCGGCGCGGCGATGAACATATCGTTATAGGAGTTATTCTGCTCCGTTGCCGCGCCCATAAAAATACCGTTCGAGACCATCCCGTAGATCAGATCCGGCGTGGAAAGCGTAATTCCCAACTCTTCGCCGATGAACTGTGACGCGGGGCTCTGGAGGAACCCGTAGCCGCTGGCGGCAATGCTATAGGTCCCGTTGACGCTGAAAGTTAACGTCT
>Ga0335074_10016344_pt1 | contig 10447 bp, 6 predicted proteins | sample Lox_Sample_23_FD_206715 | JGI IMG/M metagenome (GOLD analysis project Ga0335074, IMG submission 206715) | Soil microbial communities from Loxahatchee National Wildlife Refuge, Florida, United States - Lox_Sample_2.3 | ecosystem: Environmental > Terrestrial > Soil > Wetlands | place: USA: Florida...
AGCCAGGCGCTGGCGTAGACCAGGTAGGCGAAGCTGATCGCGTGCGACTCGGGGAAGCCGTAGCTGGAGAAGGCCAGGATCTTGACGTAGATGTCCTCGGCCACCTGCGGCGGGATGCCCTGGGCCGTCATCCCGTCCAGCAGCCGGGCGCGCAGCTCCTCGATCCGTTCCGGGGCGCGCTTGGAGCTCATCGCCTGGCGTAGCTGGTCCGCCTCGGCGGGCGTGAACGAGGCGCAGTCGATCGCGATCTGCATCATCTGTTCCTGGAACAGCGGCACCCCGAGGGTCTTGTCGAGGGCCGTGCGCATCGATTCGTGCGGCAGGTCGGCCATCTCGTCGCCGTGCCTGCGGCGCATGTAGGGATGCACCGAGCCGCCCTGGATCGGGCCCGGCCGGATCAGCGCGACCTCGACGACCAAGTCGTAGAACATCCTCGGCCGCAGCCGCGGCAGGGTGGCCATCTGAGCCCGGGACTCGACCTGGAACACCCCGACGGTGTCCGCCTCGCACAGCATGTCGTAGACCCCGGGGTCCTCCTGCGGGAGCGAGTGCAGGCTCCAGCGCTCGCCGTGATGGTCTTCGATCAGCTCGAGGCAGTCCCGCAGCGCGGTCAGCATGCCCAGGCCGAGCAGGTCGAACTTGACCAGCCCGGCGTAGGCGCAGTCGTCCTTGTCCCACTGCAGCACGGTGCGGCCCGGCATCCGGGCCCACTCCACCGGGCACACCTCCCCCACCGGCCGGTCGCAGATCACCATCCCGCCGGAGTGAATGCCGAGGTGGCGGGGCAGCCGCTGCATCCGGCCGGCCAGGTCGGTGACGGCCTGCGGTACGCCCGCGTCGGGCGGGACCGGCTGGCCGGCCGCGTAGGAACGCGGGCCGACCTGGCGCGCCCAGACGTTTTGCTGCTGGGGTTCGTAACCGAGCGCGCGTCCCGCGTCCCGCAGCGCCATCCGCGGCCGGTAGGAGATCACGTTGGCGACCTGGGCCGCGTTCTGGCGGCCGTACCGGTCGTAGACGTACTGGATGACCTCTTCCCGGCGCTGGTGCTCGATGTCCAGGTCGATGTCGGGCGGCCCGTCCCGTCCCGCGGACAGGAACCGCTCGAACAGCAGCCCGTGCCGGACCGGGTCCGCGTTGGTGATCCCGAGCGCATAGCAGACGGCCGAGTTGGCCGCCGATCCCCGGCCCTGGCACAGGATGCCCCGTTGCTCGCAGAACTCGACGATGTCGTGCACGATCAGGAAGTAGCCGGGGAACCCGAGGGTCACGATCACGTCGAGCTCGCGTTCGATCTGGTCGTATGCCCCCTCGATCCGCTCGGCGTCCCGCGGGCCGTACCGCAGCGGCGCCTTCTTCATGACCAGCTCGCGCAGCCAGGTCGCCTCGGAGTAGGTCTCGGGGACCGGGAAGTCCGGCAGCCGGGGCGCGATCACGTGGAAGTCGAACGCGCAGGCCTCGGCGAGCTCGACGGTCTGCTCCCGCACTCCCGGGTACCGGCGCAGCCGGTGCTCCATCTCCGCGCCCGACCGCAGGTAGGCCGAGCCGGAGGCGGCCAGCCAGCCGTCCATCTCGTCCAGGCTGCGGCGGGCCCTTACCGCGGCCAGGGCCTGCGCCAGCCTGGCGTCCTTCGGCGAGGCGTAGTGCACGTTGCCGGTGGCGACGACCGGCGTTCCGGTCCGGCGGCCGAGATCGAACAGGGCGTCGTTGCGTTCGTCGTCGTCCGGCTGGTCGTGGGTGGTGAGCTCGATGGCGAGGTTCTGGCCGCCGAACAGGTCGGCGAGGGCGCTCAGTTCTTTTGCGGCGGCGTCGGGGCCGGCCCCGGGACCGGCCTCGGGATCGGCGGCGGGATCGGCGGCGGCGAGCGCCGCGGGGACGGCGCCCTTGCGGCAGCCGGTCAGGATCACCCAGTGGCCGTCGTGCGCCTGCGCGAGTTCTTCGAGGTCGTAGACCGGGCGGCCCTTCTCTCCCCCGCGCAACTGGGCGGCGCTGATCACCCGGCACAGCCGCCGGTACCCGTCGGGGTCGCGGGCCAGTACCAGCAGGTGGCGGCCCACCGGGTCGGGTACGCCGCCCTGGCCGCCCGGCAGGTCCAGGCTGAGCTCGGCCCCGAACACCGTCGCCAGCCGGGTGCCGGTCCGCTCCCTCAGCCGCGCGGCGGCCTGCGCGAACTGGGGCACCCCGTACATGCCGTCGTGGTCGGTGATGGCCAGCGCCCGCAGGCCCTGCACCGCCGCCTCGGCGACCAGGTCCTCGGGGCTGGAGGCGCCGTCCAGGAAGCTGTAGGACGAGTGGCAGTGCAGTTCAGCCCAGGCCGGGCCGGCGGGCTCGCGGGGCTGGGAGTGCCGGGAGTGCTGGGGGTGCTGGGGGTCCTGCCGGACGGGGAGGCGGCTGACCGTCGCGTCGGAGCCGTCCCGCCCGTCCCCGCCGCTCTTGCCCCACGACAGGCGTCGCTCGAACTCCCGCCACGGGAGCCGCGAGCTGTCCCAGCCCATAAAATGCCGCGCCCCTTCCTGGCCGCCCGTCCCTAGGTCGGGTGGTTCTTCGACCAGCTTAGCGACGATAGCCGATATGAACACCGATAATCGAAACTCTATTTGAATCATGCCCGTACTGAGGGCACGGTTGCGCCCCTCTGGTCACCCGCGCCCGGTCAGAGCGCTTGTCAGCTGAGAGAGCTAGCTCGCTCGCCTGGCAAACCCGGAAGGAACGGCGGCCAGATAGCCAGGCAGCGACCAGCCGCGCTCCGCGAATGCCGCTGTCACTTCCCGCTGGCTGTGCCGCACGGCGGAGACGGGCAGCAGGGCCAGGACTGAGCCGCCGAAGCCGCCGCCGATCATCCGTGCGCCGAGGGCGCCCGCAGCGGCGACAGCCTCGACGGCGACGTCGGCCTCCGGCCACGACACCTCGAAGTCGTCGCGCAGTGAAGCGTGGGACTGGGCGAGAAGCGGGCCGATCTCGGGTAGCCGTCGCTGCCTCAGCAGTTCGGCGGCGGCCAGCACGCGGCTATCTTCGGCAGCGACGTGCCGTGCCCGTCGCTGCAGGTCCGCATCGCTGAGCTGGGCCACCAGCTCCGGATTGCCGTCCAGGTCCCGGAGCGACCGCACGCCCAGCAGCCGGGCCGCGGCCTCGCACGACTGGCGGCGCGCCGCGTAGCTGCCGTCTGTCAGGTCATGTCGTGCTCGAGTATCGATGACCAGGAGCGCTAGCCCGGCCGCGGCCGGATCCAGCGGGACCTGCGACGACTCTCCGCTGCGGCAATCCAGCAGCAGCGCATGGCCCGCCCGGCACATGAGGGCTGCGGACTGGTCCATGATCCCCGTCGGCGCTCCGGCGAACTCGTTCTCGGCCCGGCTCGCCAGCGCCGCAAGCTCCGTCCTTGGCACGCTGACTCCGTGGAGTTCAGTCAGGGCAAGGGCTACCGCACACTCGAGTGCGGCCGAGGAGGACAGCCCGGCGCCGATGGCAAGATCGCAGTCGATGGCGATGTCGGTGCCGCCGACGTGGTGGCCGGCGGCGCCGAGAGCCCAGGCCACGCCGAATGGGTAGGCGGCCCAGCCGGTGACGTTCCCTGGCCGAAGCTCACTCATCGCCAGCGCGGCCGTGTCGCCGCGCTGGCGTGACCACACGGCCAGAGAGCGGTCTCGGCGCCTGGCCGCCGCGACCGCTACGCCCGCAGACAGCGCGAAGGGCAGCACGAAACCGCCGTTGTAGTCGGTGTGCTCGCCGATCAGGTTGACCCGGCCGGGAGCGAACCATACCGCTTCGGGTTGGCGGCCGTAGCGCCCGGCGAAAGCCCGCGCCGCCGAGTCCGCCAGGCCGCGCGAGGTGGGTCCGGGTCGCCGGGCGCCTACGGGCACGCCGCAGCCTGCACCGTGGCCTGCTGCCGGGAGTGGAGGGCAACCCGCTCGGGCGTCAGGTCAGCGAACGACGCATCGTGATCACTGGTGTAGCAGATCAGACCCCGGCCATCCGCCAGGCGGATCGCGGTCTTACCCGCCGCCCCGGGCGCGGTCAGCGACCGCGACATGAGGATGTAAGCAGCGGGCAGCGCGTAGTGCTGTCCGGCTGCCGCGGTCGGGCGTTCACCATCTGCAGATCGCCGGCCCCCCGGCCGGTTCGTGACGGCAACCCGTTCCGGCATGCAATCGAATCAGCTCCTTTCAAAACGATTTGAGATCGTAGAAGCGGCAGCACGGCACTGTCAAGAGCTGACGCCATCTGGTGCCCTGGCCGACGCAAACGATCGCGGAGCAGGCTCCCAGCGGTCACTTGAACGCACGGCGGGCGCCGACAAGTCGCTCTTGACAGCCAGACATCCGCAGCTTTACGTTAACTGGCGCCCGGATGTTAAATCGATTTAACAGAGGCGGCACGTGGACGAAGCTCAGCCCCGGCGTAGCACCCTGAAGGACGTGGCGCGGCTTGCTGGCGTCTCGCCGGCTTCGGCTTCGATGGGGCTAGCGGACAGCCCGAGGGTGTCGGATGCCACGAAGGCGGCCGTGCGGGCGGCCGCATTGCAGCTCGGGTACGTGCCGCATGCCGCCGGGCGTGCGCTGCGCAGCAGGCGGGTCGGGGCGATCGCCGTGGTCCTCCCTCACTCCAGCGAGCACGTGTTCTCCCATCCGACGCTGACCGCCCTCCTGGAGGGCGTCGTGTCGGTAGCAGCCGAGAACGACCTTTCGACCGTGCTGTCCACCTCCCGGACCGAGCAGGATGAGGCGTCTGCCTACCGGCGATTCATGCTGGGCAGGCAGGCCGACGGCGTGATCGTCGCGGCGGCTTCAGTGGCCGACGCCAACGTCATCGAACTGGCGCGCTCGGCCTACCCGGTCGTGGTCGTGGGCCGGGCACCTCATCTGCCGCAGGCGAACGTGGTCGGTCTCGATGACGTGCACGGCGGCGAGATCGCCACCCGCCACCTGCTGGAGGTGCACGGCGTCAGCAGGATCGCCCACATCTCCGGCCCGCTCGGGCACCAGTCGGCCCAGGACAAGCTGGCGGGCTACCGCGCCGCCCTGATGGCCGCGGCGATTGCCCCCGACCCGGCACTCGAAGTTGACGGCGACTACTCCGACAGCGGCGGCTATGAGGCGGCCGAGGAGCTGTTCCGGCGGGGCGCCGCGTTCGAGGCCGTTTTCGCCGCTAACGACCAGATGGCGCTCGGGGCTGCCGAGGCGCTGCGGGCGCACGGGCTGGCCGTCCCTGACGACATCCTGCTCGTCGGTTATGACGACATCCTGCTCGCGCGCTACGCAAGCCCCCCGTTGACGTCCGTGCAAGGAGACATGGCCGCCGTCGGCGCTCTCGCCGCGAGGCGGCTCCTGAGTCTCGTGGACGGTCGCGACGCGCCCGAGCACGTCACCTTCCTCCCAACCAGCCTCGTTGTGCGCCGATCATGCGGCTGCCAGGCGGAAAGCATTCCGGCCCGTGCCGGCCGGGAACCCCACTCGGTCACCACTCAACATCAGGAAGGGACACCAGCATGATCAGAACCAAGGCGGTTCTGGCAGGCGCGGCACTCTGCGCGGTCGCGGCCGTAGCCGGCTGCAGCTCCGCTGCGCCATCCAGCGCCGGATCAACCAGCGGCCCGGTGACGCTGACCTACTGGTCCGGATTCACCGGCGGGGACCAGGCCACCTATGTCGCGCTGGTCAAGATGTTCAACGCGACGCACAAGAACATCCACGTGAACATGACAGTACAGCCCTGGGACTCGATCGCACAGAAGCTGCCGACCGCGATGGCCAGCGGCGCCGGACCCGATATCGCCACGCCCGACTACAACCCGGGAACCATCAGGCAGTACATCAACGACCACTTGATTGCCCCGATTGACCAGCTGCTTGGCAACGGGCCCAACCAGGTCCCCGCCTCGGTCCTGCCGCCAGCCGTCAAGCAGGTCTTCACAGTCGACGGTCACCTTTATGCCGCGCCAGGCAACTGGGCCACGCTGGAGCTGTACTACAACAAGAAACTGTTCGCCAAGGCCGGAATCACCAGTCCGCCGACAACCATGACCCAGCTCGAGAACGACGCCGTCAGGCTGACCGTCAAGTCAGGCTCTACCGTGAAGCAGTACGGTATCGCCATCGCTGATCATTCCACCATCGCCATGTGGCCGATCTTCATCTGGGCGAACGGCGGTGACATCGTGACCCAGAAGGGCTGCTCGGCCCTGGATGAGCCCAAGACCGTCCAGGCCGTTACTACCTGGGCGAACCTCATCGTCAAGCACGACATCACGCAGGTCGGGCTGGCCGGGCAGGACGCGGACAACCTGTTCTCCGCGCAGAAAGCGGCCATGGAGATCAACGGCCCGTGGGCGACGGGGGAGTACACCCCCGCACATGTCGACTTCGGCCTGGCCCCGGTGCCGACGGGCGCGATCGGAACGCCGGTAACGACCGCCAGCACGGTCCCCATGGTCGTGAACGCCAAGTCCACGCACAAGGCGGCGGCCCTGACGTTCTTCGCCTGGTGGATGAGCAAGCCCGTCCAGGCCTATCTCGCCGAGCACGTGGGCTATCCGCCGTCCCGGAACGACATGGCGAACTACCCGGGACTGAAGAGCAACCCGTGGGTCGCAGGCTTCAGCGCCCAGAGCCCATACGCGAAGTTCTACCTGGGCACGGTCGCCGACTTCAGCAATGTCGACGGCAACATCATTTCGCCGGCCATCCAGGCAGTCGAGCGCGGCGCGAATGTGGCCGCCACCCTCACGTCCGCCAGCGCGCAGCTGAACTCCGCGCTCAACTGCCCGGGCTGACGAGCAGCCACGGCCAATCCAGATAGCCAGATCTCGGTGGCGGGCCAGCGATGATGACCCACTGGCCCGCCACCCGCCAGAAGCCACCCGCCAACAGTCACCATCCAGCAACGGCTGACTGGCAAGGAGAACACGATGGCACCCAAAGCAGCCGGGCTTGCCGCGGCTGACCAGGGCGCAGAACCCGCGGCCGTCCGCGCCGCGGGGCCAGTGCGGCGGCGTGCGGCCGGAGCAGGTCTCCGGCGGCACTGGCAGCGGTCCGCGCCCGGCTACCTGTTCCTGCTCCCGAGCGTCGCCATCCTGCTGGTCTTCGTCGCCTACCCGATCGCCGAGTCGTTGTGGATGAGCCTGCACAACTGGTCGTTCTTCTCCTCCAGCCATCCCTTCATCGGGCTGGGCAACTACGACACGATGCTGCACGATCCGCGGTTCTGGAACGCGCTGCGCAACACGGTGGTCTATACGGCGGTCGTCGTTCCCGGCCAAATCGGCATCGGCCTTGGCCTCGCGGTCGCACTCCAGCGGAACACACTGGTCAACAAGTTCCTCCGGTCGGTGTACTTCTTCCCGGCGATCTCGGCCCTGGCCACCATGGGGATCGTCTGGAAGTTCCTGCTCGATCCCGAGATCGGCATCATCAACCACCTGCTGGTCTCGGTCGGCCTGCCCGACATTGACTTCCTGCAGAGCACGACCTGGGCGCTGCCCGCGGTCATCGCCGTCGGGATATGGAAGAGCGCGGGCTTCTCCATGGTGATCTTCCTGGCAGCACTGCAGGACATCCCGGGGACGGTCATCGAGGCGGCCGTCATCGACGGTGCCGGGCCCTGGCAGCGGTTCCGCCGGATAATCCTGCCGCTGCTGCGCCCGAGCATGCTTTTCGCCGCCGTGATAGCAACGATCACTTCCATGCAGCTGTTCGACCAGGTCTACGTCATGACCAGCGGCGGGCCGCTGTTCCACACCGACACCCTCGTTACCTACCTGTATGACGTCGGATTCCAGGAGTTCCGCAGCGGCTACGCCGCCGCCATCTCGTGGGTGCTGTTCCTCCTCATCCTGATGCTGTCCATGCTCCAGCTGCGCCTGTTCCGGTTTAAGGAGATCGACTGAACGCCATGGCAACGCACTCGTTCACCACGGGCCGGCCCGCCCGCAGCGGCGGCGGAAACGCCTATCTCGACCGTCCGTGGCGCTGGTGGCGGCTCCTGCCCACCGGTACGAAATGGGTGGCGCTCATAGCCGGGGCGGCGATCGTGGTCCTGCCGTTCCTGTGGATGCTGGGCACATCATTCAAGCCGGAAGCCGACGTCTTCGGCTATCCGCTGCGGCTGCAGCCAACCCATCCGACGCTAAGCAACTACGCCGCCATCTGGAAGGAGCTTCCCTTCCTGCGACTGATCTTCAACTCGGTCGTCTTCGCGGGCGGAGTCACCGTCTGCTCCCTGTTCTTCGACTCCCTCGCCGCCTACGCGCTGGCCCGGCTGCGCTTCCCAGGCCGCGACCTTGCCTTCTATCTGGTGCTTGCCACCTTGATGGTGCCCTTCCAGGTGACCCTCGTGCCAGTCTTCCAGCTGGTGTTCGACCTGCACTGGCTCAATACCTACCAGGGGCTCATCGTCCCGCGTGCCACCAGCGCGTTCGGGATCTTCCTGCTCCGCCAGTTCTTCATCACCGTGCCGCGCGAGCTCGACGAGGCAGCGCGCATCGACGGCGCCTCCGAGTGGTACATCTACCGCAAGATCATGCTGCCCCTGGCCAAGCCGGCGCTCGCGACCCTCGCGGTCTTCTACTTCATGAACAACTGGAACGACTTCCTCTGGCCCCTGGTGATGACATCCAGCACCAGCATGCGAACCCTCCCAGCCGGCCTGACGCTGTTCGCCGGACAGTACGTCGTCGAGCACGGCGTCCTGATGGCCGGTGCCGTCATCAGCCTCATCCCGCTTGCCCTCGCCTTCGTGCTCGCCCAGCGCTATTTCGTCCGCGGGATCGCCACCACGGGCCTGAAGTGAGCATCGCCCGCGCTGGCGATGGCGCTCTCATTTTCGCGGTCGGATTCGAGGACACCGCGATCGGCGTGCCGCTACGCGGTGGCGGCAACCTGCTCGACGAGTACGAGCTCACCGGCCACATCGAGCAGTGGCGTGAGGACCTGGCCCGAGCCGCCGCCACCGGCGCCACCGCCATCCGCTACGGCCTGCCCTGGTATCGCGTCAACCCGGCGCCCGACGTCTTCGACTGGGAATGGGCTGACGCCGTCATCGGGCACCTTGCGACCGAAACTCGCATGGAGGTCATCCTCGACCTCGTGCATTACGGCACGCCGGCCTGGGTGGAGGGATCTTTCGCCGACCCCGGCTATCCCGCCGCTGTCGCCCGGTACGCAGGTGCGGTGGCGGGCCGCTACCGCGGGGCCGTGCGCGCCTACACGCCGCTGAACGAGCCGCTGGTCACCGCGTCCTTCTGCGGCATGCGTGCTATCTGGCCCCCCTATCTCGCCGGGGACGACGGCTGGGCGGCCGTGGTCGCGGCGGTGGCCGCAGGCGTGCAGGCAACAGTGCAGGCCATCCGGGACGCCGACGACGGCGCGGAAATCGTCCATGTCGAGGCCGTCCAGGCCTACCAGACAACAGATCCTTCCCTGCGCGCCGACCTGCGCCAGTGGGAGCGCCGCTGCGAGCTGCCGACCCGGCTCATCCTCGGCCAGCTCAGCCCGGATGATCCCATGTGGGCATGGCTGGAGCGCCATGGTGTCAGCGGCGCAGTCCTCCGCCGCCTGGCCGGCGAGGGCGTCCGGCCGGACGTCATCGGGCTCAACTATTACCCCGAACTGTCCTGCCGGGAACTGGTCCGGCTTGACGGCGAGATTGTGCACGTCGTGCAGGACGGCGGCATGGAGCGCCTCGACCAGGTGCTCCGCCAGTGGCACGCCACGTTCGGCACTCCCCTGATGATCACCGAGACCGGGGTCGAAGGAGATGCCGGCCGGAAACGGGCCTGGCTCGATGAACTCGTCGGCGGGCTGCACGAGCTACGCGGCGACGGTATCCCTGTCGTCGGCCTGACGTGGTGGCCCGTGGTGGATTTCGTTGACTGGGGCTGGGCGGCCGGCGGCGCAGTCGTCGAGGAGTTCTACCGCCGCGATGCGTCTGGCGGACGGCCGCGCCCCGTCGAGCCTGCGGGCGAGGCCGGCGGCCCGGTGGCCCCCTTCCTGCGCCAGATGGGCATGTACCGGCTCGTCCCCGACGGCAACGGCCGCCTGGAGCGACAGCCGACTGGCCTGGTCGACCATTTCCGCTCCCACGCCTGCGGCGAGGTCACCGGCTGTGAGGGAAGCCGTGCCCCGTAGCGCACGCCCGGGGCCACCGGAGCGCAGAAAAGGACAGCACGTGCCAGCGACCGCCAGCGCACCCTGGTTCCTCGGCCAGGGCAAGATCGTTTTCCGGGAGCGGCCGGTACCCGTGCCCGGTCCCGGGCAACTGCTCCTGCGGGTGGCCGCCAATGCCCTGTGCGGCACCGACCGCGGCCAGTATCTCGACGGCTCCGGAGTAACGCCAGGCCACGAGGCCGCGGGGATTGTGGTCGCGACCGGGCCGGGGACCACGGTCACAGAGGGGACTCGCGGGGTGGTGTACCTGATGGACTACTGCGGCCAGTGCCGCAGTTGCTGCGCGGGAT
>Ga0335074_10016345_pt1 | contig 10447 bp, 6 predicted proteins | sample Lox_Sample_23_FD_206715 | JGI IMG/M metagenome (GOLD analysis project Ga0335074, IMG submission 206715) | Soil microbial communities from Loxahatchee National Wildlife Refuge, Florida, United States - Lox_Sample_2.3 | ecosystem: Environmental > Terrestrial > Soil > Wetlands | place: USA: Florida...
GCCCCGAACGACACCAGCAACCCCAGCACCAGCAGCACCGCCAACACCGGTTGCCGCGCAAAGCTCGAGCTCACCACCAGGAACTCGCTGGTGAACACGCCGAACGGCGGCAGTCCCGCAATCGCCACAACCCCGGCGACGAGCGCCCAACCAAGCAGCGGATGGGTCTCGGTCAGCCCTCCCATCTCCGCAATGCGCTGCGTGCCCTTCACCTGCGCCACGTGCCCCACCGAGAAGAAGATCGCCGACTTCGTCAGACTGTGCATTGCCATCTGCAGCAGCCCGGCGAAATTACCGAGCGGCCCAGCCATGCCGAACGCAAACACGATGATCCCCATATGCTCGATCGAAGAATAAGCGAACATCCGCTTGATGTCGCGCCGGCGGTACAACATGAAACCGGCAAAGACCAGAGACACCAGACCCAACACGATCATCAGCGGCCCCGGCGCAATCGCGCCGGGTGTCGCCGCCATCAGCATCTTGAACCGCAGCAGCGCGTACAATGCCACATTCAACAGCAAACCGGACAGCACGGCCGAAATCGGCGTCGGCCCTTCCGCATGAGCATCCGGCAGCCACGCATGCATCGGCGCCAGCCCCACCTTCGTGCCATAGCCCAGCAGCAGGAACACGAACGCCACATTCATCAGCGCCGGATCGAAGCCGTGCGCATGGACCATCAGCACGGTCCACACCATGCCGTCGATCCCCGGCCCCACCACGGGCCGTGCCGCCAGATAGACCAGGATGGTTCCGAATAAAGCCAAAGCGATGCCAACACTGCCCAGGATGAAGTATTTCCACGCCGCCTCGATCGCCTGGTGCGTGCGGTATATGCCGACCATCATCACCGTGGTCAGCGTCGCCAACTCCACCGCCACCCACATCAGACCGATATTGTTGGCCGCCAGCGCCAGGTTCATCCCGAACGCCATCAACTGGAACATGGCGTGATAGAACCGCAGATAGGGCAGCGTCAGCCGCCCCGTCGCCAATTCATGCCCGATATAGCTGGCGCTGAACACGCTGGTGGTCAGACCCACGAACGTACCCAGCACGATGAACACCACGTTCAGGTCATCGACCAGCAGAAACCGCCCGGGCGCCGGCCGCTCTACCAGCAACAACAGCGCACTCGCAAACGCCGCCGCGCTGACCACGACGTTGATGCGCGCCGAGAGCCGATACGCCGACAAGAACGCCAGGATCGCGGCGCCCACCAGCGGAGCCGCCAGTACGCCGACAAGCCCGATCACGGTTGCTCTCCGCGGAACCGATCGAGTGCGGCAACATCCACCGTGTCGAACCGCTCGCGGATACGGAACAGGAAGACGCCAATCACGATGAACGCAACCAGGATGGAGAAAGCGACGCTGATCTCCACCACCAGAGGCATGCCCTGCGCGCCGGTTGCCGCCAGGCTGATGCCGTTGTCGATCGCCAGGAACCCGACCACCTGACTGACCGCGTTGCGCCGCGACACCATCAGCAGCAGCCCGATCAGCACGATCGACAAAGCCAGCGCGATATCCTGCCGGGCCACCGGGTCGGCTTGCGCGGTAATTGGCAGCATCACCTCGAGCGACAGGGCCACCAGCGCCATCCCCGCCAGCATCGTCGGCCCGATGCCGACCACCGACTCGATCTCCCGGTGAATGCCGAGGCGGAACACCATCCGCCGCAGCGCCCAGGGGATGAACGCCGCCTTGAACAGCAGCGCGATCGCCGCGGTGATATAAAGATGCGGCGCTGCCTGCAGATGCGCCTGCCAGCCGACCGAAAGCGCCAGCAGCGCGGCCTGCAACGCCAGCACGTGCAGCAGCGGATACAGCCGGTCCTGATACAACATCATCAGCCCGGCCAGCATATGGGCGACGTCGAAGGAAATCCCCATCACAGCCCGACCGAGACGAACAGCAGCAAGGTGGCGAGCAAGGCGAGCATCAGCGCCCCGCCCAACAGGTTGGGCACGCGGAAGACACGCATCTTGGCGATCGACATCTCGAAAATTCCAAGCAGCGTACCGGCGACCGCCAGTTTCAGCGCGTAGGCGCCGAGGCCAACGAAATAGCGCCCTGCCTCCGACGCGCCGATCACCAAGCCGAACGGGAAGAAGATGCAGGCAATCGCCGAAATCATCAGCAGCAGCTTGAGCGAGGCGGCCAGCTCGATCATCGCCAGGTGCCGCCCGGAATATTCCAGCACCATCGCCTCGTGCACCATCGTCAGTTCCAGATGTGTCGCCGGATTGTCCACCGGGATGCGCGCGTTCTCCGCGATCGCAACGACAACGAAAGCAACCAAAGCAAGCGCCAGCGACACCCGCAGCCCGGCCGCCGGCGACAGCATGAACTGCGCGATCGTCGAAAGCTGCGTCGAGCCGGCGATCAACGCCAGTGACAGGATCACCATCAGCATGGCCGGCTCGGCAAGCGAGGCGATCATCACCTCACGCGAGGCACCGATCCCGCCGAAGCTGGTACCAACATCCATCCCGGCCAGCGCCAGCAAAAAGCGCGCGGCACCGAGCAGGGCGATGATGGCGATCAGATCGCCGGTCCAGGAAAACAGCAGCCCGGTGGCGAAGGTCGGCACGAGCGACGCGGCGACCCAGGTGAACGCGAAGATCAGATAAGGCGCAGTGCGGAACAGCCAGGAGGCGTTGTCGGCCAGCACCACCTCTTTGCCCAGCAGGCGCCGCAGGTCCCGATAAGGCTGCAATACCGAGGCGCCACGCCGACGTTGCAGCCGTGCCTTCACCTTGCGGATCAGACCGGTCAGCAACGGCGCGGCCAGCAGCACCAGGGCCATCTGGCCGCCCTGTATCAACCACGGTCCGATCACTGCCATAGCGCCAGCGCCAGCAACAACGCGACAAGCGCGAGGAACACAAAGGCCAGATAACGGCGGATGGTCAGGAATTGCACTTGGTTGAGAGTATCCGCAGTCGCCGTGACCGCACGCGCCACCGGTGCATAGAAGGTCTCCCACACGAGGTCGCGGCTGGATTTTTCGATCCGCGCCGGTGCCAGATCGCCCGGCGGCGGCATCACCACAGTTTCATGTGTGCGGAACACCACGGTTCCGAACACCCGGCGGATCGGTTGGGCGAAGCTGTCGGCGGTGTATTGCGTGGCCGGACCCGGGTCGGGGAAGCCGCAATCCCAGGCCGCCCCGCGCCGCACCGCCCGCGAGGCGAAACGGTGAATCGCCCACGCCGTCAGCCACGTGCTCGCGGCAAGGAAGGTAAAGATCAGCAGCCCATTATATGAGCTGCGCGAGGCTGCCACCGGAATAATCGACAACCACGGCAGCACAAGCTGCGCCGGCATTCGCGCCCCCAACAGAGCCTGCGAGACCGGCGCCAACGCATCAATCATGACCCCAGGAAAGATCCCGGCCAGCAGGCACAGCGTGGCGAAGCCCATCATCGCACCCAGCGACCACCGATCCACTTCGGTCGCGTTGGCCGCAGCCGCTGTGCGTGGTCGGCCGAGGTAGGTCACGCCATACGCCTTCACGAAACACGCCGCAGCCAGCGCGGCGGCCAGCGCCAGCAGTGCGCCATCCGCCGGGATCATGATCTTCAACCCCCATTGCGGCAGGCCGGGTCGTAGCAGGATCGCCTGGAAGGTCAGCCATTCGGACACGAAGCCGTTCAACGGCGGCAGCGCGGAAATCGCAGCGCAGCCGATCAGGAACGCGAAGCTGCTCAGCCGCATGCGGTGGATCAGTCCGCCCAGGTGCTCCATGTCGCGCTCGCCGGTGGCGCTCAGCACCGCGCCGGCGCCGAAGAACAGCAGACTCTTGAACACCGCGTGGTTAAAGACGTGGAACAGCGCGGCGGTCAGCGCCAACGCCGCGCCGATGGCGAACCCGTTGGCCCGGAACGCCATTGCCAGCCCGAGGCCGATGAAGATGATGCCGATATTTTCTACCGTATGATAAGCGAGCAACCGCTTCAGGTCGTGCTGCATCAGCGCGTACAGCACGCCGAGAACCGCGGTGATGCCCCCCAGCGCCAGGACTACCACCGCGCTCCACCAGCTTGGCAGTCCAAGCAGATCGAAGACGATGCGCACGAAGGCATAGACCGCGACCTTGGTCATCACCCCGCTCATCAGCGCCGAGACATGGCTTGGCGCGGCGGGATGCGCGAGCGGCAGCCAGGCATGCAGCGGCACCAATCCGGCCTTGGATCCGGCCCCCAGCAATGCCAGCGCCAGCACCAACGCCGCCACTCCGGCGGATGGGTGCGCCGCTCGCATCGCCTCGAACGCATAGCCGCCGGTGGCGCCAGCCAGCAGGCCGAAGCCCAGCAGGAGCGTCAGCCCGCTGAACGCCGCCATCAGCAGGTAGATGTAACCGGCACGCGTGTTGTCACCCTCGCGGTGATGCGACACGACAAGCGCCCAGGAAGCGAGCGACATCAACTCCCACGAGAACAGGAACGTGAACGCGTCGTCCGCCAGCAACACCAGGAACAGCCCGGCGAGGAACACCGGATAGAACGGCAGCACGCGCTGCGGTGCCTCCTGGTGCCGGCTGTAGCCGAGCGCGTACACGCTGGCCCCCGCTCCGCCTACGCCGACCACGAAGGCAAAGAAGCTCGACAACGCGTCCAGGCGCAGATGCGCGCCAACCCACGGCAAGCCGAGCGGCAAAACAATCGTGGACGGCGGACGCCCCAACGCCACCAGCGCGAGCAAGCCAATCACAGCACACAGCCCAGCCGCGCCACCATAAACGACCGCGCGCCCGAGCGGCCGCAATGCCAACGCCACGCCGGCGATGCCTAATCCCAGCAAGCCGACAATACAGATGAGCAGGGCGACGATCACTGGCGCGACCGACCTTCGGATGCCGGCTGCATCAGCCGGACGCCTCTGCCTCGCCCCTGGCTCGGGGCGTTCTCGCCGATGATTTCTATACCCGTTTCATTCAGGGCGCTTATCAGCTTCATCAGCGAGTCGATGTTGCCACGCACCACGCCCTCGCTCGCCTCCATCCGCTGGACCGTAGGCAGCGACAGCCCGGAAAGCTCGGCCAGCTCCCGCTGGTCGATCCCGAGCAGAGCGCGGGCAGCCCGCATCTGGGCAGCAGTTATCATGTGCTGAACATCAGAACAACTGGGCAGTGCATCTTTGATCATGCCTGCCACATCGAAATCGCCGGTTCAACCTGCGGCCTGTGAAGGTCAGCCATGACACCGCCGGGCATCGACAGCATCCAAGCTTTGATACAATGCCCACGTGCGGGCGACCCGATCGAACGCAGTTCTATGCGGCCTGCTCCGCGCGCCGGCGTACCTGTACCGGTGGCGGTGCGGTTGGCTGCTCGGACGCCGCTTCCTGCTGCTGGTCCATGTCGGGCGACGCACGGGCCTGCGCCGGGAAACCGTGCTGGAGGTCATGGAATATCGGGACGAAGGACCCGAGGTGGTCGTCATGAGCGCCTTCGGTCCGAAGGCTGATTGGCTTCTCAATACCCAGGCGGCGTCAGGCGCGGAGGTGGTCATCGGTTCGCGCCGTTTCGCTGCCGCGCACCGAGTCCTCGGCGTGGATGAGGCGGTGCGGGTGATCGCCGGCTACGAGCAGCGCAATCGGCTCATCGCGCCTGTTATCCGTGCGGCGCTGAGTTGTCTCCTGGGTTGGCGATATGTCGGCTCCGACCTCGATCGCCGCTGGTTGGTTGCACATTTGCCGCTGGTTGCGTTTCGACCGCGATAAAATCGCCACCAGCACGCGTGCGGCTCGGTGGGTGAGGACCTCACGGCGGGCACCCTCACCCGGTTCGCTTAGCGAACCGACCTCTCCCGCAGAGCGGGAGAGGTGGACTCGTTAGCCGATCAGGTTGACTGACGCCTCCGCCGCGAGGCGGTTGATCCTGGCGAGGTCGTCCACCACCAGGGCGTCCACTTTGCGGACCTCTGCGCCGACGCGGTCCATCACCTCGCGCGACACGGCGACCACCGGCGCCGTCGGCGCGGCATCGGCGATCGCCGCCATATTGATCAGGTCCAGCAGCGTATCGTTCACGCCGGCCGGGTGGCGCAGCGTATCTCGCGCCGACTGTCGCTTCACGTCTACCAGCACGCCCTCGATCGCCGACAGACGCTCCACCACGTCTCGCGCCTTGCCGGCAAGATCGGCATGTGCCTCGCCCAGACGCCCGGTCAGGGCACAGAGCTGGCGCTTGATGCGGCGGATCCGATCCACCGAGGCGTTCAGCTTGGACAGTGATTGCGTCAGTTCCGTCAGCAACGCGAACTGCTGACGGTATGCCTCCGCTGTCGTCGCAAGACGCGGGTCCTTTACGACCGTAAACCGCGCGCTTTGCACGATCGGCCCGACCGCCAGCTCCACCTGATACTCGCCAGGCACGACGGCCGGGCCCGACGGAGGATCGGGTTCCGGCATCAGCGGCTTTGTCCTGGCCGGAGCCGGCGTGGGATCAAGCTTGACCGGACCAGGATATTTCAGATCCCAGACGAACCGGTTGAGGCCCGGCCGGGTCCCCGGACGCCGCGGCGCCGACAGGTTGTCGTCGTCGCTGCGGAACGAGATGATTGCCCCGCCCGAGCCGTCACGGAACGTCAGTGTGACGGGCCCGGAGGCATGCTCGTCCAACCAATGGTACACTATCGCTCCATTTGGCGGGTTCTCGCCTACGTCGAGATATTCTCGAAGTGTCGTCCCGTCGGGCTGCTCGACCGTCCTGACGCCGCCGCCGATCCCCGGCGCTATGGCAAACGAGACGCCCGCCCCCAATTTTCCAAGCGCACCGAAATGCAGCTTGGTCCGCACCGTGGTGCGCGGTGCGAACAACCGGGTCCCGGTGTTGCCATCGGCAAGCTCGCGCAGCGGCGTGATATCGTCCAACACCCAGAACGAGCGTCCATGCGTAGCAGCGACAAGGTCCGCCCCTTTGATCTTAAGGTCATAGACCGGCACCACCGGCAGGCCGCCCGGCAGCCGCGACCAGCTCTGCCCGTCATCGAGCGTAAAGAAAATCCCGGTCTCCGTGCCCACGAACAGCAGGCCACGCCGCACCGGGTCGGCGCGCACCACGCGGGTGATCTCGCCGGCCGGGAAGTCGCCGCTGATCGATTGCCAGTTGCGGCCCCCGTCGGCGCTGCGGAACAGGTACGGCCGGTAGTCCGCCAGCTTGTAGCGGGTCGCCGCGAGATAGATCGTGTCGGCATCGTGCGCCGAGATCTCGACGCAGCCGACATAAGCAAGCTCGGGCAAGCCGGGTGGACTCACGTTATGCCAGTTGGCACCGTCGTCGCGCGTGACATGCACCAGCCCGTCATCGGTCGATGCCCAGATTTCGCCGCGTCGATGCGGCGATTCGACAACGCAGGCACAGGTCGCATGTATCTCGGCGCCGGCGTTCTCGCCGGTGATTTCGCCACCTGAAGGCCCCTGCCGCGAGCGGTCGTTCAGGCTGAGGTCCGGCGAGATCGCCGTCCAGCTCGTACCCTCATCGGTGGTGCGGAATACGTGGTTCGCGCCGACGTAAAGAATTTTGCTGTCATGCGGGGAGAACACGATCGGGAAGGTCCAGGCGAAGCGGTACTTGAGGTCCCTCGCTGCCACGCCGGTAGCTTCCTCTGGCCAGACATTGACGAGCTGGATCTGGCCCGTGCGGTGATCGTATCGTTGCAACGGTGCGTTGCCACCCGGGCTCGACCCCACCGCGCCGATATAAACAATGCCTGGATCGGTGGGATTGATCGCGATGAAGCCGCTTTCGCCGGTACCGGGATAGGTGCAGTCGCCGAGCGTGATGGCGCCCCACACGGCCGCGCTCGGCACCGAGATCGACGTGTTGTCCTGCTGCGTGCCGTACACTCGATACGGGTAGCGACCGTCGATATCGATACGGTAGAATTGTCCGGTCTTCTGGTTATAGATCGAGGACCACGTCACCCCACCGTTGAACGACACGCAGGCGCCGCCATCGTTGCCCTCGACCATCCGCTTTGGATCCGCGGGGTCGATCCACAGATCGTGGTTGTCGCCGTGCGGTGTCATGATCTCGGTGAAGCTCACCCCGCCGTCGGTCGATTTCCACAACTGCAGGTCGGCGACATAGACCGTCTCGCCATGGCAGGGATCGGCGAAGACGTGCGTATAGTACCATGGCCGGTGCATGAGATCCCGGTGCGACGACACCTGTTGCCAGCGCGCCCCATAATCGTCCGAGCGATAAAGCCCGGTCTTCTCGTCCACCGCCTCTACCAGCGCCCAGACCCGGCCGGCGCGGGCGGCTGATACGGCGACACCGAGCTTGCCCAGTGGGCGCTCCGGCAATCCCGGATTACCCGAGATCTCCTCCCAACTGTCGCCGGCATCGGTCGAGCGAAAGAGCCCGCTGCCGGGTCCGCCGCTGGAGATGTTCCAGAAGCTGCGCCGGGCCTGCCAGAACGTCGCGAACAGGATGCGCGGATTGCCGGCGTCCATCGAGATATCGACCGCACCGGCATCGACACTGCGGTAAAGCACCTTCTCCCAGCTCTTGCCGCCGTCGCGCGAACGGAACACGCCGCGTTCCTCGTTTGGGCCGAACGCATCGCCCAGCGCCGCGACGAAGACGATATCGGGATTGCGGGGATCGACGCAGATCCGGCCGATATGGCGAGTGTTACGCAAGCCGGCATGGCGCCACGTGCGGCCGGCATCGTCGGACTTGTACACGCCGTCCCCGTACGAGACGTCCAGCCGGATCTCTGTCTCGCCGGTACCGGCATAGACCACGTTGGGATCGCTCCGCGCGACCGAGATCGCGCCGATTGCCGCGCTGCCCAGGAAACCGTCCGACACGCAACGCCAATAGATGCCGCCGTCGATGGTCTTCCAGATGCCGCCGGCGCAGGCGCCGAAATAGAACACCATGCGATCAGCCGGGTCACCGGCGACCGCCACCACGCGGCCACCGCGCGGGGGGCCGATGCAACGCCAGCGGAGCGCATCGAGCTGCGAAGATTCGGTGAGGCGGAATACATCTGGCATCGAACCACCGTTTGATATTGGCGGATCGATTGAACGTCGGCGCCGTGCACGTGTCCACCTCGCCCGCTCCGAGGCCGTGCTCACCTATCCCGCTTTGCAGGAGAGGTCGGTTCGCGAAGCGAACCGCGTGAGGGTGCCGGCACTACGCACCGGTCCACCAACGTGCCAAGCTACCCCGCGCCAACCAAGGAGGAATCGATCCACGTGCGAACGCCCGCCGGCACTCCGGCGCCGGCGCGCGTCGAAGTCCCGTCATGAGCGCCCGCATCGCAGTCCCAACCGCCGTCACCACCCTGCCGCGCCGCCAGGCTCTGTCGTTCCTCAGCCTTTTCTTCGTCCCGTCCGTCGCGCAGGCCATACTGCTTACGGTCGTGCCGCTCGAAGCGCTGGAGCTGCTCGGCACCGCCCGCAGAGTGACGCTCCTCTATGTCGCGGCGGGCCTGGTCACCGTTGCCGGGCGCTTCACCATCCCGCTGCTGGTCCGGCTGATCCGCCGGCGATTCGTCTTCACCCTTGGCACGATCTGCCTCGCATCCGCTGGCGCCTTGCTGGCCGTCAACAAAGTCCCGACCCTGGCGGCAGGCCTCGTGCTCAGCACGTTCGGCTTCGCCTGCATCGAGATCACCAGCCAGCTCTATCTGCTCGACCACGTCTCCCGCCACGCGCTCAAGCGTTTCGAGCCGCTGCGCATCTTCATCATTGCCGGGCCGTGGACACTTGGTCCCTGGCTCGGCGTCTATTTGCAGCAGAGCGTGTCCTTCGCCGCGCCGTTCGCCATCGCCAGCGCGACCGCCCTGGCGTTGTTGATCCTGTTCTGGCACCTGCGCATGGGCGAGAACGCCGTGCTCGCGGCGATGCGCCGTCCGCCGCCCAGCCTCACGCGCTATCTGCCGCACTTCTTCGCCCAGAAGCGGCTGCGGCTGGCCTGGACGCTCGCGTCAGCCCGCTCGTCGTGGTGGAGCCTGTTCTACGTCTATGCGCCGATCTTCGCGGTCACCTCTGGCCTCGGCGCCGGGACTGGCGGCATCGTGGTATCCGTCGGATCCGGCTGGATCTGGCTGGTGCCGGTCTGGGGCTGGATCGGCCGCCGCTACGGCCTGCGCCATCTGCTGCTTGCCGGCTATGCGCTGGCCGGCCTGTTGAGCCTCTGCACGGCCCAGGCGTTCGGCGTTCCCTGGCTATGCGTCGTGATGATGCTGGCGGCGGCGCTGGCCACCGAGACGATCGACGGCGCCGGCAACCTGCTGTTCCTGCGCGCGGTGCACCCCTATGAGCGTGCCGAAATGACCACCGTGTTCGTGAGCTTCCGCGACGTGGCGCAGCTCGGCCCGCCGGCGGTTTGCTCGGTGCTGCTGTCGCTGTTCAGCCTGTCATCGGTGTTCGTTGCCGGCGGCGTGATGATGCTCGCCTCCGCTGTGCTGTGTCGC
>Ga0335074_10016347_pt1 | contig 10447 bp, 10 predicted proteins | sample Lox_Sample_23_FD_206715 | JGI IMG/M metagenome (GOLD analysis project Ga0335074, IMG submission 206715) | Soil microbial communities from Loxahatchee National Wildlife Refuge, Florida, United States - Lox_Sample_2.3 | ecosystem: Environmental > Terrestrial > Soil > Wetlands | place: USA...
CCAGCAGGCCGGCGATGTTGCCGGCCGTGAACTCGCGGATCTTGAACAGGCCCAGCCGGAACATCGGCTCGGCGACCTTGGTCTCGATGATCACGAAGATGATCAGCAGGACCACGCCGCCGATCAGCTCGCCGAGCACCACCGGGCTCTGCCAGCCCATCGAGTTGTGCCCGTAGGGCTGGATGCCGTAGGTGATCCCGACCAGGAGCGAGCCGAGGCCGAGCGCGAACGTGATGTTGCCCCACCAGTCGATCTTGCCGCGGTGCCGGACCCCGTTGTCACGTAGCCGCAGGTAGGCCCACAGCGTGCCGAACACGCCGACCGGCAGGTTGATCCAGAACACGGCCCGCCAGTCCCAGGCCGCGAGCAGGCCGCCGGCGACCAGGCCGATGAACATGCCCGCCAGCGCGGCGATCTGGTTGGTGCCGAGGGCGAAGCCGCGGCGTTCTGCGGGGAAGGCGTCGGTGAGGATGGCCGCGGAGTTGGCCATCAGCATCGAGCCGCCGATCGCCTGCAGGAACCGCCATCCGATCAGCCACAGCGCGCCGCCGCTGCCCAGGAACGGGTCGAACGACAGCAGGATCGACGCGAGGGTGAAGATCACGAAGCCCTGGTTGTACATCTTGACCCGGCCGAACATGTCGCCTAGCCGCCCCAGGTTCACCACGAGCACGGCCTGCACCAGCCGGTAGCCCATGATCATCCACAGCAGATAGCTGATGTTGCCCGGCCCCAGCGGGTCGAGGTGGATGCCGCGGAAGATCGCCGGCAGCGCGATGATGACGATCGAGCCGTCCAGGGCGGCCATGAAGATCGCCGCGGTCGTATTCGCGAGGGCGATCCAGGCGTACTTGTCGGGCTTGGGGGCGGGCGGGCGCGGGGCTTTCGGAGTCTTCGGGGTTTTCGCGTCCGGCATCAGAGCTTCTCCGCCAGCCGCTCGAGCAGCGGCGCCGCGGCGAGCAGCAGGTCACGGTCGGCGGCGCTGAACCCGTCGCGCAGCGCGACGGCGATCATCTCGGACCGCGCGCCGCGCCGGTCGTTGACGAGCTGGCGGCCGGCCGCGGTGATCGACAGCACGACCCGTCTGCCGTCGGCGGGGTCGCGCTGCCGCTCGATCAGGCCGCGCTGCTCCAGGACGGCGAGCGTGGCGCCCATCGACTGCGGGCTGATCCGGTCCTGCCTGGCCAGGTCGCTGGAGGTGGCGGGGCCGTTGCGGTCCAGGCGGCTCAGCGCCCAGGTCTCAGGGAGCGTCAGCTCGCCGGGCAGCCGAGCCTGGCGCATTTTCCGCACCAGCATGCCAATGGCTACCCGGAGTGCCGCTGCCACTTCATAGTCATCCGTAACGGTCCCGGCTCTCTCCATGATGCTCAGCTTAAACTGATAAGGAGTGACTTATCAATTCGGGGTTTGATCTGGCGTTGCGAGTTCGAACGTGGCCGATGTCAGTTGCGGAGTCAGTCGCTCGTATGTTCTAATACCGGTGTGAGATTCGATAGCGGACCAGGCGTACAGCAGCCGTGCGGCTGCACGGCGGGGCCGCTACCGGAGGTTCTCAGGATCCGTTCGCTCGACGGTGTGCCGGTCGTTTCCGCGCCCGCCGAGATCGACTGTGCCACCGTTGGACAGCTATGTGGCACGCTCCTGGTCGCCGCGGCCGGCGTCCCGGTCGTCGTGGCGGATATGACCGCGACGACCTTCTGTGATGGCACGAGCCTTGGCCGCCTGGTCCAGACGCAGGCGTGGCTGGAGGAGAGCCTCGTCGAGCTGCGGCTGGCGGGCTGTTCGGCCAAGGTGCGGAAGGTCATGGCCATCACTGGCGACGATCACGTCCTGCCGATCTTCGGTAGCCTCGCCGAGGCGGTGGCCATGAAGCCGCGCAGCTGCTGGCGCCGCCAGGCAGCGTAGTCACCGGGCACCTCCCGGGAAGTGAATCGAAAAAATAACCAGACATTGTGCCCAAAAATGACCCCAACTGAGATTACTTTCTGACAGTATCGGGCATGTGTTCGATGGCTGCCTCGGACGCGAGTTCGATAAGCAGTGGGTAGCAGCCATGGTTCTCTACGTGACGAGCTTCTCGGTGGGTCTGGAAGGTGATCAGGGCGTTGGACGGGTGTGCCAGTTCCGCGGCAGCGGCGGATCTGGACTCAGCCGACCGGGTGGATGAGGGCGCCGGCGACGGCGGGCTCATCGGCCAGCTCACTCGCCGCCGGGCGGAGTCGGGCCTGTCGCAGGCTCGCGTAGCAGAGCTCATGAGGACGTCGCAGTCTGCCGTCGCCAGATTTGAATCTGGCCGCCATGACGCGCAGCTTTCCACCGTCCTCCGGTACGCCGACGCGCTGGGGCTCTCCCTCGACCTCGTCGAAGCCGCCCGAACTCCTGCAGGGCTGCAGCCTGCACGTGAACGGCCAGCGGACGGCAGTGCGGCAGCGATCGCCGCGACGCCGGACCGGCTTGATCCAGAGCACGTCCTCACCGGGCGGCAGCGGGAAGTGCTGCAGGTAATCAGGGACTCCGTCCAGCAGCGCGGCTACCCGCCGTCGCTCCAGGAGATCGGCGGAGCCGTCGGGCTGACCAGTACGTCCAGCGTCAATTTTCAGCTGTCCGCGTTGCAGCGCAAAGGCTTCCTGCGGCGGGACGCGGGCGAGGCGCGCACCGTCGAATTGCGCCTGCCGGATCACCCCGCCCCGCCCCCCGAGGGAGGCCAGGTGGCCAGGACGTCCGGAATCTACGTACCGCCCCAGGACACCGCGTACGTGCCCTTGGTCGGGAGCATCGCCGCCGGCGATCCGGTGCTCGCCGAAGAGCACGTAGAAGATGTCATCCCGCTGCCCAGGCGCCTGGTGGGCGAAGGAACGCTCTTCCTGCTCAAGGTGGTCGGCGACTCCATGGTCAACGCCGCCATCGCGGACGGCGACCTCGTCGTGGTCAGGCAGCAGCAGGAGGCGGACAACGGCAATATCGTGGCCGCGATGATCGACGGCATGGTGACAGTGAAGACCTTCCGGCGGACCGGCGGGCACTGCTGGCTGATCCCGCACAACCCCGCGTACGCGCCGATCCTCGGCGATGAGGCCATCATCCTGGGCCGCGTGGTCGCCGTCGTGCGCACCGTCTGATCCGGAGCCTACGGCCCTTCTCACGTTCAGGACCCCGCCCTCCGTGTCGCTGACGCGACCCTCATTGAGGGCGTAATGCCCGGCCAGGGCGCTGGTTGAAGCACAGATTCGATATCACCCTTGCTGCGCGACGTCACGTATGGTCTAATACACATATGCGGTACTCGAATGTGCGTTCTAGAGTCATCGAAAAGCTGATGACCACTTCGATCGTGTGGTTGTTCCTGATGCTGGGCCAGCGCCCGGCACGGCAGGTCAACCCAGCGGACCTGGCGAGTCAGCCGAGGCCTTCGTATGTGGCTTACGCGTCGGGTGCGCATGTGACCTTCCTCCCGGAGCGGACTCCTTGGGAGCCCCGCTACAAGGGCGAAACGGAGGGCATCGGTTACCGTGAGTCCGCGTTATCGGCTGAGCAGCCGACGAGGCCGGGAGCCGTCCGGGGGCGCCGCCGCCCCCGGACGGGATGATCACGGTCTCCCGCGGTCGGCCGCGCCGGACGGGCTCATGAGGCGTCCTTCATCTTCTCCAGCGGGGCGACTTGCTCTTCGCTGCGCCTGCGGTACGCCTTCAGGGCTTCTTCGTACTCCTTGGTGCCGACCTTGTGGGCCAGGAAATGCTCGCATGCCTCGCGGATGACGGCATTCGCCGAGGTGCCGAAGACGACGGCGTACGCCTGGATGCGACGCAACTCGTCCTCCGTGAACCTGACGGAGACCGCCTGCTGGAGTCGGCTCCCGGCGTCGCCCGTCCGGGGGCTCTGCCCCTTCGCCCTGCTCACGAGGAGCCCCCTTTCCTGCGAGGGTCATCGATGTGATGTCCGATCATGAACGCCTCCTCGAATGCTTCTTCGGATCATGATGTCTATGCCGGATGCTCTGTACTACAGTAGTCCTGTATTGCAGTAGTCATCAACTACCGTAACCGAATCTAATGCAAATTCCGCAGGCAGGAGGCCCCAAGGTGCTCCCAGTCCAGGACGCGAACGATGTCGAGCTGTCGCCGGCAGCGCGGCTCGCCGCCAAGGCGGCGTCAGGCGGCGTGAACGAGGCGAGGATTGTGCAGACCGAGATTCTGCGCGACGAGCTCGATCTTCCTGAGATTGCCCCGTCCGCGGCAGAACCATGGGTGGACGAGCTCCCAAACCTTCTCGGCGGCCGCGATCCCGACGACTGCCTGCGGCTCCCGCAGCAAGATCACGCTGAGCATCTCGAGCTCTACCAGTCGAACACCGGGCGCCTGGGCTGGGACAACTACCTGGAATACGCCACGGGCAGGACCTTCGCGGCCGCACATGCGGCCGCCATCGAGCAGTGTCCCAGCGCGGCGGTCTTCGGGACCAGCGACGGGCTGAGCCACCCGGAGCGAGGCCGTCAGATCAAGGCCTGCATGAAAAAGGACATACCGGTCGTCGTTGTCGAGGCGATTAGCGGGGCGAATGAATTCCTCGCGGTGCATGGCGACACGCTCTGGGCCTCCGCCGCCATCGCCGTATGCGGGCACCGGGACGTCGCCACGGCCGTCGCGAGCGGCGGAGCGGTCGCTGTGACCAGCTGGGACGTCGGCTTCCTGACCCTGGAGGCAACCTCCTGGTCGCCGATCGGGAACCTCGCGCACATGCCGGAGCTCATCAGGAGCCGGATGGTGCCGCTTGGCAAGGACATCAGCGACCCTGTCTGGCTCCTGCAGCTCTTGCGCATGCTGGAGTCGGACTCGATCTACGGGCCCTCGGGCAACGCGATGATCCTGAATGGGATCGTCCTCGGCGGCACGGGAGCGGCCTTCCTGCCGCCGGACTACGCCTGGCACGCGTGCGCGGCGCCGATCGCCGCGGCCGCGGGACGCACGGTTGCACGCGTCGACACCGAGGAGCACCTGACCACGAAGCAGCTGCACGCGCTGCTGCTCCGCAGCCTCCTCAAGGGCGAGCGGCTACCAGGCCTGGTCATCGCTCGCCATGAGCTCGCAGCCAGGCAGCTTGTGCGCAGGCTGCCCAAGTCGCTGGCGTGAATCATGAACGGCGGATGAGGAGCATCGCGACCGAGAGGACCACGACCGCGCCGCCGAGCAGTGTGGCGGGCGTCGGCCGTTCGCCGAGGAACAGCGCGCCGAGCGAGACGGCAACCACCGGGTTGACGTACGCGTAGGTGGACACCGCGGCGGTCGGCAGCCGCCGGAGCGCGATCACGTAGCAGGTCAGGGCCAGCAGTGATCCGGGGCCGATCAGGTAGAGCAGCCCGCCCAGTGACTCCTCGCTGACGTGCGCGGGATCGAGGTGCGCTAGCTCGCCGGTCGCCGCCGCCAGCCCGACGAGTACCATTCCGCCGGTCAGCATCTCCATCGCGCTGCCGACCAGCGGGCTGGCCGGCGCCGGGAGCCGGCCCGCGAGCACGGACCCGATGCCCCAGCTGGCGCTGGCGCCGAGGACGACAAGGATAGGGAGTACCGGGCTGTTTCCCGACGGCCTGGCGAGGATAGCGATCCCGGCCAGGCCGAGGACCAGCGCGATCCAGCCCAGCAGCGGAATCGGCTGCCTGTTGATGACCCGGTCGGCCAGCGCCATCCACAGCGGGACGCTGGCGACCAGCAGCGCGGCCAGCCCCGATGGCAGGGTCTGCTCCGCGTAGGACACCCCGCCGTTGCCGAAGGCGAGCAGCATGGTCCCGACCACCGCCATCCCGCCCCATTGCGCGAGCCGCGAGGGGGCGTGCGACCGGGCCGGGTCCGGCACGGCCGCATGGGCCGCCGCCTGCCGCCGGCGGCTGCCGAGCAACGCCAGCGGGTAGAGCACCGCGCCCGCCGCCAGGTATCTCGTCGCCGCCATCGCGAACGGCGGGATCGACCGGTCCGCCACCCGGATAGCCAGGTAGGTCGAGCCCCAGACCACCCAGACGACCGCGAGCGCGGCCCACGCGGCGTAATCCGTGCGCGAGGTGCCTGGCGTCTGCGCGGGGTCACGCGATCCAGCGGCCGGGTCCGAGGTCAGCTGCGTCATGTCTCCAGCCTGTGTCACCGGGGTCTCGGCCCGCCAGTGGCAGGAATGACAATCGACGGTACTTTCCTGCCGTAGGCTGGAGGCGTGCTGTCCTCTGTCGCCGTCCTCGCCTACGAGGGCGTGTCCACGTTCGGCCTCGGGATCACCGCGGAAGTGTTCGGGTGTGACCGCCGGGGCGAAGGAATCCCGCGTTATGACTACGTCGTGACGGCGGCGCGCCCGGGACTGATCCGCACCGATGTCGGCATGCCGATCCTGGTCGAGCACGGCGTGGACCGGCTGAGCTCAGCCGACCTGGCCGTGGCCGTGTGCTGGGACGACATAGCAACCCGGCCGCCGGAGCCAGTGCTGGCCGCGCTGCGCACGGTCGTGGACCGGGGCGGCCGGGTGCTCAGTCAGTGCACCGGCGCCTTCGTGCTCGCCGCCGCCGGGCTGCTCGACGGCCGCCGGGCGACGACGCACTGGAAGTACGCGGCCGAACTGGCCAGCCGCTATCCGCGGATCGATGTGGATCCCGGGGTGCTCTACGTCGACGAGGGCCAGGTGGTCACCAGCGCGGGGACGGCCGCGGGCATCGACGCCTGCCTGCACGTCATCCGCCTGGAGCACGGCGCCGCGGTGGCCAACGAGATCGCCCGCCACATGGTGGTCGCCCCGCACCGCGACGGCGGGCAGGCGCAGTTCGTCCCGGTGCTCGTCGACGACACGGCGGACGGACCTGACCTGGCCACGCTGCGCGACTGGGCGCTGCAGCACCTGCGCGAGCCGCTTACCGTCGCTGACCTCGCCCGGCGGGTGCACATGTCGCCGCGGACCTTCGCGCGCTGGTTCGCCGCCCGCACCGGGACCACGCCGCACCAGTGGCTGACCAGCCAGCGCCTGATCCTGGCCCAGGAACTGCTGGAGCGGACCGACCACGGGATCGAGCAGATAGCCGCCGACTGCGGGCTCGCGCCGATGATGCTCCGCCGTCATTTCACCCGCCGCTGGGGTATTACACCCCAGGCCTACCGGCACCGCTTCAGTCAGCTGGCAGGCTAGGCGGACGAGGCCTTTCACCCGCCGCCTTTCACCCGGAGGAGTGGTCATGACTGATGCCGCTGGACGCCCGCTGCTGCTGCGGAACGGCCGCTTGCTTGACGTGGCGGCCGGCACGTACGCCGAGGAGGACCTGCTCGCGGTGGACGGACGGATCGCGGAACGCGGGCCAGGCGTAGCGGCGCCCGCCGATGCCGAGGTGCGTGACCTGCGCGGCGGGTTCGTGCTGCCGGGGCTGATCGACGCGCACGTGCACGTCACGGCCATCACCGCGGATCTGGGGTCGCTCGGCACGATGTCGCCGTTCTACGTCGGCGCGCACACCGCCCGGATCATGGGCGAGATGCTGGACCGCGGGTTCACCACGGTGCGCGACGTGGCCGGCGCGGACTTCGGCATCGCGGCCGCGCAGGCCGAGGGCGTGATCCGCGGGCCGCGGGTGTTTTTCGGCGGCCGCGCGCTGAGCCAGACGGGCGGCCACGGGGACGACCGCGGCCCGGGGACGGACGAGCTGCCGGCCTGGAGCCAGTCCCGGATCGCCGACGGGGTGGACGGGGTGCGTACCGCGGCCCGCCACGAGCTGCGCACGGGCGCCCATCACATCAAGGTGATGGCCTCCGGCGGTGTCGCCTCGCCGACCGACCGAGTCGACTCGGTGCAGTACTCGATGGCGGAACTGCGCGCGGTGGTGGACGAGGCGCAGGCCGCTAACCGGTACGTATGCGCGCACGCCTACACCGCCCGGGCGGTCAACCGGGCACTGGAGGCGGGGGTCCGGTCGATCGAGCACGGCAACCTGATGGATGCCTCGAGCGTGTCGCTGTTCCTCGAGCGGGAGGCGTTCCTGGTGCCGACCCTGGTGACGTACTGGGCGCTGAAGACGGAAGGCAGGGAGTTCGGGCTGCCGGAGGGAAGCTGGCGGAAGGTCGACGACGTGCTGAACACCGGACTGTCCGCGCTCGAGATGGCCTACCGGGGCGGGGTACGGCTCGCCTACGGCACCGACCTGCTCGGCGGGATGCACCGGCATCAGAACGAGGAGTTCCGGATCCGCGCCCAGGTGCAGCCGCCCATCGACGTCATCCGCGCCGCCACGTCCACGGCGGCGGAACTACTGTGTGCCGACGGCCAGCTCGGCACCCTCGCGGCCGGCGCGCACGCGGACCTGATCGTTCTCGACGGCGACCCGCTGGCAGACATCGGGCTGCTCGCCGACCCGGCCGCGCACATGCCGCTGGTCGTCCAGGCCGGCACTGTCGCCCGGCAGCGCTGACTCGCGAGCCGGCCGACTCGTTTTTACACGGATATCAACGGTTATTGCCTGCGGTCGTCCGGGTGGCGAGAATGAGTCAGCGGGAAAAGGCGGATTGGTGAGGAGGCCGGGATGGGCAGGTACTCGCTGAAGATCGCTATCGCGACGGCGTCCGCGGGGCTGGTCGTGCCGTGGCTCGCGCTGGCCTCCCCGGCCGGAGCGTCGCCGGCGGGCATGGGCGGCTGGTGCTCCGCCGGGGCTCATACCCTCGCATCGCCCGGTTCCGTGATGTACCCCGAGACCGGCAACGGCGGCTACACCAGCCTGCACACGCTGGTGCAGCTGGTCTACAACAGCGCCACGAACAAGTTCCTGCCCGGCAACCGGGTGGTCCTCACCGACCGCGCCACGCAGTGCCTGACCAGCTTCAGCCTCGACTTCGAGCGGACGTCCGCTAACACCAGCGCGGGCCCGGACATGGCCGTCAGCTCAGTGCGGGTCAACGGCGTCCCGGCCCGGTTCAGCTTCGTGCAGCCGACGTACCCGGGCGATCCGAACGGGCCGAACGACCCGAACCCCCTCGCACACGAGGCGTCAGAGTCCAACCCGGTCGGCGGCCCGCAGCACAACCCGCTGCCACCAGCCTGCACGCCAGAGTTGCCGAACACCAACGCCACGGCCGACTCGATGAACGGCACCCAGTGCCCGGCCAACAAGCTGGTGAACACGCCGTCGGCGCCGATCAGGAACGGCGCCAGGTTCTCCGTCACGGTGAATTACACCGGCAGGCCCGGCGTGCACAACGACGGGGACGGCACCACCGAGGGCTGGTTCCGCGCCTCCGACGGCGGCTTCGTGACCACCGAGCCGGTGGCTACGGAAGACTGGATGCCGCTCAACGACTACCCGGCTGCCAAGCCCAGCTACGACTTCACCGACACGGTCACCGCGGGCCGGACCGTGGTCGCTAACGGCGAGCTGGTCTCGGTGCAGCACCACCCGGCCAGCAAGGAGTTCCCCGGCGGCTCGGTCACCTGGAACTGGCACGCCGGGATGCCGATTGCCAGCTACCTGGTCGAGGACAGCGTCGGCAACTACAGCCTGACCTCGCGCGTGGTCAATGGCATCCGGTTCTACCAGGCGCAGGACCTGTCGATCAGCGCGGCGCAGCGCGCGAAGAACCTGGCCATCATGAACATGCAGCCGGACATCACCGCGTTCGAGAGCCAGTTCAACGGGCCGTTCCCGTTCGCCTCTGACGGGATCATCATCGGCACCCCTGACGCCAGCTTCGACGAGGAGATGGAGGGGATGATCGCCTTCGCCGGCGGGCAGATCGACACCGACACCCTCTACCACGAGAACATGCACCAGTGGTGGGGTGACAACATCTCCGAGGGCGGCTACCGGATGACCTTCTACAAGGAAGGCCTGGCCACCCTGGCCGAGTTCTTCTACGCGGCCCGGCTGGCCGAGAACGCGGCCGGCGGCCCGGGGACGGCCAAGGGCCGGGCCGCCTTCCAGGCCAGCCTGGTGAAGCAGTTCAACGACATCTACGCCAGCGGCAGCGATTTCTGGACCACCGCGCCCTCGAACCCGATCCCGTACACCCTGTTCGATACGTCAAACACCTACGACCGGCCCGGTGCCGCCTACATCGCGCTGCGCCAGATCCTCGGCCCGGCCCGATTCGACGCCGCGCTGCGGCAGCTCCAGCGCACGTACGGCGGGTCCAGCATCAGCGAGCCCGAGCTCGAGGCCGTCTTCCACCACTGGCTCCCGGTGCATACCAGCGCCTGCCAGCAGCGGCTGAGCCAGTTCTTCAGCCAGTGGTTCGACACCGCCTACCCGGCGGGCGGCGGTGCCCACCGGCCCATGATCACCGGTCCTGGCCTCGCCGGTCCCGGTTTCTACGGCGCCGGCGGGACGTGCGCTTAGCCGATGGCGGTCACCCTCACCGCAGTACCTGGCTGCCGTTCGGACCGCTGAGGCGTGCGGCCAATGCGGGTGCGGCGGCTGGCCTGATCTCAACGTCGGCGCCGAGGG
>Ga0335074_10016349_pt1 | contig 10447 bp, 8 predicted proteins | sample Lox_Sample_23_FD_206715 | JGI IMG/M metagenome (GOLD analysis project Ga0335074, IMG submission 206715) | Soil microbial communities from Loxahatchee National Wildlife Refuge, Florida, United States - Lox_Sample_2.3 | ecosystem: Environmental > Terrestrial > Soil > Wetlands | place: USA: Florida...
CCGGCGGAGTTCAAGGCGCCGGGCGTCGTGCAGCGCCAGCCCGTCACCGAACCGATGCAGACCGGGCTGAAGGCGATCGACGCGATGATCCCGATCGGTCGCGGCCAGCGCGAGCTGATCATCGGCGACCGCCAGACCGGCAAGACCGCGATCGCGATCGACACGATCATCAACAACCGCGACACCGGCGTGATCTCGGTGTATGTGGCGATCGGCCAGCGCATGTCCACGGTCGTCGCGCTCGCGCAGACGCTCGAGGAATACGACGCACTGGCCAACACGATCATCGTCGCCGCGCCCGCCGACGAGGCCGCGCCGATCAAGTTCATGGCCCCGTACGCGGGCTGCGCGATGGGCGAGCACTTCCTGTACAGCGGCCGTCACGCGCTCGCGATCTACGACGATCTGACCAAGCACGCCTACGCGTATCGTCAGATGTCGCTGCTGCTGCGCCGACCGCCCGGACGCGAGGCGTATCCGGGCGACGTGTTCTACCTGCACTCGCGGCTGCTGGAGCGCGCGGTCAAGCTCAACGACGAGCTCGGCGGGGGCTCGCTGACCGCGTTGCCGATCATCGAGACGCAGGCCGGCGACGTGAGCGCGTACATCCCGACGAACGTGATCTCGATCACCGACGGCCAGATCTTCCTCGAGCCGAAGCTGTTCTACTCGGGCGTGCGGCCGGCGATCAACGTCGGAATCTCCGTCTCGCGAGTCGGCGGCGCGGCGCAGATCGGTCCGATGCGGAAGGTCGCGGGGCGACTCAAGCTCGAGCTCTCCCAATACCGCGAGCTCGAGGCGTTCGCGCAGTTCGGCTCGGACCTCGACGCCGACACCCAGCGGACGCTGGCCCGCGGCGAGCGGCTCGTGGCGACGCTCAACCAGAAGGAGCGCCACCCGATGTCGGCGGAGGACCAGGTCGTGCAGATCTACGCGGCCACGAACGGCTTCCTCGACCGGATCGTGGTCGACAAGGTCGAGCGCTTCCTCTCGGGCCTGACCGGCGACGTTCGCGGCAACGAGCCCGAGCTGCTGAAGAAGGTCGCGGACGGCGACTGGTCCGACGAGACGCAGGAAGCGGTGCACAAGGCCGTCGAGCGCTTCGCCGAGGACTTCGGGTATGACCTCGACGAGGAGGGCCATCCGCTCGAGGACGACGACATCGACCAGGTGCCTGACCGTCGCTCCGATGGCGACTCAGGCGGCGATGGCGATGAGGAGTCCGACGGCGAGGAGAGCAGCTCCGAGGAGAACGAGGAGGAGGCCGTCACCGCCTAGCGCGGTTGCGAGCAGCGAATGGCCTCACAACGCGACGTCCGCAACCGCATCGACGCGGTCAAGAACATCCAGAAGATCACCCGCGCGATGGAGATGGTCGCCGCCGCGCGCCTGCGCCGCGCCGAGCAGCGGATCGAGGCGCTGCGGCCGTATGCGGACGCGATCAGGCGGATGACGCGCGAGGCGGCTAACGCGGCCGGCGACGTGCCGCAGCTCCCGATCCTGGAGGAGCACGAGCAGACGAACAAGGTGGGGCTGCTGCTGGTGGCCGGGGATCGCGGCTTGGCCGGCGCGTTCAATTCGCAGATCGTTCGCGCGGGAGTGCGCGCGGGGCGTGAGCACAGCGCCGACAGCCGCGAGGCGCTGTTCTTCGCCTCCGGGCGGCGGGTGGCGTCGTCGCTGACGTTCCGCGGGCTCGAGCCGGCGGCGAGCTTCACCGGCTTCTCGGACAGGCCGGCGTACGCCGACGCGCGGGGCATCGCAGAGAAGCTGATGGCCGCCTACGTCGACGGCGACGTCGACCAGGTGGAGATCTTCTACAACGGGTACATCTCGCCGATCCAGCAGGTCGTGAGGCGCGAGACGCTGCTGCCGCTCCAGCGCGCGACGATTCTCGACGACGGTGAGGATTCGGACGAGGATTCCTCCGAGGACGAACACCAGCACCACGCGCTCGTCGAGTACGAGCCCGACCCCGAGGTGATCCTCGGAAGGCTCGTGCCAGACTATGTCGAGATCTCGGTGTACCGGGCTCTACTCGAGTCGACGGCCTCCGAGCACGGTGCCCGCATGACCGCGATGCGCAACGCGTCGGACAACGCGGGCACCCTGATCGAAGATCTGACGCTCGAGATGAACCGAGCGAGGCAGGCGGAGATCACCCAGGAGATCATGGAAGTCGTAGCGGGCGCCGAGGCGCTCTAAGCGAGGCGCTCAAAGGAGAAACATGTCAGCCACCGCTGAGAACGAGTCAAAGACCAAGAATGTCGGCCGGATCGAGCAGATCCAGGGAGTGGTGATCGAGGCCGTATTCCCGGACCGGCTGCCCGAGATCTACCACGCGATCACGATCGAGCGGCCTGCGGCGGCGCGCCAAGAGGAGACCGAGGACATCGCCGCCGCCCACGATTCATTCCTCGTGTGCGAGGTCCAGCAGCACCTCGGCGACGATCGCGTCCGCGCCGTCGCGATGGACACGACCGACGGCCTATCGCGCGGCACCGAGGTGCTCGACACCGGCGCACCGATCAGCGTTCCGGTCGGCAAGGTCACGCTCGGCCGGATCTTCAACCTGCTCGGAGAGCCGATCGACCTCGGCGACGACATCCCGGAGGACACCGAGCGCTGGCCGATCCATCGCGAGGCGCCGAGCGTCGAGGCGCTCACGCCGACCACCGAGATGTTCGAGACGGGGATCAAGGTGATCGATCTGCTCGCTCCGTACGCCAAGGGCGGCAAGGTCGGCCTGTTCGGCGGCGCCGGCGTCGGCAAGACCGTGATCATCCAGGAGCTGATCAACAACCTCGCGCAGGAGCACGGCGGACTGTCCGCTTTCTGCGGCGTCGGCGAGCGCTCGCGTGAGGGCAACGACCTGTGGCTCGAGATGAAGGAGTCGGGTGTCATCGACAAGACGATGCTCGTGTTCGGGCAGATGAACGAGCCCCCGGGTGCCCGTATGCGCGTCGCACTGACCGGGCTGACGATGGCGGAATACTTCCGCGATCAAGAGGGCCAGGACGTGCTGCTGTTCATCGACAACATCTTCCGGTTCGTCCAGGCCGGCTCAGAGGTGTCCGCGCTGCTCGGCCGGATGCCCTCCCAGGTGGGCTACCAGCCGACGCTCGCATCCGAGATGGGACAGCTGCAGGAGCGGATCACGTCCACGCGGAAGGGCTCCGTGACGAGCATCCAGGCGATCTACGTCCCCGCCGACGACCTCACGGATCCGGCGCCGGCATCCGCGTTCGCGCACCTGAACGCGACGACCACGCTCTCCCGGGCGATCTCCGAGAAGGGCATCTACCCGGCCGTCGACCCGCTCGACTCGACCTCGACGATTCTCAAGGCCGAGATCCTCGGCGACGAGCACTTCAACGTGGCCAACGAGGTCAAGGAGGTGCTCCAGCGCTACAAGGAGCTTCAGGACATCATCGCGATTCTCGGAATCGATGAGCTCTCCGACGAGGACAAGGTCACGGTCAACCGTGCCCGCCGGCTCGAGCGCTTCCTCTCGCAGCCGTTCCACGTCGCCGAGCAGTTCACCGGCGTGCCGGGCAAGTTCGTCCCGATCGGCGAGTCGATCCGCGGCTTCAAGGAGATCCTCGAGGGCAAGCACGATGAGGTGCCTGAGCGGGCGTTCTTCATGAAGGGCACGATCGACGAGGTGCTCGAGGACGCCAAGGGCTCGAGCAACTGATGGCTCACACGAAGTTCCCGGTCGAGGTCCTGACGCCCGAGGGGGAGGTGTTCAACGACGAGGTCGAGATGGTCTCGACGCGCACCACCGTCGGGGAGATCGGCGTGCTCGCGAACATGTCGCCGGTGCTGGCGATGCTCGAGCCGACGGAGCTGCGGCTGTACAAGACCGAGGACGAGATCCTCCGCTTCGCGCAGTCCGAGGGCTACATGCAGGTCGGTCACAACCACGTGCTGCTGCTCGTGCAGGAGGCGCATCAGCCCGACCAGCTCGACACCTCCGATCTGCGTGAGCGACTCTCGGCGGCCGAGTCCGAGATGGAGGCGGCCGGCGACGACACCGAGAAACGGCGCGTGGCGGCGCGCGACATCCGGCGCTGGGAGGCGTTCATCAGGGTCGCCGAGGGCTCCGGGTAGGGCCGCTCGGCAGTGGCTGTGCCTTGGCGTCAGCGAAAGCACCTACCCTTGTTCGTTCATGCTCGATGAACGTGTCCTCGCCGAGCGGCTGATCTCGTACAACACCTCGCGGCCTGAGGAGCTCGTCGTCGCCGCAGGATTCGTCAAGGGATGGCTCGAATCCCGTGACATCGAAGTGCGCGACTTCGAACACAACGGGTTGCCCGTGCTGGTCGCCGAGACCGGCGCGACCGATCCGGACGCGCCCTGCGTCGTGTTCCACGGGCATCTGGACGTGGTTCCGGCGTTCGACGCGCAGTTCGAGCCCCGCGTCGAGGGCGACCGGCTGATCGGGCGCGGTTCCTACGACATGAAGGGTGGCCTCGCGGCGATGATGTGCTCGCTGAAGGACGTCGAGCGCCAGGACAACGTGCGCGTGCGGTTCGTGTGCGTCCCTGACGAGGAGTCCGAGGAGACCGATGACCGGTCCACCGACGCGGTCGTCACGCGCGGCCTCGGCGGTGACTTCGCGATCACCGGCGAGCCGACCGACATGCACATCGGCGTCGAGGCCAAGGGCGTGCTCGTGATGCGGATCGTGGTGCAAGGTCGCGCCGCGCATTCGTCGACACCCTGGCTCGGCGACAACGCGGTGCTGAAGGCGGTCGACGTGTTCCGCGCGATCGGTTCGCTTCCGTTCAGCCGCGAATCCTCTGAGATGTTCGACCGCCCGTCGATCAACCTCGGGCGGATCTCCGGAGGCCGCGCGCTGAACATGGTCCCGGACGAGTGCACGATGGCCGTGGACGTCCGCTACCTGCCCGGCCAGGACGCGGGAGAGATCCTCGCCCAGGTGCGCAAGATCCCCGAGATCGACGTCACCAAGACCTTTATCTGGCCTCCGGTGACGGTCCCCCGCACCGACCCGTTCGTGCGGGGCCTGCGCGAGGCGGTTGCTCGCTCGACCTCGGGCGAGGTGATGAGCGTCGGGCGCGACGGTGCCTCGGACGCGGCGTCGTTCATCCGGGTCGGGATTCCCGCGGTCGAGTTCGGACCCGCAGGCGGCGGCCACCACGGACCGGAGGAATGGGTGTCGCTGAGTTCGCTCGCGCGTTACCGGCGCGCGCTCGGAGACTTCGTGCGGGCACTCCCGCTATCGCTTGAAGGATCGTCGTCGGAAGCGGCGGAGCGGGTGCATTCCGACGCACCGGCGACGCTGAAGGCGATCGAAGGCGGCCGCCAGTGAAGCTGGTCCCGAAGACGCGCGGCGGTGCGCTGTGGCGCTTCGCGCTCGCCGCCGTGCTCGTGATCGGTTTCACCGCCGCGACGACCGCCGTCGCCGGCCTGCTGAAGGTCAAGCAGATCGAGGACTACTTCAATCAGACCTCCGCGATCAAGGGTGCAGACGTGCAGCTGCCATCGCCGGGAGCACCGGAGACGTTGCTGCTGATCGGATCAGACCACCGGGCCGGAACGTCTTACAGCAGTGCGAATACCGACACGATGATGCTCGTGCGGATCGATGACAACTCGTCGACGATCAACATGCTCTCGATCCCGCGTGACCTGCGCGTGCAGCTTCCGGATGGGACCGCGAAGCTCAACGCTGCGTACTCCGAGGGCGGGCCCAACCTGCTGATCAAGACGCTCAAGCAACAGGTGTTCCCCGGGCTGGTCGTCAACCACATCCTTGACCTGAACTTCGGCGGGTTCCAGGATCTCGTCAACGCGATCGGGTGCGTGTACACCGACGTCGACCACCGGTACTACAACAACACGGCGCAGACCGATTATTCGAGCATCGACATTCAGCCTGGCTACCAGAAGTTGTGCGGCACCCAGGCGCTTGAGTTCGTTCGCTTCCGCCATACCGACTCGGACATCGTCCGCAACGCCCGCCAGCAGGACTTCATCCGATGGGCGAAGGACCAGTTCAGCATCAGTCAGTTGCTCTCGGAGGAGGACAAGCTGCTGAAGATCTTCGGCGCGCACGTCCAGACGGACCACTTCCTGCACACCGAGGACGGCTTGATCGACCTATTCGATCTGGTGATCAACGCCGACAAGCTCACGCTCAAGCAGATCCCGTTCCCGGCGGTGTTCCTGCCATGCGGCGGCGGAGACGGGCAGACCCCGTGCTACGTGACCTCCACTCCGGGGGCGATGGAGAGCGCGTACCAGAAGTTCATGACGCCGACGACCGCGAACGCCACCACCAGCAGCAAGCACAAGGGTGCCGGCAAAGCGCACAAGACCCCGACGGCGGGCCTCACCTCGGACGTGACCGACGCGCGCAACCAGGCGCTCGACCTCGGCAAGCTCGGATTCCCGATCTACTACCCGAAGCTGCTGCCGGCCGCGACCGATGAGTGGCAACCCACGTACTGCACCAGCGCCTCGGGCAACTGCGATGAGTACCCGAACCCGGGGTACGAGTACAACGGCGCCTACCCGCGCGCGTACCACATCCACGGTGAGGACGGGGGTGTGTACCCGGCGTATCGGATCACGGTGATGCTGAACTCGGCACTCGGCGACTACTACGGGATCCAGGGCACGACCTGGTTGCACCCGCCGATCCTGAACGCCACCTCGAGCACCGAGAACGTCAATGGCAAGCTGCTCCAGATCTTCAAGAACGGCGCGCACGTCAGCCTCGTGGCGTGGCGCACGCCGCTGGCCACGTACTGGGTCTCGAACACGCTCGAGGACGCCCTGTCCAACAACCAGATGATCGGGATCGCGGCCTCGCTCACCGAGGCTCCCTAACGGGCTGCTGTGTAACCTCGCGCCCTCGATGAGCGAGCAAAGAGAACCGATCGCGGTGATCGGCACGGGCTACGTGGGCTTGGTGACTGCGGCTGGCTTCGCCGAGTTCGGCTCGGACATCTGGTGCGTCGATGTCGATCAGGCGAAGATCGATCGGCTCCTTCGCGGCGAGATCCCGATCTACGAACCCGGCCTCGCCGAGTCGATCGAGCGCAACCGCGAACGCTTCCACTTCGACACCGAGCTCGGCCCAGCGCTCGAGCACGCGCGGCTGCTGTTCGTTGCCGTGGGCACGCCCCCGACCTACTCCGGTGACGCCGACCTGTCCGCGGTGAACTCCGTCGTCAGCTCGATGCCGGCGTCCGACCGTCACGCGCTCGTGATGAAGTCGACGGTGCCCGTCGGGACCGGCGCGACGATCAGGCGGATGTTCGAGGAGCAGGGCAAGTCCGGGTTCGCGTACGTCTCATGCCCCGAGTTCCTGAAGGAGGGCTCGGCGCTCGAGGACTTCCTCCATCCGAACCGGGTCGTGGTCGGTGACGAGGGCGATTGGGCCGGGGACGCCGTCGTCGAGCTCTACCGGCCGCTGGACGCACCGATCGTTCGCACCGACATCGCCAGCGCCGAGATGATCAAGCTCGCGGCGAACGCGTTCCTGGCCACCAAGATCAGCTTCATCAACGAGATCGCGAACGTCTCCGAGCTGACCGGCGCGGACGTGCTGGAGGTCGCGCGCGGGATCGGGCTCGACGAGCGGATCGGTCAGCACTTCCTCAAGCCTGGTATCGGATTCGGCGGCTCGTGCTTCCCCAAAGATGTCTCGGCGCTGAAGCAGCTGGCGGGCAACTCGGGGTACCACTTCCAGTTGCTGACGGCGGTGATCGAGGTCAACGAGCTGCAGAAGCGGCGCGTGATCGCGAAGCTGCAGAAGCATCTTGGGTCGCTGGTGGGGAAGCGGATCGCGCTGCTCGGGCTGGCGTTCAAGGCGAACACGGATGACATGCGCGAGGCCTCGTCGCTAGTCCTGTCCGCGCGGCTACAGGCCGACGGCGCCGCCGTGCGGGCGTATGACCCAGTCGCTGAGCAAGAGGCTCGCAAGCTGATGGGCGGGATCGAGTTCGCGGACTCGGCGGACGAAGCATTCGATGGGGCCGACGCCGTCGTGCTGGTCACCGAGTGGCCGGAGTTCTCGGAGATCGACTGGAACGACGCCGCGAACCGGATGAGCGGCACCCTGGTCGTCGACGGCCGGAACTTCCTCGAGCGCGAGACGATCGAGGCGGCGGGCCTTGTGTACACCGGAATCGGTAGATGATATGCAGGCTCTGATCCTCGCCGGAGGGGAGGGAACCAGGCTCCGGCCACTGACGACGACGATCCCGAAGCCGGTGGTGCCGCTCGCCGGCCAGCCTCACGTCACATTCATGATCGAGTGGCTGCGGCGCCACGGCGTCGACGACGTGATCCTCGCGTGCGGCTTCATGGCCGATGGCATACGCGCCGTGCTCGGCGACGGCTCGGAGCTCGGGGTGCGGTTGCGATACATCGAAGAGCCGACGCCGCTCGGCACCGGCGGGGCGTTGAAGTACGCCGAGGAGCTGCTCGACGAGCGCTTCTTCATGCTCAACGGCGACGTGCTGACCGACATCGACCTGTCGGCCGAGCTCGCCCAGCATGAGCGCACCGGAGCGCGCGCGACTTTGGCCCTGATCGGCGTCGAGGACCCCTCCGCGTACGGGCTCGTGCGCCGCAACGCCGACCTGTCGGTGAAGCAGTTCCTGGAGAAGCCTCGCGCGGAGGAGATCGACACGAACCTCATCAACGCCGGCGCCTACATCCTTCAGCGCGAGCTGCTCGCCGGGCTGCCCGCGGCTGGTACGAATGTCTCGATTGAGCGCGACGTGTTCCCGAAGCTCGTCGGCGACGGGCTGTTCGGCTACGAGGCGAGCGGCTACTGGATCGACATCGGCACGCCCCAGCGCTACCTGCAGGCGACTTTCGACATCCTCGAGTCCCGAGTGCAGACCGATATCGGGGCGCGGCTCGAAGCATCGCGGCGGAGGCTCGTCGATGGCAGCGTCATCGAAGGTCAGCTGATCCCGCCGGTGCTGGCCGGCGCCGGATGTGGGGTGGAGGCGGGCGCGGTCGTAGGTGGGCGGACGGTCCTCGGCCGCCGCGTCGAGATCGGCCTCGACGTCCGGATCGAGGATGCGGCCCTGCTCGACGGCGTTCGAGTTGGGGATCGAAGCACCATCCGCGGCGCAATCGTCGGACCTGGCGTGGTGATCGGCGAGGACTGCAGGATCGAGGAGGACGTCGTCCTCGGCGCGGATGTCACCGTCGGCTCGGGCAACGTCGTTGCAAGCGGCGCGCGTATCTTCCCGGGGGAAGTCGTGCCGGAAAAGGCGACCACAGCTTGAGCACCACCCAAGCCCTCACCCGCGAGGCAATCGCGGCCGTTGACCCCAGCGGTCAGCTCGATGACGTGCTCGGGCTGCCCGAGCAGCTGCGCGACGCTCTGTGGCGCGTAGAGGCGGCATCGATCGAACCCCACGATTCGCCGGGCGGGCTGATCATCGCGGGTATGGGTGGCTCGGGGATCGGCGGCGCGCTGGCGCGCGCTGTGCTCGGCGACCGCGCCTCGCGGCCGATCGTGGCGATGCGCGGCTACGAGCTGCCTGCCGGGGCTTCCACCGATACGACGGTGCTGTGCGCGAGCTATTCCGGCGAGACCGAAGAGACGCTCGCGGTGTTCGAGGCCGCGGGGGCGCTCGGTGCTCGCCGGATCGTCGCCACCACCGGCGGCACGCTCGCGGCCGCCGCCGAGGCTGACGGTGTGCCGGTGGTACCGCTCCCAGGCGGATTTCAACCGCGCGCCGCGGTCGGCTACTCGCTCGTGGTTGCGCTCGAGGCGGCGGCGCTGTCGGGTTCGGGTGAGCGCCTGCACGCCGAGATCGACGTTGCCGCTGCGCACGCCGAGGAGCTGGCCGCTCGCTGGGGGCCCGACGGGCCGGAGGATTCGCCCTCGAAGTCGCTGGCGCGTGAGCTGCACGGCACGGTCGCTCAGATCATCGGCGCTGGCCTCACCACTCCGATCGCTTATCGCTGGAAGAGCCAGATCAATGAGAACGCGAAGTTGCCGGCGTTCGCGGGTGAGCTGCCCGAGGTCGATCACAACGAGCTCGTCGGATGGGAGGGAGCCAAGGAGCTCGGCCGCTTCAGCGCGGTGTTCCTCGACGATTTCGACCTGCATCCTCGGGTCCGCCAGCGGATCGATTTGACTCGCGGGCTGATCGCCGGACACGCGGCGGGGACCTATCGAGTGGAGCCAGTCGGGACGACAGCGACCGAGCGTCTGATTTCGCTGGTGCTTCTCGGCGATCTCGTGTCGCTGTACCTCGCGGTGCTGCGAGGGGTCGACCCCGGCCCGATACCGACGCTGGTGCGGCTGAAGACGATGCTCGGCCGCGGCTAGCGGCGGATGGCTATGCCGCGCTGCTGGTAGAGGCGCCGGTCAGCCGCACCCAGCAGCGACTCGAATGTCTCGCCGTCCTGCGGATACATCGCGGTCCCGATGGTCAGATCCCAG
>Ga0335074_10016351_pt1 | contig 10446 bp, 10 predicted proteins | sample Lox_Sample_23_FD_206715 | JGI IMG/M metagenome (GOLD analysis project Ga0335074, IMG submission 206715) | Soil microbial communities from Loxahatchee National Wildlife Refuge, Florida, United States - Lox_Sample_2.3 | ecosystem: Environmental > Terrestrial > Soil > Wetlands | place: USA...
CGGGAGGTCTCCGGACAGTAACATTTTCACAGTAAGATTGTTACTGTCCGCAACTAACGCCGATGCTTTATGTGGGGCAGATAAGTATAACCCCTCTATTAATCTATTGTATATGAAGCTAACTATCTAATAGTGCCGCGCTGCTGGGTGGAGGCACGTATGCATCTAGCAGCTGCGACATCTCCGCCCTCGCCGCCAATGCCTTCTTCCCTGGCTTTCGCCTCGTTGGTCCTTTGCCTTTGCCCTTCGAAGCCGCGACATCTTTCGCTGTCTGGCTGTTGTCGACCAGCTTCTAAGTGCGCCGCACTCCACGCCTTGGCCGCTGCGCCTCTCCGGTTCCCTCGTCGTCAGGGCGGTCGCTTTCGGAGGAGCTGGAGGAGGAGGAGGAGGATATGTTGATGATGGACATACTAGAAGGGGGAGGGATGAAGGTGTAAGGAGGTGAGGCTGGAGGGGAGTTGGAGAGCTGCTGGCTTTAGCTGTGGCGCTCTATGTTGCGTGCGACGGCCTCTACCCGGTACTGATAAATATAGTCTTCATCCTCCTATGCCTGAATGGCCTCCTTGCGGCGCCTTATAAGGGTATCGCGCTCCTCTTAGATAGCAGCTTCAAAACCGGTCATCTTCCTCTTCCAGCTGGTGGGGAACTCCCAGGCGTTGGGCTGTGGGAGAGGGGCAGGCAGCTCTAGCGGTGCTTGTTCTACTCGAGCGAGCAACTCCTACTGCTTCTCAAGGAGAACAGCGTTTATGTCGCAGACTGCGACAGCGTAGTTCTCTGCGACTGTTAGGGGGCATCGCCGGAGCAGGAGAACTGTCTCCATTGCAGCTCCTTTGACCATCTCCTCGCCGCGGCCATGAAAGCGCCCTCAAGATGTGTCTAAAGCTCTCGTTGGTGATGGTGCTCTCTCAGCATCCTTACTGGTCCTCCACGACATCTTCTAGCGCTAATAGAGGACAGCTAGCCCGTCAAAGAGCCACTGTGGGTGAAAGAGAGAAAGAGGCAGCTGACAGCTTCTCTTAAAAGCTGGGTACATTTAGTGTTTGCAAGGTAAGCTATATCTTAATGGCAGAGCACATGCTAACAGACATACAAGTCTAGAGCCTTTTAGGTTAGAGCTCTCTAGGTTGAAGTCGACAGCCTCCTCCTCTCCTCCCTCAATTGCTAGCCCTATAATCTTAGTGTTTGACCATTTGGTTATTACTAGATTAAGGCAATAATGCGTTAGTAGGTCTGCGACTTTGCTAAACGCGTTTAAGTCAAGCAGTCTTAGCTTAAAGTTCCACTCTCTGTTTACTATTGCATAGTAAATAGAGAGTAAGGGCTTAAGATCTTAAGCGAGATGCTTAATAGCTTTATAAAGCTGGAGATGCTTTGTGAGCGAACTCTTTGCAATTAGATGATAGCCTTTGTTGCATTGCGTTAAATAGACGCCTCCATTCCGGTAAGTCCTTGTCTAGCAGCGCAAGAACTGCTTCTCCTTTAGCTAATAAAAGTTAATTAGATACTTACACTCTTAAGGCTTAAGTGCTTTAAGCAGAGTATCTTAGGCCTTATCGGCGTCCTCCTCTGTTAGCGCCTTAATTTAAGCGTTAACTAAGTCGGTAAGCTTCTCCCTCCTCTCCTTTGAATATTTGCCTGCATGTACTAACTTTCTTTAAATAGCTTTAGTAGCATGCTATTTGTAGAGCTGCAAGGTAGTCTCAAAGCGGTCATCCGGCTCCTTCTCATATCCTAGCTCTAATGTGCTAACTTTAAGCAGCTCTCCTAGCTTGAGTGTGCGCTGTTAAGCAGCCTCGCTCTTAACACTACTATTGCAGAGAGCTCGAGCTGCAATAGCAGCGCTAAGGCCCTTCGTAAAGTCGGCGCAGATAACTGCTGCCTTAAGGCAGTCATAAAAGATATACTTAGTAATTTCCCCTAACACAAAATCAAAGGACTTAGCTGACTTGCTAGTAATATAGTAGTAACTAAAGGGAAATGTCTTGCTAGTGTTAGTAATACCTACTATCACAGACAATAAGAGACAGAGCTTATTTGTGTTAAATGTAGCATCTGTCTCATACAAGAAGTCTAAGACGAAGCGCCTCCTAAAGGCAATCTAGGCTTTATTGATGAAGAAGATGTCCTTAACCACGCGGACACTAGTTCTCTCGCCGTCCTCGTTGACAGCGTGTTCATACCGGACTTAGACGTGAAAACCTTAGTCCTCAAGATACTTAGTGATTACCATGATCTCCTCTTGCCTAGTAAGTCTCCCTCCTCCCTCTGCCTTCCTGTAAAGGTTATAATACTCCTTTTTAGTGAGTACTAGGAGGCCTTGCTTCCAGAGCATCTTCGAGGACGTCGAGTATGACGTAGCGCTACGATGGACTTGTACCTGCTCGACTGCCTCAAGATGACCTAGCTTCTTTGCCTTATAAGCGGCATATGTGAAAGGATCTGGGTTGGGGCTGTAAGAGTGGTCCTTGTAAGTCCACCCTAGTATCTATGCCTCCCCTATAAATGCTCGCTGACTGACATAGACTGACCATGTGCAGCCCTTCGCCTTTATAGCTGTACTAAGTCGCTCTTAGTCCTCTATCGCTGTCTTACGGCTGTTCCGGGTTGTGTTCTTGTGGTGGATACAGCCGAAGATGGCTCTGCCTTTCCTTAAGCTCTCTGTGACGACTGCGAAGCCTTGAGTAAAGGCCCAGTCTTGGAGACGCTGGAGGGCGTCTTCTAGGGTCACAAAAGACTCCCCAAAGACCGGCGTGATGAGGTGGGCTGGAGGCAAGGCATTGGTAGCCTGCTGGATCTGCGAAGCAAGTAGAGGGGTCACTGTGGAAGCAACAGATGCTTGACCTAATTGGGCAGGTAGAGCATAATCCATTATAGTAAGTAAAGATGTTTAAATGAGCTTTGGCTAACTTCTATGTCTACAGGATCGCTAGAGCAACTCGACGCTCATATACACTTGAAACCCTCCTCCTCCGTCTCCGAAGGCCGGCGCATTCGAATCAACGGTGACTACACCGCTGCCACCACAAAACAGAGAGCCATACAGCGTAGTCGCTGTGTGGCAGGAATGGAACACTAGCACAGTCGAAAGAGCGGTGACGGGCGCCCATTCGACTGTAGCCATACATATCACCAAAGCGACAGCATAAAGCTGTCGCAATGAAGCTTCAGTCTCCGATCAGCGGTACTGAAGCTTCGTCAGATACAATTGGGAGGGAATGGGCTGGGCTGGGCTGGGTAGTGGAGCCATGGCGGGATATCTACAATTAAAACTACGTCATTATGCATCGGCGTTAGTTGCGGACAGTAACAATCTTACTGTGAAAATGTTACTGTCCGGAGACCTCCCGGAATGGGTCGGGCAGGAACAAAAGCCTTCCTCTACACCTTTGCACAGCACAATAGTGATTAGGCGTGGTTTACCTATTCCAAGCACCTTCAGACAGTAGCTCTAACACCTCAGTGCCATGCACGCACTTTGCACTGGAGACCAGGACCTTCACGGTAAAGCATTTTCGTTGTCATGACAACTGGCCACTATGCCTTAGCATCTGTTCAAAAGCCTGGAACTATCCGTCTAGTGCATGACACGCCTTTTTTTACTCTTCAGTGATTTGTCCTGCTGTTGATACCGCCCTTGAACTCCCCATAATTATTCAATGTCGCTCCCAGATGAACCCTCATTTCCTCCTACTTCACCACCACCGTCCCGGCGTTTGGCTCTTCTCTCCCACCTCTTCTTCCTCCGCTCATCCCTTCTCTGACTTCGGCTTCGGCTTCTATCCCTTCCCACACCTGCTGGTTGTGACGGCGGAGCCAATCCCCCAGCAGATCCAACGCCGTCTGCCGGCAGCCCATCCCTGTATCTCAATGCTTGCTCTCTATAGTATAGATGTTTCTGCTCTTGCTGGATCCGCTGCATCACCATGTTTGCACCGACTTGCCCTTCGAGCATGCCCATACCTGGATTTCCTCCAATCGCAGAGCTGACTACGGCACCCCCTATCACACCGATATTATTGGCTTGAACCATCTGAGCGTGAGCCACTGGACCCGTGCCAGGGGCGTACTGGGGAGCGGCGGGCTGAAAGACATTGTGAGTTGCGGGTTGTTCGGCACCTGTATAGGTAGGAGGCGCCGGCTGCTGAGGCAAGGCTTCATCTTTGTTCTTTGCCCCATCTTCGTTTTGGCCTTTACTGGGACTCTTGCGATGAAAAAAGGAGGAGAGTGAGCGCATTGTAAGGACTTGAATGCCTCTTTGTTATGGTAGACTTGAGTGAGAGTCGGTTGATTTCGTGAGAGGCAGGTCACGTTTCTGGTTATGAATGAGATACCAAGGATGGTTTGTAGCGCTCAGCAGCGCCATTTTTGCAGAGTGGTGTGAATTGGAGAAGAAACAAGCTCACCTCGTCCAATTTACGGTAGATCACGCACTTCCAATTTCAATATCTAAGTGCGAGCGGTATTTAGGAGTGCTAATTTATACTAAATCCGCTTTGAACGTATATGAAATCTGATTTCTTTGAAGCGATTGAGATGCTTCGAGAGTGGTATCTACAGGACCAGCAGGATGTGGATTGGATAGGGCTGAAAAGGATATCAGATTAGAGGAGCAGAAGGTGATATGTGAATCGATTGGGGATAGCGGAGAGATAGTTGAGATTCGTAGTTAGGTCGAGCGGTGTTCTAAATCGTTGACCAATATCACCGTTGGTCCATGGAGGGGTTGCTATTGGCTGCCTTTACCCAGGGCCGCCAATCACCCTCGGCTCAGTCTCGATATATATCAACTCCTTAAATTTTACATATTGGAAATCAGTATACAACAACAGATTATTGTTAGTTCAAGTTGAGTAATCTAATAGCACACTGCACGTGATATGAGGTATTCGCTATTTATGTTAGTAAGCACCTAGAGCTACCATTTCGGTGCCTATCACAGACTGAACAGGTTAGCGTCTAATCGCTGGCTACCTTACATAATTACGTACCAATGGTGAACACAACCTCACACTCTTCAACGAGCCCACAAATTACAGCCCAAAATGAAAGCTCTCATCCTCAACGCTCCTCTCAAAACTGCCACTGTCCAAGACATCCCGGTCCCAGCCCCCTTGCCACACGAAATCCTCGTCCGCGTGCACTACGTAGCACTCAACCCTGTCGATGCACTCTATACCTTCAACCCACTTGGCGCAAGCGGCCGAGTCGTTGGAAGCGACTTCGCCGGCATTGTCGAAGCCATTGGTACATCTGTGCCTAGCGATATCAAAATCGGTATTAGAGTAGCCGGTTTCTTGCACGGCGCCTGTTCAGCCAATGACTTGCCAGGCGCATTTGCAGAGTATCTGACTGTCCCGTTCGATTTAGCCTGGCGTGTGTCGGATGAGATGAGCTTGGCGCAGGCGGCTTCGGTGTCATTGTGTGGGCTAACGGCTGCGCAGGCGTTGTTTTATAGGCTTGGAATACCGGCGCCTTTTGATTGGGACGATGACTATGCATTATCGTCAACTAGTGGTGATAAAGCAGATCTTGTGACTGTTTTTATATACGGCGCTTCTACCTCCGTGGGCCTCTATGCTGCGCAACTCGTGAATCTCGCCTTCGCTTCATCGAGCCGCCGATTGTGTCTCATCGGCGCTGCGAGCGCCTTTCGGCATGCGCAGCTCAAAGCCAAGCCGTATTCATACGACCATCTGGTTAACTACCGTGATACTGACTGGCCCCAGCAGATACAGGAGCTCTGTAAAGAGAATGGCGGCGTGGATTATGCTGTCGATTGTATTTCCGAGGGCTTGTCTGTTGAGCGGGTAAGTCGCACTTTAGCAGGCGGCGGCAAAGGTAAGCTGGCGGTTTTAAGATCAAGAGAGGGCGGGGCATGGAATGGTGAGAACGTGCCTGTGGAAGTGGAACCAGTTTATGGAGCTGTTTGGGAGGGCCTAGGAAAAGAGGTGAAATATCAAGGTAGGTACTTCTGTATCTTGGCCCCGTTGGTTAAAGCGGTTGAAATTTGATCACGATAATTATCTTGCACTTTGATTAACTGTTCTCTAATCGGTTATCTAGGCATGTTTCTTCCGTTGTCGCCTCGAGCGAGAGGCTTCGCTGTGTCATTCTACCATTTTCTTTCTTTAAAACTACAACTCGAGCCCAACCCGGTGCGTCTGATGCCGGGCGGACTTGAGAAGATCGTAGAGGATGGATTCACGTTGCTGGGACCTGGTTCAATGGATGAAAGAGGCAGTAATGCTAGGACGGAGCCATGGACGAAGCCGATTAGTATGGAGAAATTAATTTATGAGATTGTTGCTACTTAGTAAGGCGGATTAAAGTGTGTCGCACAACATTTTTACTTCACCATCCTATCTTGCATATTTAAGGGCTGTCGGCAGGTCCGTTCTCATTGTTAATTTTAAGGAGCCATCATCGGAAAATGTGTGGATCAAATTCATCTTATGTCTTTATACATATCAACATTGGCCTTAGAGATAGTAGATATATTTCTTAAATGTTGGCAGTTAAGGTACCATAAAACTTCAAAAGGGGGGAAGTGGGGTGGGATATAGTGCGCCAAGAATGCAGGGTCACGACTTAAATCGAGGTACAAATTAGGGTTTGCTTTGTGCATTCCCCCAATCTCCCTTCTTTGCTAAGCCTGTCATCCAGGACGCGCAGTGGTCATCGGATGGCACTGGAGACAATCAGTTAGGGAGATTGTTGACTGCTCAAAGTTGACGAAAATTATACATCGGGATAGTCGAGTTAAGAACTGCATTTTTGAAAATAATGTGACTATGCACGGGTGAGCAGTGCCTAAGCAAAGAGTGAGTAGCTTGAGCAACGCCTGAGCAGCCTAAGCAGCTTAGGCTTGGTCGGGGAGTGCTCAGGCCTGCTCGCCTTCTGCTCAGGTTACTCAGGCTTGCTCACTACCAACTCACCACCAACTCAGGTTAAGAGACTAAACGGAATCAACGAAAAAGAACGTTAATTGTAGGGGTAGACAGGCTTCGCCGCTTTTGCCTAGGCGCTAATCACCCTAGGCTCACTCATTGCTCAGGCTGCTCAGCCGCCAATAGTGCCTATGGAGAAATGGGGTCGGAGAACGGTATCAGGCATCCATTGTCAAAGAAAATAGGGAAGGGGTTGCTGTTGTCGGACTTAGTGTTGGTGGTCTAATAGCCAGCTTAACCAAACAAGGCAAACATCTCATGAGATAAGTGCAAAAGCATATCATGCAATCTACAGGATGTAGGTGAGGCGACCCTGGTACCCGATAAGATCCAGCCCTTATTTGCGGACTCTCTGCGTCAAAGAGTGGGCTCACTAGTTGACACCAGTTGAGATCTACAAAAGCTTTAGTGTTTGCGATACTGTCATGATGAGACGAGCTATGAATTCAGAGTTCTCACAAGTATGAGTCTGAGATCAGAAGCGCCAGGCAAGGCAACTCAGCCTAGAAGCACACCTTCCAGTGCTGGGTCAAGCATTCAGGAATCAGACGCCCGTGAAGAGGGTGATCCACGAGGCAAGCATCCCAAATAGCCGCCTTACACAAGGAAGCTGCCTAATAGAGTTCATGCAGGGTACCCAAAAGGAGGATTCTTGTCTTGGAAAATCGGAGGAGAGCCTGCTAAGCCGCGCTATGAAGATCAAAGCGACCCTGGCCTCCTCTTTATAAACCACACTAGCCCGGCTAATCTCCGATCACGAGATCGGCGGAAGTTGCGGTCACATGTAATGCAACGGTATGTGCATCAAAGAAGACGAAAACTGGAGAAGGAGGAGGCGGTCGATGAGAATCGCGAAGGCGTACAGGGCAGACCGCAGTTGGTGCCCAAAGTTAACGAGGTCCTCGGCGCGGGTCGTGTTGACCCCTTCAAGTCTCTGCCAGTCATTATGTCCAGCTCTATGAGCCGACTACTCGATCACTGTAAGTGTTCTGCTGCCTCTAGTGCACCCTGAGGAGCACACCTGAGTAGGCGATGCAAGATGCCTTACCCGTCTTCATAATGTATAATCCCTAACTTTGAATCGCTAACACAGCTTCTGTGCTACAGATGCTACAATTCTTGCCCCACTGCACTACCCTCGCAGTAGCCCGGCGGGACGCAACCCGATGACAACAATATGGACGGCATCAGCACTGACAGATGTAGCTCTCCTTCACTCAACCCTTTGTTCCACCAGTGGTCATCTTCTACGCAATGCCAATCAGCCTGAACTCCTCTCTGTTTATTTGTCGCACAAGGCAGAGACGATACGCATAGTCAACGAAAGAATGACAGACATCTCTAAGGCGCTAACTGATGAGACGCTTGGTGCCATTGCACTTCTTGTCACAGGCCAAACGTGCCATGGTGATTATAACGAGATGAATATCCATATGCGCGGCTTGGCAAAGCTGATAGGCATGAGAGGTGGTCTAGAAACCCTAGGTATGGGCGGCCTGCTGGCAGGCGAGATTCTGTGGTGAGACCTCAACAACAACTCGTGTCACGCACTGCTTTCATTGTTACTCAAGCTGACAAAATGATTTAGGTGCGACAATGTGACTGCCTTCCTGTCATCGTCCAAGCCTTTGCTGTCGCTGCCCGAGACCACCAACACCCCCTTCGAAGCCTTCGAAGATCCCGAGCTCAACCTCTTCTTCACCAACTGCCAGGCCAGCGATAATAGTAACAGCTCTCTCCTCTGGAATCCCGCACTCTTGCAGATCCTGTCCGATGGCCTCATTATCGCCCTTCGCAACCTATATACCATGACGGCGTTGCTTGACACTTGCCTCGCGTTTTCCGAGCACGACATGCTGGTATACGATCGCAAACGCGCCTCAGTCCAGCACCAGCTCGCTGACCTGCCAATCCCCCCTCTCGCCGTAGAATCGTATCACATTACCGAATCCTGCCGCATTGCTGCTGTCATATATAGTAACTTGGCTCTCTGGGGCTTTAGGCCGCCAATGAACTTATATGGTGACCTAGCAAGGATGCTCCAGGCTGCGCTACAGGCTACGGATCGTGCGGATCACTGGGGCACCTGGTGGGACATACTGCTATGGACATTGTTTATAGGTGGCTATGCGGCGTTGAAGAGGGAAGAGAGGATGTGGTTTTCGAGGATGATTAGAGAGGTGTTGCAGGAACGAGGTTTGAGGCATTGGGTCGCTATAAGGAATGTCCTAGAAAGGATGCCGATCTGTAGAACGCTGTTGGATCCGTTTGAGACGCTGTGGTGCGAGGCCGCGGCCTTCATGCCGAGAGGAGAAGTTGTTAAGGACGGTGATCTGGTCCTTTCGGTGTGATATTGGCTTTCTGTTCTGGGCATCCGAGCGTTATGGTCAACGCTTGCAGGAGATGTGTCACGCACATTGACACAGAAAGGACAAAATATAGATCTGATCTAGCAAAGAGGAGAAGATTAGGATCACTGCAAAACACCGCAGGTATTTCATTATTATTCGCTTACTAAAATCGAATTGCTAATCGTCTTTAGACTCGAATGAATCACATAAGGGGCTCGCCAAGGAGGGTCAGATACTGCTTGACCACACTCTTCACTTGCTCCTCATAGCTCAAGAGCTTGATTCCGAATACCTTCTCTGTCCGGCTCGAGTCGATCTTCGTTCTCTTCGTCGGCGTTGATCCATTGTTTGGTAAGATGCCCTTCTTGACAGCTTCAGGGAAGTTGCGGTTCACAATGTCAATAGCATCGCTCCAAACTGTGCCCTTCACACCTTCCGAAACAGCAAGGAAGCTCTGGCCGCCCTCAATCTTGGGATCAAGTGCTTTCACGTGGAGGTTGGCGACGTCCCAGACGTGTACTGAAGTGCTTGGAATCGCACCCCAGCCAGAATCTTCCCCAAGAACTTGAGCAAATGCTGCGCGAACAGTAGCATCAGCAATGAGCTTCGGGTCAGTAACTAATTCATTTTCGCCAATAGTAAAGCCTGGCATAATATGGATGATGTCAAACAGCGGCTTCTTCTCCTTTACAAATTCCTTCGTGGCAACAAGAGCGCGAACTTTGCCAGCTGCGTAGGCCTCAAAAGCGTGGTGATAGGGACCAGCTGGGTAAGGAGTCTGATACGTATCATCGAATACTGTGTCGACCTCCTTTGCAATGAACTCCTCCCACGGGATAATGGCAGCCTCTGAGGACGTAATAATAATTCGTCTAACAGTAGTCGTCTTGTATGCAGCGTCGAGGATCGAAATCGTTCCCTTCAGGGCTGGCTGAATGAGCAATGCCTCATACTCTTCCTCCTTAGGACCCGTGCCGTGGATTGTGCCGGAAGCAATGTGCATGATATACTTCACTCCTTCTGCTGCCTTGTCATATGCGCCATCTGCGAGCATGTCGGGTACAATGACGAATGTGAGGCGTGAGCCCGGGTTGATGGCTTTGACAGTGGGCGTCGCGAGAATGGCTTCCGCTTTGGCTTGGCTGCGG
>Ga0335074_10016352_pt1 | contig 10446 bp, 7 predicted proteins | sample Lox_Sample_23_FD_206715 | JGI IMG/M metagenome (GOLD analysis project Ga0335074, IMG submission 206715) | Soil microbial communities from Loxahatchee National Wildlife Refuge, Florida, United States - Lox_Sample_2.3 | ecosystem: Environmental > Terrestrial > Soil > Wetlands | place: USA: Florida...
CGCCGCGCACGTCGATCGCCGTGCGCAGGTACACGTCCTGCGTCGGCAGCGTCGGGCCCATCGAGTCCCACCAGTTCAGGAAGTTCGGCTGCCAGGATTCCAGCGCCCGCTGCAGCCGGCGGTCCCCGGCCAGGTCCACGTTATTGGGGATCTTCTCGGCGTAATCCGGCGTGGTCATGGCGCCTCAAACTCGCTTCCGGTCGAAGTCCGCCCGCTTGCCGGTCCCGTAGGCGCGCAGCGCGCCGTCGGGGCCGGAGGCGTTCGGGCGGTAGAAAATCCAGTTCTGCCAGGCCGTCAAGCGCCCGAAAATCTTCGTCTCCATGGTCTCCGGGCCGGCGAACCGGTAGTTCGCCTCCAGACCAGTCAGCGCGTCCGGGGAGAACGAAGCCCGTTCCTCCACCGCGATCCGCACCTCCTCGTCCCAGTCGATGTCGTCCGGGGCGAAGGTGACCAGGCCGAGCTGCTCGGCCTCCTCGGCTTGTAGTTTCTCGCCGGCCGTCTTCTCGACGGCGGCCAGGGCGTCGGCGTCGCCGAGGAAGCGGGTCCGCAGCCGGGTGAGGTCGTTGCCCATCGGCAGCGGGCCGAGGTTCATGGCACCGATCGTGACGGCGGCCGGATCCGCTTCCCGGTCTGCTTCCTCGAAGACGCCGGTGAGCATGTAAGAACGGTCGGCGGCCAGGACCAGCTCGAGCAGCGACCCGGCGAAGCAGGAGCCGGGCTTGATCAGCGCGATCAGCGAGCGGGAGGTGACATCGAGCCGCTTCAGCGTCCGCTTCACCTGCAGCACGATCTCCCGGGCGAGCCAGTCGGTGTCGTAGTTGGCGAGCAGCAGCTCGTCGCAGGACAGGACCCGCTCGGCGGAGCCGGCAGTCTCGAAGGTCCAGGTGCCGATCTCGGTCTCGTTCGTTCGCAGGTCGAGGATCAGGTCATCGAGCTCGCGGGCCACCGCCAGCGACCAGAACGCCGCGCCCTGTGCGTACACGTCCGCCATCGAGGCCGGGGCACCGGCGGACGGCCCGGCCACGGTGATCTCCGCGACCGCCCGGTCCCGGTCGAGCCGGGCGGTCACGTGCTGGTAGCCGATCGAGTCCGCGGTCCGCTCCTTGGCCAGCTCGGTCAGCTCGATCCCCGGGCCTCCCGGGAGACGGGCGGATGCTGACGCGGAGCCGCGGGACCGTTCGGACACAATCTCATCCCAGCGGACGCGCGGCACGATCTCGTCGACGAGCTTCCACTGGACGGCCTTCTTCCCGCCGATGCCCTCGGACTTCGTCGAGAAGTAGTCGGCCAGGTCGCGGCGGACGTGCCGCTTGTCGACCACCCGGGTCAGGCCGCCGGTGCCGGGCAGCACGCCGAGCAGCGGGAGCTCGGGCAGCGAGACGACCGAGGAGCGGTCATCGACAAGCAGGATCTGGTCACAGGCCAGCGCGAGCTCGTAGCCGCCGCCGGACGCGGTGCCGTTGAGCGCGGCCAGGTAGACCTGCCCGGAGTTGGCGGTCGCGTCCTCGATGCCGTTGCGGGTCTCGTTGGTGAACTTGCAGAAGTTCACCTTCCACGGGTGGCTGGCGGCCGCCAGCATCCGGATGTTCGCCCCCGCGCAGAACATCCGGTCCTTGCCGCTGGTGAGCACCACCGTCTTGACCTCTGGATGGGAAAACCGCAGCCGCTGGACCGCGTCGTACAGCTCGATGTCGACGCCCAGGTCGTAGGAGTTGAGCTTGAGCTCGTAACCGGACACCAGGCCGCCCTGCTCGTCGACGTCCATGGTGAGGGTGGCCACCGGGCCGTCGGTATCGAGTCGCCAGTGCTTGTATCGCGCCGGGCTGGTCCGGAATTCGACGTGCGGCATAGCGTCCATGTTCTACGAACGCTTGCAGTTACGTCAAGTGTTAGTAGAACATTCAGAGATAGGAAGTGGCGGCGCGCACGGGACTTTCGGTAACAAACCGGGCCGAGCCGGGGTCAGCTGGGGGGCAGCGCGCGGGGGGTCAGCCGGGGCTGTTGAGGCGATCCCACTCGCGGCGGGCGTCCCCGAGCCAGCGGGCGTGCCGGTCGGCGAACAGCTCGGCCGCCCGCAGCCCGGTCCAGCGGGCCGGGAGCAGCTCGCGGGGCAGCGACGGGTCGAGCGTCGGGAACCGGCGCCAGGCGTGCACCAGCTCAAGCTGGCGGAGCAGCACGTCGGACGGGACGGGAGCGGGGCGGAACTCGGCGACGAACTGCTCGTACTCCGCCTCGATCTCGGGCAGGTCCCAGGCTGCGGCGACCATCTCCTTGACGTCGGACAGGCCGGTCCGCTTGGCCACGAACACGTGCGCGTCGCCGGCCACCCCGGCGTCGGTGAGCACCCGGACGGCCTCCTGCCGCCGGCTGACGTGCGGGCTGATCCACAGGCCGGGACCCAGGGAGCCGAACCCGGCCCAGGCCAGCCGGGTCCGCACCACGTGCCGCGCCCGCCGGTCGGCCTCGGAGATCCGCACCTGCGCGAGCACCCACTGACCGTCCCAGCTGTCGGCCGGGCCGAACTCGTAGATGCGCTTGGCGCCGTCAGTGAGCAGCTGCTTGGCGGCGGGGGTGAGCAGCCAGCGGGTTCGCCTGCCGACCTTCTCCGCGTCCAGCCAGCCCGCGTTCGAGGTGCGCATCAGCGCCTGCCTGGTCGCCTTCTCGGCGACGCCGAGCCGGTCGAACGCGGCGAGCACCGCGCTCGTCCACGCCGCGCCGTCGCCGGGGAGTACGAACTCGCCGAGGAGGGTAAACAGCATCCCGCGCGCCGACCCCGCCCCCGCCTCATGGCGGCGCGACAGCGCCGGTGCAGCAGATGCCACTTAACAACTCCCATTCCGCAGGGTCTAAGTAGCATAGTGCCGCACCCGGCACTGTCCTCTGGCGCTCCGCTAGTGGGCCGCTAGTGGGTGATGGTGCCGAAGGTGACCGTGTCGCCTGCCCAGGAGAAGTTCTGGTACTGGACGCCCTGGCCCCACGTGGTCGCGGCGACCATCATCTCGCCGCCCTCGTAGACGCCTACGTGGTACACGTAGCTGTCCGGGTCGCTGTCATCGTGGAAGAACACGAGGTCACCCGGACGGGCATCGCGCTGGCTGATCGGCCGGAATTCGAGGAACTGGTCCTCCGCGGTCCGCTGGATGGCGATGCCCCGACTGGTGCGGGCGTACACGTACTGGGTGAGGCCGGAGCAGTCGAAGCCGGCCGGCGAGGTCCCGCCGTAGTAGTACGGGTCGCCTACCAGGGTCTTCGCTAGTGCGGCGGCCTTCTGATCGAAGGTCTTCTTCGGCGCCGCGGCCTTGTGGCTCTTCACGGCCTTCACGGCCTTCACGGCCTTCACCGCCTTCACGGCCTTCACCGCCTTCACCGCCTTCACCGCCTTCACCGCCTTCACCGATTTGGCAGCGGTCGTTACCCCGACTGTCTTCTGCTGACCGCCTGGTGTCGTCGCCGCCTGCGCCGCGGGTGAAAGCGCCGCGACCGGGACGCTGACCGCGGCCGCGAGTGCCGCGGCGGCCAGCCAGTTGCGCCTCACCTTAGGCGCCTCCGCGCCGCTGCGCACCGACCCGGACATAGGCATCGGAATCCTGTTTAAGCCTTGTGCTAAGCATCATAGTGCCCTTTCCTGTCTTTTACTTTGCGTATTCAGTTGCATGCGCGCGGCATTGGCTATTCCCGCGCATCGTAATTGAGTACCATCCGAGGTCCGTTCTTGTCTGGCAATACAGCGTTTTCGCGCCCGTTTTGAGATACCGATCACACTTCGATAACCGTTCGCGCAAGCTGTCGGCATGTTTAAGAAACTCGGCATGTTTCGGCAGGTCATCAGCTTGGCCAATGCTTGGCTAACGTTGTCATGAGATGGTAAATGCGCCGTTTTCGCCTGCCGATCGCTTGTGAGAAATGTCACAGGCGACGACAAGCAGCGATTAGCGACCCGGCTCGATCGAGCCTTGCATTTACCGTCTTGTGATTTGCGGGATCACGAGTGTTTTAAGTCGCTTTCTGAGATTCCCGGTACTTATGTGACTGCTGCGGAGGACTGCTAGACTCCCGTCCGTGAGCGGCATCGATGCGATTCTGGTTACTGGCGGCGCCGGGTTTGTCGGGGCGACCCTAGTGCGGCGGCTGGTCGAGAGCGGGTACCGGGTGCGGGTGCTCGACAACCTGTCCACCGGCGACGAGGCACACCTGGCCGGGGTGGACGCCGAGCTTGTCAAGGGCGACATCCGCGACACCGACGCACTGGACGACGCGCTTGGCGGCATCGACGCGGTCATCCACCTGTCCGCGGCAGGGTCGGTGGTCGGCTCGATAACCGATCCGGCCGGCAACTTCGAGGCGAACGTGGTGGGCACGTTCCGGGTGCTGGACGCGGCGCGCCGCGCCGGGGTGGCGCGGACTGTGCAGGCATCGACCGGCGGGGCGCTCATCGGCGACGCCACTCCCCCGGTCAACGAGGAGTCGCTGCCTAAGCCGCTGTCCCCCTACGGGGCGTCCAAGCTGGCCGGCGAGGGGTACGCGCATGCGTTCGCCAAGACCTACGGGCTGCGTACCGTGGCGGTCCGCTTCGGCAACGTCTACGGCCCCTGGTGCGCCCGCAAGCGCGGCGTGCTGAACGTCTACTTCGAGTCACTGCACAACGGCGTGCCGCTGATCATCTACGGTGACGGCACCGCGTCGCGCGACTACGTGCACGTGTCCGACATCGCCGCCGCCCTCCAGCTGGCGCTGGAGAACCCCGACATTCCCGGCGGAACCGTGCTGCACGCCGCCTCGGGGGTGGAGACCCCGCTCACGACGCTCGCTGACCTGTGCCGCCGGGCGGCCGGGCGGCCCGGCCACCCGGTCGAGTACCGGCCGGCCCGCCCCGGTGAGGTCGGCCGCAACTTCGCCTCCTACGACCTAGCGCACGAACTGCTCGGCTACTCCCCCACCGTGCGGATCGAAGACGGCATCCCGCGGCTGTGGCAGTGGTTCAAGGACGAGGTCTTCCGGGACTGAGGAAGAGATGCAAGACCATCAGTCCGAACGGTCCCGTGGTTCCCGCGGTCGGCCGTCCGGGTCTGTGACCGGTTAGGGAAACGCCACGGTGGCCAGCCCGCCCCGGGCAGTGGCGGGCCGGCCACCGGTGGCCTCCTGAGGTGGCCTGCGGGCCCACGGGTCAGGACTTGGTGATCTTCACCGTGGCTCCGGCGATGTTGTTGAGCAGGTTCGGGTCGGGGTTGGCCGACCCGTCGACCGCCGCGATGATCGCGGTGCCAGCACTTTTAGCGGTTACGTCGATGGTCAGCGTCACCGACTGCCCGGCGGGCAGCGAGCCGAGTGACCAGCTGAGGACACCGAGCAGCGACGAGCACCCGTCCGAGCAACCGGTTACCGCGAGCGGTCCGGTCACGATCGCCCCGGCCGCCGCATTAACGGCCAGCGCCGGCCCGGCGTTGGTTACCGTCAGCGTGCAGATGCCGCTCGCCCCGGCGGTCAGGCTCGACGGGCAGGCCAGCGCGGCCTGCACGTCCGCCTTGTCGCTCACCGCGACCGTGACCGTCGCGCTGGTCGCCGTGCCCGCGCTGTTCGTCGCGGTCACGGCGTAGGAGAACGACGTCGTGCCGGCCGGCACGAGGCCGGTCACCGCGCCGGTGCTGGTCACCGACAGCCAGGACGGCGCGCCGGCGCCCAGCGTGACCGTTGGTGCCGGGGTGCCGGTGACGGTGAACTGTGCGGAGTACCGGGTGCCGGTGGCCGCCGTGGCCGGCGCGCTGATCGCGGTGACGGTCGGCGCGACCGCGCTGACGGCCTGGGTCAGCGCCGCCGAGGTGCTGCCTTCGAAGTTGCTGTCGCCGCTGTATACAACAGAGATCGCATCGTTGCCGATGGGCAGCGAGGAGGTGGTGAGCGTAGCGGTCCCGTTAGTCAGCGTCACGGTGCCGAGCGGGGTGCCGCCGTCGGAGAACGTGACCGTGCCGGTCGGCAGGCCGGGCCCCGGCTGGTTCGCCTCGACGGTGGCCGTGAACGTGACCTGCTGCCCCGGCACCGACGGGTTCAGTGACGAGGACACCGTGGTCAAGGTAGATGCCTGAACCATCTGGGTCAGTGCCGCCGATGTGCTGGCCGCGAAGGAGGCGTCGCCGCCGTAGCTGGCGGTAATCGATGGCGTGCCAGGGCTGGCGTAGCTGACGGTGCACAGCGCCTGGCCGGTCGCTGATACAGACAGGCCCGCGCAGCCGGCGATCGCGTTCCCGTCGTCGGTGAAGGACACCGTGCCGCCGTCCGGCACCGGGCTGACCGTGGCCGTGTAGGTGACCGGCTGACCGGTGACCGACGGGCTGCCCGAGGAAGACAGCGTGGTGGCCGTCGTCGCCACCGCGGGCTGCACGTTGACCGTCGCGGTCCCGGTCGCATACTCGCCGGTCTGCTGATCGGTCACCGTGTAGGAAAACGTGTCGGCCCCGGTGAACGTCGCCGACGGCGGCGTGTAGGTGAACGACCCGTCGCCGTTCGCGGTCACCGAGCCGCCCGCCGAAGTCGGCTCCGGCGAGGACCCGATCGACGGGGTCAGCGTGCCGCCGGGGACCGTGTCGCTGGCCCCGGACAACAGCGCGACGCCGGCGATGCCCAGCGGCTGGTCCTGGGTCGCGGCGATCAACGGTGCCCCGGTGATGCTCACCTGGTCGCTCCACGACAGCACCACCTCCCCGTTCCCGCCGTTCACCGGATCGCTGAACGGGTTCCCGGTGTCGTTCACGGGCTGGGCGCTGATCCCGGGGGCGATGTACGAGGCCCCGCCGCCACCGCCGCCTGCCCCGGCTGCGACATACCCGTCACTGGCGCCGACGCCGCCTTGGCCGCCGCCGTAGTAGCCGCCGCCGCCAGCGCCACCCTGAAGGTTGATGTCCTGGGCGGTTACCGCGCCGCCGGTGCCGCCGGACGCGGGATTGCCCGGTAGGCCATCGGCAGGTGTCCCCCCGCACGGGTCCGTGCCGTTGGTGATGCCGCCTTGGCCGCCGCCGCCAGGACCACCCGTCACGGTGCCCGGCAGGCCGCCTTGGCCGCCGACGAGCGCGAAGGTCCCGTTCGTGTACGGCTGGCCCGGGCCGCCGGGGCTGTCGGCGTCGCCGCCGGCACCGCTGACAGAGGCGTAACTGGGGCAGTCGTTGCCGAGGCCGAAGACGCTGCCGCCAGCGCCGCCGCCTCCCCCGGCCTCCAGCAGCGTCGTGCCGCCCGCCTTGACGTCCGTTGCCCCGCCGCCAGCGGCGCTATTGGCACCGCCGCCGGTGCCGCCGCCGTTGATGCCACCGCCGGTCGAGCTGCCGCAGTTCCCGGGGGTGCCGCCGACGTCGATGCCCAGGCTGCTGCCCGCCGCCACGTTCAGTGCCGCGGTCACCAGCGCGCCATCGCCGCCCGCCTCGTTGTCGCAGCCGCCGCCGGTGGCACCGTACGTGCTCACCCGCAGCGACGACACTCCGGCGGGCACCATGAATGACTGGCCAAGGCCTGGCGCGGCGAACGTGACCGAGCACGTCCCGTCCGCGCACACCGGATTCTGGCCGGCCGCCAACGCCGGTCCCGCCGTCGCCACCGCCCCGCCGGCCAGCCCGCCGCCAGCCAGCGCACACGCCGCCGCCCAGGCGGCGGCCCTCTTTCTGCTCATGACCCGTGACCCCTTCACGGAAGACCGCCGGCCGTTCCCGCTCGCCCGCGCGGCAGCGCCTCCAGGCGCCTACGACTCAGCCTGCACGGGCACAAACCGGGCGTCACCGGCATCGGCTACTCATATTGGGCCCGCCAGGTACCTATATTGGGGCCCGGACAACGGCGTTGGCGAAACGCGTGAGGCCCCGCGAGCCGTCGCTCGCGGGGCCTTGGTCCACCTGAACGTCCGCGTTCCTTGTGCCGATGCCGGGGTAATGGTGCTGACATGAGCGGAATTCGGGCGGTATCCGCTTTCGTCGCCGCCACCGCGCTCGCCCTCGTGGTGACGGCGTGCACCGGAAGCGGCACGCCATCGGCAACCCAGGCAGGTAACACCAACGCGGCCTCGGCGACAGGCACGGCGGGAGCGGCCGGGGCGGGGAAGGCTTCGGCGTCGGCCAAGCCAACGCCCACCGGGCCCGCGGTGACCATCACGCCGGCCAGCGGGGCCACCGACGCCGACCCGGCCGCGGGGATCACGGTGACCGCGGCGGGCGGCACGCTGACGAGCGTCACCGTGAGCACGCCGGGCGACCCCGTTACGGGCACGTACTCGGGCAATCGCAGCGCCTGGCACAGCACCTACGCGCTGAACGTCACCCAGTCCTACCGGGTGACCGCGATCGCGGCGGCCGCCAGCGGCACGACCACCACCACGACGAGCTCATTCCGCACGCTCACCCCGTCGTCGACCTTCTCCACCGAGATCTTCGAGGGGTACCAGCAGGATTACGGCGTGGGGATGCCGATCATCCTGACGTTCAGCGAACCGATCAAGAACGAGGCCGCCGTCGAGCGATCGATCGTGCTGCAGACCTCCAAGCCGGTCATCGGCGCGTGGTACTGGGACGGTAACCAGACGCTCGACTTCCGGCCGCGGGACTACTGGCCGGCGCACACCGTCGTCTCTTTCACCGGGCACTTCGACGGGGTGGAAGGAGCGCCCGGCCTGTACGGGTACCACACGCTGACCCAGACGTTCGACATCGGGGAAAGCGTGATCGCGGTGGTGTCCACCCGGACGCACCACACGCAGATTTACATCAACGGCAAGCTCACCTACAACTGGCCGATCAGTTCGGGCAAGCCGGGTGATGACACCCCGGACGGCTCGTACCTCACGATCGAGAAGGAGAACCCGGTGCGGATGATCGGCCCCGGGTACAACCTGCTTGTCCCGTGGTCGGTGCGGTTCACCTTCAGCGGCGACTACTACCACGACGCCTACTGGTCGGTCAGCGAGCAGGGGTTCGAGAACGTCAGCCACGGCTGCGTGAACCTCTCCCCGGCCGACGCGGAGACGTACTACAAACTCGCCGTGCCCGGTGACCCGATCACGATCACCGGCAGCCCGCGCCCGGGCACCTGGGACAACGGCTGGACCGAGTGGTTCCTGACCTGGAACCAGCTGGTGGCAGGCTCCGCGCTGCACGAGGCGGTCGTGGCGGGACCGCACGGCTCGGTGTTCGTCAACCCCGCGACGCTGCCGGCGAACAAGGCCAAGGCACCGCTCGGCATCGCCATGGCGGGCAACAACCTCGACTAACGGGCAACAACCCTGGCTAAGAGGCCGGTCGGCCGGGCCGAGTGTGCCCGGCGAGCCGTCGCGCCATGCGCTTCTTGCTGTTATCCGACCGCGAAGCCGTTCCGACTCAGGCTTTCTTTGTCGAAGTCATCATTGTGTGTTTTTTCTGTCGCATGCGACTGAAAAAACACACGATGCCGAAATGACACACGATCCGAGCCGGGGCAGGCCGGCAGGCCGGGCAGGCCGGGCAGGCCGGGCGGGGGCAGGGTCGGCGGGAGTCAGGCGCCGGACGCGGTGCGGGCCCGGACGGCGGACAGGAACGCCGCGTAGGACCAGGACAGGTCGGAGACCGATTTCTCGAAGCCGGTCACCGCGTCGAACTGCTCGCTGAGCTCGAGGTGGTCGCTGTGGAACACGATCGCCTGCAGCATCGCATCCCCCGCGGCCCGCAGCGCCTTCGCGGCGACCGCCGGGGTGGTCGACGCCGACACGCCGACCTGCTCGAGGAAGGGGGCCGACAGCGGGTCGGCCGGGACCTTCGCGGTCGACGCGATCGCCGCGGCGAGCCGGTAGTAGAGCTCGGCGAAGTTCGCGGTGGTCAGCGCCCACGGGTGGTCGCCCACCTGCTCGTCGGTGTCGCCGTCGTACACGTCGCCCGGGTAGCGGCCGAGCAGCGGGCCGATGCCGCGCGCCGCGTCGTCGCCGTTGATCGGGTAGAAGTACGCCGAGCCGGGGTCGGCCCACTGAACGCGCAGCCGCGCGGCGGTGGCCAGCAGCCGGGGGTCGGTGACCGACTCCCCCCCGTAGATCGCGGCCTGGACGATGTCGACGTTCGGGTCGTAGGGCGCGTGGTTGTCGGTCGGGACCGGCAGCACCGACTGGTAGTACTCGCCGTTCCAGTGGCTGTCGAGGGCGGTGGTCAGCCAGGTCAGCGCAGCCGGCAGCCAGCCGGGGACGGCGATGCCGATGCTGTTCGCGGCGACCGCCCGGAAGCAGCGCAGCTGCGCGGAGCGGGCGAAGAACGAGTAGCCGTACTCCTCTTCCCACAGGTTGTACGTCTGCCCCTGGTAGCCACCCTGCAGGAAGTTCAGGTTGGCCTCGATCAGCTCGACCGCGATCGCCTGGGTCGGCTGGTCCAACTGCCGGTACATCGCCAGCAGCGCCAGGGTCTGCAGGGCCGGCCCGTCGGTCTGGTTCGTCCACGGGCGCTGCGTGCCGTTGATATA
>Ga0335074_10016353_pt1 | contig 10446 bp, 14 predicted proteins | sample Lox_Sample_23_FD_206715 | JGI IMG/M metagenome (GOLD analysis project Ga0335074, IMG submission 206715) | Soil microbial communities from Loxahatchee National Wildlife Refuge, Florida, United States - Lox_Sample_2.3 | ecosystem: Environmental > Terrestrial > Soil > Wetlands | place: USA...
CGCCGATCGCCAGTACCACGTCGCCGACCTGCAGGGCGTCGGAATTGGCGAACTGCAAGACCGGAAAGCGCTCGTTGGCGCCCTTGATGCGCAGCACCGCGAGATCGCTGCGCTGATCCTTGAGCACGACGGTGGCGTCGAACTCGCGTTTGTCGGACAGCGCCACCCGTACTTCGCTGGCGTCCCGGATCACGTGGTAGTTGGTGACGACGAGGCCGGACGCATCGACGATGACGCCGGAGCCGAGCGAGCGCTCGACCTGCCGGCGCGGAATGCCGCCGAAGAACTGGCGGAAGAACGGATCGGCCATGAACGGATTCTGGTTCTCGACGACGTGGCTGGCGTAGACATTGACCACTGCCGGCGCCACCCGCTGCACGATCGGCGCGAACGAATATTGCAGCTGGGCGAGCGAGGTCGGCACCTGCCGGTCCTGCGCCATTGCCGGATTTGCGATTCCGACCAGCGCCAACAGCACTGCACCAACGAGAGTCATGGATCGTCGAGGCATAACTCCTCCGACTTGGTTTAGCGACTTGGCTCCAGGCGTGTTGCGCCTGTGATATCGGCGTTTCCAGGCGATTGGACGGCAATTGTGGCCGACCCATGGCCCTCATCAGCCTGTCAGGCCGCGACAGCACCGGGCCGCGTTGCAGCGCGGCGGGCCGCCATCCGGTGCACGACCACCCCGGCTACCAAGCCGATGGCGAGCGCGGCGATGCCGACCAGCGGCCGGTACCAGAACCACGCAAGAGCGATCACGACGCCGGCGACGACCAGCGTAAACGCCAGCGCCACGAGGCCGGCGCCGGCGGCGAGCACGCTGCCGATCAGCGGAACGACGTCGGCGACGATGACGAGCGGCCGCAATATGAAGAAGGCACCGAACCACATCGCCATGATGCCGCCGAGCCGAAGCACCCAGGTCAGGATCATGTTGTTGCGCTCGGCCTCTTTGAACATGTCGGCGGCGGATTGCTCGCCCGGCGCCGCCATCAGCAGGCGATCGCCGGCCCTGGTCTGATAGCGGGCGATGTCGGAGCCGGCCTGCCGGCCGATGGCGCTCACCGGGCCGAGCGGAGCATATACGTATGAGATTCTGTAATCGCCGATTTGCGGGCTTTCCGCGCTCGTGCCGATGTAGATTTTGCCATCGACGATTTGCGCATTTGGGATTTTCGGCTTGAGTGGATCGGCGGCTTGCGGGTCGAGCTGCAGCGCGGCGTTTGTCGGCAAAAGATTGAGCACCGCCGCGTCGAGCCGGAAAGCGCCGAGCGTGGCGTCGGATGCGGTCAGTCCGAGATTGTCGTACTGCCGCTGCGGGTTGGCGTGCCCGTCCGGGTGCCGGAACGTCTGCGAGTCGATCGTGCGGTTCGACCACAGCTTGATATAGGTGTAGGTCGTCACGGTCTGCTCGGATCCGCCGACCGATTGATGCGTCTCCTGATGCCGTTGCTCCTCCCATTGATACATCTCGGCGATGCGCGTCAGATGCAACGCGATCGCCGAAACGCCGAAAGTGCGATCCACGATCGGAACGGTCGCCTTGGCATCGCCGCTGACGTGAATGAGCTTGCCTTCGTTGGCCGGATCGATCGGGGCGGGCGCGGCCTCGACCACGACGCGGCCGCCTTCGCTGAGCGAGCGCGCCGTCTGCACGGCGCGCCCTTCGTTCCAGAACAACAGGATGATCGAGCCAACGATGAAGATCAGTCCGACCAGCACCCCGGTGATCGATTGGCCGATCCGCGACAGCCAGGACGTTGACGTCGTTTCGACAAAACTATCCGGCATGGCAAGCCCCCCTTGCGCCGCGGACTTCGTCAGAATCGCTGGGGCAGGCTACTCCTTCGGCGGCACGGTGCGAAGCCAGGCGATCACGGCGTCAAGATCGTCGTTGGTCATGTGGGCGTAATACTCAAATCCCATCGGGCCGTTGAGTTTCTTGCCGTCCTTGTCGATGCCCTGGGTCATGGCGCGCTTGATCTCCGCATCGGTCCAGGTCCCGATCCCCTTGGTCTTGCTGGAGGTGATGTTGCGCGACACCGAAATGCCCCATGGGCCAGGGAATTCCTGACCGCCCGCACCCATCCTGCTCAGAACCAGCTCGCCCTTCTCGCGCGGCGTGTGACATTCCATGCAATGGCCGATGGTGGCGAGATAGAAGCCGCGCTTGACCTTGTCTTTGAGTTCGGCTGGGTCGATCGGCTTCTGCGCCCACGGGATGACTTCCTGCTTGATCGGCACGTGATAGATCGGCGCCGGCACCTTGTTGCTGACCGGCTTGACGCTCTGGATATACGCCACGATGGCGTCGAGATCGCTCGGCAGCAGGATGCCGTAGAACCCGGTCGGCATGACCGCGATCGGCTTGCCGTCCTTCGGCACGCCGGTGAGCAGGAGCTTCTTGATGTCGGCGGCGCTCCAGGTGCCGATGCCGGTCGCTTTGTCAGGCGTGATGTTCGGCGCCGTGACGTCGAAAGCCGGAGTCGTAAAGCGCAGCCCGCCGGAAAAATCCTTGCCCGTCACGACGTTCGGCGGCCCCTTCGGCGAATGGCAATTGCCGCAGGTCATGATCGTATTGACGAGATACGAGCCGCGCTCAAGCTGCGTTTCGGCGTTGGCGGTGGCGGCCATGACGCAAACCAGCACACCCAGTGTCGCAAGCCATTTCATCGATGTTCCCCCCATCGCTATTCCGCAGGCGACACTATTGCACGACCGCTGCGCCGCCAAACGGAATTTGGGCGGCACGCGTCAACGTGCCGCCCAAAAACTTACGGGAAATTGATGTCAGTTTGCGCACCCGTCGCGGATGCGCGATGACGAACGCCTCAGGCCGCTGCCGGAGCCGCTTCCGTGGCGCGGACCTGGACCGGACCTGAATCCTTGCCTTTGGCCTCGACATCGCGATCGACGAACTCGATCACGGCGACGGGGGCGGAATCGCCATAGCGGAAGCCGGCCTTGAGCACACGCAGGTAGCCACCGTCGCGCTCCTTGTAGCGCGGGCCGATCACCTCGAAGAGCTTCTTGACCATGGCGATGTCGCGCATCTGCGCGATCGCCTGGCGGCGGGCGTGCAGGTCGCCGCGCTTGCCGAGCGTCACCAGCTTTTCCACGACCGGGCGCAGATCCTTCGCCTTCGGCAGCGTTGTGACGATCTGCTCGTGCTTGATCAGCGAGGCGGCGAGATTGGCCAGCATCGCGCGGCGATGATCCGAGCGGCGATTGAACTTTCTATGCGTTTTCGCGTGGCGCATTTCAGATACCCTTCGGCTTTACTCAGCACCCACGTCCTCGGCTGCCGCCTTGCCCCAAAGACATGGATGGCCGGGACAAGCCCGGCCATGACGGCGCTTAATAGTGATCCTCAAAGCGCTTGGCCAGTTCCTCGATGTTCTCGGGCGGCCAGCCGGGCACTTCCATGCCGAGATGGAGCCCCATCTGCACCAGCACTTCCTTGATCTCGTTGAGCGATTTTCTACCGAAATTCGGCGTGCGCAGCATCTCGGCTTCGGTCTTCTGCACCAGATCGCCGATGTAGACGATGTTGTCGTTCTTCAGACAATTTGCCGAGCGCACCGACAATTCCAGCTCGTCGACCTTCTTGAGGAACGCCGGATTGAACGCAAGATCCGGGATCGCCTCGTGCGCGGTCTCGCGCTTGGGCTCCTCGAAATTGACGAACACGTTGAGCTGATCCTGCAGGATGCGCGCCGCGTAGGCGAGCGAGTCCTCCGGCGAAACGGCGCCGTTGGTCTCGATCGACAGCGTGAGCTTGTCGTAGTCGAGGATCTGCCCTTCGCGGGTGTTCTCGACCTTGTAGGACACCTTGCGCACCGGCGAATACAGGCTGTCGACCGGGATCAATCCGATCGGCGCATCCTCCGGACGGTTGCGTTCCGCCGGCACGTAGCCTTTGCCGGTCGCCACGGTGAATTCCATGCGGATCTCGGCGCCCTCGTCCAGCGTGCACAGCACCAGCTCGGGATTGAGCACGACGATATCGCCGACGGTCTGAATGTCGGCGGCGGTCACCGCGCCCGGCCCCTGCTTCTTCACCACCATGCGCTTGGGACCGTCGCCCTGCATCTTGATGGCGATGTCCTTGATGTTGAGCACGATATCGGTCACGTCCTCGCGCACGCCCGCGATCGAGGAGAACTCGTGCAGCACGCCGTCGATGTGCACCGATTGCACGGCGGCGCCCTGCAGCGAGGACAACAGAATGCGCCGCAGCGCGTTGCCGAGCGTCACGCCGAACCCGCGCTCCAGCGGTTCGGCCACGACGGTGGCCACCCGCCGCGAGTCGCCGCCGGCGGCGACCTGGAGTTTGTTGGGCCTGATCAATTCCTGCCAGTTCTTCTGGATCGTCACGTTGTCACCCATCGCTTTGCGCGGCGCGATCGTCTCGCGGGCCTCACTCCGCTCCGTAAGGCCAAGGTCTTGCGGCGGCAGATGCTCAAATTGGTCCATCGGCCGGATATCCTAAACACGCCGCCGCTTGCGCGGACGGCAACCATTGTGGGGGATCGGGGTCACATCGCGAATCGATGTGATGGTGAAGCCGGCAGCCTGCAGCGAGCGCAGCGCCGATTCCCGCCCCGAGCCGGGGCCCGCCACCTCGACCTCGAGCGTGCGCATGCCGTGTTCCTGGGCCTTCTTGGCGGCGTCTTCGGCGGCGACCTGCGCGGCGTAGGGCGTCGACTTGCGCGAGCCCTTGAAGCCCATCGTGCCGGCCGACGACCAGGCTATGGCGTTGCCTTGCACGTCGGTAATCGTGATCATCGTGTTGTTGAACGACGCGTTGACGTGCGCGACGCCGGAGGCGATGTTCTTGCGTTCGCGTCGGCGGACGCGCGTGGCTTCCTTACCCATTCTGGACCCTTATTCCTGGATCGGCGGCCGGCCGCACTGGCGACGGCGCCGTCATTCCCTGCTGGTGCTTCACTATTTCTTCTTACCGGCAATCGGCTTGGCCGGACCCTTGCGGGTGCGCGCATTGGTGTGGGTGCGCTGACCGCGCACCGGGAGGCCGCGGCGGTGCCGCAATCCCCGGTAGCAGCCCAGATCCATCAGCCGCTTGATGTTCATCGCGACCTCGCGCCGCAGATCGCCTTCCACGATGTAATCGCGGTCGATGACTTCGCGCAGTTGAAGAACCTCCTGGTCAGTCAGCTGCGATACCCGGCGCGCATCGGGAATCGATACTTTCTGCATGATCTCCTTGGCTTTCGACGGGCCGATGCCATGGATGTATTGCAGCGCGATCACCACGCGCTTGTTGGTGGGTATGTTGACGCCCGCGATACGAGCCACGTTCCGTTACTCCCTGCGACGCCCGCGACCCCGCCCTGCCGGTCGCCCGGCGCGCCAGCGAGGCTGCCTCGCGTCGATTGCATCACCTAAGAAGGCCGCAAACGTAAAAAAGCAACGGCTGCCTGCCCGTGCGGCTCGGCATCGCTGCACATTCTCCAACTGAGTTTATTCGCTTGGCTTATTAATGGATTCATCCCGCTTTCGTCAACCGTGGCTAGCGAATTCGTGTACGAAACATGTTAACGGCGGCCTTGGCTTTTGGCTTGGGCGCGGTTGCCTTGCGCGCAAGGGGCTTTTTGGGCTTGGCAAGGCTTCCGGATTTGGATTTTGTTCCTATCCGACCACTGACCTTGACGGCCGGTCGGGCTACGGCCGCCTTCTTGGAACGCGCCGGCGGCGAAGCCGCAGGCCGGTCGGACGATAAGACCTTCTCGATCGCTGCGGTCACTTCGGGGATGGCAGCCATGCCGTCGACCGAGTGCAGAACGCCCTTAAGGCGGTAATAGGCGACCAGCGGCTCAGTCTGCTGCCGGAAGGCCAACAGCCGGCGATGAAGAACCTCGGGCGTATCGTCGTCACGCACGGGCTCGCCGCGCGCCTTCATGTCGGCGATGCGGCTTTCGACCCGCCGAATAAGGGCAGCCTCGTCGACGCGAAGCTCAATGACGGCGTCAAGCGCGCCGCCGTGGCTCGCCAGCATGCGGTCAAGCGCCACGGCCTGCGGGACGGTGCGGGGGAATCCGTCCAGAATGAAGCCCTTGGCGGCGTCGGGCTTCTGGATGCGCTGCTCCACGATCCCGACCACGATGTCGTCGGGACAGAGTGCGCCGCGCGCCATGATGTCCGCCACCTGGCGGCCGATCGGCGTGCCGGCCGAAACCGCCGCGCGCAACATGTCTCCGGTAGACAGCTGCACCAGTCCGTATTTGGCAACCAGACGCTGAGCCTGCGTTCCCTTGCCGGCCCCCGGCGGGCCCAGCAGGATCAATCTCATCTACGGCGCCCCCGCAGCTTCGACCGTTTGATTAGACCTTCATATTGGTGGGCCAGCAAGTAGCCCTGTACCTGCGCCACCGTGTCCATCGTCACGCTGACGACGATCAAGAGCGAGGTGCCGCCAAAATAGAACGGCACCGCCGCATAAGCGATAAGCATTTCGGGGAACAGGCATACGATGGCGAGATAAGCGGCCCCGATCACGGTGATCCGCGACAGCACGTAGTCGATATATTCCGCGGTGCGCTCGCCAGGCCGAATTCCCGGAATGAAGCCGCCGTGCTTCTTAAGGTTGTCGGCGGTTTCGGTCGGATTGAAGATGATCGCCGTGTAGAAAAACGCGAAAAAGACGATGAGCCCGACATAGAGGAGGTCGAACAGCGGCCGGCCATGCGACAGCTGCGTCGTCAGCGTGGTCAGCCAGCCGGTTGCCTGCCCCTGGCCGCTGGTGAAGCTCGTTATCGTCGTCGGCAACAACAACAGCGAGGAGGCGAAGATCGGCGGAATCACACCCGAAGTGTTGAGCTTGAGCGGCAGGTGCGAGGATTGGCCCTCGAACATGCGGTTGCCGACCTGGCGCTTGGGGTACTGGATCAACAGCCGGCGCTGGGCTCGCTCCATGAAGACGATAAAGGTGATGACCGCAACCGCCATCACCAGCACGACCAGGATGAGCCCGGTCGACAGCGCGCCCTGGCGGCCCAGTTCGAGCGTGCCGGCAACCGCCGAGGGCAGTTGCGCCACAATCCCCGACATGATGATCAGCGAGGTGCCGTTGCCGATGCCGCGCTGGGTGATCTGCTCGCCGAGCCACATCAGGAACATGGTGCCGCCCGTGAGCGTGATCACGGTGGAAATGACGAAAAACCAGCCGGGATTGGCGACGACCGAGCCGCTCCCGGCGCCTTCCAACCCGATGGCGATGCCGTAGGCCTGGAATGCCGCCAGCACGACCGTCAGGTAGCGCGTGTACTGATTCATCATCTTGCGCCCCGACTCGCCCTCCTTCTTGAGGTTCTCAAGCGTGGGCGAGACGGTCGTCATCAGCTGAATGATGATCGAGGCCGAGATGTAGGGCATGATGGTCAGGGCGAAGATCGCCATGCGGTGGATGCCGCCGCCGGCGAACATGTTGAACATGCCCAGAATTCCGCCGGACTGCTGGTTGAAAATCTTGTCCCAGGCGTTGGGATCGATGCCCGGCAGCGGAATATAGGTGCCGAGCCGATAGACCAGGAGCCCGCCAAGCGTGAACCAGATGCGCTTCTTGAGTTCGTCGGCCTTGGCGAGCGCGCCGAAGTTGAGATTGGCTGCCAGTTGCTCCGCTGCAGAAACCATATCTAGCTCCGGCTCCCTCTCCGTCCGGCATGCCCGGACGAGTCCCGGCCATCTCGGCCGTCCGCGTCTGCCTGACAGCTATAAGTCGTGGAGGCCCGGCACAAGACCGGGAGCGGCGCTTGCGTCAGGCGGCCTTTTCGTCCACTTCAGGCTTAGGAGCCAGGATTTCGACCGAGCCGCCGGCCTTTTCGACTGCGGCAACGGCCGATTTCGACGCTCCGAACACCGCTAATGTGAGCTTGGCCTTCAGCTCGCCGTCACCAAGGAGCCGCACGCCGTCCTTGGCCCGGCGCAGCAGGCCGGCCTTGACCAGAGCCGCCACATCGATCGTACCAGCGGCATCGAGCCGGCCGGCGTCGATGGCCTCCTGGATGCGGCCAAGATTCACTTCGTTGAGCTTGCGGGCGAACATCGTGTTCTTGAAGCCGCGCTTGGGCAGCCGTCGATGCAGCGGCATCTGGCCGCCTTCGAAGCCTTTGATGCGTACGCCGGAACGCGCGGTCTGGCCCTTGCCGCCGCGGCCGCCGGTCTTGCCGGTTCCCGAGCCGATGCCGCGGCCGATACGCTTTCGCGTCTTGCGCGCGCCGGGACGGCCGGCCAGTTCGTGAAGCTTCATCGTCAGTTCTCCACCACCTCGACCAGGTGCGCGACCTTGGCGATCATGCCGCGCGTCTGCGGCGTATCGGCAAGCTCGGAAACGCGGCCGATCTTGTTGAGCCGCAGCCCCACCAGCGTCTCACGCTGGCGATGATGCCGGCGTTGCGGACTCCCGGTCTGTCGCACCTTGACGGTCTTGCCCGATTTGGTCGCACTCATCGCCTGCTCCGATCGTTAGTCGGCCGCCGCCTGCTCGGCGTCGACATCGCGGCGCCGCGCCTGCAGCGACGAAACCTTGACGTTGCGCCGCGCCGCGACCGAACGCGGCGAATCCTGCCGCTTGAGCGCGTCGAAGGTCGCGCGCACGACATTGTACGGGTTCGAGGTGCCGAGCGACTTGGCGACCACGTCGGCCATGCCAAGCGTCTCGAACACCGCGCGCATCGGACCGCCGGCGATGATGCCGGTGCCGGGAGGCGCCGCGCGCAGATAGACGCGGCCTGCGCCGTGACGTCCGGCGACGTCATGATGCAGCGTGCGGCCTTCGCGCAGCGGCACGCGCGTCAGCGAGCGCTTGGCGGCATCGGTCGCCTTGCGGATCGCTTCCGGCACTTCGCGCGCCTTGCCGTGACCGAAGCCGACCCGGCCCTTCTGATCGCCGACGACCACCAGCGCGGCAAAGCCGAAACGCCGGCCGCCCTTCACCACCTTGGCGACGCGGTTGATGTGGACGAGCTTGTCGACGAATTCGCTGTCGCGCTCTTCGTCTCGGTCGCGCCGCCGTTCGCGTGGTTCACGAGCCATGTTGGTCTGCCATTTTGTTCAAGCCTTCATCCGTCAGAAATTAAGCCCGCCTTCGCGCGCCGCATCGGCCAAGGCCTTGACGCGGCCGTGATACAGATAGCCGCCGCGGTCGAACACCACGTCCTTGACGCCCTTTTCCTTCGCGCGCTCTGCGATCAGCTTGCCCACCGTCTTGGCGGCCTCGATATTGGCGCCGGTCTTTAGTCCGTCGCGCGTCGTCTTTTCGGCCGAGGAGGCGGAAGCAAGCGTCTTGCCGGCGTCGTCGTCGATGACCTGCGCGTAGATGTGTTTCGACGAGCGGAAGATCGACAGCCGCTTGCGGCCGTGCGCCGCGCGTTTGAGCGCGCCGCGCGTGCGCCCTTGCCGCCGCTCCATCCTGTCATTGAGCTTGGTCATGAACCGGCTCCGTTACTTCTTCTTGCCTTCTTTGCGGAAAATCCGCTCGCCGGCGTATTTGATGCCCTTGCCCTTGTAGGGCTCGGGCGGCCGGTAATCGCGGATCTCGGCGGCGACCTGGCCGACTTTCTGGCGGTCGCTGCCGGAAATGACGATCTCTACCGGCCGCGGCGTGGCGATGGTGATGCCTTCGGGGATCGGATAAACGATGTCGTGGCTGTAGCCGAGCGCGATCTGCAGGTTCTTGCCCTGCACCGCGGCGCGGTAGCCGACGCCGTTGATCTCGAGCCGCTGCTCGAAGCCCTTGCTCACGCCGGCGATCAGATTGGAGATCAGGGTGCGCGAGGTGCCCCATTGCGACCGGGCGCGCTTGGTTTCGGCGCGCGGGTCGACCTTGATCTGGCCGCCTTCGAGCTTGACCGCAACGTCGTCGTGCAGCACGACCTGCAGCGCGCCTTTCGGGCCCTTCACCTTGACGGTCTGGCCCTCGACGTTGGCGGTGATGCCCGAGGGCACCACGATCGGCTTTTTCCCAATACGCGACATCAGAACACCGTACAGAGGATTTCGCCGCCCACATTGGCGTCGCGGGCCTCATGATCGGCCATGACGCCCTTGGGCGTGGAGACGATAGCGACGCCGAGCCCGTTGTTAATGCGCGGCAGGTTCTTCACCGAGGTATAGACGCGGCGGCCCGGCTTCGACACCCGCTCGATCTCGCGGATCACCGGCGCACCGTCGAAATATTTGAGCTCGACCTCGATCTCCGAGCGGCCGTCGTCGCGCTCCACCACGGCATAGCCGCGGATGTAGCCTTCGGTCTTGAGCACTTCGAGCACGCTCTCGCGCAGCCTCGAGTTCGGACTGGACACCTTGCTCTTGTTGCGCAGCTGCGCGTTGCGGATGCGCGCCAGCAGATCGCCGAGCGGATCGTTCATCATCGTGCGAGCCTCCTTACCAGCTCGACTTCAACAGGCCGGGGATCAGCCCCTT
>Ga0335074_10016355_pt1 | contig 10446 bp, 15 predicted proteins | sample Lox_Sample_23_FD_206715 | JGI IMG/M metagenome (GOLD analysis project Ga0335074, IMG submission 206715) | Soil microbial communities from Loxahatchee National Wildlife Refuge, Florida, United States - Lox_Sample_2.3 | ecosystem: Environmental > Terrestrial > Soil > Wetlands | place: USA...
TCCTCGACGCTGATGACGACGGCAGCGGGATGCCCGTGCTTGGTGATGACGACCCGGCCGTGCTCCCGCTCCAGGCGGTCGACCACCTCGGAGAGCCGGTTCTTCACGTCCGCCAGGGACATCTGCTGCTCCGGCACTGATATAGCTATAAGTGTGGCTACTTTAATGCGCAGGTGCCACTCGGAGAGACGCACTCATCTGACGCGAGGAGAGCGATCCGGCTGGCATTTTCTGGCGAGCCTGCACCTGCCTGAACAGTCATGGAAGGAATACGTCGTGGCCGCGAGCTTGGAATTGAGGCTTGATCCGCCCTAGTGGGCGCTCGGGCTCTTAGCGGCGGCGCAGCCGCCACGCGTACGCGATGTACCCGACGGCCAGAATTGCCCAGACGAGGGCAAGCGCCTTGGCCGGCGATGACCCTGGATAGTGAACTGACCAGGCGACGGCGGCTCCGGACGCCAGCGCCGCGAGCACGGAGCCGGCCGCCATCGCCCCGAGCTGCGAGCGCTTTCTGTCCATGAGGGGCCGGTCAGATGAAGGGGCCGCTGGGGGCCGCAGAGCGGCCAGCTGAGCCTCGATCCGGTTGCCGACCTGCCCGTCGATTTTTTCGAGGAACGAGTCCAAGACGGCGTCCTGGTACTCGGGCCCGAGTTCATTATGGACCGCTGCTGCGGCACGGATCTCATCCCGGGACAGACTTGAGTCGTCCATACCCGCAGCTTAAACCTCCCGCCGGGCCAATCCATGGACGCTGCCCACCGCAACGGAACGTGCTAAGTCGGCGAACTACCCGATGCCCATCACACTCTCATCTGACCGACCAGCGCGCACTATGCCGCGGACGGAGCGTTGCCGACTCTTTGGGCTCCTCTGCCGGGGCGCTGGTGATCGCTACGCAGAGCCGGGCGTGAGTGATTGCCGCCGTGACGGGGAACAGCACCCGACATCTGCCAGGCGGCCAAATTGTTCCAGTGCCTGGTGCGCCTGCACGTACGCGGGGGAGGGAGCCGTGCACTGGCAAGGAAGCTTGCGCAGTGTGGCGGCGGCGATGGCGAGTCGGACCAGGACATCGGGCACGGCTTCTCGCGGAATGGTTTTGACCTGGGCGCCGCGGTAGTTGCTGTAGAGCGATTGGATCGCTTTGGGCAGGCGCTTGGTGTCGGGGGACCCGGTTTCTAGGAGGTAGGGCAGTTTCCAGGTCTCCGCGTTGGCGGGGTTGCCTACGTATCCGAAGCACCGTGATGGGAGGTGATATTTGTGGTCGCGCAGTCCCTCCATGTCACCGGGATGGGCTGGGACCGCGCTGTCGGCGGCGGGCCAGGCCAGGTCGCTGGTCATCGTGGGGCAGGGCCGGTAGATGCCATGAACCGATACCCACCACAGGTCACCTGGCGGCGTGTTGGTGTCCAAGGCGGCCACTGCCCGGTCGGTCATCGTTCCGCCAGCGGCGATGTCGGCTGCGTACAGCATGGTCCCGTCGCTTACCGCGACCGCGCTGACATTCTGCGCGCTTGCGTAGCGGAGGGCTTGGTCGAGGGCTTCCTGGATCGCTCTGCGGTGCCAGATAAGGGTGCCGGGGCGTTTGACTTCGAGAACCAGCCGTTTGTACCCGTTGTCGGAGAGCACGATGTCGGCGCGGCCGATCTGGAGGTTGACGTCGTCAAGGGACCAATCGAGCACGGTCGTTAACAAGTCTTCGACGATATTCTCTGCCACTTTCTCCACGGGCGCGTCGAACAGTCCTTGCCTCAGCCGCTGGCGCCGCCGTGCTGCGAACATCGGCCAGGATGTCTCGATCCGGCCAGCGCAGCGCCGATACGAAGCCAGCTGCCTGTAACTCTGATCGCCTGCCGCCTCCAGAAGGCCACCGCTCATCGTCGATCGCCGCTCCTTCCGAAATACATCTGCTCACCCCGCGACTGGCGCCACCAATGGCGCGAAGGCGTTGTGGAACGCGAAATGCAGCGGTCACGATATGAGGCCAGATAGTTGTGTCACCCGACAGCAGAGCAGCCGGACTCGTCATGCTCTACCGTCCCGCAAAGGCGGCGGCCAAGCCGCTGTACTGTTCTGTGAGACAGACGTTTGAGCCCACCAAAACGTTGACGTGGGCCGCCCGCGGGACCTGGCCTACCTGAGTGACCGCGTGCTGATGCACCGGGGCCAGCCGCAGATCTACGGCACCCAGTACCTGGTCAAGGACGGCGTCCTGACATTGTGGGCGGTGCGCGAGCCAGCCGGTCTTGACGAACGCCGCGCCGCGCTTGGCCTGCAACCGGAGGCACAGAACCGGGCACGCCTCCTGGCAGCCGAAACGCACCGGGATGACCGGACCGCCGAAGACTCCTGAGCGTCGCCCGGCGCGTCGGCCCCGCGATTTGAACCTGCCAAGAGCGCAGCCGACGCCCATCCTCTTTTGCCGCTGTCCGCGCCGGTGGAGCTGAGGGCCAGTCATTGTCCTGGCAGTGCGCCGGCGATCTGCCGTGCCGTCTCGCCAGGTGTTCGGTGTCCGGTGTCCACGACGAGGTCGGCCAGGGGAATCATCCACGAGCGCGACTGCAGATACGTGGGCAGGTGAGCCAGGCGCCACTGCCGCGCTTCGGCTGAGCCATGAATTCGCTGGCGCAAGACGCCGGCATCAGCGTCGAGCACGACATGGAACACCTTGTGCCCGGCTTCGCGCAGCCCGGCGAAGACCTGCTCCAGGTAACTGCGGTCCAAGATGGTCTGCGGGGCGATGAGATGCTGGCCGGTGAACTGGGCGAGTTCTGTCGCCGTGGCGACGACAAGCCGGCGCCACGGAGGCCAGTGCTGGAAGTCGGTCACTGGGTAGTCGGCAAGGTTGGGCTGCAGCATGTAGCCCACCGTTTCCGGGTCGAACACGCGGCTCGATGGGATCAGGAAACGCAACTCAGCAGCAGTGGTGGTCTTGCCGCAGCCAAAGGTCCCATTCAGCCAGACGATCACTTGAGCATGCTACGAGAGGCGCGTCTTCATCTGCTGCGGCTGCGGGTTTGACCGGCGCCCGGGCTGAGTCTGCGCCGGCGCGGGAGTCAGGACGCCCGCCTGCAGTCACGACTCAATGATTGTGCGGGAGACCCCGAGCAGGCGGGCGGCCACCGCGACCGACACGCTCGGGACGTGATTGCAGTCCGGCGCGTGGGCCGGGCCGGCTGAGAGCGGTGGGCTTGGCCTGGAACGCCTCGGCCATGGCGCGCAGCGCGTCGTCCAGCCGCGGGCCACTCCTCGTAGTGCAGGATGCCGTTCGCCAGCAGGGCCGGGTTGCTGTGCTGCAGCAGCAGCCGCTGCCGCAGCCGGGCGAGGTCGTCGGCGTGATAGTCGTTGACCTCGACCACCGCATTCCGGATCGCGTCCATCAGCGGCAGGCCCGGGCCGCTGCCGGCGAGCACCGCCCGCAGCCGCTCCACGTCCGCGTCGAAGCCGGCCATCAGCGCGTCGGCCTTGGAGCTGAAGTAGCGGAAGAACGTGCGCCTGCTGATCCCAGCGGCAGCCGCCAGCGCCTCGATCGTTACCTCGTCGTAGCCCTGCTCGGAGAACATTTCGATCGCGATGTCCTGGAGCTGACGCCGCGTGGTGCTGGGCGGTCTGCCGGGACCGGCCGGCGGCGGCAGATCCCGGGTCGTTGCCGCGGTGTTCCCAGCGTCGTCCATCGTTCTCCGCCTGCCCGGGGGCTCCGGAATCCGGGTTTTGGCACTAGGTGCATTTTATCACGGCAGGCCGCCGTCGAAGGCGGCGGCGAGCTGGCGCATCGCGCTGTCCATGATGTCGCTGAGGCCGGCGTCGTCGGTCTCGAGCCACTGTTCGTAGGCGGCGACCGCCACGCCGAGGGCGACGTAGCCGAGGGTCCGCGGCGCGAGCGCGTCCGGGCGCTGGCCGGTGCGCTCGGCGATAAACTCGGCGATCACCTGCCTCCACGCCGCGTAGCGCAGCGTGGAGTGCGCCTGCAGGGCCGGGGTCCCCAGGATCAGCCGCATGCGGCGCCGGTGCAACGGGATCTGCTCGGGCGCGAACGTGTTGAAGTCCACGATCGCCACCCGGATCGCCTCGATCAGCGGCATCCGCGGTGGCAGCGCCTTGAGGTGCAGCCGCATCCGCTCGAGTTCGGCGTCGAAGTTGCCCCACGGGACGTCGTTCTTGGACGGGAAGTACCGGAAGAACGTCCGCCGGCCGATCCCGGCGGCCCGCGCGATGTCGTCGACCGTGGTCCGCTCGAATCCCTGCCGGTCGAACAGGTCGAACGCGACGTGCTCGAGGTCGGCCCGGGAGGTGACGCGCCGGCGGCCGGCCCGGGCGACGGGAACCGCTGTGGTCACCGCTCTCACCACCCTCGCTTCGGTCCTCAGCGCGACGCCGATCTTCATCTGGAGCATGCCACGGGCGGGCGCCGCACGCGAGGCAGTGGGGTGTGGCATGCCATGAGCGGGCCGTGGCGCAAGGCGACGACCGTGACGCCCTCGCGCCGCTCGGGTATTGCTCAGTGGCACTCAGTGCCTTTACTATCTGCACCAGGTGTCATTATTAGGCGACGGAGGTAGCCATGACGCAGCAGGCCGTAATCGAAACGACGCCAGCCGAGCCCGAACTCGCCGAGGAAGAAATCGTGGACCGCGCGGGTGAGGAGGCGCTGGTCGCCGACGAACTCCTCGTCGAGGAGGTCTCGATCGACGGCATGTGCGGTGTCTACTAACGCGGCGGTGGCCGGGGCGGGCGCCGCGGCACGGTTCGATCTGGACCGCCCGTGGCAGCTCGATGACCGGGTCGCGGTGCGCCCCGAGCCGTTCGGGGCGCTGCTCTACCACTTCGGCACCAGGCGGCTGTCGTTCCTGAAGAACACCACGGTGCTCGAGATCGTGCGGTCGCTGGCCGAACACGCCAGTGCGCGCTCGGCGTGCGCGGCGGCCGGGGTGGGGGGCGCGGCGCTGCCGGCCTATGAGCGCGCGCTCGCCACGCTCGCCGAGTCGCAAATGATCAGGGAGAGGGCGGGCGCGGGGCCCGAGCGGGGTGCCGCGGGCACGGGGCCCAGGGAGAGGGCGGGCGCGGGGCCCGAGCGGGGTGCCGCGGGCACGGGGCCCAAGGAGAGGGCAGGCGCGGGGCCCGAGCGGGGTGCCGCGGGCGCGGGGTGCGGGGCCGCAGCGGGGCGGGTGGCGTCGTGACGGCGGCCACCATGGCGCCAAGGCGCCCGGCCAATTCGGTGCCGAGGCTGGTCGAGCAGTTCGAGCGGGGGCTCGACGCACCGATCTGCCTGACCTGGGAACTCACCTACGCGTGCAACCTGGCGTGTGTTCACTGCCTGTCCAGCTCGGGGCGGCGCGACCCGCGCGAGCTGAGCACCGCCGAGTGCAAGGCCGTCATCGACACGCTGCAGCGGATGCAGGTCTTCTACGTCAACATCGGCGGCGGCGAGCCGACGGTCCGGCCGGACTTCTGGGAGCTCGTCGACTACGCCACCGCCCACCACGTGGGCGTGAAGTTCTCCACCAACGGCATCAAGATCGACCCGGCGGTGGCGCGGCGGCTCGCCGCGAGCGACTACGTGGACGTGCAGATCTCGCTGGACGGCGCCACCGCGGAGGTGAACGACGCGGTGCGCGGGGCGGGCTCGTTCGCCACGGCTATCCGGGCGATGGAGAACCTGCGGGCGGCCGGTTTCAAGGGCTTCAAGATCTCCGTCGTGATCACCCGGCACAACGTCTGCCAGCTCGACCGGTTCAAGGACCTCGCCGACGAATTCGGCGCGCAGCTGCGGCTGACCAGGCTGCGCCCGTCCGGGCGCGGCGCCGACACCTGGCACGAGCTGCATCCGACCGCGCAGCAGCAGCGCGAGCTCTACGACTGGCTGGTCGCGCGCGGCGAGCAGGTGCTGACCGGCGACTCGTTCTTCCACCTGGCTCCGTACGGCGGGCCGCTGCCAGGTCTCAACCTGTGCGGCGCCGGCCGGGTGGTCTGCCTGATCGACCCGGTCGGCGACGTCTACGCGTGCCCGTTCGCGATCCACGAGGAGTTCTGGGCCGGGAACGTGCGCGGGCCCGGCGGGTTCGCCGCGGTGTGGCGCGACTCGGAGCTGTTCGCCGGGCTGCGCGGTCCGCAATCCGGGGGAGCGTGCACAAAGTGCCAGTTCTTCGACTCGTGCCGCGGCGGCTGCATGGCCGCCAAGTTCTTCACCGGCCTGCCGCTGGACGGGCCCGACCCGGAGTGCGCGGCGGGACACGGCGCCGACGCGCTCAGCGCCGCCGACCCGGCGGCCGCGCCCCGTCCCGCGCTGGACCACTCGCACCGCGGCGGCGTGCGCGGGCGGCCCGAGCCGGTGCCGGTCACGATCGGCCGGCGCCCGCAGGCACCGCCCACGCACGCCTGCGACGAGAACCCGCTCGCCGGATTCGCTGGGCAGACCCGGGTGGGGGCGGTGACCCGTTCAGGGCACTAAAAAAGATCCGCTCAAAGAGGAGGGGAATCGGTGGCAGGAAAGCTCGAGGGCAAGGTGGCCTTCATCACCGGTGCGGCGCGCGGGCAGGGCCGCAGTCACGCGGTCAGGCTGGCCGAGGAGGGCGCCGACATCATCGCGGTGGACATCTGCCGGGACTACGACACGGTGAGCTACGGGCTGGCGACCGAGGCGGACCTGGGCCAGACGGTCAAGGCGGTCGAGGAGCTGGACCGGCGGATCGTCGCCGTGACCGCGGACGTGCGCGACGCCGCCGCCCTGAAGTCGGCCGTGGACGACGGCGTGGCGCAGCTGGGCCGGCTGGACATCGTCTGCGCCAACGCCGGCATCTGCACGGTGCAGACGTGGGACGAGGTCACCCCCGCGGTCTGGCAGGACACGCTCGACACGAACCTGACCGGGGTGTGGAACACGATGGTGGTGTCGGCCCCGCACCTGATCGCGGCTGGCGGCGGCTCGATCATCTGCACCAGCTCCACGGCCGGGATCAAGGGCCTGCCGTACCTCGCGCCGTACGTGGCCGCCAAGCACGGGGTGGTCGGCATCGCCCGGACCATGGCCAACGAGACTGTTCCTGGCGTCGGACGAGTCGAGGTACGTGACCGGGCTCGAGTTCACCGTCGACGCGGGCAACACGATCCGGTGACGAGGTGAGCGCCCTCGAGGACACCAGGGCCAGGATCGCGGCCAGGGTCGTGGCGCGCGAGCGCGAGCGTCCCGCTGGTGTTCGTCGAGGGCAACGCGGACCTGACACCGGGTGCTGCTGCTGTCCGATTGCGTGCACAACGCCGGGCCGGATCCCCGGCTGGCTGCGGCCGGGCTGGCCCGGTTCGACGTGCTGCTGGACACCTCCGGCGAGCACGACCTGGACCTCGGCCGCGACCTGGCCAGGCTCGGCCGGGGGCGGCTGGCCGTGATCCGCGGCTACCGCGACGTCGCCCCGGCCGCGTCCGGGCTGTTCGCGCGGTGACCCCCGCCGCCTCCGGGCAGTTCGCCCGGTGACTGAGAGGATTGGACGATGAGCAACGGATGGTTCGAGAGCGTCGCGGTGGCGCAGCGGCGCGCCAGGAAGCGGCTGCCCAAGTCCGTCTACGGCGCGCTGGTCGCGGGCTCGGAGAAGGGCCTGACCGCCAGCGACAACACCAGGGCCTTCAGCGAGCTGGGCTTCGCGCCGCACGTCGTCGGGCTTCCGGCCAAGCGTGAGATGGCGACCAGGGTCATGGGCCAGGAGATATCGCTGCCGGTCGTCATCTCGCCCACCGGTGTGCAGGCGGTGCACCCCGACGGCGAGGTCGCCGTGGCCAGGGCCGCGGCGGCGCGCGGGACCGCGATGGGGCTGAGCTCGTTCGCCAGCAAGCCGGTCGAGGAGGTCGTCGCGGCCAACCCGAAGACGTTCTTCCAGACGTACTGGGTCGGCACCCGCGACCAGCTCATCGAGCACGTGGAGCGGGCTCGTGCCGCCGGCGCCGTCGGGCTGATCGTCACCCTGGACTGGTCGTTCGCCAACGGCAGGGACTGGGGCAGCCCGATGATCCCGGAGCGGATGGACCTGAAGACGATGGCGAAGCTGGCGCCCCAGGGGCTGACGCGGCCGCGGTGGCTGCTCGACTGGGCGCGGACCGGGCGCCTCCCGGAGCTGAGCGTGCCCAACATGGGGGCCAAGGGCGAGCCCGGCCCGACGTTCTTCGGAGCCTACGGCGAGTGGATGGGCTCACCGCTACCGACCTGGGACGACGTGGCCTGGCTGCGCGAGCAGTGGGGCGGCCCGTTCATGCTCAAGGGCGTGATCCGGGTTGACGACGCCAGGCGGGCGGTGGACGCCGGGGTGACCGCGATCTCGGTGTCCAACCACGGCGGCAACAACCTGGACGGCACCCCGGCCACGATCCGGGCGCTGCCCGCGATCGCCGAGGCCGTGGGGGAGCAGATCGAGGTGCTGCTCGACGGCGGCGTGCGGCGCGGCGGAGACGTGGTCAAGGCGCTGGCGTTCGGCGCGAAGGCGGTCATGATCGGCCGCGCCTACCTGTGGGGCCTGGCCGCGAACGGTCAGGCGGGCGTGGAGAACGTGCTCGACATCATGCGCGGCGGCATCGACTCGGCCCTGCTCGGGCTCGGCAAGTCCTCGGTAGACGACCTCACGCCCGGCGACATCGTGACCCCGCCGGGGTTCACCCGCACCCTGGGTGCCTGATGGCGGCCAGAGTCGCGCTGGTCACCGGCGCAGCGCGCGGCATCGGCGCGGCCACCGTCCGCGCGCTCGCCGCACAGGGCTGGGCCGTGCTCGCCGTCGACGTGTGCGCGGACGACCCGGCTCTGCCGTACCGGCTCGCCAGCCGGGACGAGCTGGATGAGGTGGTCGCCAAGGCGTCCGCCGGCGGGCCGGGCTCCGCGCTGGCGCACGTCGCCGACGTGCGCGACGAACCGGCCCTGGCCGACGCCGTCGCCGAGGCCGAGACCCGGTGGGGTGGCCTAGACGCGGCCGTGGCCGTGGCCGGCGTGATCGCCGGCGGCGTGCCGCTCTGGGAGGTGCCCGCCGGCGAGCAGCGCGCGGTGCTCGACACCGACCTCGGCGGTGTTGTGAACCTGGCCAGAGCGGCTGTCCCGGCGCTGCTGCGCCGCCCGGCGCCGCGTTCCGGGAGGTTTCTCGCCGTCGCGTCGGCCGCAGCGACCCGCGGCCTGCCGATGCTGGCGGCCTACTGCGCGGCGAAGGCCGGCGTGGCCGGGCTGATCCGGGCCCTGGCGGCCGAGCTGGGGGAGACCGGGGTCACCGCGAACGCGGTTAGCCCTGGTTCCACGGACACGCCGATCCTCGCCGAGAGCGCCCGGCTGTACGGGCTGCCCAGCGCGTCGTCGTTCGCGGCGCAGCAGCCGGTGCGCAGGCTGCTCGCGCCGGACGAGGTCGCCGCGGCCCTGGCCTGGCTGGCGGGGGAGGCCAGCGGCGGGATCACCGGCGCCGTGATCCCCGTCGACGGCGGCCTGGCGCTGTAACCGCCTGCTAGTTCGGGCGTGGCTGGGCGTTCCCTGTAGGCCCGGCGCCAGCTAGAGATCTTCACATCGATTCACAATCTCGATCACGAAGCCTTCTAAGGTTTCGTGCTTACGTTCGAGTGGCATGGGACGGCGTGCTGTTATGGCGAGCCTGCTGGTGCTCGCCGCCCTCTGCTGTGCCAGCTGCGGGGGAGCGGTGGCCAGCGCCGCCGCGTCGGCTCACCGGCCGCGGGCGGCCGCGAAATCGAGAAGGCGGGCGAAGGCGCCGTCCGCCGAGCCAGACCTGGCGGCGGCGCTGGCGCCGGAGACCCGGGACGACGGCGGCCACTTCGCGGTCGCTGTCGATGACCTGGCCACCGGAAGCCAGGTGGCCTACCTCGGGACCCGGGAGTTCGTGACCGCGAGCATCGTCAAGGTCGACATCCTGGTCACGCTGCTCTACCAGGCGCAGGAGGCGGGCCAGACGCTCACCGCCGAAGACCAGGACCTGGCCACCACCATGATCGAGAACAGCGACAACGACTCGGCCAGCGACCTGTACGACGACGTCGGCGGGGCAGCGGCCATCGACGACGCCAACCGGGTTTGCGGGCTGAGCGAGACCACGGCCGGGACCGATGGTTACTGGGGCCTGACCACCACCACCGTGGACGACCAGATCCGGTTGCTGCGCGTCGTCTTCACTCTCACGTCCCCGCTGTCGTCCGCGTCCCAGGAGTACATCCGGTCGCTGATGAGCCAGGTCGAGGCCGACCAGCAGTGGGGCGTGACCGCGGCCGCCGACCCCGGGACCCAGTTCATGGTGAAGAACGGCTGGCTGCCCAACCCCTACCTGTGGGAGATCAACAGCATTGGCGAGGTCACCCACGACGGCCAGCGAATGCTGATCGCCGTCCTGTCCGACGACAACGCCAGCGAGGCCTCCGGCATCTCGCTGGTCGAGGCGGTTGCCCAGGCGGCCGCGAGTTCGATGGCTGCCTCCTGAGTGGGCGCAC
>Ga0335074_10016356_pt1 | contig 10445 bp, 6 predicted proteins | sample Lox_Sample_23_FD_206715 | JGI IMG/M metagenome (GOLD analysis project Ga0335074, IMG submission 206715) | Soil microbial communities from Loxahatchee National Wildlife Refuge, Florida, United States - Lox_Sample_2.3 | ecosystem: Environmental > Terrestrial > Soil > Wetlands | place: USA: Florida...
GCGGCAATCACCAGCGCAACCATGAGGAACAGCCCGGCCGGGTGACGGTGCCCGTGCCGGCGAGCCGGCACCCGGGGCGCCTCGGCTGCCTCGGTCTCGGTTCGCGGCAGGTCATCGAACAGGCCACCCAGGTCGGCGTACGTCTTGGCTCGCATGGCCTGGTCCAGGCGCTGGTTGAACTCGGCCTCGTCGAGCCGGCCGTCGCCGTAGTGCTTGGAGAGCAGGTCGGCTGCCTCGGTGCGCTCGGAATCGGAAATTCTCATGCTCGAGTAGCTGGTGCGGCGGCGGGTGGCGGCGAGGAACCAGGGCGGACTGCTCGGCGCTGACATGTCGGTGTGACCTCCTTGACTAACGCGACCGGGCCGAGACGGACTGGATCAGCTCACTGGCCAGGGACTGATCGCTGCCCTCTTCCGGGATGAGCAGCCAGCCGGCCAGGTAGATGGGGATGCCGGCGCCGCCGACGAAGACCAGCACCACCAGGGCGATCCGGACGATCGTCGCGTCCACGCCGAGGTAGTCGGCGATGCCGGCGGCGACGCCGGCCAGCATCCGCCCGTGGAGCAGGCGGCGCAGCGGCAGCGACTGGCGGCTGGTGCGTGGTTCGTGGCTGGTCTCGGCGTGGTTGATGCCTTCAGCATCGGTGTCTGTTGTGTTCATGGCTCCAGCGTGGCCCGGCCAGCGCCTGCGGGGTATCGGGAAGAACCCGGATTGAACCCTGATGATCCCCGGGCAGGTCCGGGGTTTGCCCGGATAGCGGCACGGGCGGACCCGCGCCATGATGGAGACGTGCAGAAACCAGCCGGCTCCGGCCCGCCGCAGGACCAAACGTCCTGGTCCGGCGGTGACGCCGCATACGGGCAGGCCGCCGGCTCCGGCGGTGCGGCCCCGGTGCCGGAGCACGAGCACTGGCCTGCCTGGCACCGGCACGGCCCTCGGTGGAGGCGCGGGCCCCGAGGCCGCTGGGCCCGCGGCCCGAAGGACGGCGGCCCGCTCCGCCGCAGGCCCGAAGAGGGCCTGATCAGTGGCGTGGCTGCCGGGCTGGCGTACCGGACGGGTTTTGAGGTCACGTTCGTGCGGCTGGCGATCGTGGTGGCCAGCCTGTTCACTGGCGGCGTCGTGGCGGTGGCGTACGTCGTCGCCTGGCTGCTGATGCCGGCGCTCGGAACGGACACCAGCATCTGGAACGAGGCCAGGACCGACCGCCGGGGCATCGCCCTCGCCGCGGGGCTGGGGTCGCTGATCTACGTGCTGGTGCTGGTCGCGCAGGCGCTCGGGGCTGGCATTTTCGGCACCGTGGAGTGGCCGCTGATCCTTTGTTCGGCCGGCCTGGTACTGATCTGGCGGAACGCTCCCACCAGCGAGCAGGCGACCGTGCGGCAGCTGGCCCAGCCGCTGCTTGGCCTGGGCGCGGGCAGCAGGCGATTCTGGATCTGGCTGCGCGTGTCGATCGCGGCCGTGTTCCTGATCAGCGGCGCGGTCATCCTGGCCAACGGGCATGAAAGCCTCAAAATGCTGCGACCGCTGGGCGGGGCGGTGCTGGTGCTGGCCGCGATCGCGCTGCTGCTCGGGCCGTGGTGGCTGGGCATCGGCCGGGACCTGGTTGAGGAGCGCCGGGCCAGGATCCGGGCGGAGGAGCGCGCGGACATGGCCGCGCGGGTCCACGACTCGGTACTGCAGACGCTGGTCATGATCCAGCGCCGCGCCGACCAGCCGCAGCAGGTGGTCCAGCTGGCCCGGGCCCAGGAGCGGGAACTGCGCTCCTGGCTGTTCGACGGCCGGGCCCCGGGCTCCCTGGACGGCGAGGACATGACGTTCGCCGATGGCGTGCGGCGGATCCAGCAGGAGGTGGAGGCTCAGCACGGGGTGGCGGTGGAGGCCGTCACCGTGGGGGACTGCGAGCTGAACGATGAGCTTGGCGCGCTGCTCGCGGCCGCGCGCGAGGCGACGGTCAACGCCGCGAAGTGGTCCGGTGCCGACGTCGTCTCGCTGTTCGCCGAGGTCGAGCCGGAGGCGGTGTCGCTGTACGTGCGCGACCGCGGGCGAGGCTTCGACCCGAGCGCGGTTCCCGGTGACCGGAAGGGCCTGGCCGAGTCCATCCACGCCCGGATGGCGCGCCGGGGCGGGTCCGCGACCGTCCGCAGCGCCCCGGGCGAGGGCACCGAGGTGTCCCTGACCATGCCCCGCTCCGGTGAGCGGCAGCCGAGCCGCGCATGACCGCGCCCAGCCGGCCCCGGGTCGTGATCGTTGATGATCATGGCCTGTTCCGGTCCGGCGTCCGGTCCGAGCTGGGCAGCCAGGTCGAGGTGGTGGGCGAGGCGGACGACGTGCAGCCCGCGATCTCCATGATCGCCGAGCGGCTGCCTGACGTGGTCCTCCTCGACGTGCACTTGCCCGGCGGGGGCGGCCAGATGGTGGTCACCGCGCTGCGGGCCGCAGTGCCCGAGGTGCGCTTCCTGGCCCTGTCCGCCTCGGACGCCCCCGAAGACGTGATCGCGGTGGTCCGCGCGGGCGCGCGCGGCTACGTGACGAAGACGATCTCCGGCTCCGACCTGGTGGACGCGATTCGCCGCGTGGCGGCCGGGGACGCGGTCTTCTCACCGCGCCTGGCCGGGTTCGTCCTTGACGCGTTCGCCGCCATGCCCGAGGCCAGCCGGGACCGGCCGCTGTTCGACCCGGAGCTGGACCAGCTCACGACGCGCGAGCGGGAGGTCCTCCGGCTGATCGCGCGCGGTTACACCTACAAGGAGATCGCGCGGGAGCTCACGATCTCCATCCGCACGGTGGAGACGCACGTCTCGTCGGTGCTGCGCAAGCTCCAGCTCTCGACCAGGCACCAGCTGACCCGCTGGGCGGCCGAGCGCCGGCTGACCTGACCCCGAGCCGGAGGTCAGGGGCGGGTGCCGAAGGCCGGCCTGCCCGGGCTGGCCGGCAGCGTCGCGTAGGCGTCGCGCACCCAGTCGCACAGCAGCGGCCTGGTCTCGCGCGGGTCGATGATCTCCTCGACCCCGAACCGTTCCGCGGTGCGCAGCGGGCTCCGCACGGCGTCGAGGCGGGCCCGGATCTCGGCCAGCAGGGCAGCCGGATCCTCGGCCCGCTCCAGGTCGGCGCGGTAGGCGGCCTCGATCCCGCCTTCGACCGGCAGCGAGCCCCAGTCGGCCGACGGCCAGGCCCAGCGGCGGATCAGGCGGTGCCGGTTGACCAGGCCCGCCCCGCCGACGCCGAACACGCGGCGCAGGATGACCTCGGCGCCCGGCACGCTCGCCTGGTAGACGGCGCTGATCGCGCGGACCCCGTACCTGATCGTCGCGCGCTGCTCGGCGCGGGTCCCGATCAGCAGCCCGGGCTGGTCGGTGAGGGTCACGATCGGCACATGGAAAGTCGAGCACAGGTCGGCCAGCCGGGTCACCGCCTCCGCGCCCTCGACGGTCAGGCAGCCCCCGGCCACGTACGGGTCGCCAGCCACCACCCCCACCGGGTGGCCGTCCAGGCGGGCCAGCGCGGTGACCACCGATCCGCCGTAACCCTGCACCTCCATGACCGAGCCGGCGTCGAACACCGCGCGCAGGATCTCCCGGATCCGGTACGGCTTGCGCCGGTCCCGCGGTATGGCGGACAGCAGCCGCTCGTCCCGCCGGCCGGCCGGATCGTCACACCCGGTCACCGGCGGAAGCTGGTACACGCTCGGCGGCAGGTAGGACAGGAACCGCCTGATCAGGCGGAACGCTTCTGGCTCCGACGCCGCCACCAGGTCCACCGCGGCGTTGCGGCCGTGCACCCGCGACCCGCCCAGCTGCTCCTTGCCGACGTCTTCCCCGGTGCCGCTGCGCACCACCGGCGGCCCGGCCACGAAGAGCTGGGCCGTGCCTTCGACCAGGACCGACAAGTGCGCCGCGCACAGCCGGGCGGCGCCCAGACCGGCCACCGGCCCCAGGCCGGCGGCGACGACCGGCACCGTGGACAGGTTGTCCACGACGTAGTCCCAGCCCGGATTCGCGGGCACGTAGGTGGCGCCGAGCTGCTCCAGCATCTTCACGCTGCCGCCCCCGCCGGTGCCCTCGACCAGGCGCACCACCGGCAGCCGCAGCTGGTTCGCGAGCCGCTCGGCGTAGATCTGCTTGCCCGCGATCGCGGCGTCCCCGGCGCCGCCGCGGACCGTGAAGTCGTCACCGCCCACCACGACCTTGCGCCCGTCGATGCGGCCGGTCCCGGTGACGAAGTTGGCGGGCGTGAACCGGGCCAGCCGGCCATCATCGCCGTAGGCGGCCGCTCCGGCCAGCGCCCCGAACTCGTGGAACGAGCCCTCGTCGAGCAGCGCCGCCAGCCGCTCCCGCACGGTCAGCCGCCCGGCCTCATGCTGGCGCCGGATCTTGTCCGGCCCGCCCATCCGCTCGGCCAGTTCCTGCCGCCGCCGCATCTCGTCAAGTTCCGGTTGCCACGTCATGGACAGAAGCTAGCCAACGCCCCGCAATGGTGGCCATAGCCGGCCTAGCCGCCTGGCAGCGACCGCCGGATGGCACGGTTAGCATGGCCAAGGCCCACCACCGCGAGGAGTGCCCGGCCATGAATGCCACCGACGGGTTCTTTCCTGAACGGGACGTCGCCGTGTTCGACCTGGACGGAACGCTGCTGCGTGGTGACACCACCGCCGAGTTCATTCGTGGCCTGATCTTGCGCAGCCCGCCGCGGGTCGCCGTGGCCGTGGCGACCGCCCCGGTGCTCGTGCCGTTGTTCTTCGTACCGTTCGCCCGGCGCTACGCGATCACGGCGCTGCTGTGGATCGCCACCGTCGGCTTGGCGCCGGGCCGGTTCGAGGCGCTCGTGGAGGAGTTCGCCGTCCGGCACGCGGCCGAGGACGGCCGCATCATGGTCGCCCTGGACCGCCTGCACGCTCATCTCGAGGCCGGCGACCGCGTCGTCATCGCGACCGGCTGTGCCGACTGGCTGGCCAGCGCGGTCTGCCGCGCGCTCGGGCTCGACACGGTGGAGGTCGTGGCGGCCCGGCTGCAGCAGGGCCGGCGCTTCGTGCGGCCGTCCCGTGGCTGCAGCATGTGGAACGCGATGCCCGCCGCGACCGGCACGTTCTCGTACGGCGTCGAGAAGGTCCGCCGCCTGACCGCCGCCGGGATCGGCATCCCGGTGGCCTACGCCTACACCGACAGCGTCAACGACCTGCCGCTGCTGCTGGCCGCGACCGAGCGGTACGTGGTCGACCCGGGACCGAGGCTGCGGCGGCGCATCCGCGCCCTTGCTGGCCCGGAATGCGCGCCGCTGCGGTCACGCCCCTAACCTGCCGGGCCGGCCGGGCGGGGTTCGTAGCCCAGGTTGGGGCGCAGCCACCGTTCGACGTTATCCAGAGTGACTCCTTTGCGCGCGGCGTAGTCGTCGGCCTGGTCTCTGCCGATCCGGCCGACCGCGAAGTAGCGCGACATCGGGTGCGCGAAGATCAGGCCGCTGACGCTGGCGGCCGGCGTCATAGCGAATGACTCGGTGAGCGCTATGCCCAGGCTCCCGGCGTCCAGCAGGCTGACGAGCTTAGCCTTTTCGGTGTGGTCCGGCGATGCCGGGTAGCCGAACGCAGGACGGATGCCGCGGAACCGCTCCGCGTGCAGGTCCTCCACCGCGGGGTCCGCGTCCGGCTCAAACCAGGTACGCCGGGCCTGCAGGTGCACGTATTCCGCGCAGGCCTCGGCCAGCCGGTCGGCCAGCGCCTTCACGCTGATCGCCCGGTAGTCGTCGCGCTGGTCGGTGTAGCGGCGGGCCAGATCCTCGCCGCCGTGGATGCAGACCGCGAACGCCCCGATGTGATCACCGGCGGGAGCCAGGTAGTCGGCCAGGCAGCGGTTGGGGCGTGCGTCGCCGCGGGCGGCTTGCTGGCGCAGCATCGGGAACCGCGGTCCGCCCTCGATGACGACGTCATCGCCGTCGGCGTGTGCGGGCCAGAACCCGTATACGGCGCTGGCCTGCAACAGTCCGCCCGCGATGATCTCGTCGAGCAAGGCGAGCGCGTCGTCGTAGAGTTCCCTGGCGGCGTCCCGTTCCAGGATCTTGGGGAATTTGCCCTTGAGATCCCAGGCCGAGAAGTAGAACTGCCAGTCGATCAGGTCGCGGAGCGCGCGCAGGTCGGGTGCTAGCACGCGGGTTCCCGTGAACGCCGGAACGGGCAGGTCGTCGAAGCTGACCTGCTCACGGTTCGCCCGGGCCCGCGGCAGCGGCAGCAGCGGCCGCCGCTGCTTGGCGGCGTGCTCCTGGCGCAGCCGTTCCTGCTCATCCCGGTTATGGCGGTCGAGGTCACCGGCCCGGACCGGATCGAGCAGGTCTGACACCACGCCGACGACCCGGGACGCATCGAGCACGTGCACCGTCGGGCGGTCGTAGGCCGGGGCGATCCGCACCGCCGTGTGCTGCCGCGACGTCGTCGCCCCGCCGATCAGCAATGGCAAGTCCAGGCCGCGGCGCTGCATCTCGGCGGCCACGTTCACCATCTCGTCGAGCGAGGGCGTGATCAGTCCGGACAGCCCGACCGCGCTGGCGCCCTCGGCGACCGCGGTGTCCAGGATCTGGCCGGCCGGCACCATCACGCCCAGGTCGATCACCTCGTAGTTGTTGCAGGCCAGCACGACGCCGACGATGTTCTTCCCGATGTCGTGCACGTCGCCCTTGACGGTGGCCAGCACGATCTTTCCCTGACCTCCACTTCCACCGGCGGCCCGGCCTTCGCGCAGTGCCTGTTCCTTCTCGGCCTCCATGAACGGCTCGAGGTAGGCCACCGAGCGCTTCATGGCCCGGGCGCTCTTGACGACCTGCGGCAGGAACATGTTGCCCGAGCCGAACAGGTCGCCCACGATCTTCATGCCGTCCATCAGCGGGCCCTCGATCACCTCCAGCGGGCGGTCGGCGGCCTGCCTGGCCTCCTCGGTGTCGGCCTCGATGAAGTCGACGATGCCGTGGACGAGGGCGTGCGCGAGCCGCTTCTCGACCGGGGCGTCGCGCCAGGACAGGTCCACTTCGCGCCTGGTGCCGGAGCCCTCGACCGTATCAGCGAACGCGATCAGCCGGTCGGTAGCGTCCTCACGCCGGTCGAAGATGACGTCCTCGACCCGTTCCAGCAGGTCGGCGGGGATGTCCTGGTAGACGACGAGCTGGCCGGCGTTGACGATGCCCATGTCCAGGCCGGCCCGGATCGCGTGGAGCAGGAAGGCCGAGTGCATGGCCTCCCGCACCACGTTGTTGCCGCGGAAGGAGAACGACAGGTTGGATATGCCGCCGGAGATGTGCGCGCCCGGGCAGCGCTCCTTGATCAGCGGCAGCGCGTCGATGAACGCCTTGGCGTAGCCGTTGTGCTCATCCATCCCGGTCGCCACGGCCAGGATGTTCGGGTCGAAGATGAGGTCCCGCGGCGCGAAGCCGGCCTGCTCGGTCAGCAGGTCGTAGGCGCGCCCGCAAATGGAGACCTTGCGGTGCACGGTATCGGCCTGGCCCTGCTCGTCGAAGGCCATCACCACCACGGCTGCCCCGTAGTCGCGGATCCGGCGGGCCTGGTCCAGGAACGCCTGCTCGCCTTCCTTGAGGCTGATCGAGTTGACGACACCCTTGCCCTGCACGCACTTCAGGCCGGCCTCGAGCACGCTCCATCGCGAGCTGTCGATCATGACCGGGATCCGGGCCACCTCAGGCTCGGTGGCGATCAGGTTCAGGAACGCGGTCATGGCCTGCTCGCCGTCCAGCAGGTCGGCGTCCATGTTCACGTCCAGCAGGTTCGCGCCGCCGCGCACCTGCTCGATGGCCACGTCCGCGGCCGCCTGGTAGTCGCCGGCCTCGATCAGCCGCCGGAACCTGGCCGAGCCGGCCACGTTCGTGCGCTCGCCGATCACCGCGAACCCGGTGTCCGGCCCGATCTCGAACGGCTCGAGACCGCTGAACCTGGACCGAGGGCTGGGGCCCGGGGCCTGGCGCGGCGCGAGCCCGGCGACAGTCCGGGCGATCTGCTCGATGTGCGCCGGGCCGGTCCCGCAGCAGCCGCCAACGATGTTGACCATGCCCGCCTCGGCGAACCGGCGCAGCTGCGCCGCGGTCTGCGCCGGCTGCTCGTCGTAACCGCCGAACGCGTTGGGCAGGCCCGCGTTGGGGTGGCAGCTGACGTAGGTGTGCGCCAGCCGCGACAGTTCCTCGATGTGCGGCCGGATCTCCGCCGCGCCCAGGGCGCAGTTGACGCCCGCCACCAGCGGATCCGCGTGCTCGATGGCCGTCCAGAACGCCTCCACCGTCTGCCCGGACAGCGTGCGCCCGCTCAGGTCGACGATCGTGACCGAGATCCACAGCGGCAATTCTGGTGCTACCGCGCGAGCGGCCGCGATCGCCGCCTTCGCGTTGAGCGTGTCGAAGATCGTCTCGATGAGCAGCAGGTCCACGCCGCCCTCGGCCAGCGCCGCCATCTGCTCCGCGTACGCGCTGCGGACCTGGTCGAAGGAAGCGGTCCGGAACGCCGGGTCATCGACCCGGGGCGACAGCGACAGCGTGACGTTGAGCGGCCCGACGGATCCGGCCACCAGGCGCCCGCCCGCCTCGTCGGCTGCCTGCCGCGCCAGCCGCGCTCCCGCCAGGTTGATCTCGGGGATGAGGCCCTCTAGGCCGTAGTCGGCCTGGCCGATCCTGGTCGCGGTGAACGTGTTCGTCGTCATGATGTCGGCGCCGGCGGTCAGGTACCGCCGGTGGATGTCGAGGACGACGTCTGGGCGGGTCAGGTTGAGCAGGTCAGGATCACCGGTGAGATCCTGCGGGTGGTCGCGAAACCGGCCGCCGCGATAGTCCTGCGGCCGGAGACCGGCGCCCTGCAGCATCGTGCCCCAGGCGCCGTCCAGGACCAGGATCCGCTGGTCGAGCAGGTCTCTGATTGCGTCGGCACTCGCCACCATCGCGCTCCTCCGTCATCGGCAAGCCAGAGACGCGCGGAATGTGACGCGTGACTCTTTAGGCGTTTTTGTCCTGGTCGCCAAGCTGTCGATCAAATCACTCCAGGTGCTAGGCACGATACCGGTTTGGTCCGCGCCAACGCCAGGTGATTTAGCAGCGCCCGCTTACAGGCGCGGGTCCACCGGCTCGGATTCCAGCGCGAGCACGGCGAACACGCACTGGTGCACGCGCCACAGCGGCTCACCTCGCGCGGCCCGGTCAAGGCCCTCGAGCCCGAGGGCGTATTCGCGCAGGGCCAGCGAACGCTTGTGCCCGAGACCGCGCGGGCGTAGCCGTTCAAGATTCGAAGGCTCGGTGTAATCCGGCCCATAGATGATCCGCAGGTACTCACGGCCCCGGACCTTCAGGCCCGGCTGGATGAGCCCCTTGCGCCCGCGGGTCAGGTTCCCGGCCGGCTTGACCACCATCCCTTCCCGGCCCGCCCCTCCCCGGCCGCCCGCCGCGGTCAGCTCGGACCACCAGGCGGTGGCCGCGGCGACCGAGGCAGGATCGGTCACGTCGGCGAACACCCGGCGAGTCGGTGCCACGAGTTCGCTATCCGCGGCGACCAGCCGGTCCGCCACGTCGAGATGCCAGGCATGCGGACGGCCATGGTAGACGGCCCCCTCGCTGGCCAGCACCTGAAAGGGCGCGATCCGCACTCCGGCCAGGCCGTCGGTCGGCCAGCAGTAGCGCCGGTAGGCGTCGGTGAACGCCGCAGCGTTCGCCTCGCGCGAGCGGGTGCGCTCGAGCAGGGCGCCGACGTCGGCACCGGCGGCGGCCGCCTGCTCCAGCACGCCGGCCGCGGCCGGCAGCGCCGCCCGCGCCGCCGCGCCGACCGCGGCATACTGCTCGCGCAGCAGTGGCCCGGCCTTCGCGCTCCACGGCAGGAGCTCGGTATCGAGCAGCAGCCACGGCGTGTCCAGCTCGTCGAACAGCCCGGCGGTGCTGGCGGCCGCCCGCACCCGTCCGACCAGTTCCGCGTCGAGCTCCGCGGAGAAGAACGGGCGGCCGGTCCGTGTCCACACCGCCCCGAGCTGCTCGCCGGGTGCCCCGAACCGGGTTCGCGCCGCCTCCAGCGTCCGGCACACGAGTATCACGGCGCGCGAGCCCATGTGCTTCTCCTCGCACACGACCTGGTCAACGCCGTCGCCGCGGTACGCGTCGAACGCCTGCGCCGGATGCTCGAGCAGATCCGGCAGCGCCGAGGTGGCGACCGGGCTCATGGTCGGGGGCAGATACAGCAGCCACCGCGGATCGATCGCGAACCGGCTCATTACCTCGAGCGCAGCCGCCGCGTTCTCCTCCCGCACGCCGATGCGCTTCAGGTAGGCCGTCTCGACCACCCGGCCCCCGGTCACGTCGGTGATGTCGAGGACTTCCGGATCCCGGCGCCCGGCCGCATCGGCGGCGGCCAGGCCCGCGCTGGCCGGGAACGGCCTGGCCGGCGCGTAGTACACCTCGGCCGCGGGCACGGAAACCAGCTCGCGTTC
>Ga0335074_10016358_pt1 | contig 10445 bp, 7 predicted proteins | sample Lox_Sample_23_FD_206715 | JGI IMG/M metagenome (GOLD analysis project Ga0335074, IMG submission 206715) | Soil microbial communities from Loxahatchee National Wildlife Refuge, Florida, United States - Lox_Sample_2.3 | ecosystem: Environmental > Terrestrial > Soil > Wetlands | place: USA: Florida...
GCCTATTCCACGCCGGTGCGCCTGCAGTCCGCGGTTAAGGAGTACGCCGTCAAGGCGCAGGCCTACGGAATGCCGGGCGTCACCGTCGACGGCACCGACGTGCTGGCGGTTCATGACGCCACGAGCGAGGCCGTGGCGCGGGCCCGGGCGGGCGAGGGTCCCTCGCTCATCGAGGGCGTGACCATGCGGATGCACGGCCACGCGGAGCACGACCCGGCCGACTACGTGCCGCGAGAGATGCTCGAGGAATGGCAGCAACGCGACCCGGTTGCGCTATTCGAGAACGTCCTGCTCGAACACGGCATTATCGACGAGGAAACGGCAGCTAAAACGCGCGAGGCCGCGCGCCAGAAAGCTATCGAGGCGCGCAAGAAGGCGCTCGCAGATCCTCTTCCCGACCCGGCGACCGTGGAGCAGGGTGTATATGCAGACTGACAACGGCCAGGTAACCTACCTCGATGCCATTTCGCAGGCCCTGATGAGCGAGATGGAAGCCGATCCGGACGTCTTCATCATCGGTGAGGACGTCGGCCAGTTCGGCGGTGCCTTCAAGGTCACCAAGGGATTCCTGGAGAAGTTCGGGCCTCGCCGCGTCGTGGACCCGCCCATGGCGGAGTCCGGGTTCACCGGCCTGGCGGCGGGTGCGGCGCTGGTGGGATTGCGTCCCGTGGTGGAGTATCAGTTTGCCGACTTCATCTCGGCCGCGTTCGACCAGATCGTCAACGTGATGGCCCGGCATCACTACCGCACGGGTGACCCGATGCCGGTGACGATGCGAGCGCCGTTCGGTGCCCGGCTGCGTGCCGGGCCCACGCACTCCCAGAGCGTCGAGTCGTATTTCGCTCATGTGCCAGGCCTGAAGATCGTGGTCCCCGGGACCCCGGAGGACGCCGCTGGCCTGCTGATCAGCTCGATCAGGGACAACAACCCGGTCCTGTTCCTGGAGAGCAAATACCTCTATCGCCGGCTGCGGACCCAAGGCCCGGTGCCGCTTGATCCCATCCCGCTCGGGCAGGCCAAGGTGGTCCGCGAAGGCAGCCAGGTCAGCATCATCACCTACGGCGCATACGTGTCCGAGAGTTTGGATGTCGCGGCCGAACTGGACAAGGAAGGCATCTCGACCGAAGTGGTCGACTTGCGGACATTGGTCCCGCTTGACGTGGAGACCATCGTGTCGTCGGTCCGGAAAACGTCGCGCGCCGTCGTCGTGCACGAGGCCGCACGACGGCTCGGCTACGGCGCCGAGATCGCCGCGGTTATCCAGGAGGAGTGTTTCTGGTGGCTCGACCAGCCGGTCCGCCGCGTCGCCGCCTTGAATACCCCCACGCCGACCAGCCCGCCGCTCGAGGACGCGGTCGTGCCTCAGGCGGCCCAGATCGCCGAGACCGTGCGGAAGGTGGCGACGGCATGACCGACTACGACGTGATCGTGCTCGGCGGCGGCCCGGGCGGCTACGCGGCCGCGTTGTACGGCGCCTCCGCCGGGCTCAAAATGGCCCTGGTCGAGGAGAACAAGGTCGGCGGCACCTGCCTGCACCGCGGGTGCATCCCCGCGAAGGCTCTGCTACAGGCCGCCGAGGTGTACCGGACCATCGGCCATGCCGGCACCTTCGGCTTCCGGCTGCCCGAAGGCGCCACGGCCGCGACCGACTGGCCCGCCGTCAACGCGCGCAAGAGCGGCATCATCAAGCAGTTGCACGGCGGGCTGAGCGGGCTCCTGCGCAGGCGCAAGGTCACGATTATCGAAGGGCACGGCCGGCTGACAGCGGACGGTGCCGTGGAGGTGGACGGACAGACCGCGAGCGCGCGGGCGGTCATCGTGTGCACCGGCTCCGTGCCGCGCTCCATCCCGGGCCTGGACCTGGACGGCGACCGGGTCATCAGTTCCGACGAGGCCACCAACAGCACCGACGCGTCGCTGCCGGAACGCATCGCCGTCGTGGGCGGGGGCGTCATCGGTTCTGAGTTCGCATCCGTGTACACCGATCTGGGCACCCAGACGACCTTGCTCGAGGCACTGCCCGATGGCGTCCTGCCTATCGGGCCCGACCGTGATGTCGCTAACGTGCTGGCCAAGGCGCTCGCCCGCCGCGGCACCAAGATCCACGGCGGAGCCCGGGTCAGCCCGCTCGAGCGGACAAATAACGGGCTCCTGGTCTCCTTCGAGACCGCGAAGGGCGCCGAGAAGATCGAGGTCGATCAGGTTCTGGTGGCCATCGGCCGTCGGCCGGTCACCGAGGACATCGGGGCCGAAGCGGCCGGCGTGGCGGTCTCTGATCGCGGCTTCATCGACGTCAATCCGGCCACGATGACCACCTCCCGGGAGAACGTCTACGCGATCGGTGACTGCGTCAGCACCCCCGGGCTCGCGCACGTCGCGTACGCCGAGGCGATCGTCGCCATCCACACGATCCTCGGCGAGCGGGCGGTCCCCGTCGACTACGACCGGGTGCCGTGGGTCGTCTATACCCACCCCGAGGTGGCGTGGAGCGGCCTGACCGAGGCCGAGGCGCGGGCGGCGGGCCGCGACATCGAGGTACACAAGCATATGTTCGCGGGCAACGGCCGGGCGATGATCATCGGTGACACCGACGGCATGGTCAAGGTCGTCGCGGAGAAGGGCGGCCCGATTCTGGGTGTCCACCTGGTCGGGCCGTGGGCGAGCGAGCTGCTGGCCGAGACGTACCTCGCGGTCAACTGGGAGGCGCTGCCCGCCGAGGTGGGCGCCTTCATCCATCCGCACCCCAGCCTGTCCGAGGCCATTGGCGAGACGATGATCACCTTTACCGGCCGATCCCTTCATGGCTGAGCCCTAGGAGAGATGTGATGAGCGCTGACGTTTACGAGGTCACGATGCCGAAGCTGGGCGAGACCGTGACAGAGGGCGTCGTCTCCCAGTGGCTGAAGCAGGTCGGCGACACCGTCGCCTTCGACGACCCGCTCTTCGAGGTCTCGACCGACAAGGTGGACTCCGAGGTACCGAGCCCCTACGACGGCGTCCTGCTCGAGATCCTGGTGAACGAGGGTGACACGGTTCCGGTGGGAACCGCGATCGCGCGGATCGGCGAGCCAGGAGCGGCATCCACGGCACCGTCCGCTCCGCCCGCCGGCGCGGCCGCGCAGGTGTCGGAGACGAACGAGCCCGTGACCGAACTGGCCGCGGTCAACACCCCGCCCGCCGGCAACGGCCAGCCCGGCGTGCTGCTGTCCCCGGTCGTGCGGCGACTGGCGGCCGAGAAGGGCGTCGACCTGGCCGCGCTGCCGGGTTCGGGAGCGGGCGGCCGGATCCGCCGCGAGGATGTGGAGCAGGCGATCGCAGCGCACCCGGCCGTCGTTCCGGTCCCAGCCGCTGCCACAGCCCCGGCTTCCGCCGCCGCGGCCGCCCCGAAGCAGGCTGCGAGCGTGTCCCCGGGCGACGAGGTCGTCAAGCTGTCCCGGATGCGGTTGATCACCGCCGATCTGATGGTCAGGTCGCTGAACACCTCAGCGCACGTCTGGACCTCGGTCGAGGTGGACTTCGAGCCCGTCGAGCAGGTTAGGCAGCGCCACAAGGAACAGTTCAAGAAGACCGAAGGCGTGTCGCTGACCTACCTGCCCTTCATCGCCCGGGCCGTATGCGATGCACTGCGCGAGTTCCCCGCGGTGAACTCCTCGGTCGACATCGAGAACCAGACGATGACCTTGCATCGTTACGTGAACCTGGGTATCGCGGTCGACCTCAGCGAGCAGGGCCTGGTGGCCCCGGTGGTGAAGAACGCTGATTCGCTCAACATCCGCGGCCTGGCCCGGAATATCGCCGCGGTCGCCGCCGGGGCACGCGCCCGGACGCTGGCCGCTGCCGACATGAGCGGCTCGACGTTCACGATCACCAATCCCGGTCCGTTCGCCAGCTACGCCTCAGCGCCGGTGATCAATCAGCCGAACGTGGCGATCCTGTCCACCGACGGAATCGCCCGGCGCCCGGTCGCCGTGGGCGACGCCATCGCCATTCACCACATGAGCATCCTGGGCTTCTCCTACGACCACCGCGCCTTCGACGGCTCGACCGCGTCCCTGTTCCTCCGGTACATCCGCGATGCCATCCAGGACCGCGGCTGGGACGCCGAGCTCTCCTGACGGCGAGCCGCATTGCCCAGTAACCGGTTCGCCGACCACGGATCGTCGCGGATCGCCTATGAGCTCCGTGGCCGCATCGACCGCCGCAAGCCCTGGCTGGTCCTCATCCAGGGTCTCGGGTTCGACCGTTCTGGCTGGGCGCCCGTTACCTCCGCGCTCGGGCACCGTTTCCGCCTGGTCCTGATCGACAACCGGGGCAGCGGCCGCAGCACCACTGCGGACCGGAAGTTCACCGTGGCTGACATGGCGGCCGACGTGGCGGCCGTGCTCGACAGCAGCCGGATCACGCGCGCCCACGTGCTCGGCGCCAGCCTGGGCGGGATGGTGGCCCAGGAACTAGCCATCGAGCACCCGCGGCGGGTGGATCGCCTGGTTCTGGTGTGCACGACACCCGGCTGGCCCTATGGCTATCCCATGCCGCGCGCCTCGGTGCGGCGCCTGACCGCGGCGGCCAGCCTTCCGGTCAAGGCGGCGCAGCGCAGCCTGGTGGAGAACGCGCTGGCACCGGATACCGTCTCGGAGCACCCCGAGCTGGTCGAGCGTATTGTCCGCAACCAGAAAGCCGATTCCGGCGATTCAGCTTCGTGGCAAGCACTGGCCAGCGCCGGCGCCACCTATTCCGGCGGGACGCGGCAGTCCCTTATCCGCGCGCCGACGCTGATTATGTATGGAGACGCCGATGCGGTGGTGGATCCACGTAACAGCAAGCTCCTGGCCGACCGCATCCCCAGCTCACAGGTAGTGGTCTTCCCTGGGCTTGGCCATCTGTTCTTCTGGGAAGAGCCTGCTCGATTCGCTGAAACTGTTACATCCTTCCTACTAACGCCTTTACGCTGCCGGCCGGCTCCTTCCGGTTCGGCGCGTGCTGTTCGGTGGCTAGCGCGAAGCAGCCGGCGTGGCTGGTTGCGGTGAGCTCTCTGGACAGCCCGCGGGCCGCTATCGTCAGCACGGAGCTTGCCATCTGCAGGTTGGCGCGGAGATTGGGAACGGTGAGCCCGAGGGCCGCCACCGCCATGCCGCCCGCTCCGAACACCGGCACGGCCACCTCGGAAACCCCGCGCTCGAGTTCCCACCGGGCAATCGCGACCCGGGTCAGCCTGATGCTGGCCAGGCACTGGCGTAGCCGGTCCGGGTCGGTCACCGTGTTCGGGGTATAGGATTTCAGCCCGTTGACGATAACGCGGTCGAGTATCTCGGCCGGGGAGAACGCCAGGAGCGCCTTGCCCAGTGCCGTCGCGTGAGCGGGTAGCCTCGGCGTTTGGGCAAATGTGGTCACGGGGCTGTGATCGCAGCGTTTCTCGATAAAGGCGACGTTTGTGCCGGTCAAGATCCCGAGCCCCGCGCCGGTCCGGGCCGCGGAGACCAGATCCTCCAGAACGCGCCGCGCCGACTCCAGGATGGCTGGGGTGTAGGACGGTCGGCCGCCTATCGCCTTGATGGGCATTCCGATCTGGAACGTTGACTCGTCCGTGCGCTCCAGCACACCCCAGCCCGCGAGCTCGGTAACCAGTCGATGAGCCGTCGAAACGGGCAGGCGGGTCAGCCTGGCGATTTCAGTGAGCGAGTGCTCGTGACCGTCATGAAACGTCAGCAGGATCGCCACGATCTTGCTGGTTACCGACCGGCCAGGCTCTGCTGAGTTGCCCGCCATTGGGTCTCCCTTTCCGGCATCCGCACGAGAGCACGGATAAACTTCACCTGCTACCCGCCCGACAACACGAATAAACGCGTCTACGAGAAGGCGCACCTCGTTTCTTTCGGACTTGACATGGCCCTGCGGCGTGTGCTGCGGACACCGGACCTAGGCGGTGTCCGTCCTGGCATGATTGTCTGACCTGCGCAAATCGGTGGCAAGCGTCTCGTTCCACAGAATGGAATTGGGAGGCGATTAGTTTGCGAAAGTGCGGTATGAAACAGGCACGCCATATCGCGGGGCGATCTCAGAAAGGTTTTGTTGTCGCAAAAAACAATCTCGCCGGTTTGGTCGGCCGCTACCTGGCTTGGACCTTCAGATCCTCACGGGGCTCCTCAGCCTCACGGGGCGCCATGTTCCTGGAGTTACTCACTGTTCACGGCGCGGATTACTGGTGCCGGTCCGGGTCAATTTTCTGGCGGAGCGAGCTAGTGTGGATGAGATCGGGTAGTAGCTACTATGCAGCTCGGAGCCAGATACGGACGGATGGTCACAGACACGATGGGTGCAACCCAACCCGCAGTCGCCCCCAAGTCTGTGCTGGTCCGCGTCTTCGCGCTGCTGGACTGCTTCAGCGCCGAGGACACGGAGCTTACGCTGGCCGAGCTGGCCTCGCGGACCTCGATACCGAAGCCTACGGTGCACCGGCTCGCCAAGGTCCTGGTCGAACAGCAACTGCTGAAGCGGACCGCCACCGGTTTCGCCTTGGGCCTTCGCCTGTTTGAGCTGGGTGAGCTGGTCAGTGACCGGCGGGACCTCCGGGATGCCTCCCTGCCGTTCCTCGAGGAGCTATTCGAGCAGACCCACGAAACCATCCATCTCGGCGTGCTCGAGGGGACCGAGGTCCTGTACTTCGTGAAGATCGTCGGGTACCACGCGTTTCCGCTGCCGACGCGGACCGGCGGGCGGTGGCCGACCTACGCGAGCGCACTAGGCAAGGTGCTGATGGCCTTCGGTACCTCGGATCCGCTCCGGTGCCTGCCCGCCTCAGGTCTGAAGCCCCTGACGCCGTATACGATCACTGATCCGGCCCGGCTGCTGCGGGAGCTGGCGACGGTCCGCCGGGCCGGAATAGCGATCGAAAGCCAGGAGTCCGTCCTCGGGAACGCCTGCGTGGCCGCACCGATATTCGATTCGGACTGCCATCCAGTGGCAGCGGTGTCCGTCAGCGGGCCGCCCATGCGGCTTCGTCCGGCACAGCGAGCACCGCTCCTGCGCCGCACCGCGACCAAGATCACCCAGCACGTGGGCGGCCGGCTGCCGGACGGCTGGCGCTGATCTGACCTCGCGCCCTGCCGTACTCAGCCGCTGAAGAACTCGCTCACGTTCCGGTTGAAGTCCTTGGTGCGCTCGATCATTGACCAATGCCCGCAGTGGGAGAACACGCTGAGATCGGCGTTGTCGATCAGCTCCATCAGCCGCAGGGAGGTCTGCAGCGGGATGACCTGGTCTTCCCGGCCATGGACGATCAACGTCCGGTGCGGGAGTCGGCGAATCTCCTCCTCGGGCGTGCACATGGCCTCCACCCAGCGCTGCCGCGGCGCGGGGAACATCGCGGCGAAGGACTCCTGAAAGCCAGGCTGGATGCTGCCGCGGTACCGCACCTCCGCGAGTTCATCGTTCACGAGATCCCTGGAGTAGGCGAATACGTCGAGTACCTTGCGCATGTTCTCGAATGACGGCTCGTAACCCCACACGCGTTCCAGGCCCTCGGTGATGGGAAACGGGACGCCCATGCTCCCCATTAGCACTAGCTTGCCGACCCGATCGGGATGCTGGGTCGCGATGCGCAGCGCGATCGCGCCGCCGAAGCTGTTGCCGACCAGGTGAGCCTTCGGCAACTCCAGCGTGTCCATCAGGCCGACGACCTGGTCAGCCCAGGTCTGTATGCCGTATTCGATGTTCGCCGGCCGTTCTGAGAAGCCGAAGCCGACCATATCCGGCGCCACCACCCGGAAGTTCTCCGCGAGAGCAGGCAGCACCAGGCGCCAGTTGGCGTAGGAGGTCACTCCGGGTCCCGATCCGTGGATCAGGACCACCGGATCGCCTGCGCCCGCCTCGAGATAGTTGGTCTTGATGCCATTGGCGTCCGCGGTCGCGCCGATCTCCGGATTCTCGCCAGTTGTCATGCTTCGCTCCATCCAGGTGAGCACAGTGTCGGACCGTCGGGCCACGCCCGTGATTCACGGTAGATCGGCTCATAGGTCAGGGTCGGGTTGGTGGCCACTGAGCGGAAGAGCCCGATTGGCCTGCGCTGCCTGACTGCCACACTGCTGACGGCGGCGTTGGTCTACGGAGGTGCCACTGTGCTCCCTGTCGCGAACCCCAAGGCGTACAACAGTCTCTGGCAGTTCAAAGCCGACGCTTGGTCGTCGCTGGAGGATGCGGCCGTTCAGCTGACCCTCGCCAGCGCGGGACAACGCTCCTTCGAGCAGGCGGTCAGTACCGTAACTGAACTGCTTGAAGTCCTGGGGCCGATCGAGCGGCTGTATGGGTTTCCCGGCACCCAGGAATTCTCCAAGGTGCAGCGGATGTTCGCCGCCGGGAAGTATGACCAGTTCGCCGCCGTGGTGGGTGAGATCAACCGGGCGTTCGTCACTGACTCCTTCCGCACCAGCCAGGTACGGAACCTCGGCCGCGAAGACCACGCATCCGATCACGACACCCATCCGGGGGAGCAGACCGGGGGAAATCGGCCCTATTTCGAGGTCCTGATCGTCGAGGACATGACCGAGGAGCAGGAGCGCGCGCTGCGCGAAGAGCTGCGGCGGTCGCGCCGCCCGGACGACCAGTTCGTCTTCGAGATCCTCGTAGTACCGAGTTTCGATGAAGCGGTCATGGCCGCGCGGCTGAACTTCTCGTTGCAGGCATGCGTCGTCTGCCGCCGGTTCGTGCACAAACCCCGGCACGACTCGCCCTTCCTCGGCCAGTTGGTGGACGACTCCCGGCTGGATGACCTGATGGAGCGCTCGCCCGATGACCGCGCCCAGGAACTGGCCAGAGCGCTGGCCAGGATCCGGCCAGAACTGGACCTGTACCTGATGACCGATAGCTCGGTCGAGGATCTGGCTGGCCGGCTCAGCCATCACTTCCGGCGGGTCTTCCATTCCCGGGAGGGGGCACTGGAGCTGCATCTGAGCATCCTGGACGGGGTGGGAGCCCGGTACCGGGCGCCGTTCTTCAACGCGCTGCGCAGCTACAGCCACCGGCCGACCGGAGTGTTCCACGCGCTACCGATCTCGCGCGGCAAGTCGATCGTGAACTCGCACTGGATCAAGGACATGATCGACTTCTACGGTCTGGACATCTTCCTGGCCGAAACCTCCGCGACCTGCGGCGGCCTGGATTCCCTGCTCGAACCCACCGGCCCGCTCCGGGAGGCCCAGCAGCTGGCGGCTCATACCTTCGGGTCGCGGAAGACCTACTTCGTCACCAACGGGACCTCGACGGCGAACAAGATCGTCGTGCAGGCGCTGGTGCAGCCGGGTGACATCGTCCTGGTCGACCGGAACTGCCACCAGTCACACCATTACGGTCTGATGCTGGCCGGCGCGATGGTGACTTATCTCGAGGCGTATCCGCTGCATCAGTACTCGATGTACGGCGCGGTGCCGCTGCGGGAGATCAAGAGCCAGCTGCTGGCCTTGCGCCGCGCCGGGAAGCTGGACCGGGTCAAGATGCTGCTGCTGACCAATTGCACGTTCGACGGGATCGTCTATGACGTCGGGCGGGTGATGGAGGAATGTCTGGCCATCAAGCCCGACCTGGTATTCCTGTGGGACGAGGCCTGGTTCGCCTTCGCCCGGTTCCACCCGGTCTACCGGCCGCGTACCGCCATGCGTGCCGCCCGCACCCTGATCGAGCGGCTCCGCCTGCCCGAATACCGGGCCGAGTACGACAAGTTCGCCGACGAGGTCGGCGCGATCGATGCCGCGATCGACGAGGTGCTGCTTGATCGGCGGCTGCTGCCGGATCCGGCGCGGGCCCGAGTCCGGGTGTATTCGACTCAGTCGACGCACAAGACGCTGACCTCTCTGCGGCAGGGTTCGATGATCCACGTGACCGACCAGGATTTCAGCCAGAAGGTCGAGGAGACCTTCCACGAGGCGTACATGACGCACACCTCGACCTCGCCGAATTACCAGATCCTCGCGTCTTTGGACCTAGGTAGGCGCCAGGCCGCGCTGGAGGGCTTCGAGCTGGTCCAGAAGCAGATTGAGAACGCGATGCGCCTGCGCGACGCGGTGGATACCCACCCATTGCTGTCCAAGTACATGCGCTGCCTGACCACTGCGGACCTGATCCCGGCCGAGTACCGGGTCTCCGGGATCAGCCAGCCGTTGCGATCCGGGCTGAAGAACATGATCAAGGCGTGGGACACCGATGAATTCGTGCTTGATCCGTCCCGGGTCACGATCTATATCGGCGCCACCGGCATCGAGGGCGACGAGTTCAAGCGCAGCCACCTGATGGACCGGTACGGCGTACAGATCAACAAGACCTCGCGGAACACCGTGCTGTTCATGACCACGATTGGCACCTCCCGCAGCTCGGTGGCCTACCTGGTCGAGGTGCTGGTGACCCTCGCCCGTGAGCTCGACGACCAGGTCATCGACATGAGCATGCTCGAGCGCGCC
>Ga0335074_10016363_pt1 | contig 10443 bp, 8 predicted proteins | sample Lox_Sample_23_FD_206715 | JGI IMG/M metagenome (GOLD analysis project Ga0335074, IMG submission 206715) | Soil microbial communities from Loxahatchee National Wildlife Refuge, Florida, United States - Lox_Sample_2.3 | ecosystem: Environmental > Terrestrial > Soil > Wetlands | place: USA: Florida...
CTATAAGTCTATGGGCTGGTCCCTCTTCCATGAGATAACCTAGTATCAATACATTCAATAATCCTCATGTTCATGTGCTCCGCCTATAAAACTTGACAGTTTCAAATGTGCTCAATTGTGCAAAGCTCGCCGAGTGGATGGCTGAGGACCCAGACTATCCCATGTGTTATTACTATGCTCGAAACTTCAAGATTGAAAACGCTATTCGCGAGAATGGTCTTAATTAATATACGATTCTACAACTCAGCTTTCTAATGCACAATTATCTGAAACCTCTGTGCATGGCGCACTTTCCTAATTACGGAATCTATACCTTGGACGTTACGCATCTCGAAGGAATAAAAACGCCAATTTCGATCCACACAAGGTTGGTAAGTTCGCCACGGCTGCACTTTTAGATCCCAAACGGTTTATCGGTAACTAGCCAGGCATCTCATATACCTCGACAGATATCCCATCTATCTCAGCCGGCTCCGTTTGGACAATTGGCGGTACATACTTTTCGGGTGTTGGTGTTCTCTGAGAGTGGGCTGGAGAGCCCTGCGAAAAGCGATGCGCAGAATAACTCATGGCGATCACAGAAGAGTTCCCAAGTACATAATCTGGACTTGAGTATAGAGACATAGTTTCCGGCTGAAGAGAGAGTGTTTTCAAGTCAGGAGGAGCCCATTTGCAACGCAGACGTTGGCTCGAGGAACGCGAGGCCCAGCGGCTTGAGGTCACTATGACCGCTGGTCGTGTCCCTATCAGGTCTTTCAGTATGTCTACGACACGATAAGAAGTGGCAGAAACCAGGAAGACATACCAGTGCTAAAGTCGTCATCCTGAAGTAGTGATCGAGGAAATCTACTAATGAAATAGAATCGGCCTGGTTCAAGACAGAGTAATATTTCATTAACAGCGAGTCGACTAGATAGCTTGACTGAAATAGCCTTCATCATGAATTGACGCTCCCGTATCATTCTCTCAATGATATCATGTGCAATAAATAGTTTCTGAGCCTCTTCAGAGCGATGCTCTTCTTGGATTATGAAGTAAGGATCACTTTTGTTTCTCGCTGCCCGAAATTTCATATAGTTGCCTAATTTCATGATATCTTCGCTACCTGGGAGAAGGCGACAGTAGATATGACCTGATGAGAGACAGTTAGCTTTGGTAATTATGAAATATTTCCTGAGACGATCAAATTCACCAAGACATTCAAAGCTCCCATCGGGTAAAGCGTCTATCTGGCCCGATTTCTCAAAATAGAAGCTTGTTGATATCAATTGTAGCGCTACTTCCCCAATACGCTGATCTTTTTGCATTTGCCTTCTCACAGTCTCTTGTAGAGATCTCATCATGTGTACCTGGTCCAAAGCCGGAGGGTCTTCCGGAAGATCCGGATTTAGTCGCACATATCGATGTTCATCTCTCGAGGACGGATGTAGGACCTCTATATACTCATCCCAGACTCTCTCAGAATCCAGTGTGGAAGCGATATGGTCCATGGCAATTTTTATCAACTGCTTCGCGTGGTTAAACACTCCACGGCGAAGAGCAGGAGATTGCAGTGCTTTGCGAGGAACTGATGAAGAGTTGTACGAAGTCCCGATAGAAAGAATGATATCTGGAGGATCATTTGCTAGCTGAGGCCAAATCAATTTCCTCTCCTGGTCCGCAATTGTAATCGGATTGTTATGATAGATGCCCCCATCTGTATAGACTTGTTTCGATGCTTCGTGGCACATGGACCTGAATATTCTTGGTGCTGCAGAAGTGGCTCTTGCACTAAATCGTAGTTAGTGATATCACACGTAGATCTTTGGAGTTGGGTGCCCACGCTTCCCAAGTCTTGAGCTCAGCAGTTAACTTTTCCGGTCGCTGAAACTGGTATAACACTGCTAAAAAAATCAATCTCGCTGCGCGTAGAAGTGGTATGGTGGAATTGACTTACACTTGCCACGACAGATGCGATTATAGTTTGCTAAGACGACAGGACTACCTGCTGTAGAGGTTGCAGTGACTGCAACTTTGATGCTTGAACCAGATAATTCTTTCGACCGTGGGCCACCAAAGAGATATTCCTCTTCAGAATACGCTTCCATCAAAGCTTCCTGGAGCGGTTGCGTCTCGTATCTAGAATGATTATAATTCTCAATCAACCACCCAATGCCAGGTATATTGCTACCAGTGCGAGCCGTAAAAGCTCTGCCGCACAAATCCTCAAAGGTCTGCATACAGTGTAAGACTGGCCAGTTTTTCGCAGCAAGTCCTAGTGCAATGATGCCGCCAGTACTGTACCGGGAGATTAGCGCTAAGGAAATAACTTCTAGTAGCGGGGAAAAAATCTTGCCTAGTCCCGACTATCAGATCAAAGAAGTTATTGAGACAAATATTGTTCATCGCTGCTTCAATCTGCCGTAAGATCTCGAGCTCAACGATGCCTCGCACGCCACCTCTTTAGAAGAGAAGTCAGTTGTCATCACTTTCCGCCAATGCGGATTTCAGGTTGTACATACCCGTCCAAGGTCAAAATCCGCACACCAGCTGCATCGGGCTTCAATGCAACCCTCCATCCTAGAGTATGATCGCAAATCGGGCACTTGTCGATTTCAATGATGGTCCTATGGTGAAAGGGGGATCTGAAATCTTTCAAACATTTTGTGCAGATAACATGTCCACATGGCAGGCCGTGCTCAGGTGGTTCGAGGAGGCAAGAGAAGCACGCCGAATGGCTAATGTATGCATCTTTGTTGTCCCGGGTCGAGTGGGTAAAGAAATTACGCATTACTACCTCCCTGTGAATTGAGGCCGCAGCGTCTCTCTCTGGTTGTTTGAGATCTCTCGTCCGTATGCGAAGCATTTGGAGGAGCTCATACAACCGAATGTACACATCATATTGGAAGGACTCCTGGTATTCGACGAAAGAGAATTGGGAAGCATACTCCCCAACGGCAAGCACTTTCCCATTTTTCAATTGATGACCTTTCGAACCATGACCGCTGCGAACATTTACGCACCTACCACCAGACAAACCAGGTTTGACGAACTCGCATGGCCAGTGCCGATCACAGAAGTTTTCGAGCGCCGCGTCCAGATGCTCAATATACTGTGGGAATATTTGTTCAGCAGTTCCTAGAAACAGTTAGACTTCTTAAAAACGCGGAGTAGTTGATCATGGCCACCATATAGCACTCAATACATGTGGTCGTTTTGTATTCAACAAATTTTCAATCTAAAAGCTTCGTTGCCTTTAATCAGAGTGATTTGCTCACCTTTGGTCCCATTTCGTGCAGAATCAAGCATGATACATGACGCGACCATATAACTCAGTTCTGTGAATATCATTGGACCACTTGCAACATCTTGCCAAGCATCCATTATATTAAGGGCAAGCTTTAAAATATTGCCGCCAAAGTCTAAAGGAATAGGGCTGTTGATAAATGCAGCTTGCACAAAATCAAAGGGGGTATCCAGGTCGCATGCGAAGTGGTCAAAAGCAGCTTGAAGGTACGGCTGGAGCTCATTGGCATCTACCAGCATGCGGAGCTGGCCCTTTTGTTCTCTTGACTGGTCACAGGCATCTTCGATGCATCCGTATAACTTTATGACTTGCTCATTGATCAAATTTGGCCTGCCGTTGGTTGGTATTCGAACAACTTTTACGGAGCTGTAGTATGAAAGTAGAAGTTGCTTAACGCTGTCTATCTGCCGTTGCCGTTCTCGCCAAAATCTTGCGTATTTTTTAAACTTTTCGTTCTGAAATACAGTTTCGGATAAAGACTGAAGCATCTTCTCTGTTGCAACCTGAGATGCTGTTAGCAGGTTGGAAATTTAGTTTAAAAGGTAGTCTCGAGTTCCTTACATCGATATCCCAGAGTTCAGGATTTGTAGAGTTGTCAGAAGCGTTGAGGACAATGACAGCATGAGGGAGGACAGGCTGATTTGAAGATTTCTCTAGGGCAGCAGCAGCCCAGTCGACCAACTTTTCGAAAACGCTTTCAATTACCCTACAGCTTCTTAGCCTAAGTACTCTATACCTATCAAGCCACAAACCTCGGATTTTTAAGGACGAACACCACGACATCCGAGAAGGTGTAAAGAAGACGAGGGTATAGGTTTGTCACCGCAAATTCGCGGCTCCTCGTATGAGAAGTGTTTGCCCAAGTTATTTCACGTTCTGATGTATGCCGTATCTTTTTCTTCGACTTCCTCTCGAAAGATGACGTATGGCCAATACCGGCGAACCTGTGACTATTCTTCTTGTACCTTGCACTTATCGGCTCTCGTTCGCCACCTTCTAAGCCTTCACAGTCAGCATATAATAATGGTGTAATTGAACTGAAGGACTTCGGATCAGCATAGAGATGTACATCGCCTGATGTGGGTACATCTTGGTTTTTGACGGAGCCAACGATAGGTGTTGCGAAATCCTCTGAGGAGTGAGTATTAAGATCGATGATGAGTTTGATAAGTGTGCTTTTGCCAGCCCCTAAAACAGGTTAACAGTTGCTGTTGGGTTCGCATTACATACCATACCTGTCTGTCCTACAAAAGATACCATGCCGGGGTATCGTGTCTCCAGAGCTCCATGTGCGTCTCGCGACATGATGTCAGACATAATTTGAGCATATCTACCGTAATCTTGGAAAAGAGGCATCTCTCCTTTCTCTCGTATGATCCCGAACCATGTAGTATTTTCATCTTTGCTATGCATTTCCTCTTGCTCCATCTCAGTGACGTCAGATTCTAAAACCTGCTTGATTTTCATTGCCACCTCGTAATTCGTTTTTTCGTGCGGAACGTCACCAGGAGCTCTTTGTTTGAGTTTGTGGGTAACCTGTCGTTCCCAGCATTTGCCACAAAAGTTGTATTGGCAGACATTGCAGTAGTAAAGATCAGAAGTATGTTTTTCGCATTGAATACACGTTTGTTTTTCGATATCTGTGTGTAGTTCAGGAAGAGTATCATCAAGGTCGATTAAGCTATACTGATGTCGAACGCCGATTGAGGGTCTATAGATTATACTAGTTAGTATTGTTCCCATCCTTAGAAGCTTTCCCAATTAAAGGGCTTCTTAGAAGTCTTATCTCTCCAACGACATTTGAGTTTGACTTGGCTCTCCTGAGTCCATCCCTAGCGATTGGTTGCTGTATCTTTTGCGTGGATCTTCGCTGCGGCGGCTACGGATTGTGGCATTCGTGGACGACTCATCCGGTGAACCCAAATCTATCAGGTCAAACTCGGTAGCCGTCTGCCAAAGCTCTAAAGAGCGATACGGACTGATTGAGCGATTTGTAGCAATGGATGCAGGCCTCAATTGAGCGTGGTTATCACGCGCGGTTCGCCGATCAGCTTCCTGCCCTCCACCGTGCTTTTTTTGCGACGCACGTCGACCTGGGACTGACATGTTGAACATATTACGATTGCATCCTCTCTAGCCGATCTTATCGCGTCATTAATGTAGTTACCTGGAGGTGAAATATGGCAAGGCTGTATGGATGGTCAATCCAAAAAGTCAAAAGATGGGGAGGAATTATTGGAGATGTTCGGCTACAAATTACCACTCACCTGTTCAGCCTCCGTGGCCTATCTATAGGAATATTTTGAGCGAAAACGATGCCCAAATGGGCCTGGAAGGCGTCTCGCTTCGACAATCTATGAAATCCATTGGCCGCGATCTTGTTTTGGGGCTGATTTAGCATCAGTCCTACCAATGTAACACTGGACCACCCCTCCATCGCTTAAGATGGCAGAAGGTAAAAGTCGCTATGTAAGTAAGAGGGCCTTGCCGGAGAGCCAATGGATTGTGCCACCATGCACAAGCTGATAAGAAACCCATTGGGCCGACCCTCTCAAATTTCACAGACTACGAATTTCTTTTCTTCTCCCGATGCTGGTGCGATTTCTTAGTGTATCAGATCCGTAAGTTAAATAGTGTACAAACCCTATTTTGTCCGGTAGGAATCTTGACAACTAGAACTACTAGAAATCAAGTGCAAGACTTTTTGCTGAATCTTCTCATTTCCACCCAGGCTCACGGGCCGCGAAGGTGATTATCGGTGAAAGACTGGGCATGGAACTTGTCGCGTGCTGTCACATGATAACATAAATAACTCTAGTTTAGGCTTCTCCTTCTGCCTACCAATGACTCCCACTGGCACCTGTGATACCCTTAGGTACCCTGTATTATCATCAGATAGTTATTGTCTACAAATGCCGGCCTTATGCTAGTATTCCAGAGACTAGACTCAATTCAATTCAATTCCTCCCAGATTGGTCCGACTCTCCCATGCGACACGTGCTGACTCACTCTTTCTCCTTGAAATGACGCTGCTTGTTCAGTGACAAATCAGACATCGGCTTTGCTACGCTGCTAAGATATAAAGTATAACTCTAACATGTGGGATATTTACTCTTTTGTAGACCACCTAGGGAAGTTTTCTCCCATCGTGCGATAATGCGACCGCTGGCTTTATTATTAGCAGACATCCTTGATTAAGGAGTTTTATAGACTTACCTGCGACCGCACCATAGTAATAATTACTAACATCAGCCTCTGCGTTATAATTACTAAATATCCAATATGCAGCAGATGCAATATCGCCACTGTGACTAACGCATTAGTACAAGCAAAAGGTTGAGTTTATCATTATCTTACTAAGTTGAGCTGATCGCGTCATTTGGGCTGTAAGACCGAATTGGCCATTTAGCCGAAATGGCCATTTCGTTGGTACACTACATGCCAAATGGCCAATTTCGCCGAAATGGCCATTTATCAGGCAAATTGGCCATTTTGACGATTTTCATGAAACTGGTGATAATTGCCTTGGTGTTTTAGCCCATCCTCCCACAGCTTGGCACCGCCGTCAGCGTCACATCGTCGTCAGCGTCACCACGTCGTCGCCACAACTAATCCAACGATTGGACAATTCATTGGACTTGAAACTGCATTCCTAGCTGAAATTGACGTATATACTCTTATTCTCCTGTAGTTGCCTAGCTGGTGGTTTTAGATAAATGTTATGCATTCCCTACTATTAGCTATTGCTTCGTAGGCCTCCATTTGGGTCTATCCTTTCGTTTTAGCTTTATTAATGCGTTAATCGGATGTATTAATACCGTCCTAATCAACAGCGTTAATGGAAACCGGATTAGCTATACCCGTACTACTTGATACGAGTCTCCTATCTTGTATAAGCGCTGTATAAGAAGCATTGTGTATATAGATCTAGGACCAGCTACCTTAAAGGAATTCAAGTACAATCAATATGTTTGTATACATCTTCTAGTATATTACCTTATTGCACCTACCCTAATCTAACCTATTTAAGCCGTCCGTCTTGCTTAACACTATAGATATCGGCCTAGCAACATTGTCACCTTTTAGAGTCAACTTTATGCCGTTGTTGCTGCTGCTAGCACGTGGTGGTGTGGATCCTTAGCCCAATTCCGACGACCTTAACATCGAATTTATAGATATAGCCCTTAAAATTAGGGGTAATTGCCTCCTCATACCACTTAAACGCTTAGATTATTAGTATTACCTTAATAATCGGATAGCTGTAAGTCAAGCTGTAGATAAAGCCTAGCGCTAGCGCTAGACTTATAACAAACATTAAGCTTTAACGTATTTTAAGCTTTAAGATAATTATGTTTATTGCAAAGCAGAATAGAGAAAGAATAGTATATGGTTTAAAGCTTGATATGCTACATGAATTTATAACGCTATAAAGCTAATTTAAAAGGCCTATTGCAATCTTTATCATGCTAGTGCGTATAATACTTATTTTATATAATTTTATATTAAAACTTATAATTTAGGTACTTGACAGACCTACAATCGCCTCTAAGAATCATACTATAGTATTACTAAGAATCATGTTAAATAGGTGATTTAGCGGTGCGTGATTTGCACACTCCAAGCTACAAATAAAGGCAAGCTACCAATTAAGCTAATTAAAGTCAAGTTTTGCCTTGATTAGTTAGTAATTGATCTTATAGACTTTTAGGCTATAGCCGACAGCGACTACAAGTAGATCCTTTAGAAAAAGGATCCACTTTCACAGTATATTTGAGTAGATGAGCTTAAGGACAAAACAGCAATTAGGGTTTGTTAAAAGTTGATAAAATAGTTTGGTAAGAACAAGTACTCTTAAAAATTGTAAGTAACTAGTTTATAACTGTTTAATAACTGTTTTATAACTAACTTTATATAGACGCTGTGACAATAAGACTGAGTTTAAAGGCGAAGTAGCTTAACTCTGCAAGGAACTAGGTATACGCATAATCCGTGGCTGAGCCTACCACCTACAAACCTAAGGAACTGTTAAACAAGCCAACTGTACATTCAAACAACAGCTTAGTGCATTTCAAGCTCAAAAAGGCCGGTCTGATTGGGTGGCATTGCTATTAGAGCTTGCCTTAGTGATTAAGACAACAACTACCCGTACGTTGCCACGTAATAAAACCCCATTTAAGGTTTGGTTTGGCTGGAAACCTCGCTGGATTACTGCAGGCCTAATAGATGATGTCGACGACGAAGATTAAGATCTTTAATATGATACTAACAACAACAACGAATTAGGCAACAATAAGTGTCACGATATAACCCTGTCAAGGGGTTGTTTAATAGCTGGCTTACCCCTAATCCTTGCCGAGGGGGCGGGGCACCACTATAAGTCTATAGGCTGGTCCCTCTTCTATGAGATAAAACTAGAATCAATACATTCAATAATCCTCATGTTCATGTGCTCCGCCTATAAAACTTAACAATAAGGATCCTGTTTTAAGTGAGATTGAGGCTTAGGTTGTTGCTAACAACGCTAGGCTCTATGCTCAAATGATTAAGGCAAATAGTGGCTGGAGTGCAATCTTTACAAATAGGACAATTGCAACCTTATAGATCCCGCTTAAACTACGACTCGCCACTAAACCGTCTAGGCTACTAGTACGGGTCCTTGAGTACAAAAATGGGCAGTACAAACTCCAATCCCAGCATGGAAGGCTAGTAGGCCGATTTCAAGGTGGAGAACTTAACTCTATTGAACCTTCAATCAGTGATTTACTTGGGAATAGCATCCGGACTAAGCCAGAGAAAAAGGCAGGTAAAGAGGTAACTATTAAGTTCCCAGCTGCAGTGGCCAAAGAGAACAACTGTGGCTCTATTAATAGTGCCCAAAAAGCTGGTAGGACAGCAAAATCAGCCCCAAAATCACGTGGGAAGGGAAACAGGAAAGAGAAGGGCAAGCAGGCAGAGGTTGTTGCTATCCTGGCCCCAAAACCACATGGAAAGCCAGGCCCAAAGCCTGGTACAAAGCGCAAGCGGATGGAGACGGAGGTTGAGACTTCAAGCCCACGGAAGCTGAGAAAAAGGGCTTAGATTTGTACTGTGTTTTCTATTGTATGTGCTAGCACTACATGTCTCTATTTCATAGTTTAGGACTCAATTTTACTTGTATTTGCGTATAAAAGTGTCCAAACCACTGAAAAGTGAACCAAAACACCAAGGCAATTATCACCAGTTTCATGAAAAATCGTCAAAATGGCCAATTTGCCTGATAAATGGCCATTTCGGCGAAATTGGCCATTTGGCATGTAGTGTACCAACGAAATGGCCATTTCGGCTAAATGGCCAATTCGGTCTTACAGGGCCAATATTCGTCCTCAAGATGAGAGCAGTCCCGCCTGAAACAATCTACATATTACTATATAAGGAATTTCGAAATTTAGCACAGCTCCCCTAAGGCTATTTAGATAGTCATAGCAGGCCGTAATATCGCTGTATGCCGCGTTTATACCACCTGGGAAATTGTTCCATCCATATAGGTCTCGTTTGTCGAGTTGCAAGTCAAGTCGTCGTGACTTTATATAATTTATTAGCTTATGAACTTGGAATGAGGAATTGAAGAATGTTGGCAATTACGAAGAGGTAGAGGTGCGGTCATATTGGAAAGAGAGGCAGGTGTGAGCCCAAGTGATGCTAAGCTTGGCAAACCTGGAGCTAGGATGACTTCCCTAGAGACTATGGAATCTGTTGTAGGGAGTGCGGTACTATTATCGAAGAAGGTGAGGACATGGAGCAAGAAAATAGACAATGAAATTATTCTAGCCATTTATTTTCGAGTTGTTGATGTGAGCTTGAAAGTAGAGAAGGTGTTGGCAACTCTATTGATTCTAAATGACAAGAGAGAGCCTTTTATATCTGGCATACTATGCTTACTAGAGAGAAGCCTATCCTCAATGCCGCGGTAAAACCAGGGTTATTTAAGATTTGAGGCCAATCAGAAAATGCGGGAAAGGGACACTACTCTTAGTACCGGTATTGGCTCTGTCTGCACGTGACTATCTTGATTTGCCCAACTTGTCAGGATGTGCTTACGTAATCTGGGGATAGTATGGGGTAATTACCTAATAATTGAGGTGGCTGGGATACCTCTACATATAGGGGAGCATCCGGAG
>Ga0335074_10016364_pt1 | contig 10442 bp, 10 predicted proteins | sample Lox_Sample_23_FD_206715 | JGI IMG/M metagenome (GOLD analysis project Ga0335074, IMG submission 206715) | Soil microbial communities from Loxahatchee National Wildlife Refuge, Florida, United States - Lox_Sample_2.3 | ecosystem: Environmental > Terrestrial > Soil > Wetlands | place: USA...
GTTCCTCGTCTTTGCATGCTGTCCGCCAATGAACATCGCGTGAATGGGATTGAAAACACAGGGACGAGGCGAACACGCGGACATCTCCCGTGTCCGCATTCGTGATCGGCTGTTCGGAATCGGACGCCGAAAGGCAAAGGCAGACCGACGTGGGGCCGCGATCTTCTGCCGTGTTAGCGGATGAAGTGCAGAATGGCCTGGTTTGTCGCCAGCGCTGCCACGTACGCCAGCACGCTCATGTAGCAGAACTGCAGCGCGGGCCATTTCCAGCTGTTCGTCTCACGCCGCACGATCGCCAGCGTCGAGGTGCACTGGAGCGCAAAGGCGAAGAAGACGACCAGCGCCATCGCTCCGCCAAGGGTGAGGTCATGGCGCAGCGCCGCCTGTAGCCCCAGGGACTGGGTCGCCGGATCGGCTCCGTAAAGCGTGCCCAGCGTGCCGACGATCACCTCGCGGGCCATCACCGAGGTCAGCAGGCCGATGCCGATCTTCCAGTTGAAGCCCAGCGGCCTGATAACCGGCTCGATGAGATGGCCGAGGCGTCCGATGAGGCTCTCGCCCAGCGTTGCGTGCGTGGGCAGATGGCTCATGACCCACAGCACCATGGTCACGGCGAGAATCACCGTGCCCGCCTGGCGCAGAAAGACCTTGCCGCGATCCATCAGGCGCAGGCTCAGCGAGCGCACGGTGGGCAGGCGGTACTGCGGCAGCTCCAGAATGAACGGCGCCGAGGACGCCTTGAGGATCGAGGATTTCAGCAGCCGCGCCGTCGCCAGCGCCGCCAGGAAGCCGAGCAGGTAGAGCGACAACATCACCGCGGCCCGCAGCCCGAAGAGATCGCCCAGAATCGGCTTGTTGGGGATGAACGCCGCGATCATCAGCATGTAAATGGGCAGCCGCGCCGAGCAGGTCATAAACGGCGCGACCAAGATGGTCGCGAAGCGATCGCGTTTGTTCTCGATGGTGCGCGTGGCCATGATCGCCGGCACCGCGCAGGCATACGCCGAGAGCAGCGGGATGAAGGCCTTCCCGTTGAGGCCGATCGAGCGCATCACGCGATCGGCGATCAGCGCCGCCCGCGCCAGATAGCCCGAATCCTCCAGCACTCCAATGAAGAGGAACAGCAACAGGATCTGCGGCAGGAAGACCAGCACCGAAGCCACGCCGCGCCAGACGCCATCGATCGTCAGCGATTCCAGCCAGCCATGTCCCAGCAACGGAGCGACGCGGTCCCCGGCCGCGTTCAGGATGTTCCCGAAACCGTCGCTGAGCGGTTGCCCGATGGTGAAAACCACCTGGAAGACGGCGAAGACCACCGCGAGGAAGACCAGCGGCCCCCAGATGCGGTGCAGCAGCACGCCGTCGAGGCGTTTGCCCCACTCCGAAGAGAGCGGCGCTTTGTACTTGGTCCGGGTGCTGATGCCCGTGGCCCACTGCCGGTACGAGCGGGGATTGCCGATCACCGGAAGCTCAATTCTCATCGCCGGCGCGGCAGCCCCATCGGCCGAGCCCGCTGAAGACTCCGCCTGCCCGGCCAAGGCCTCCGCTTTACGGCTGAGAAAATGGTTGATCGCGTCCAGCCCCGCACCGCGCGTAGCGCTGATTTTGGCCACCGGCACGCCCAGTTCCTGGGCCAGCGCCAGCGTATCGACGCGGCCCCCGCGCGCCTCCATCAGATCGCTCATGTTCAGCAGCACCAGGGTGGGCAATCCCAAAGCCAGCACCGGCGCGGCCAGCATCAGTTGCCGGCGCAGCTGGAGGGAATCCAGAACCAGCAGGATGGCGTCAGGAGCCGGCGTCCCCGGCATTTCGCCGTGGAGGACCTCGATGGCCACCCTCGCGTCTTCCGAGTAACGGTCCAGGCCATAGATTCCGGGCAGATCGATCAGTGTGAGGTCGCTGCGCCCGATCCCGTTCAGGCGCCCAACGCGCTGCTCCACGGTGACGCCGGGGTAGTTGGCCACCTTCTGCCGCAAGCCGGTGAGCCGGTTAAACAGAGTGGATTTCCCTGAATTGGGAGGGCCCACCAGCGCCACCGTGCGGATCTTCCCCGCCACCCGCGGTTCCAGCGGGAGATCGACGGTCTCGGTGTTGCAGCAACTGCTCATGCCTGTCTCGCACTCAGCGCGTCGTACTCGCGAACCCGGATTGCCTTCGCCGTGTCGCGCCGCAGCGCGACCTCAAAACCGTCGATGGAATAAACCGTGGGATCGCCGGCCGGAGCGCGCCGAACCACCACCACCCTCGCCTCCGGCACAAAGCCCATGTGCATCAGGTGGTGCTGGATTTCCCCCGGCAGCTCCAGAGACTCGATCACGGCAGTGGTTCCAATGGCCAATTCGCTCAGCAGACTCAACTTCCACGCTCCGGACAGGTCCAGATCGTCCGCGTTTTCGGCTCCAAATTCCGATAATAGCGCAATTGCGACCATTTCGCTCCTATATTCCTGTCCAGAAGCATAGCGAGGGCTGCAGCATAGTTTCCGTGACTGATGTCACACCCTCCACCCAACCCAACCGGGGCGTTCCCAACCGGGTAACCCACCCCCTCGGAGTGAACAATCCATTCAACTTCTTCCTGTACTATCGGAAGAGGACCCCCCTGCAGTTCTGCACTTGTTGACCTACTTTTCCTATCTGGAGTCGCATGGCGTTGCGCTTTCCCCCGTTTTCTTCCTGGTTTGGCCGTCTGCTGTCTGTTTGGATTGTTTTTCTGGCGTTCGGTTCCGTGCCGCTTCCGGCGCGGGCGGCCGTGGATCCCTCCGCTGCCGCCGCCAGCAAGAAACCCCCCGAACCGGCCCCGGATACCCTCGTTTTCACGAACGGCGACCGCCTTTCCGGCAAGTTTGAGCGCGCCGTCGGCGACGAAATCCTCTTTCACAGCGACATCCTCGGCGACGTCACGGTGAAGTGGGACAAGGTCAAGGAGCTGCACACCGGAACGCGGCTGGTGGTGCTGGAAAAAAGCGCCTTCTCCCGTCACGGACATCTGCCGGTGGGCATTCCCCAGGGCACGCTGTCGGTCACCGATCAGCTGATCACTGTGCAGCCGGAGAACGGCGCGAGCATCGCGCCCATCCCGGTGAAAAGCGCCGAGTACATCGTGGATGAGACCACGATGAAGAAGCAGATCGCCGGCCATCCCGGCGCGCTGGCGGGCTGGAACGGCAGCGCAACCGCGGGCGCGACGGTGGTGCAGGCCACCGAGGAGCAGTACACCTTCTCGGGAGCCGTCAACCTGACCCGTGTAGCGCCAACCGTGAACTGGCTGGACACGCACAACCGCACCCTGGTCGACTTCAGCGGATCGTTCGGAAAGATCATTCAGCCGGCGTACACGAGCGGGGGCGTTTTCACGCCGGCCAGCGCCTCAAAGAGCTCCATCTATCACGCCGATGCGGAACGGGACGAGTATTTCTCGCCGCGTTTTTACGTCCTGGCGCAGACCGTCTTCGACCACAACTACTCCCAGGCCCTCGATCTTCAGCAGATTTACGGAGCCGGCATCGGCTGGACGGCGATCAAGCGCCCCAGCCAGGAGCTGGATCTCAAGTCGACGCTCCAGTACGAAGGGCAGAGCTTCATCGACGCCACGCCGGGCGAGGACCAGAACCTGATCGGTTCCACCTTCGACGCCACATGGGCCGCGAAGCTGCCGCACAAGATCATATTCAAGCAGCAGGTTTCCTGGATCCCGGCGTACAACAATCCCTACGCCTACTCAGCCGGAGAGACGAACTCGCTGACCATGCCGTTCTTCAAGAATCTGGCCTTCTCGCTCGGGTCGATCGACAGCTACCTGAACGATCCTCCCGAGGCGGTGCCGCCAACCAAACAGAACTCGCTCCAGTTCACCACCGGCTTCACCTACGCGATCAAGTCGAAATACTGATCGCTGCGCTGCGCTACTGGCCGCCGGCTGCCGGCGGATTGAACTGAATCGGCTCGCCCAGCAGCTTCACCACCGGGTCCGGCAGGGTGGTTCCAGCGCTTTTCAGCAGCACGGCTACCTGCCACATCTGCGTCTGGTCGAGCACCTTGCTGAACGAGGGCATGCCGGTAAGGCGAATGCCGTTGTCGATCTTCCAGTACGTCTCGCCCACCGGATCGTCATTCACGCCGATGACGCCGGTGCGGTGCCACTGCCAGAGCTGCGGCGCCCGCGGGTACATGTGGGCAGCGAACGGCGAACTCCGCTGCGGCAGCCCGTGGCAGGCGGCGCACTGCTCGCGATAGGTCTGCGCACCGGCCATCAGGTTCTCCGGCGTCGCGGCGACCGGCGAACTGGCCGGCATCTCGCGATCGATGCGCGCGTGCAGAGGCGCCCGCACGATCTGCTTCTCGAAGGGAAACGGCGCGTCGGCCACCGCTACCGGAGGATGGCCAAAGCGGAGATAGCTCCACACCGCCGCGGGAACGATCAGCAATCCCAGGATCAGGCCCAGCAAAAATCTCGCCATTGCGTTGTTCGCCTCAGGGAAAATGTCGCGCAAACATGCTTTCGGCATCGTGACATGCGGGCGAAAATTGCGCAAACCTCACGCCTCCCCCGCCGCGCGACTGGCGCCCCAGGCCCCGCAGATGATTGAATACAGAACAGGCACAATCTTTTCTTGCACGGGCAGTGGAGGCAATCAGGTTCATGCACTTTCGCAAGTGTTTCGGGTACGGTGCGTATCCGCTATTGGCAGCTCTTCTTTTCCTACCCTCCGCCGTTCGCGCGCAGGATGCTCCGCAGCAGCAGACGCCGGCTCCCCAGACCAGCACCCCGGCCAACATGGATGAGTCCCAGCAGACCACTCCGGAGCAGCGCGCCCAGGTGTTGCGCGAGGCGCAGGAGCGCGTCAACGCGCGCCGGCAGCAGCGCATCCGGCAGATCATCCGCGACACCTACAGCCACAAATACGAGTTCGACGCCGGCGGCGACTCTCTGCGTTTCCGCCCCGGGCAGACCCTGCAGTTCATGAACGAGGCGGGCTGGCACGTGGATATCACCGACTATCTGCGCGGCAAGCTGGGCGTCACCGCCGAAGGGCTCGGCTACTATGGCACCGCGTACACCGGCTCGCACGTCTACAGCGGGCTGAACCAGGCCTACAATCCCAGCATCAGCGAGTATGTTTTCCTCGCCGGTCCCCGCTATCGATTCTTTGAGGGGCAGCACTGGGGCTGGACCGCGCAGGTTCTGGCCGGCGTCGGCCACGGCAACTTCGGCACCGGCACCTACGGGCTGCCTCCGCAGTATGTGGGACTGTACACCAACTCGACCGTGCTGAACGTCGCTCCGGGCGCATCGGTGGACTACAACCTGAGCCCCACGGTCGCTGTTCGCTGGTCGGTCACTGATCTGATCACCAACTACGGCAGCGATCTCCAGGACAAGAACCTCGGTGGCAGCATGGGAATCGTCTACCGCTTCGGCCGCCAGTAATTCCCACAGCATAAGGAGCGATCAGTGACCAGCGATCAGTGATCACGGCGCGGCCTGCAAGGTGCAGACGGCCAGAGGCGATTGAGTCCGCGTGGCCGCTGATCGCCGACCCCTCATCAACGCTCGCTCACGCCGTACGCCGATCACTGATCGCCGGCCGCCGCATACTGTACCCTGATCACTGATCGCTGATCACTAATCGCTGTACCCTGTACACGATGCACAGTCTTCTGCTCCCAACAGCCTTCACGGCTCGCTTCCTCGCATCCTGCGCGGAGGCTCTCTGCCTCTTCCAGATGCGCAGCGACCTGCGCCACTACCTGCGCACGCATTACGGCGATCACACCTTCCAGAACCTCTACCACTGGCAGCTCTTCTCCTTCGACACGCTGCTGCTGACACCGTACTTCGTGGTGATGATCGTCCTCTCCGTCTACGGACTGCACCGCTATAAGCTCGTCTGGCAGTATTACCACTACAAGAAGAACGCCACCAAAGAGCCCCCCAGCCGCTTCGCCGAACTGCCCCGCATCACCGTTCAGCTGCCCATCTTCAACGAGCAGTTTGTCATCGATCGCCTGATCGACTCCTGCTGCAACCTCGACTATCCGCGCGATCGCGTCGAGTTCCAGGTGCTCGACGACTCCACCGACGAAACCAAACAGGTCGCCGAAGCCATCGTCGAGCGCTATCGCGACCTGGGCCACAACATCGTCTACCTGCACCGCACCGACCGCACCGGCTACAAAGCCGGAGCCCTCCATGAGGGCATGAAAGTCGCCAGCGGCGAATTCATTGCCATCTTCGACGCCGACTTCGTTCCCCCGCGCGACTGGCTGCTGCGCGTCATCCACCACTTCGCCGAGCCCAACATCGGCATGGTGCAGACCCGCTGGACCCACCTGAACCGCGACTACAGCTTCCTCACCCAGGTGGAAGCCATCCTGCTCGACGGCCATTTTGTGCTGGAGCACGGAGCGCGCGCCCGCGCTAATCTCTTCTTCAATTTCAACGGCACCGCCGGCATGTGGCGCCGCTGCGTCATCGACGAGGCCGGCGGCTGGCAGCACGACACCCTCACCGAAGATACCGACCTCAGCTATCGCGCCCAGATCCTTGGCTGGAAGTTTAAGTACCTCCAGGATGTCGAGTGCCCGGCGGAAGTTCCCATCGAGATGACCGCCTTCAAGACCCAGCAGCAGCGCTGGGCCAAGGGCCTCATCCAGACTTCGAAGAAAATCCTGCCCCGCGTCTTCCGCAGCAAAATCTCGCTGCGCGAAAAAATCGAAGCCTGGTATCACCTCACCGCCAACATCAGCTACCCGCTCATGATCGTGCTCTCGGTGCTGCTGATGCCGGCCATGATCATCCGCTTCTATCAGGGCTGGTGGGAGATGCTGTATATCGACTTCCCGCTCTTCCTCGCCTCGTCCTTCTCGATTTCCTCGTTCTATCTCGTCTCCCAGAAAGAGCTCTTCCCGCGGCGCTGGTACGGCACCCTGATTTACATGCCTTTCCTGATGGCGCTGGGCATCGGCCTCACCGTCACCAACACGATCGCGGTGATGGAAGCGCTGTTCGGCATCCAGAGCGCCTTCAAGCGCACGCCCAAGTACCGCGTCCAGAAAAAAGGCGAAAAGTCCCAGGCCGCGAAGTATCGCAAGCGCCTCGGACTGATCCCCTTCATCGAGCTGCTCATCGGCGGCTACTTCGTGCTCTGCATCTGGTACGCCGTCGCCAACCAGAACTTTTTCACCGTGCCGTTCCTGCTGCTCTTCGTGGTGGGATACCTGTACACGGGGCTGCTGTCCCTCTTCCAGGGACGCTTCGAGCGCTGGCGCTCCGGCGCGAACCTCGACGAAACCTCGCCCAAGCCGTTCCCGGTGGGGGTGTAGAGCAGATCGGATGAGCGCGCTCTCGACCGCCGGGCTGGTCATCGCGTGCATAGGCGGCTTCATCGCGATATGGCTGCTGGCCTGCGCCCTGATTGCCCTGATCGGTGGGTGGACCCGTCTGGCCGAAGACTTTCGGTCCGAGGGCCATGCCTGCCCACCTCGCGTTCTTCTCGGAGGTGCCTATATGCGCTTCATAACCCACTACAGCAATGTGATTCGAATCAGCGGCGGCTCAGACGGGCTCGCCTTATCCGTCCTGCTGCCGTTCGGCTTCTGCCACCCTCCCCTCCTGATCCCGTGGGGTCAGATCGAAGCCCAGGAATTCAAATCGCTGGGGATCTTCCCCGCAATGAAACTGCTATTGGGCCGCGAGGCGCAAATCCCCCTCACGTTCTACAGCAGAGCAGCCCGAGAGATGATTGCTTCTCATCAGACTCAGCTGATCTCTAATCGTATCTCCAGCTGCTGAACTGGCATGACCCTCGACTACGCCGACATATCCTACCGAATCACCTTCACCGCAATCCCCAGATTGAGCTTCTTCCAGCTCCTGTCCGCCGTGTACACCGGCGCCTTCATCTCCAGCGCGAGGGCCAAGCACGCGCGATCCCCCAGGGAGAGCCCGAGTGGCCGGGTCTTCGCAACCAGGTTCCCTGCCACACGCGCCTGATCTGCAGTCAGCGGCATCGCCTCGCCCACCGCTACGACGGCGCGCTTCCACGCTTCTTCGGGATCAACCCCTCGTCTCACCATGGCGGTCTGCACTTCAGCCAGATTCACCGTGCTTGCCGCGGATTCCGCCAGAACCTCATCCGTCAGAACTTCGTTGCCTGGTTCGTTCTGCAGCAGCGCCAGGATCGCGGACGCATCAAGAACGCACCTACTCATGTTTTGCCGCTTCGCGGCGCTCAGCGATCAGTTCGTCGACCAGCGAGACACCCGGCTTGATGAAGCGGCGAAGGTATCTCTGCGCTTCCTCGATGCGCTGCCGCCGCGTGGTCAGCCGGTATCCGTTCTCCTGCCGTTCCAGAATGATCTCCCCGCCGGATTCCACACCCAGTTCTCTCCGCACTTCGGCAGGAATCACCACTCTGCCATTTTCCGCGAGCCGTAGCCGAACCTCATTGGATGCCATTTTTCTCTCCATTGCCATTTTACACCGATCTGCCACTCACCTCGCCTCCTTTTCTGATCGCTGATCGCTGATCACTGTTTCCCGTCCCTTCGTCCAGCCCCGCTATACTCGCCTCATCATGAAACTTCTGCGTCCGCTCTGCGTTCTGTTTCTTCTGCCTCTCGTCGCCGTGCCTGCCTCCTTCGCCTGGGGCAGCAAGGGCCACACCATCATCAACCACCTCGCCGCGCAGAGCCTGCCCGACAGCGTCCCCGCCTTCCTGCGCACCCCCGAAGCCATCAACGAGATCGCCTACCTCGGCCCCGAGCCCGATCGATGGCGTTCTCGCGCCGAGCCAGAACTGGCCGCGGAACAGGCCCCCGACCACTTCATCGATATGGAACTCGCCGACCTCATCGGCACCCTGCCCCGCGGCCGCTACGAGTACATCGCCGACCTCTACGCCTACGGCCTCACCCATCCCAAACTCGCCAGCGAGATGCAGCCCGACCGCGTCGGCTTCCAGCCGTACATCACCGAAGAAGTCTGGCAGCGCCTCAAGTCCGCCATGCGCGATTATCGCGAGCTGAGCGCCAACCACCAGGACACGAAACCGGTCGAAGCCGCCATCCTCTTCTACGCCGGCTGGCTCGGCCATTACGTCGGCGACGGCTCGCAGCCGCTGCACACCACCGTCCAGTACAACGGATGGACCGGCCCCAATCCCAACGGCTACACCACCGACCACACCATCCACGCGCGCTTTGAAACGGATTTCGTCAACGCCGCCATCAACCAGTCGGACGTGCAGGCGCAGATGACTCCGCTGCACCCCATCGGCGACGAGTGGGACGACTACCTCGCCTACCTGCGCCACACCAACTCGTTTGTTGAAAAGGTCTACCAGCTCGATCAGCAGCACGGCTTCGAGGGCACCGGCACGCCGGAGTCGCGCCAGTTCACGGCCGAGCGGATCGCCGCCGGCGCGTCCATGCTGCGCGACATGATCGTCGCCGCCTGGGTGAAGTCCGCCGACCCGGTGCCGCAGTGGCACGATGAGCATGCGCAATCCGCTCCGGGTACAGACAACGAGCCGGCGTCCGCCTCTGGTTCTCCCAAACCGGCGCCGTTGGATGCACCGACAGCAACGGGTGCACCGAGGACGGAGACTGATCCGGAATTTGGAACGGTCTACATTCCGGGAAACGGCGTCGCGGGTCCAAAACTCGTCCATTCCGTCGTACCGGAATTCACAGATGAGGCACGAAGGGCGAACTACCAGGGGACCTGCATCATCGGTCTCATCGTCGGAACCGATGGTGTTCCGAGAAATGTCCACGTCGTTCGCCCGCTTGGCATGGGGCTCGACAAACGTGCCGTTGATGCTGTGAAGAAATATCGATTCAAGCCGGCGCTATTTGAGGGCAACCCGGTCCCTGCTAAAGTCAACGTCCAGGTGGATTTTCGTATCTATCGGCGGAGCGGCCCGTTTTAGCTCGCCGCCAGGGGGATGATCCGCTTCAGCAGCTCCGCCAGCCGCGCCTCCACCTGCCGTCCCGTCTCCATCACCTCTTCATGGCTCAGTGGCTGCGCCTGAATTCCCGCCGCCATGTTCGTCACGCAGCTGATCCCGAGCACCTCGATCCCCATCTGCCGCGCCGCAATCGTCTCCTGCACCGTCGACATGCCTACCAGGTCCGCGCCCAGCGCCCGGAAGGCACGAATCTCCGCCGGCGTCTCGAAACTCGGCCCCAGCACGCTCAAGTACACACCCTCTTCGAGATCCAGATCCATGCTCTTCGCCGCCTCGTGGGCCAGCTTCCGCAGCTGCCCCGAGTAGGCCTCGCTCATGTCGAAGAAGCGCGGCCCCAGCCGCTCATCGGCCGGCCCGGCGATGGGATTCCTCCCCGACAGATTGATGTGATCGGCGATCAGCACCAGCTGACCCTGTCGAAACCCCTGGTTGATCGCGCCCGCCGCGTTGGTCAGCACCAGCGCCCGCA
>Ga0335074_10016366_pt1 | contig 10442 bp, 7 predicted proteins | sample Lox_Sample_23_FD_206715 | JGI IMG/M metagenome (GOLD analysis project Ga0335074, IMG submission 206715) | Soil microbial communities from Loxahatchee National Wildlife Refuge, Florida, United States - Lox_Sample_2.3 | ecosystem: Environmental > Terrestrial > Soil > Wetlands | place: USA: Florida...
CGACACCTTGGCAAGTTCGATTTTATGGGCAGGCGTCTTGTCCAGGAGCTTGATGATGTGGTAGCCATATTCCGTGGTCACGATGTCGCTGATTTGATTATTGGTCAACGAAAACGCCGCGGCTTCGAATGGGGCAACCATTTCGCCGTGGCCGAATGCCGGAAGCAGCCCGCCATTTTCTTTGCTGCCCGGGTCGTCAGAATATCGGGTGGCCAGCGCCGCGAAATCAGCGCCGTCGCGAAGTTGTTTAAGCACGTCCTGGGCCTGCTTGAGCTTGGCCTGTTTCTGGTCGTCGGACAACGGCGCGTGGGTCGTCGGATCAATAGTCATGAACAAAATGTGGCGCACGGTGACTTGTTCGGGTTGTTCGAAATCGGACGGATGAGCGTCGTAAAAGGCCTTGATGTCGGCGTCGGAAACGGAAACGCCCAGTTCACGGACGAGGGCGGCGTTGGCGGTGGTGCTGTCGGCCAATTGAGAGCGGAACTGATCCAATGTTTTGCCGCTGCCTTTAAGGCGCAACTCCAGCGCGTCCAGGGAGCCGGCCTCCTTGGTCAATTCCGTGACGGCCTTGTCCGCCTCCTGCTGGCCCTGCGCGCGGTCGGCGTCGTTGGCCTGTTGCAACAATAACTTGGTGTCAATAAATTCATTCAAGGCCATCGCCTCGTATTGGGTCAATTGATCCTCGGGAATGGTCTGGCCATGGGCGGCGTAATTCGCCTTGATGGCGGCCGTGACTTCGTCCAATTCACTTTGCTTGATGGTAAAGCCTTTGCCTTGGGCAATGACGGGGTCTCCAAACAAGGCGGCCATGGCAGCGTTTGGATTGGCGTTGGTGTCGGGGGCGGCCGTGGAGTCGGCGGGCATGGGGGCGCCGGAATTGGCGGCGTGGACGGCGAGCCAGCCGAGCAAGCCCGCTGCAAGCACACCGGATAATATCAGAGAAGTCTTGTTTTTCATGTTGGTGTTAGATTGTTATTCAGGGAAACCGTTCATAACTTTATCACTTTTATATTGCTGATGTCATTGTCTTTTTGCAGTTCGTCTAGAACCGATTGCGGCGGCACGCTGTCCAGGTTCAGCACAGTCAGCGCCAGTCCACCGGCCGTATCGCGCGATAGGCTCATATTGGCGATGTTGACTTTATGCTTTGCCAGCAAGGTGCCCAGATAGCCGACGATGCCCGGCCGGTCCTTGTTGTTCATCAGGAGGAGTGTGCCCGAGACGGGAATTTCCACCGGCTGGCTATACAACCGCACGATGCGCGGATTATTGGGCGAGCCGAAGAAGGTTCCCCCGGCGGAAATCAGCTTCTTTTCGCCGCTGAGAATTTGCACGTGGACCCATTCGTTGAAGGTGACCGGCTCATCGGATTTTTTCTCCTCGACGGTGATGCCAAGGTTTTGCGCCACCGCACGAACGTTGACGTTGTTCACGTCCTTTAGATTGCTGGTGGCGATAAAGCCCAGGAGAATCGCGCGGGTGACCGGGTCGGTATTGGGCAGTTTTTGGGCATGGCCGCCATAGGTGATGTAGATGCGGTCGGCGCCCGGCGGCGAAAGCTGCGCAAGCAATTTGCCGAGGGCCTCGCCTAGGGGCAGATACGGCTTGACCTGCTCGTAGGTTTTCGCGTCCAAAAATGGCAAATTCACCCCATTGCGGACTTCGCCGGTGAGGAGGTAGGCGGCGAGGACTTCCGCGACTTCGACACCGCATTTTTCCTGCGCTTCCCCGGTGCTGGCTCCAAGGTGCGGCGTCAGAATGAGATTCGGTTGTTTACGATACGGATGGTCGGCGGGCAACGGTTCAACGGAAAAGACGTCGAGCGCGGCGCCAGCCACCTTGCCGGATTCGAGCGCGGCGATGAGGTCATTTTCGACGATGATTTCGCCACGGGCGCAATTGACGATGCGCACGCCGGGTTTCATTTTGGCAAAGGCGGCGGCGTTGAGCATCCCCTTGGTTTCCGGGGTAACGGGCATGTGGACGGTGACGAAATCGGCGGAAAAATAGACCTGATCAACGCTGTCGGCGAAGTTGGCGCCGATCGCGCGGGCGCGGTCCTCCGTGAGATAGGGATCATAAGCGACGACGCGCATACCGAAGGCAATGGCGCGTTTGGCGACTTCGGTGCCGATGCGGCCCATGCCCAAAACGCCGAGGGATTTTCCAGCCAGTTCGACGCCCTGAAACAGCTTGCGGTCCCATTTCCCCGCGACCATGGTGGCGTGGGCCTGTGGCACCTTTCGGGCAAGAGAAAGCAACATGGCGAAACTCAATTCGGCGGTGGTGACGGTGTTGCCGCCGGGCGTGTTCATCACGACGGTCCCGTGCTGGGTGGCGGCTTCGATGTCCACGTTGTCCACGCCGACGCCAGCGCGGCCAACGACGCGCAATTTGGGGGCGGCTTCGATGACCTTGCGCGTAACTTTAGTCTCGGAGCGGACGACAAGGGCGACGGCGTCCGAGACGACAGGAAGCAGTTCAGCCTCGGGGAGCCGTTTAGGAAGGACAACGACGTTAAATTCCGGACGTTGTTGCAACAGGGCGATGCCTTTGGGAGAAACAGGGTCACAAATGATTATTTTCATATTCAAAAGAAAGGTCAGTTTAACGGGTGGGACGAACAAGGTCAAACCATGAAAATTCAAAAGATGGCGAGCCATATTTTTGGGATAAATAGAAATGGAAGCCGTCTGGAGGCGACGGACACAAAGGAGCCCCATAAGAGTTGATTACGGTTGGAAGGCAGAGGTCGGAAGGTGGAGGATGGAAAATTCGCCGTGCGGTCTGGGGAAAATTCGTTATTCTTGCGGGGAATGAATAAATTGTTGTTGATTGATGATGAAGAGGACGTGAGGTATTCGTTCCAGCGGATTTTTGATTCGCCGGAGGTTGAACTGGCCACGGCGTCGTCCGGCGAGGAGGGACTGAAGTTGATTCCGAAGTTCAAGCCGGACCTGGTGTTGATGGACGTGCGAATGGGTGGGATGAATGGATTGGAAACGTTGCGGAAAATTCGGGCGAGCGATCCCAAGCTGCTCGTGATATTGATGACAGCCTACGGCACCACGCAGACAGCCATCGAGGCGATGAAGCTGGGGGCTTACGATTATCTGTTGAAGCCGTTCGACGCGGTGAAAATCAAGGACCTGATCGCCAATGCGCTCAAAGCTGCGCGCGACATGAAGCAGGTGGTGTCGTATCAGCCGCTGCTTGAATCCGAGGACTACGAGCTGGGCATCGTGGGGCGGAGCGAGGCGATGCAGCAGGTTTTCAAACTCATTGGACAGGTGGCGGCGAGCGATGCCACGGCGTTGATCACGGGTGAAAGCGGCACGGGCAAGGAATTGGCCGCGCGGGCGATTTATCATCACAGCAATCGCAGCCGGCAATCGTTTTTGGCGGTCAATTGCGCCGCCATTCCCGAACAGCTTCTGGAAAGCGAATTATTCGGGCACGAGCGCGGGGCGTTCACGGGGGCGACGAACCAGAGAATTGGAAAGTTTGAGCAATGCGACAAGGGCACGATTTTCCTGGATGAAATCGGCGACATGACGCCGGCAACGCAGACAAAGATTCTGCGTGTGCTCCAGAGCGGCACGTTTGAGCGCGTGGGCGGCAACCAGCCAATCCAGGTGGATGTCCGGGTGATTGCCGCGACAAACAAACATCTGGAGCAAGCCGTCGCCGCCAAACAATTTCGCGAGGACTTGTTTTACCGCGTGAATGTGGTGCGAATTCCCATGCCCCCGTTGCGTGAGCGCGCCGACGACATCCCGTTGCTGGTGAATTATTTTCTCGAAAAAATCGGGCGCGAACAGGGTCATGCGCCAAAGTCGGTTGCGGCAAGCGCGATCCGGTTACTCGAGAAATATCATTGGCCGGGCAACGTGCGGGAACTGGAGAACGCGCTGCGGCGGGCGCACGTGATGGCGAAGAGCGACGCGATTTTACTAAGTGATTTGCCGCCGGAAATTTCGGGCCAAAGTCCCGGCGCGACGGTTGCGCCGACGGTGGGCGAGGGGGCGGTGAGCGACGTGTCGGCCCTTGCGCGGCAACTCTTTCAGTGGGCCAAGCGGGACCCGAAATTGAAGGTGATTCCCGCGGTCGAGCGCGAGTTGGTGATTCAGGCCCTCAAGGAAACGGCGGACAACCAGGTGGCGGCGGCCAAGTTGCTGGGGATCACGCGGGCGACGTTGCGCAAGCGGATTGAGAAATTTGGGATTCAGCGGGAACTAAGTGTCAAGTGACCAGGGTCATGAGGTCTTCTTGGATTTTTCCGATTTTCAAGACGTGGAAGTTTTCGGGAGAATCGCGCATGGGACCGGGGTCCGGAATTTTATCGCGAGGATAAACGACAATGAGCACCACGACGGGGAGATTGAGCGCGCGCAATTTTTGGACAAAATTCCGGCGGGCCTCGTCCCAGGATTGCAACACACAAATGACGCCGCTGACGACGGACACGTGATTGAGCACGAGGCTCTCGAGCACGGAAAACGGCTTGTCCGGGCACGCTTGGACAGAGGCGAGGATTTCCAACATTTGGCCCGTATGCGCCAGTCCGCGTCCTGCAGTGAAGCAATAGGTTTGTGAGCCGACAAACAACAAATCGAGGAGCGATTCCTGGGTAATCAATGCGCAGGCAAAAGAGGCCGCGATCGAGACGGCTTCTTCCAGAATTTCGCCATAAGGCTCAGTGGTAAAGGTGTCAAGCACCAAAGCGTGGCGGACGAAGAATTCGTCTTCAAATTCCTTGACGATGGGTTTGCCGGCCTTGGCCCAGCTACGCCAATGGATGTGCCGCACGGGGTCGCCGCGGCGATACTCGCGGAGGGAGACAAATTCCTCGCTACGCCCGATGTTGGCGGCCAGGGCCACGCCGTTTTCCTGATATTTCATAATGCCAGGCAAGGGCACGGCAGGGAGATCGTAACGTTTAGGCAGGATGAGGATGGAGTTGACAGCCGGCGTTTTGACAAAGGAGCGGATCAAACCAAAGGGGTCGGTGCGCGCGAGGGTGATGCCTGAAAAGCGCACGATACCGCGACGCAAGGGCAACATATCCACGCGCACTTCGGCCTCGCCGCGGGGCGCGAGAGGCGGAACTTCGGCCTCTTTGATTTCCGCAATCCGAAAGGGATTGGGCCGCCGATCACTGAGGCGAAAGGGCGGGACGCGTTTATTCTCGGCAAGCTGGAAGGCCAGCCATTCTTCAAACGTTGGGCGAGGGTCAGCGGAATTTTCCAGAACGACAAGTCCCATTTGCGGTCGAACGGTGAGGTTTTTGACCTGAAGGCGATAGCATAGACGCTGTCCAACCGTGCCAAAGCGCGGCAACTGCCGCGAGGCTGAAAATTTTGCGTGAAAGAACCGGCTGGTTCCGAGCGCGAGAACGAGCATCGCCAGCAACAAGGCAAAGACCTGATAGGTGACAGTATTATCAATGTCCCCGCCAACGGAGCCGGAAACCAGAGCGCCGCCGACGACGCATAATCCGGCCAGGGTGAAACGGCGCCGCAACCAATGGTAGAAAGAAGAGCTGCCGTGGTAGCCGCGATAAATGAGTTTGTAGATCGGCCTCATGCGGGCACTTTTAATCTCTTCACGATATCTTCGATGACACCGCGGGCGGTGAGGCCGGAGAACCGGGCTTGCGGTTCAAGCACCAGGCGATGCGCGATGACGGGCACGGCAAGCGATTGAATCTGCTCCGGGGTCACAAAATCGAAGCCATCGAACAGCGCGGCGGCCTGCGCGACCTTCATGAGGGAAATTGAAGCGCGGGCGCTGGCGCCCAGTTGTACGCCGGCTGCGGAACGCGTGGCGGCGACAACGTCCACCGCGTAACGCTTCAACTCGTCGCTGATGCGGACGTTTTCGACGGCGCATTTGAGGGCCAGCACGTCGCCGAGGGTGGCGCAGGGTTGCAACAATTCGAGCGGGTGATTGTGTTCCTGGGCGGTGAGGATGGCGACCTCCTCTTCGGGCGGCACGTAGCCGAGCGTGAATTGCAGGGCAAACCGGTCCATTTGCGCCTCAGGCAGCGGGTAGGTGCCCCGAAATTCAACGGGGTTTTCGGTGGCGATGACAAAAAACATCGCGGAAAGATCGCGGCGTTCGCCTTCGACGCTCACCTGGCTTTCGCCCATCGCTTCGAGCAAGGCGGATTGCGTGCGGGGCGAAGCGCGGTTGATCTCGTCCGCCAACAAGATGTCGGTGAAAATTGGGCCTTCATGAAAATGAAACTGCTGGTCGCGCTGGTTGAAAATCGAGACGCCAAGAATGTCGGACGGCAGGAGGTCGGGAGTAAATTGGATGCGTTTGAAACGGGCGTCAATGGAACGGGCCAGGGCCTTGGCCAGAGTGGTCTTGCCCGTGCCGGGAAAATCTTCGAGCAAGACATGGCCGCCGGCGGCAAGGGCGGCGAGGAGATTGCGGGTGGAAACGGCCTGCCCGCGCATAATTTTGGAAATGTTGGCTGAAATCTTGCGGTAAGTTTCGCGCGCAGCGTCGAAGTCGTTCATGAAGGAAATTTATAGATGCAGGTTTGCCGGAAGGTTTCGCCCGGCCGCAGAATAACGGAGGGAAACCGCGGATGATTGACTGAATCGGGAAAGTGTTGTGTCTCCAGACAGAATCCGCCGAATTTTTCATAGCGCGCGCCGCCGCGGCCGGCAAAGCCGTCAAAGTGGCTGGCGGTATAAAGTTGAACACCCGGCTCGGTGGTCCAGGCCTCCATAATGCGGCCGGACTTTGGCTCCCGCACGCGCGCCGCCAACACGAGGTTTTTTCCGCCGCCCTTGACGACAAAATTGTGATCGTAGCCGGACGCCACTTCCGGAAATTTTTTCATCTGCGAGCCGATTGTTTTCGGCGTCGAAAAATCCAATCCCGTCCCCTTGACGGATTTAATTTCGCCGGTGGGAATCAGGTACGAATCCACCGGCGTATAAAACTCCGCGGCCAGCATCAATTCGTGACCCAAGACGTTGCCGCGCCCGGCAAGATTGAAATAGCCATGGCTGGTCAGGTTCACCGGCGTGGGTTTGTCGGTGGTGGCCGTGAAATCGAGGCGCACTTCGTTGGCATCGGTCAGCGCCACAAATACTTTCACATCCAAATTGCCGGGGAAGCCTTCTTCGCCATCCGGACTCCTATATGAAAACTCCACGCCGTTTTGCCTGGTTTCGGCGCGCCAAATCTTTTTGTCGAAACCGTCTTTACCGCCGTGCAATTGGTTTTCGCCTTCGTTCGCGGTGACTTTTAAAGCTTTCCCATCGAGAAAAAATTTGGCGCCGGCGATGCGGTTGGCGACGCGGCCGCAAACCGCCGAGATATATGCGTTTCGTAAATAGCCGTCCAATTCATTGAATCCCAGAATGACATCTGACAAATTCCCTTTGGCATCGGGAACTTCCAGAGAGGCAATCCTGACGCCATAGTCGAGCAATTTGCAAACGACGCCGTTGGCATTGGCGAGGCCGTGCCGTCAGGCATTTTTCCGAATAGTTTCTTTTCTATTTTCATTTGATACGCAATAACTCCGCGATAAGACCGTCCGTGGTATGTTCTTTGGCTTCGATGGCAAGCTCAACATTCAAAGCGCGGAGCGCCCTGCGTGTCTCCGGCCCGATGACCGCGATCTTCATCGCCGGAAATTTTCTCATCAGCCCCGGCAGGTCGAATCGCGCATGGAAAAATTCCACCGTGGAGCCGCTGGTGAACGTAATCCAATCCGCGCCATGTTCCAGAAAATTTTTCGCCCCGCCAAAGAAATCATCGGTTTCGGCAACGGTTTTGTAAATGCCGATGTCATCCACAATCGCGCCGAGCGCCTCGAGGGCGCGGGGCAGGTCGGCATTTGCGTTTTCGGCGCGCAAGAGGCAAACCTTGGAATTCTCGATACTGCCGTTTTTGGCGATGGCTTCGGCGATATTTCTGCTGATAAACTCCTTGGGCATGGCATCCACCTGGAGGCGCAGTTCGTGCAGTTTGGCGGCCGTGGCCGGCCCGACGGCGGCAATTTTGGCGCCGCCCAAATCCCGCAAATCGTGGAAGCGCTTGAAAAAAAAGTCGAAAAACGTGGAAACACCGTTTGGACTGGTAAAGACAAGCCAGTCATAGGAGTTCAAGGAAAGCACCGCATCAATAAAATCATTTTTGTTATCGGGCATTGCGCTTTTGACGCAGGGAATTTCCAAAACCTCGGCGCCGAGTTCGGAAAGTTTCCGTGAAAAGGCGTCCATCCGCAGCCGTGAGCGGGTCAGGACAATCCGGCGGCCAAACAGCGGCCGGTTTTCCGCCCAATTCAATTTATCGCGGAGTTTCACGACGTTGCCGAGGATGGTGAGGGCGGGCGGCGAGAGTTTTTTCTCTTTGGCCAGCGCGGCGATGGTGGCCAGGGTTCCTGAAATGGATTTCTGTCTTCCGAGCGTGCCCGACTCGACGATGGCCACCGGCGTATCCGGCGGCAGGCCATGGGCGATGAGGGACCGGGTCCATTCGTCCACTTTTTCCGTCCCCATCAGGACGATTTTGGTGCCGGGGATTTTGGCGATTTGTTCGTAGCGCAGATTCGTTTTGGGGTCGGCAGGATCTTCATGGCCGGTGAACACCGTGAAGCTGGAGCAAAAATCGCGGTGTGTGAGAGGAATGCCGGCATAGTTCGGCGCGGCCACAATCGAAGAAACGCCGGGCACAACTTCAAACGGGACTTTTGCCCCGGCGAGCGCTTCGGCTTCCTCGCCGCCGCGACCAAAAACATAAGGGTCGCCGCCCTTGAGACGCACCACGATTTTCCCATCGCGCGCGTGTGAAATCATCATCTGATTGATTTGTTCCTGCGGCATGGCGGTGCGTTTGCCGCGGGAAATGATTTCCGCCTCGGGACGGGCCAGGCGGAGAATGGCCGGGTTGACGAGGAGGTCGTAAATAATCACGTCCGCGCGCCGCAGCAATTCCGCGCCGCGGAGCGTCAACAATTCCGGGTCACCCGGCCCTGCGCCGACAAGGTACACTGTGCCCTTCGATTTCATTTTAGCGATGTTACGGGAAAGCGGCGCCGGCGGAAAGCGGATTGAGTTCATTTGGACTTTGCAGCCGCGCGATTGCCGCGTATAAATTTTGCGTGTCACAAACCGGGCAACCCGCCATCAATGCCGCCACGCGTCTTTGCGCCGTTTATGGCTGTCCGATCTCGCATTCGGCTTCGCCGGCGATGCATAACGCGGCGTTCGCCCGGCTGGGACTGAATTGGCGTTATCTGGCATTTGAAGTGGACCCGGGAAATCTCCGGGCGGCAATTGAAGGCGCCCGGGCGATGGATTTTGCCGGCTTAAATCTCACCGTGCCGCACAAGTTGCTCGCGGTGAAAATGGTGGATGAGCTGGATGAATCGGCGAAGACATTTGGCGCCGTCAATACCATCCGATTTGAAGTGAAAAACGAGAAAGGCGAAGGGCGAAGAGCGAAGTCCATTTGGACGGTTGGATATAATACGGATGCGGAGGCGGTGATTACGGCGCTGCGCGAGGACTTGAAAATGAAATTGCGCGGCGCAAAGGTCCTTTTGCTGGGCGCGGGCGGCGCGGGTCGGACGGCGGCGCTGAGATTGGCCATGGAAAACGTGGAGGAGCTTTTTCTGGTCAACCGCACGCGCCACAAGGCGGAGGAAATCGCGAAAGAAATCAAAAGGCATTTTCCCTTGTTGGGTCTGACTGTCGGTTATCCGAAGGCGGGCGTGGATTTGGTTTTGAATGCGACGTCTTTGGGAATACGGCGGGAAGACGCATTGCCGTTGGATGAAAGACAATTTTCGCTGAGACAGGCGCGCGCGGTTTATGACATGATTTACCAGCCGGCCGAAACGCAACTGCTGGCTGCCGCGAAGAAGTCCGGCTGCAAAACCGCCAATGGCCTGGGGATGTTATTGCATCAAGGGGCGAAGGCGTTTGAAATCTGGACGGGAAGACGCGCGCCGGTGGAAACCATGCGAGAGGCGCTGGAAGGACATATTTATGGGCGCTGAGCCAATTTTTAATTCCGCGACATGGGAAGCAGTGCCGTTTCATTTCTGGTCGCTGTGTTTTTTTGCGCTCGGCTGCATCGTCGGGAGTTTCCTGAATGTCTGCATTTACCGGCTGCCGCGAGGACTGAGCATTGTCACGCCACCGTCGCATTGCCCGCACTGCAAATATTCCATTCCCTGGTATTTTAACATTCCACTGGTGACGTGGCTGGCGTTGCGAGGGCGGTGCAAAAATTGCGGCGCCCGCATCTCGCCGCGTTATTTCGTGGTGGAATTGCTCACCGGTATCGCATTCCTGGCGTGCTGGCTGAAGTTCGGAAATCGTGATTTTCCCCTGCCGTCAATTCTGCTGCCGCTGGTCTATGCCATGTTCATTTCCGGACTGATTTGCGCCACGTTTATTGACTTC
>Ga0335074_10016368_pt1 | contig 10441 bp, 8 predicted proteins | sample Lox_Sample_23_FD_206715 | JGI IMG/M metagenome (GOLD analysis project Ga0335074, IMG submission 206715) | Soil microbial communities from Loxahatchee National Wildlife Refuge, Florida, United States - Lox_Sample_2.3 | ecosystem: Environmental > Terrestrial > Soil > Wetlands | place: USA: Florida...
ACTTCAGCACCGGCGACTTGCAGGGAGGCATCCAGATCCTCCAGGCCGCCGCGCTCGAATACGCTGACAGCATGCTGGTGCGCCGCGCGCTTGCCGCCGCTTACGTCCACGCCGGCCAGACGCAACAGGCGCTCGCCGTTTACAAAACCATCCCTATGGATTCCGCCACGGCTGGCGACTTTGCTGGAGCCATCGGCGCAGCCATGGCCGTGGGCGACATGGCGCAATCCGAATCGTGGCTTCGTTTGGCTCTGGCACGTTATCCCGGCGATGCCCAGGTTCTGGCTCTGGCCGCTCACTTCGAACAGGCTCGCGGCAATAATCAGCGCGCCGGAGATTTTTGGCGCGCCGCGTTGGCTGCCATGCCGGCCGGCTCCGACGCAATCAACCTCACCGGCACTCCGGGACCGCCTGTTGGCTACTATCCCGCTCCTGCCACGGGCCTCCACCGTCTCCTCGACCCTCGTCGCGATTCCCATCGGACTCCCGAGGAAATCGCTCCGTTGCCCTCTTACAGTTCGCGCCTGTCCTCTCCGGCTTACACCGATGCGCAATCTTCGTCTGGAGAATCAGAGCACACGCTGCCCTCAAGCAATCCGCTGCCACTTCCATCCGCAGAGCAGGGAAGCAATGCCTCGGCGCCGGCCTTGATCGCGCAGAGCAACACGATTTCCCCTCCAGTTTCGTACGGTCCCGGGCCTTTTGCCTTGCCCGCTGCGCCCGATGTTTATACCGGACTGGCATCGAACACTGCGGGAAATCGCAGTCTCGAAATGCCGCAGACGTGGTCAGCCGAGTCAAATGACGCGCTTGCTCCGGCGCCAACTGCCAATTTGCCGAGCTCTTTCGTGCCTCTACGCGCCGCGCCAAGCTCGCCGGCGCCTGAGATGCCCAAAGCTCAACCTACGGCCGCTCAACCTGCAGCGCCGGCTGAAATTGCCGCCGTGCAGACCGCTCCCTCGATCGAGCAGGCCATCACCGGCGCTTACTCGGCGCCCCAGCAAGTGCATCCTGCGCTTCAACCCAACACATTGCAACCTGCAATCACGGCGCAGTCGAAACCAAAACCCAGTTCTGCGGCCTCGCGTTCGCCCTTACGCGCCAAGCCCGCTCCGCAAGCCACCACTGCGCAGCCGCTCCCACAACCTGTCGACCAGCCACCGGAACAGACGCTCGGCGACGCGCAAATCGCCGGCGAGCCGCCGGAAAATCCCACCGCACCTTCGCCATCGCCAGGCACAGACAATGTGACGCAAACTTCCTTGGGACCGGCCGGCGAAGAGCTCGCGCAGCAGAATCCTTCGCCTTTGCGCGGAGCGTGGACTCACTTTCTCAGGCAGGCAAATCCACCGAATCCCCGCGAGGAGGCCGAAGATCAACTCCGGGCCATTGAGGGAGGCTATAGTGGCTGGCTTGGCCCCACGGCAAGCCTTAGCTACCGCGGCGGCGCGCCCGGATACGACCAGCTCGCCGCCATCGAAGCGCCGCTTGAAGTCTCTACGCCGCTGGGCTTTCACGCCCGCCTGGTGGCCATCGCCATGCCGGTGTTTCTGGACTCAGGATCCGCCAACGGCGCCGCAACACTCGCGGTGGTCGAAACCACGGGCTCCGGCACTTCGCAGGTCGCCATTCCCGAGCCCATTGGCACGCTCGCTTCGACCAGCACGACGCTGCCTGCGCAGCAGAACGCCACCGGGCTGGGCGGCGAATTGCAGCTTGTCTTTCCCCATCTTGCCATCGCCGGCGGCTATACACCTGCCAACTTTCTGGTCGCCACCTTCACCGGCCGCTTCGACTGGCATCCCTCCAATGGCCCACTGATGTTCAGCCTTTCGCGTGAGCCGGTCAAAGACTCCGAGCTCTCCTACGCAGGCCTGCGAGATCCGGCCGGCAATACACTTACGACGCTGGGGCAAATCTGGGGCGGTGTGGTCGCCAATCAAGCGCAGATTCAGTTCCATCGCAGCGGCGCGCAATCCGGTTTTTACTTTTCCGCAGACGGCCAATACCTTACCGGCTACAACACCGAAAACAACGCGCGCATGGGCGGCGCAGCCGGCGCCTACTGGGGCGTGTTCACCTCGCCCGAATATGGCGAGCTCAGCATCGGCGCCAACTTCTCGGGCATGCACTATACCAACAACCAGAACGCCTACACCTTCGGCATGGGCGGCTACTTCAGTCCGCAGGCCTACTTCCTTGCCGAGGTTCCAATTAACTGGTCTGCTCATTGGCAAACACACTGGCATTACGCCATCAACGGCGCTCTCGGAGTCCGGGCCTTCCAGCAGAGCTCGGCTCCGCTTTGGCCGTTTGCCGCGCAAAAAGCTCTTGAAGTCAGCCTGAACAATGCCATGCTTCCCGCGATCACCCGCGTCAGTCCCAACTACGATTTCAAAAGTGAAGTCGCTTACCAGGTCAATCCGCACCTGTTCGCAGGGGTGAACGTGATAGCCGGCAACTCGCGCGACTACAACTTCGCCTCCTTCGGCTTCTTTCTTCGCTACACCTTCCGTGAACAACCATCTGCGGCCGCCGCTCCCACCGGCTTATTTCCGACAGAAGGCATTCGACCCTTCACGGTTCCCTAGCGACAGGTTGAAGGCAAGTGCCTGGATCGGGTGAACCGCCCGGCGCGGCAGGACTGCGCTCCTTTGCAACAGCACGGATGATTTCCGGATTCAGACTTTGCGGATGGATCGAATCGAAAAGAAGACGCCGCGCGGCTTCGCTCAAGATGCGGACTGAGTTCTTAGCCTCATCGGTCGCACAGCGCTTTCACCGATTTCGCATTTACGGTTGCGCGGAGCCACAAAGGATGAGTGGCTTTTTCAGCGGAAGCCGCCCTGGCGAAGTCACGAAGGAGGCGCATCTACTGAGAACCGGGTCTAGTGCCACCATCCGTGTCCGCCATGATCGTGGCCGTGATGCTGGTGCGAGGGCGCCTCTGGTTGCTGTTGCTGATTCGGCGAAACCAGTGCCTGGCTCACTTCACCAAACATGCCGTTCACCGAATCAGCGGCGCCTTGCATTCCTGAAATGCAAAGAAGCGCGATCAGCGTCACCAGCATCCCGTATTCCACGAGGTCCTGGCCGCCTTCCTCGCGAAGCAGGCGGCGAAACTTCCCGCACAATCTCTCAAGAGCCTTAATCATCGACCGCCTCGAACGCTGCAGAATGTGTGACCAACCCTCAGACGAGGGACCACCCAGAGTCTCGCGAAACAAACGCAGCAGATTTTGCAGATCGAAGCGACTGGGGGAGAAAAGTTCTCAGGCCTTGATGGCCGATTCAAGCAGGGAGAGCGACGCGGCCTTTGCAGGCGCTTCATCGCGGTCCCCCCTGGTGGTCAGACGTTGTTGTTTTCCCATAGGAAGCCAGCAACGGCCCGTCTGTCTCTCACCAGGGGGTGCTATCCCCCTTGACCCAACTGTGTGATCACTTATTGAGCATCTTGCGTGCCACTTTTCGGCGAAATGGTTAGCTGTTTAGAATCAGCCCATTACAGAAACTGGCCTTTTCTGATGCTCGAAAACTGTCCACTCCCGTTTACAAACGGCGCCGCAGCTACGCATCCCGTTTACATTACTTACTTTCGTTTGGTTGCGGCATATTTTGCCCAACCGGCAACTGCGGATCCAGCATCGTTGAGTCTCTTCCGCATCCCATTCAGCGCGGCAGTGCCCCGAAAGAGTGCACGACCGTGATCTTTCCCGATTCGCCGAACCGGCTTAGGATTTGCGTAGAAGTGAGTTAGCTCATTGACGAGCTTTTATCCGCCGATGTCCGCCTTTCGCCGAGGCAGACATCGGCGGTTCGTTTTTGGGGCCGCAATTGCTGGGCGATCCAGTGGAACTCACAATTATTAATAAAGACCCTTGACATTATTTAGAATATCAATCATGATGGCATCTGTAATTGAGAAAGACAAAGATGCCTGCCGATCCTGAACAACCCGCCGACTGGCAAGACCTCCTCCGCATCGCTCAGGGATGCTCCCTGGTGATCGAGCGCGTCGGGATCCCCGAGAAGCAGATCGCAGTTGAAGGCCGGTTCACCCTCCCCCAGCTCGCCCAGCTGAGCCTTGAGGACCAGGTTTTCGTGATCGCATTTCTCCGGTCCCATGGCTCGATCAAGGAGATGGAGCAGACCTTCGGTGTCAGCTATCCCACCATTAAGGCGAGACTTAACCGCATCTCAAGCCAGCTCGAGTTTGTCGACAACAACCCTACGCCATCCCGCACCGAGGTGCTCGAGCGTCTCAATAGCGGAGAAATCAGCCCGGCTGAAGCCATCCGTTCGCTGGAGGCACTGAAATGACTCCGAATATTGCCTATGTGCGCATTGAATCGCCGCATTGGCGCTCTATCCCGATGTGGATCCCTCTCTTCCTGCTCTGGATTCCAGCGATTATTCTTTCGCCGCTCATCTTTCTGGTCATCCTCGGTTTGTCCCTGGCCGGGAAACTCAACCCATGGAATACCTTTTGTGTGCTTTGGGATCTTGTGTGCGCTCTGCCCGGCACGCACGTCCGCGTGATCGCAGACGAAACCAACGTTAACGTCCGCATCCTTTAACTGAAGTTCCAAATGTTGTTCACCCTTTCACTTTCGATCGGAGAAACCCCATGAACGAGAATCGCCGCCAAATCCTCGAAATGCTGGCCGCCGGCAAAATCACTGCCGAAGAGGCCGAGCGCCTTCTTGCCGCCATTGAGCCCGAGCCCGTTGCGCCATCGGAATTTACCGGCCGCATTTCGGGAAGCAATGGATCGCCGGATACACCCGTAAAGACCCGCTCAAAATATCTGCGTGTCCTTGTGGAAGCCGACGAATCGATGACCGGCCTGAAAGGCCCGACGACGGTCAACGTTCGCGTGCCCATGCAGTTATTGCGCGCCGGGGTGCGCCTGGCCAGTCTCATCCCTAAGCAAGCTCACGACCAACTCGACGAGGCCCTCAACCGCCACGGGGTTCCGCTGACACTCTCGCAGATCAAGCCCGAAAACCTCGAAGAACTGATCGAGCATTTGGAAGATCTCACCGTCGATGTCGATGGCAAGGACGGCAACACGACCAAGGTGCGCGTCTTCTGCGAATAGACGCCTGCGTCCTGCTCCCGCGCAGCTATTTCAAGTCAGCGGGCGCCTCAGCAACGCTTTCTCGCTAATCCGCAACTCAACTTGATGTCACTCGTGTGGCAGAGGAGATTTCTATGACTACGCTCGCAATGCCTCGCCCCCGTCGCGACGCTGGAATGGAAGGATTGGTCGCGAAATGGTACGCCGCGAATACCGGCGAAATGATGAAAGAGTACGTCGAACTGGCGCGGCGCATCGCTCCACAGCTTGATTCCGGCAGCGCGGTCCTTGAAGTTGCGCCGGGCCCCGGCTACTTTTCAATCGAACTGGCCAGGCTCGGCAACTTCTCCATCACCGGCCTCGATTTAAGCCACACCTTTGTGAAGATAGCCGCGAAGAAGGCCGCCGAAGCCGGCGTCAAGGTGGACTTCAGGCAAGGCTCCGCTTCCCGCATGCCGTTTGCTGCCGGTTCATTCGACTTCCTGCTGTGCCGCGCGGCTTTTAAGAACTTCGGCCAGCCCGTCGAGGCACTCCAGGAGATGTTTCGTGTGCTCAGGCCCGGTGGGCGCGCGCTCATCATCGATCTCAAAGGCGATGCTTCTCCCACTGAAATCAGCCGCGAGGTCGATCACATGGGGCTCAGCTTCTGCAATCGAATTCTCACCAAGCTCGCCTTCAGGACGATGCTTCTGAAGCGCGCTTACACGAAGGAACAATTCCAGCAGATGCTCGCGCAAACCGGCTTTTCAGCCGTCCAGATTGCCGACCCTGGCCTTGGCCTCGAAGTGTGGATGACCAGATGATCCTGGCCCGGGCCCTGTACAGCGTTATGTCGCCCCCGCGATGGAGTAGTGAACCTTCCACTGGCCATCTGGACGGCCGCAGCACCGGCAAAGATTGTGCCGCCAAGCGGAACGCATTCGATCAAGACTGTTGACAGCGGCTGCGGCCCTGCGCGTGCTACCATCCACTCATCCGGCTCGCCCATCAGCCTGAGCCGCGGAGGTGCAAATGAGTTCATCTACTCGGCGCAGTTTCCTCAAGACCGGTCTGGCCGCCGGAGCCATGGCGACCGTAGGAACTCTTCCTCTTTCCGCCACCAAACGTACCGCAACGGGCACTGTCGTTCTTGGCCGCTCCAATCTAAGCGTGACGCGGCTGGCTTTCGGAACGGGGACCGATGGCGGGGCCGTGCAGGCTGCGCTGGGTCAGGATGGATTCACGCACCTGGTGCGCTACGCCTATGACCGAGGCATTCGCTTCTTTGAAACTGCTGAGGCGTACCAGACGCCCGCCATGCTGGGCGAAGCATTGAAAGGCCTGCCACGCGACAGCTATTGCCTCATGAGCAAAGTGACCACCTTCCACGAGGGCATTGATCCACAGGCGAAGTTTGACGAGTTGCGGCGCATCTCGCAGACCGAGTACTTCGACATCATGCTTCTGCATTGGCAGCATTCAGCCGATTGGCCCGAGACCACAAAGCGCTGGCAGGACGGGATCCTTGCGGCCCAGCAGAGAAACATCATCCGCACCCACGGCGCTTCAGTGCATGGGCTGCCGGCGCTGCGCCAGATGCCGGGCAACGCCTGGCTCGACGTGGGCCTCATCCGCATCAATCACAGCGGCGCGCGCATGGATGGACCGACCTACGAGGACACAAACCACCCGGCGAACGTCAGCGAAGTGGTTGATCACATCCATGAGTTAAAAAAGGAAGGGCTGGGCGTGATCGGCATGAAGCTGTGCGGCGGCGGCCAGTTCGACCACAGCCATGACGACCGCGTGAAGGCGATGCGGTTCGCATTCCAGAATGCAGGCGTCGATTGCGCCACCGTCGGCTTCAAGAGTTCCCAGGAGATCGACGAAGCCATCGACAACATGAACCTGGCTCTCGCCTGACGCCACTGCCCAGAGCGGGCGCCGATCGAGTTTCCATTTTTCCCGCAAATTGCCGTTGCCGCGTCTGTTGGTTTACAGCGCCCTGCGCAGCGGCTTCTGCATCGGCACCACTTGCACAGTCACGTCGCGCACTTCGCTCAGAAACCGGTTGAGCACCGAGCCGCGCCAGAGAATATCCCATCGCGACCGCGCAGACTGGCCAAAAACCACGTGCGAGATGTTTTCCTGCTGCGCAAACCGTATGAGGGCATCCGATACGTTGCGATCCGTGAGTGAAACCACCTGCGCGCCCAGATCGCGCGCCATCCGCATGTACTCTTCCAGCCGGTGATAGGCATCCGGGTCGCCATGTCCCTTGTCGTCGGGACGCGTCACATAGACCGCGTACCAATTTGTCGCAAGACGGCCCGCAATTCGTGATCCCACGCGCAACAGCCGTTCCGTCCCGGGCCTTGTGCTCAGGCAAACCATGACCTTCTCCGGGATCGGCGCCTGTTCCAGCCCCTGCGTTCTGCGATATTCCGCGGCGCGGCTGCCCACCTGCTCCGCAGTCGTCCGCAAGGCCAGCTCGCGCAGCATGTTCAGGTTGCCCTTGCGGAAAAAGTTGGCCAGCGATTGTTCTACTTTTTCGGGCGCGTAAATCTTGCCCTGGCGCAGACGGTTGCGCAGCTCATCCACCGTCAAGTCCACGTTCATCACTTCATCAGCGCGCTTGAAGAAGCTGTCGGGAACCGTCTCGCGAATGGTGGTATTCGCCGAGCGGTTGACGGCGTCATTCAATGTCTCGAGGTGTTGGATGTTCACAGCCGTCCAGACGTTGACGCCGGCATTCAGCAGATCCAGAACGTCTTCGTACCGTTTGCGGTTCTTGCTGCCGGGAACATTGGTGTGTGCCAGTTCATCGACAATCACCGTGTGCGGATGACGGGCAATGATGCCGTCGACATCCATCTCTTTCAGCGTCACGCCGCGATAGGGGATCTCCCGTAGCGGCACGACTTCAAGATCGCGAATGCGCGCCTCAGTCTCCTGGCGCCCATGCGTCTCCACAAGGCCAATGACGATGTCAACGTTCTGCTGGTGTTTGAGAACGTGGGCGTCATTGAGCATGTGATAGGTTTTGCCCACGCCGGGAGCAGCACCCACATAGATGCGAAGCTTCGCGGGCTCCTGCGCTTGCTCGAGCTTGATCTCGGCCATCGCCTAGCCCACCTCGACCGGATGCCGCACGTCAGCCGCCACAGCGACAGGCAGCGTAAAGCGAAACGTAGATCCGTGGCCCAGCCGGCTCTCCACGGCGATCTGCCCGCCCAGCGACTCCACCAGCCGCCGCACCAGAGCCAATCCCAGGCCCGTGCCTTTCTCTGAGAATGGGTTGAAGCGGTCGAAGATCGAGCTCAGCCTCTCAGCCTCAATGCCGCGCCCGGTATCGCGCACGCTGAATTGAACAAAATGCTTGATTTCTTCGGCAGCGAGAAGAATCTCTCCGCCCTCCGGCGTAAAGCGCAAAGCATTCGACAGCAGGTTGTCAAGAATGGAACGCAGGGCGCGGCGATCGGCCTGCACAGTGGCCAGGTCAGCATAAGCGCTCACCTCGATGCGGATGTGCTTCTTGGCCGCCTCATCGCAGGCGCGGTCGCGTGCCTCACTGAGCGCCTGCAGCGGGCGAATCGGCTCCAGCTTCAGCTCGCGTTTTCCGGTATCCAGCTCGGCCACCTCGACCAGGTCGCTCATGAGGTCGTCGAGTTTCTCCGCTTCCTTGCTGGCCGTGGCTACCAACTCGGTCTGCAGGGCAGTCATCTCCCCGCTGAAGCCTTGCGCCAGGGCATACAGCCCGCGACGCAATTGCAGCAGGGGTTCACGCAGCTTGCGGCTGGCCACGGCGATGAACTGCGTCTTGAAGCGGTCGGTATCCTGGAGGCTGGTCACATCTTCCAGTGTCGTGACCGCCCCCAGCAGGCGTCCCTCGGAGTCGCGCATGGGCGTGGCGCGCAGCCGGTAGCTGCGCTCCTGCTTGCCGATTCTCATGGGCAGCATCGAGGCTTCGCCCTCGGCAGCCACAGCTTTCTGCATGGAAATTGCATCTTTGATCGCGCTGAGAATCTTGTCGCCGCCCGGCGCACTCACCAGCGCCATGCGATCGGTTGCAGCCTCGCCCAGCACCTCGGCCGCCGCCTGGTTCACTTTCAACACGTGGCCCTTGCCATCGGTCACGATAATCGGTTCGAAGATCGACTGCAGCACCGCGTCAGACAATTGAAACTCCATTTGACGCCGGCCTGCCTCAGTGTCGCGCATTTCGCGAAGGCGAATGGAAATCCGGCCCAGTTCGCCCGCGATCACGCCAAAACTGTCGCGGCTGTGCCATTCGATGCGATGCTCCAGGTTTCCCTGGGCGATGCGATGCGCATCGCGGGCCAGCAATTGCAGCGGGCGCAGCACAAAGTACACCGTCCCGGCGGCCACGGCGATGCCGGCCCAGATGACAAGGTATGCAAAATGGAGCTGCCCTTGCGCGGCCAATGCCTTATGCGTCACGGCCACCAGCCCGATAATCAGGCCGCCGAGGAGCACACAACCGAGAACCAGCCGCTGGGTAAGGTTGAGCATGGAGAGTATCCGAGTCAGCGAGTCGTAACTTTTCCATTTTCGCGGATACAGGCGCAACCTGCAAAGTCGTCTCGCCCGGGGGCCCCTGTCGCGTCACGGAATATGACACGCGGCGAGCGTGCGATTGTGCCACCGGCAATCCAACCCGCCCGTCTGGCCTGTGTAAACCAGAACCCAATCCACGCCAAACTCCCGCCTCAGGCGTTGAAAATCGGCCAGAGAAAAGCCGCGCCAGCCCTGCTGCGCATCAACCTGCCGCAACCACTCCGGCCCCAGCTCCGGGACCAGTGTCACGACAGCCGCATCTTTCACGGCGTCGGCCAGCTGGCTGCGCTCCGCGAGCGCCCGAAAGCCGTGGAAATCCTCGCCTGAGGCCTGCATGTAATGCGGATCGAGTGCGAAGTATGCGTTCAGCGGCGTGTTTTCTTTCACCCAATCGAATGCCTGCAACCATTGGTTCGCAGGAAGACGGCCGGGCAACTCCAGGTGCTGGCTGCCGGCGAATTCAGCGCGCTGGCCAGCCCACATGCAGCCGTTCCCGACAACAAGAAACACGGCCCATCGCAGCACACTTTTCTTTAACACGAACTTTCCCAGCAGACCTCCGGCTACGAGCATGAAAAGGAAATAGAGCAAATGCAGAAAGCGCATTGGTTGCCAGGGCGTCAACCGGATCAGCGAAGCCGGCCCCAGCAAGATCATGGCGAGCAGCAAATGGAAGACCCCGTAACAAAGAGCTGCCAGGGAAAGCCGCGCGAGAAGGGAATCACCGCGCTTCTTGCTTGCCTGCCAGACAATCCAGAAGAAAAGCAGGGGCCCGATCGCACCCAGCCATTCATACCAGGTCCA
>Ga0335074_10016369_pt1 | contig 10441 bp, 9 predicted proteins | sample Lox_Sample_23_FD_206715 | JGI IMG/M metagenome (GOLD analysis project Ga0335074, IMG submission 206715) | Soil microbial communities from Loxahatchee National Wildlife Refuge, Florida, United States - Lox_Sample_2.3 | ecosystem: Environmental > Terrestrial > Soil > Wetlands | place: USA: Florida...
GGCTACACCGGCCAGGAGATGATCATTTTCAACGGTGCCACGCTCGCGGAAGTGAAGCCCTACTACGACTCCTGCGTTGTCGCCGGACAACTCGACGCGCAGTGGTCCATGCCGTGGGAAAAAGGCACCATTTTCCTCTGCAAGGGCCGTCACGGGACCTACGCCTCCGACTGGAAAGACTTCAAGTTCTACCACTGAAGCCCGGCCAACTCGCCCGTAAAAATTCCTAAGCCCTCTCGCCGCACTGCCATGGGGTACCCTAGAGAGACCGCACACTCTCCCGGAGCCGATCCGCATTGAGCAGCGCTGCCCAATCGCCAACCCGCAGCCTACCTTCCGATCTGCCCCGTGTGCTCGGCACGTCGCACGCCACGGCCATCGTTGTCGGCACTCTGATCGGCAGCGGAATCTTTCTGGTTCCGTACGAAATGATGCGGGCGGCCGGCTCATCCGGCCTCGTCTATCTGGCGTGGATTTCAGGCGGCCTGCTGTCGCTCTTCGGCGCGATGACCTATGCCGAGTTGAGCGCCATCATGCCTTATACCGGCGGCGAGTACGTGTACCTGCGCGGGGCTTACGGCGACCTGACGGCATTTCTCTACATGTGGACATGGTTTGCGGTTGCAAAGCCAGCTTCGATTGCCAGCGTGACCATGGGGCTGGCCCGCACACTCGCCATTTTTCATTCGCTTGCGTGGCTGAACCATCCTGCTTTCCACACGCCGTTTACCGTGGAATGGGGCCAGTTGTTCGCAATCGCCGTCACATGGCTCATTACCGGACTTAACTACCTTGGCATAAAGAAGGCCGGAGATTTCCAACTGATTTTCACGTGGCTCAAGGGTATCCTGATCCTCAGCATCGCCGGCTTTTGCTTTGCCGCTGTCGGGCACTGGAGCAATTTCCGCACGATTTACACCCACGCACACGGCGGCTTCAGCGGATTCATGATTGCGCTCATCGCCGCCCTGTGGGCCTACGACGGCTGGAACGATTTGACGATGGTTTCCGGTGAGGTACGCAATCCGCAGCGCAGCCTGCCGATCGCACTGGTCGCCGGTCTCGGAATCGTCGGCGTTCTCTACATGGCCACCAACGCGGCTATTCAGTACATCCTTCCTGCGGCGGAAATCGCCGCATCGCCGCGCCCTGCAGTGGCAGCGCTCGCCGCGGTCACCGGCCCATGGGGGGCCGCGCTGGTTTCTGCCGTCATGGCACTTAGCATCTTTGTAACGCTCAACGGAACGGTGATGTCAGGTGCGCGCGTTCCATTCGCCGCCGCTCGCGACGGGCTGTTCTTTCGCCGAATGGGCACCATTCACCGGCGATTCCAGAGCCCGTCGACGTCGCTTGTCGTGCAGGCCTTGCTCACGACCGGGCTGCTGCTTGCAGTTGGACGCTTTCAGCAACTCTTCGAGCTGGCCATTTTCTCGGAGTGGCTGTTCTACATGATCACGTCGACGACGATCTTCTATTACCGCAGGCGAGAGACGTCAAGCAACACATATCGCGTGTGGGGGTACCCCGTTGTACCCGTGCTCTTTGTTGCCGCTGCTGCCGTGCTGCTTTACTACTCTTACATCGAAAATCTCAAGAACTCGATCATTGGCACCGTTACCATTCTGATTGGCGTTCCCTTGTATTTTGTTTTTCGCTCACGCCCGCATCCGCCTGTCAAGCTGGATCAGCCTTAGGCTACGGCGTTGGCTATTTTGGCTGATAGACTTAATGTGAGTAACTATCACCCTTAATTATTGCAAGGAGCAATGCGTGTCTGAGAACGAAGTAAAAATTACCGTGCGCCCCAACGGTTCTTTGCGGGTAGAGGGACCCGTCAAGCTGGTCGATGCCAACGGAGCCGAGTGGGACCTTACAGCCAAGCCGGCGTTTTCTCTCTGCCGGTGCGGTGCATCGGCTAACAAGCCTTTCTGTGACGGCAGCCATAACAAGATCGGCTTTCAGGCGCCGGAGATGGCTCCAGCCGCTCAGTAGAAGCAGACTGTTGGAGAGCCGCACCGCAATGTTTGTGAACCTTCGCGCTGTCTCCGGCATCCTTTCACGTCGGAGACAGCATTGCCCAGAAAACGTTCCCGCCCACGCGTAGGTTACGCTCTCAAACTCATCGCGAAATCAGTATTCCGCCCAGCGGTCGGAAAGCAGCACCTGCCAGTGATCGCCGCGCCCGGTCAGCTCGGCATCACTTTTATCGGCCACGCTTCGTTTCTGCTGCAGATCGGCGGACTCAATGTTCTGATCGACCCCGTATTCGCTCACTGGCTCATTCTTATCCATCGCTTTCGCCGTCCTGGCGTTCGCGTTCGCCATCTGCCGCCCATTGATGTAGTGCTGCTCACACACGCGCACATGGACCATCTCAATCTGCCGTCGCTACGCCGCATTCTGCGCCACAACCGCAGTTTAAAGGCCGCGCCGCCCCTCGCTATCGTTCCACCGGATGTTGAAGATCTGGTGAACAACCTGGGTTTCTCAGAAGTGCGCCAGCTCGCGTGGTGGGAGTGCACTGAGATCGACGGCGTTCAGATCACTGCAACACCAGCACAGCATTGGGGCGCACGTATGTTTGCGGACACGCACCGCGGCTACGGCGGGTACGTATTGCGCCACGGAGCACACTCTGTCTATCACGTCGGAGACACGGGTTATTTCTCCGGTTTTCATGAAATTCGCGACCGTCTTGCACCGCGTGTCGCTCTGGTGCCTATCGGGGCCTATAAACCTGAAGGGTTCCTGCGCGTCCACATGAGTCCCGAGGATGCCGTGCGGGCATTTCGCGATCTTGGAGCGGAAAAGCTGATTCCGATGCACTACGGAACTTTTTCGCTTTCTGAGGAGCCGATGGATGAGCCGCTGCCGCGCCTGATAAACGCCGCGGAAAGCGCCAAGATCTCTTATGCTGTCGATCCCATGCGCGAGGGGGAGACTCGAATTCTGTCATAAGTCACGATCATGCACATCGGATCTGATATCGTTCCCATCGCCTACTTTGATCCTGTATAGTCGTACGGGACACGTTCATGAAAGCCAAGATGTTTTCCATTGGAGTTGACCTCGGCGGTACAAATCTCCGCACCGCAGCGTACACACACGAAGATGGCCTTTTAGAAACAATCCTGCTTCCCACACGCCTGGCTGCCGGTCGCGATGCTGTAGCTGACGACATGTGCACCGCGATCAAGACCCTTGAGTCCCGCTACTCGTCTGCTCACGAACTGGTTGGAGTAGGAGTTGGAACCCCGGGCCCGCTTGAGCTTCCCGCAGGCGTACTTCATAATCCGCCCAATCTCACTGGATGGAACGGTTTTAACCTGCGCGCGGCCATCGAATCGCGCCTGAATCGGCCGATTGTTCTGAACTGCGACGCGAATGTTGCCGCGCTTGCCGAGGCGGTTCTGGGACGGGGGCGCTCGATGCACCTCGATTCGCTTTGCATACTCACTCTTGGTACCGGTGTGGGGAACGGCATCATTCTGAACGGCAAGGTGTGGGTCGGCGCCGCGGGAATGGCAGGCGAGGCCGGACACGCAACCATCTATCCGGACGGGCCTGCATGCCCGTGCGGCAGTAACGGCTGTCTTGAGCTCTATGCCTCGGCAACGGCCGTTGTGCGCACCGCCAATCAGCGCATTGCCGCAGGGACCGCACCCGGGCTTGCGGGCGGCAACTGGACAGCACACTCTCTGGCGGATGCAGCCGACAAGAAGAATTCTGACGCCACGCAAATTTTCGTCGAAGCGGGACGCGCGCTCGGCATCGGCCTGGCAACGCTGATTAACACGCTAAACCTTCCGCTTTATGTCGTCGGCGGAGGCCTTGCCCAAGCGTGGCACTTGATGAAAAATTCCATTTTCGAGGAACTGAACCACCGCAGCTACATCTACCGGCTCACCGCTCCAGGCAGCCCGCTTGCCTTGAGAAACCCCGCGGGAACTACCCATGTGCTGCCCGCTGAACTAGGGCCGGACGCGGGATTGCTGGGAGCGTGTATCCTTCCCTTTGCAGAAAGTAGCCTCGGCTAGCCACATTTGAGCAAGCAGTAGAGGCTCACTTTGATTTTGAATAAGGACGGCCGCGCATGCGATTGAACTATTACCTCGCCAAAGGCTCTCTTGTTGGCGCGCTCGGCGGCTTTCTCTTTGGTTTTGACACCGCCGTCATCTCAGGAACCACGCAGCAGCTGGGCGAAGTCTTCCATCTCTCCTCGTTCAATCTTGGCCTTACCGTCTCCATCGCTGTGATTGGCGCTGTCATTGGGGCGATCTCATCCGGCGAGCTTGGCCAGAAGATCGGCCCGCGCCAGGCTCTGCGCATCATGGCGATGCTTTATCTGCTCTCTTCGATTGGCTGCGCGTTCGCGTGGAACTGGCCAGCCCTGGTCGTCTTCCGATTTCTTGGCGGCCTCGGCATCGGCGGTTCATCTGTTCTAGGCCCGGTCTACATTGCCGAGCTCGCGCCTGCTAAGTGGCGCGGCCGCCTTGTCGGCCTCTTCCAGATCAACATTGTTATCGGCATTCTGCTGGCCTATGCGTCCAACTACGTCATCGCGATGGTGAATTCGGGCTCAACCCAGTGGCGCTGGCAGCTTGGTATCGCATCCGTGCCTGCGGCGCTGTTCCTTGTGTTGCTGTTTGCTATTCCGCGCAGCTCGCGCTGGCTTGTTACTCAAAGCCGCATTGACGAAGCACGTCAGGTATTGCAGATGATGGGCTCACCCAACACCGAGGAAGAGCTGCAGGAGATCATCGCCTCCATCCATCTTGAACGCTCCAGCCGCAAGGAGCCGCTCTTCCAGAAGAAATACCGGCTGCCCATCTTCCTCGCCGTGACAATCGGGCTGTTCAATCAGCTCTCGGGTATTAACGCCATTCTCTACTACCTGCCTTCCATCTTTAACGACGCCGGCTTCAACAAACTTTCCGGGGACAAACAGGCGGTTCTTGTTGGCGCCATGAATCTTGTCGCGACGCTGCTCGCCATGTCTGTGATTGACAAAATCGGCCGCAAGACGCTGCTGCTGATCGGATCGGTGGGCACCGCGTTCTCGCTTGCTGGAGTGGCGGAGATCTTCCATACGCAACGTGGACAATCGACGCTGCTCTGGTATCTCATCGGTTTTATTTTTTTCTTTGCTATCTCTCAGGGTGCGGTTATCTGGGTCTACCTGAGCGAGGTCTTCCCTACTCGCGTCCGTTCCAAGGGGCAAAGTCTAGGCAGTTCTTCACACTGGATCATGAACGCAACGCTGTCTCTGCTCTTCCCCATCGTTGCGCAACACTCGAACGCCGCTCCCTTTGTCTTTTTTGCAGCCATGATGGCGTTACAGTTTTTCATTGTGCTCTTCGTCTACCCTGAGACCAAGGGCATCACACTGGAACAGATGCAACACAAGCTGGGCATCGAATAATCGCCCAAGCCGCATTTCCGTTGCAATTTACAGAAAGATGCACGATTCTTCATGCGCAAATCACTAGGGGTTGCCTGGCGTGAGCGCGGCGCGGCTGTACTCTGCCAACCTCATACCCAACACTTGACGGTGTGGCGGCCCGTTGACTCGGCGGTGGCAGCCTTTCGGGGAGCCATGCGGACGGCTTTGAATGAATCTCCCCATAATCCTCTGATTTGCCGTTATGCACCGGGTTCTTCATCGAATGGAACAACAGTTGCACTGGGTCGTTCCAAGACTTGAGGAGAGATGAACACACAAACATTCACGTTAGCAGGTTTCAAATTTGCTCCGATCGCTGTAGGCTTCTTTGGCCTCTGAACCGGTTACTTCATCTGGAGCGGTCAAGGGCTGTTCGGCTCGCCAAGGCTAGCCCGGAAGTGAACAAAACGATGGGATGTGGGGCTTCTGGGTGCCGGGATTTATGCAGTTCATCACAGGCACCTATCTCCTGGCCGGACTCACCTGGTTCAACGTCTTCGGAAATGCAGCTCCGTTATCTATGGCTGGTCTCGCCTTCACCGCATACGGCATCCATTGGTTTGCGATGGCCGATCGCCGCTACATTGACGCCAGCGCACAACCCGATGGCTGGATGGCAATCGCGTTCCTCTTTATCAGTATTCTGGGAGCGGGCGTATTCGCGAGTGCCGGAGACATTCCGGTCATGATCATCTTCGTAGGACTAATATTGATCTACGCCGTCGAAGTTCCCACGCAGTTGTTCTCCTGGGGTTTCGGCGCCCGCCTCGTGGGTTTCTTTCAGTTTGTCACCGGAATCGGGCTGATGTACTGCACGTATGCCATCACCGTGGATCTTGCGCCCGGAGCGAAAGCATGAATCTAAATCGAACCAGGCAGGTCTCGCATCTGATCGAGGTATGGACGTAGTCCGGTCAAAAGCGGATGATTTGTACGTGAGTGAAGCAAGCCGTGCGGTTGTCCACACTCCTGTCGACAAGCTGACCGCGCTGGACGCACAGCCGGCAACGGAAGCCCTCACCGTGGAGGAGCCGCTCGAAATACGGCTCCTGTATGGACCGGTGAATGCCCGGGCAACAAAGTCCATCTCTCTCACCATGCGCACACCTGGTAATGATGATGATCTTGCTGTTGGATTTTTGATGACAGAAGGCGTGGTCCGCGACGTGACGGACATCGAGAGAATCTTTTATGCCCCGGGGGATTCTGCATCGGCCCCAGCCGAAGAAGACCCCCGGGGCGATACGTTCTATCAGCCGCGCAAAAATGTCGTGCTGGTAGAGCTGGCGCCCGATGTCAAGGTAAGTCTGGCAAATCTGGAGCGAAACTTCTACACAACTTCCAGCTGCGGCATCTGCAGAAAGGCGTCGTTTCTGGCGCTGCAGACCGTCTGCCCCCCGCGAATCAAAAACAGCTTCTCGATCGACGCAGAGGTTCTCTACCGTCTCCCGGCGCAATTGCGGGAAGCTCAGAGTGTCTTCGACCGTACAGGCGGGCTTCATGGTGCGGGCCTGTTCGATGCGAGCGGAAACCTGCTCGCGATGCGCGAAGACGTGGGCCGCCACAATGCGGTTGACAAACTTGTAGGCTCGGAATTTCTGGCGGACCGCACTCCCCTTCGCGGCTGTTTGCTCCTGTTGTCCGGTCGGGCGAGCTTTGAATTGCTTCAGAAGGCAGTGATGGCTGGCATTTCCATGGTGGCCGCCATCGGCGCCCCCTCTAGCCTCGCCGTCAAGGTCGCACAGGAGTTCGACATTATCCTTGTGGGATTTCTACGCGACGATCACATGAACATTTATCACGGAACCGATCATATAAGGCGGGAACTGCCAGCCGGTACGGGAGGACCATGATGAAAATCCGGATGAATCGAGACTCGCTGCGGCTGCGGGTCGGACGATCGGAACTCGAACGCTTTCTGAAAGACGGCCGCATTCAGGAGACGACTCGCTTTGCTGCCTCGCCGGGATCCGGCTTCACATACGCTCTCGAAGTGTCCTCGCCGGGAAGCGAGGGGACAACACTGCGTGCGATGCCGTGCGCCGTTACCGTCGTCGTTACACCCGAACAGGTGCGTCTCTGGAAAAGGGACGATCAGGTTGGAATCTATACAGACCTTGAGATCGATACCGATACGAGGCTGGAAGTTATCGTTGAAAAGGACTTCGCCTGCCTGGACCGCAGCGACAACGACAATGCGGATACGTTTGCAAATCCCAATTTGTCGGCGAACTGCCAGGCCGGGTAATGCCAATAATCAATGCCGTGAAATCTGCTGTATGGTTCACGAGTGGCTTATGGGCGAGTTTAAGTATTTCGAGCAAGGCCGCCTCCATCTGCCCTATTACTAGAAGAAGGCTCGACTGCTTTTCGCTGGGTGTCGTCTGGCGCGTTGGTCGCACATTCCCACAGTGTGAACACTGGACATAGAACCTTCGTAATAACTTTGAAAGCTACGCCGAGATGGATGCTGAATACAACGTTCGGCGCCGGCACGGCACCCAAGGTCCGTAAATCCTAATCTTGCAACGACGCCTCGCTCAAGATCTCCTCTGCCGGGTAACTATAGGGTTCAAGAGTGTCAGGTAGAGAACCCGCCAAGACCTTGTGCCTTAACAAGTGATTAAGTTTGAGGCGCGCATCCAACTCTTGCTCAGAACGCGCATTAACGTCCACAACATGCGTATTTGTGAGAGTAGCGGTGCATGCAGACGCGAGATGCAAAGCGAGCTGAAGACGGACTCGACATCATGATGCAGAGAAGTACAGTAAAGGATCTGGGAACCGGTAACTCTCGTGTTCCGCGTAAGGGGTGGCCCGATTGTGCAAGCGGGGCTCTCAAGGGAAAGGACTAGTTCCTCCGCTACAGAACCAGGCAGAGACCTTCCCAACTTACCCTTTCCGGAAGTACCGGGAATGAGCTAATCCATGCCCCTCTCCACGACGAAGTTCTTGACCTCTTGTACGGCAAACCATCTGCGCACCTCGTAATGGCAGACCAGGTCCTGGCTTTGTAAATCCTGCGTCACGTTTGCTAACAAGGCTTCGGGATCACGATAGGATGTTTATTGCTTGACGAAAGGATAGCCCCGGACGTCGCCGCTGCATACGTCTCCGGAGGGATTACGTGCAACAGGCAAAGCACTGCCCTGCTGGCTTGCGCTTGTGCTTTCACTCGAGGAAGCAGATAACCCAAATCGCTCAGATCTGTATGGTTGCGCGTCGTTCGGTCTCTCAATCCGTGTCTTCTTAGAATCCGCGCAGAAGACTTTGGATGCGGATTTTTGTGACTTTTTTCGTTGCCGATCTCATTCACCATGAGGTGAATCGTTAACCCTCCGATCGGAATCCAAAAGGTGTTCGGAATCGCGTGGTTCGATACGAAGGAACCACTCATGCTCTTCCAAATGACTGAAAGAAACGGCTGAGTCGTCGGACCGGCATGCGGCGGATGTGCCGATGGCAAAGGCCGGGATGGGGTGTCGGGATTTTGACATTTTTGACGCGCTGACGCTGTTTACCCATCTCACGCGAAGGCGCAAGATTCATACTCGCCCGCCTTTTTGGGGAGTGTCGCAGCTCGCAGAAGTCCTGCACTTTAGGCGCTCCGGGGTGATTGCAGGAGACATAATTTCCGTGTTTATGAGTCGATTTCTTAGCTGCGTGCTGGCTCTGTTGTTCTTTGGGCCGATGACGATATGTGCTCAGGATGCGCCACCGACACCCCGGGGGGCAGGGACTATCGTCGGCACGGTGGTTGACGTAAATGGAGACGTCGTGCCGGGTGCCAGCATCCATCTGCAACAAAGTCGCTCCGAGCAAATTGCGATCGCCAATGCGAACGGCTTCTTCTCCTTCAACGACGTCACTCCCGGAGTGCCTTGTCGCGTGATAGTTATGGCTCCAACGTTCGCCCCCTGGACCTCGGAAATTCCGCCCCTGGCTTCGGGGCAGTTCTACATGGTCACCGATATCAGGCTGCGCCTGGAGACAGTTCGGGTCGTTGTCAATGCCAAGACGTCGGAGCAGATCGCGACCGAGCAGATTCAGGTGGAAGAGACGCAGCGCGCTCTCCGTATCATTCCGAACTTCTACGTTGCCTATAACCCAAACTCAGAACCGTTGACTGCAAAGCTGAAGTTCAGGCTGGCATTCCGGCTGCTGCTGGACCCGGCTACAATCGGCGGGTTCGGATTGAATGCAGGTATCTACCAGATGACGCATTATCCTGACTACCAGGAGGGCCTGAAAGGCTTCGGACAGCGGCTGGGTGCGACCTTTGCGGGCGGGTATGCAAACCTGCTCATCGGCGATGCCGTGCTTGCGAGCCTGCTGCATCAGGACCCGCGGTACTTTTATCAAGGAACCGGCTCGGCCCGATCCCGGTGGCTGCACGCGCTTTCGAACGCATTCGTCACCAGAGGGGACAATGGGCACAATGAATTCAACTATTCAGACATTCTCGGCTCTCTCGCCTCCGGCGCCGTGGCGAACGCCTACTATCCGTCTCAAGACCGTGGTCTGGGATTGGTCTGGCATAGCGCTCTCATCGGAATCGCAGGACGCACGATCAACGGCGTATTCCAGGAATTCGTGCTGCGCAAAGTCACAAAAGCTCGCGGCGAACCGATCGCCGTATCGTCGACCGATCAATCGCTAGTGCGATGATTCTTATCGTTGTCGTAGCGGAGGGGAAGACCCACGCTTTCGGATTCCGTTGGAAGATTGCTGCTCTGCGATGCTCGGCGTACTTGGGAACATGGGTAAACGAATGCGGATGCGCATGAACTATGGCCATGCAAAATGATGACTCCGAATTTGTGGCAAAACTGATGAAAGTATTTGCCATTGCCGCCTTTGTCCAATGTCTGTTCTCCACTGGCTCAAAGATCGCCGGGCACTCCACTATTCGGTACGTCACACTTTCGCGAGCAAGATGCTCGACAGAACCGGCAACCGATCTCTTGTTCAGAAGTTGCTCGGTCACGAACCCGGCCG
>Ga0335074_10016371_pt1 | contig 10440 bp, 9 predicted proteins | sample Lox_Sample_23_FD_206715 | JGI IMG/M metagenome (GOLD analysis project Ga0335074, IMG submission 206715) | Soil microbial communities from Loxahatchee National Wildlife Refuge, Florida, United States - Lox_Sample_2.3 | ecosystem: Environmental > Terrestrial > Soil > Wetlands | place: USA: Florida...
CTGGCCGGCCACCTTCGGGCTGGCCTGCTGCGCCATGGAGCTGATGGCGGTCGGCGGTCCCCGGCACGACATGGCCAGGTTCGGCATGGAGAAGACCGGCGCGACGCCCCGGCAGGCGGACCTGATGGTCGTCGCTGGCCGGGTCAGCCAGAAGATGGCGCCAGTGCTGCGGCAGATCTACGACCAGATGCCGGACCCGAAGTGGGTCATCTCGATGGGCGTATGCGCCTCCAGTGGCGGCATGTTCAACAACTACGCCATCGTCCAGGGCGTCGATCACATCGTTCCGGTCGACATCTACCTGCCCGGCTGCCCGCCGAGGCCGGAGATGCTGCTGGACGCGATCGTCAAGCTGCACGACAAGATCCAGAACATGAAGCTCGGAGTGAACCGACAGCGCGAGATCACCGAGATTGAGGAGGCCAGCTTGCGGCGGCTTCCCCTCGTCGGCGGAGCACAGCCGGCGGGTACCAGCCAGGGCACTCTCGCCGGGCAGGCGCTTGAAGCGGGCGATCCCTGGGCCGTGCATCCAGGCGACCGGCCGGAGCTTGACCTGCTTGACCGCCCCGCGCAGTCACCCACTCCAGGCGGCACCACGTGACCGAGTCCGGCAACCAGCCCCCCGCCCCCGGCGACGACGCGCTCGCGGTGCCGGACCCGGCCGCGCTCGCCGGCCGGGAGCGGCTGGCCGAGCAGGTCGCGCGGACCGGCATGTTCGGCACCACGACGACGGGTGACACCTCCGGCTACGGCGGACTGCAGGTACGCCGGGCGCCGATCCTGCCGACCCCGCGACCATACGGGTCGTACTTCGACGAGGTGGCCGACCGGCTGGCGGACTCGCTGACGACGGCCGGCTCGTCCTACGACACGGCGGTCGAGCAGGTCGTCGTGGCGAACGGCGACATGACCTTCTACGTCCGCCGCGAGCACCTGCCGCTGGTCGCGGCGCGGCTGCGAGATGACCCGGCACTCTCCTTCGAGCTGTGCCTCGGCGTGTCCGGCGTGCATTACCTGACCGATCCGGGCCAGGAACTGCACGCGGTGTACCACCTGCTATCGATCACCCATAACCGCCGGGTGCGGCTGGAGGTCACCGCGCCGGACGCGGATCCGCACATCCCGTCACTCGTCGCCGTGTACCCGACCTGCGACTTCCACGAGCGCGAGACCTGGGACTTCTTCGGCCTGATCTTCGACGGTCATCCCGCGCTGACCAGGATCGAGATGCCAGACGACTGGCGTGGCCATCCGCAGCGGAAGGACTATCCGCTCGGCGGCATCCCGGTCGAGTACCGCGGCGCGACCATCCCGCCACCGGACGAGCGGAGGGCATACGAATGACCGCCCCGGCTGATCATCAGGCCCACGGCGCGACCGCGACCGGCGGTGCTGGTGACGGTGCTGCAACAAACAGTGACGCCGAGTATGACGACTTCGACTACGGCGCCGAGGACGCTGGCGAGGACGACCCTTACGGCGCCACAAGCGGTGACGACTACGGCGACGCCAAGGTTTACCACGTCTCCGGCCAGGACTGGGACGAGGTCGTCACTGGCGCTGCGGAGTCGCATGACGAGCGCATGGTCGTCAACATGGGCCCGCAGCACCCGTCGACCCATGGCGTGCTGCGGCTCATCCTGACCCTCGACGGCGAGACCGTCACCGAGGTGCGGCCGGCGATCGGGTACCTCCACACCGGCATCGAGAAGAACATGGAGTTCCGCACCTGGACGCAGGGCACTACGTTCTGCACCCGGATGGACTACCTGGCGCCGCTATTCAACGAGGCTGCCTACTGTCTTGCGGTGGAGAAGTTGCTCGGCATCGAGGACGAGATCCCGGAACGCGCGACCATCATCCGCGTTCTGATGATGGAGCTGAACCGGATCTCCTCGCACCTGATGGCGATCGGCACGTTCGGCATGGAACTCGGCGCGACCACCGTGTTCTTGTACGGCCTGCGCGAACGGGAGAAGACCCTCGACCTGTTCGAGCTGATCACCGGGCTGCGGATGAACCACGCGTTCATCCGGCCGGGTGGCGTGGCCCAGGATCTTCCGGCTGGTGCGCTGGAGCGGCTGCGTGACTACCTGACAGTGCTGCCCCCGCTGCTGGGCGAGATCCGGGCGCTGCTCGACGCCGCGCCCGCTTATCTCGTACGGACCAAGAATGTCGCGCACCTGGACGTGACCGGCTGCATGGCGCTCGGCGTCACCGGGCCGATCCTGCGCTCCGCTGGCCTGCCCTGGGACCTGCGCAAGAGCCAGCCGTACTGCGGGTACGAGACCTATGAGTTCGACGTGGCTACTCAGAACACCGGCGACGTCTACGGCCGCTACATCGTCCGGATGGACGAGATCGACCAGTCGCTGCGGATCGCGCACCAGTGCCTGGACCGGCTGGCAGAACGCGGCGCGGCCGGCGATCCGGTGATGATCCAGGATGCCAAGATCGGCTGGCCGGCCCAGCTCGCGCTCGGCCCGGACGGGATGGGCAACTCGCCCGACCACATCGCGCACATCATGAGCCAGTCGATGGAAGCGCTGATCCATCACTTCAAGCTGGTCACCGAGGGCTTCCGGGTGCCTGCCGGGCAGGTCTACGTCGGCATCGAGTCGCCTCGCGGCGAGCTCGGCTGCCACGCGGTCAGCGACGGCGGTACCCGGCCCTACCGGGTGCACTTCCGGGACCCGTCCTTTACGAACCTGCAGGCGGTCTCCGCGATGTGCGAGGGCGGCCTGGTGGCCGACGTCATCGCCGCGGTCGCGAGCATCGATCCCGTGATGGGAGGCGTAGACAGGTAATGGCGCTGAGCGACGAGGCCCGCGCCCGGCTTGCCCCTGCGGCGGCCGAGATTATCGGCCGGTATCCGAAGAGCCGGTCAGCGCTCCTTCCGCTGCTGCACCTGGTGCAGTCCGAGGAGGGCTACGTGTCGCAGGACGGCATTGCGTACTGCGCCGAGCAGCTTGGCCTGACCGAGGCGGACGTGACCGGCGTGGTGTCCTTCTACACCATGTACAAGCGCAAGCCGGTCGGCGAATACCACGTGGGCGTGTGCACAACCGCACTGTGCGCGGTCATGGGCGGCGACGTCATCCTGGCCGACCTGAAGGAGCACCTCGGCGTCGAGGTGGACGAGCCCACGCCGGACGGCAAGGTCAGCGTCGAGCACGTGGAGTGCAACGCAGCGTGCGACTACGCCCCGGTGATGATGGTCAACTGGGAGTTCTTCGACAACATGACGCCGCAATCGGCCCGGGACGTCGTCGATGGCCTGCGCTCTGGCGCTGAGGTTAAGCCGACTCGCGGGGCTCCGCAGCTGTGCACCTGGAAGCAGGCGTCCAAGATCCTGGCCGGCTTCCCCGACGGTCAGGCGGCCGAGGGGATCACGGCGGGCGGGCCCACCCTGGCCGGGCTGCGCATCGCCAAGGAGCAGGGCTGGCGACCGGACGGAGACTCGAAGTGACCACCTTCCTCACGCCGGAACTCAGCGCGCACTGGGACGAGCCTGACTCCTTCACGCTGGCGGGCTACCGTCGGACCGGCGGCTACCAGGCGCTGCCCAAGGCGCTGGCCATGTCGCCCGATCAGGTCATCCAGCTCCTGAAGGACTCCGGGCTCCGTGGCCGCGGCGGCGCGGGCTTCCCCACTGGCAACAAGTGGGCGTTCATCCCGCAGGGCGACGGCAAGCCGCACTACCTGGTGGTCAACGCCGACGAGTCCGAGCCGGGCGCGTGCAAGGACATGCCGACCCTGCTGGCCGATCCGCAGGAGCTGATCGAGGGCATCGTCATCGCGTGCTACGCCTTCCGGGCGGACCGGGCGTTCATCTACGTCCGGGGCGAGGTGCTGCATGTGGCCAGGCGGCTCATGCACGCGGTGGCAGAGGCGCGCGCGGCAGGTTACGTCGGGACCAACATCCTCGGTTCCGGCTTCGACCTGGAGGTGGTCGTGCACTCCGGGGCCGGCGCCTACATCTGCGGTGAAGAGACAGCCCTGCTCGACTCGCTCGAGGGATTCCGCGGCCAGCCGCGGCTGAAGCCGCCATTCCCGGCTATCGCTGGCCTGTACGCGTGCCCGACCGTGGTCAACAACGTGGAGTCCATTGCGTCCGTGCCGTACATCGTGAAGCACGGCGCCGCGGACTTCGCCTCCTTCGGCACCGAGCGGTCGAAGGGATTCGGGCTGTTCTCCCTGTCCGGTCACGTGACCACGCCGGGCCAGTACGAGGCTCCGCTCGGCACCACGCTGCGCGAACTGCTCGAGGTCGCGGGTGGCATCCGGGCCGGCCACCGGCTCAAGTTCTGGACGCCGGGCGGGTCGTCCACGCCGCTGTTCACCGAGGAGCACGTCGACGTGCCGCTCGACTACGAGTCCGTCGCGGCCGCCGGTTCAATGCTCGGGACCAGGTCGATTCAGCTGTTCGACGAGACCACCTGCGTGGTCCGAGTCGCGCTTCGGTGGGCCGAGTTCTATCAGCACGAATCCTGCGGCAAGTGCACGCCGTGCCGCGAGGGCAGTTACTGGGTGGTCCAGCTCATGCGCGACCTGGAGAACGGCAAGGGCAGCGAGTCCGACCTGGCAAAGCTGCTGGACATCTGCGAGAACATCACCGGTCGCGCCTTCTGCGCGCTCGGCGACTCGATCCAGCCGTCGATTGCGTCCTCGATCAAGTTCTTCCGGGACGAGTACCTCGAGCACCTGCGCCACGGCGGCTGCCCGTTCGATCCGGCCGCCTCGACACTGTTCGCCTTGGAGTCAGCCTGATGACCGTGCAGCCCACAGCACCGGGTGGCGAGGTTGCCAAGCCCGCCGACGGCGTCACCGTGACCATCGACGGCTTTGAGATCACCGTGCCCAAGGGGACGCTGATCATCAGGGCCGCCGAGCAGCTCGGCATCCAGATCCCGCGGTTCTGCGATCACCCGCTGCTCGACCCGATCGGCGCCTGCCGCCAGTGCCTGGTGGCGGTCGAGGGCCAGCCGAAGCCGCCCGCCTCCTGCACCACCGTGTGCACCGACGGGATGGTGGTGCACACGCAGCTGACCTCGCCGGTCGCGGAGAAGGCCCAGCGCGGGATGATGGAGCTGCTGCTGGTGAACCACCCGCTCGACTGCCCGATGTGCGACAAAGGCGGCGAGTGCCCGCTGCAGAACCAGGCCATGTCGACTGGGCAGGGCGAGACCAGGTTCTACGGCACGAAGCGCACCTTTCCCAAGCCGATCGCGCTGTCCGCCTCCGTGCTGCTGGACCGCGAGCGATGCATCCAGTGCGCTCGCTGCACCAGGTTCGCTGACCAGATTCCCGGCGACCCGCTGATCGAACTGCTCGACCGCGGCCCGCAGGAGCAGGTCGGGGTCGCCCAGGGCGTTCCGTTCGACTCCTACTTCTCCGGAAACACAGTCCAGATCTGCCCGGTCGGCGCGCTGACAGGGACCTCCTACCGCTTCCGGGCCAGGCCGTTCGACCTGGTGTCTATCCCGAGCATCTGCGAGCACTGCGCATCTGGATGCCGGCAGCGCACCGACCACCGGCGCGGCGCGGTGACCAGGCGGCTGGCCGGCAACGACCCGGCGGTGAACGAGGAGTGGAACTGCGACAAGGGCCGCTGGGCCTTTACCTACGCCACGCAGCCGGACCGGCTCGTCTCGCCGCTCGTCCGGGACGACGAGGGCATGCTGCGCCCCGCCTCCTGGCCGGAAGCGCTCGACGTGGCGGCGCGCGGGCTGCTGGCGGCGCGCGGTCGGGCCGGCGTCCTGCCCGGCGGCCGGCTGACCGTTGAGGACGCCTACGGCTACGCCAAGTTCAGCAGGCTCGCCCTCGGCACGAACGACATCGACATGCGAACCAGGCCGCACTCGCCGCACGAGCTCCAGTTTCTGGCCGAGCGCGTGGCCGGCCGGGACGGCGTCACGTACGGCGACCTCGAGCGGGCTCCGGCGGTGCTGCTGGCCGGATTCGAGCCAGAGGACGAGTCGCCGATCGTCTTCCTCCGGCTGCGCAAGGCCGTGCGGAAGAGCAAGCAGCGGGTGTACTCGCTCGCCGCGGTAGCGAGCCTCGGCCTGACGAAGCTGTCCGGGACGCTGCTGCCAACCGTGCCGGGTGCCGAGGGGGCGGTGCTCAATGCCCTAGCCGACGACAATGTCCCGGCTGCGACGGCCGGCTTGCCGGCCCGAGCAGACGGCATCGGGGGGTCTTGGGGGGCTTTGCTCCCCGAGGTAAGCACAGCCCTGCGTCAGCAGGGAGCGGTGATCATTGTCGGCGAGCGACTGGCGGAGGTACCGGAAGCGCTGTCGGCAGCGGCACGGCTGGCCGAGCAGACCGGCGCGAGGCTTGCCTGGATCCCGCGCCGCGCTGGAGAGCGCGGCGCAATCGAAGCCGGGGCACTGCCGAACCTGCTGCCGGGCGGCCGACTGATCGGCGCGGCGGAGATTACCGCCGAAGTGGCGCAGGTCTGGGGAACCAGTTCGCTGCCGTCAGCCCCCGGCCGGGCCACCAGCGAGATCCTGGCCGCGGCCGAGACCGGCGACATCGACGCGCTGCTCATCGGGGCTGTCGATCCGGACGACCTGCCTGATCCCGATGCGGCGCTGGCCGCGATCGAGTCGGCCGGCTTCGTGGTCAGCCTTGAGCTGCGGGTCAGCGCGATCACCGACCGGGCCGACGTGGTCTTCCCGGTGGCGGCGGTCGCGGAGAAGGCTGGCAGCTTCGTGAACTGGGAAGGGCGGCCGGGCTCCTTCACGGCCGCGCTCTCGGTCCCGGAGGCCCGCACTGACCTGCAGGTGCTGGCGGCCCTCGCGGACGAGATGGACGTGCACCTCGGACTCCCCGATATCGACTCGGCGCGGCGCGAGCTGACGATTCTTACCCAGTCGCCCGCGCTGTCTCCGTCGCCGAGCGTCAGCAGTGACCAGGCGGCGAGCCAGGCTGACGTGCCGCACCCGCGCGTTACCGATCCGGGCGCGGGCAAGGCACTGCTGGCTACCTGGCATAATCTCCTCGACGCCGGCCGCATGCAGGATGGCGACCCGAATCTGGCAGGCACCGCCCGCACGGCCGTCGCGCGAATGTCGGCGGCGACCGCTGCGGAGGCCGGCACTGCCGACGGCGGAAAGGTCACCGTGGCGACCGGCCGCGGCACCATAACTGTTCCCGTGGAGACCGCTGACATGCCTGACCGAGTCGTGTGGCTGCCGACTAACTCGGCAGGCAGCACGATCCGGCGCACGCTCGGCGCGGGCCACGGAAGCATCGTCACCGTGAGGAGCGCGGAATGACCGGCCTGGCCGCGGGGTCGCCCCCGGCGAGCAACATCCCGACGCTGGCCAGCTTCGGGCACAACCCGTGGTGGATCACGGCCATCTTCGTGGTCATCATCTTCCTCTTCCTCATGCTGTCGACGCTGTTCATGATCTGGGCTGAGCGCAAGGTCATCGCCCGCATGCAGCAGCGTCCCGGCCCGAACCGGGCTGGCAAGTTCGGCTTGCTGCAGTCGCTGATGGACGGCATCAAGCTGCCGCTCAAGGAAGACATCGTCCCGCGCAACGTCGACAAGATCCTTTTCGTCATCGCGCCAGCGGTCTCTGCGATCCCGGCGTTCATCAGCTTCGCGGTCATCCCGTGGGGACCGATCGTCTCGATCGCGGGGCACCACACCCCGCTGCAACTCTCCGACCTGCCGGTCGCGGTGCTGCTGATTCTGGCGATGAGCTCGATGGGCGTGTACGGCATCGTGCTGGCCGGCTGGTCATCCCGGTCGCCGTACCCGCTGCTCGGCGGACTGCGCAGCTCGGCCCAGGTGATCAGCTACGAGATCGCGATGGGCCTGGCCTTCGTGCCGGTGTTCCTGTACGCCGGGTCGCTGTCCACCTCGCAGATCGTGGCCAGCCAGGTGCACGGATCGTCGTTCCACTTCTTCGGCTACATCTGGCACTGGCCGTCGTGGTACGCGATCCTGCTGCTGCCGTCGTTCCTGATCTACATCGTGACGATGGTGGGCGAGACCAACCGGCTGCCGTTCGACCTGCCCGAGGGTGAGGGCGAGATCGTCGGCGGTTACAACACTGAGTACTCGTCGCTGAAGTACGCGCTGTTCTACCTGGCCGAGTACATCAACATGACCACCGTCAGCGCCCTCGCCACCACGCTGTTCCTCGGCGGCTGGCGGGCGCCATGGCCGATCTCGGTCTGGGCCGGCGCCAATAGCGGCTGGTGGCCGGTGCTGTGGTTCCTGGCCAAGGTGGCCTGCTTCGAGTTCTTCTTCATCTGGCTGCGCGGCTCGCTGCCCCGCATCAGGTACGACCAGCTCATGCGGCTCGGCTGGAAGGTGCTGATCCCGGCAGCCCTCGTCTGGACGCTGATCGTCGCGACCGCCAGGGTCTACCGGCAGCAGGGTGCCAGCCCGGCGGTGTACATCGTGGCAGGCCTGATCATCGTCGCGCTGCTGACCATGCTGTGGCGGTGGGAGTCCGCCGGGCAGCAACGCGAGCGTGACGCCGCTGAAGCGGCGGAAGCTCGCGAAGCAAGCGCGTCGCAGCGACCGGAGGCGGCAGCGTTCCCGACGCCGCCGCTTGATCTTCCGCACTACCACGGGATCGGGCTGGCAAGCGGCGAGCCGGTGCTCGCCGGGGTGGCCGAAGACGGCACGAAGGAGGTGGGCGGTGCCTGAGTTCCTCAACTCGGTCAAGGGTTTCGGCGTCACCTTCCGCCAGATGTTCAAGAAGGTCGACACCGTCCAGTACCCGGAGCAGAAGGTGCCGACGGCACCCAGGTTCCACGGCCGGCACCAGCTCAACCGCTGGCCAGACGGGCTGGAGAAGTGCATCGGGTGCGAGCTGTGCGCCTGGGCCTGCCCGGCCGACGCGATCTACGTCGAGGGCGCGGACAACACGCCCGAAGAGCGGTACTCGCCGGGCGAGCGCTACGGCCGCGTCTACCAGATCAACTACCTGCGCTGCATTCTGTGCGGGCTGTGCATCGAGGCGTGCCCGACCCGGGCGCTGACCATGACCAACGACTATGAGCTCGCCGATGACAACCGGGAGAGCCTCATCTGGACGAAGGAGCAGCTGGTCGCTCCGCTTCAGCCGGGCATGGAAGCTCCGCCGCACCCGATGCGCCTCGGCGAGACCGAGGAGGACTACTACGCCCTCGGCGCCATGCTGGCCCGGTCGCAGACCGGAACCGAGCCCGGCACCGGCGGATGGAACCCGGTGCAGGACGAGCCGCACCAGGACTGGCCGGATCAGGACCCGGCCGCCGACCGGGGGAGCGTCCGTTGACACACTCGATCGTGCTGGCCTCCTCGGCCGCCGAGACCACCAGGGAGACGGCGTACTGGATCCTGGCCTTTGCCTCGGTCGGCGCCGCGCTCGGCATGGTGCTGGCTCGGCGGGCTGTGCACTGCGCGCTCCTGCTGGCCGTCGTCATGCTGTCGCTGGCCGTCTTCTACGCGATGGAGGGCGCGCCGTTCCTGGCCTTCGTCCAGATCATCGTCTACACCGGCGCCGTGCTCATGCTGTTCCTGTTCGTGCTCATGATCGTGGGCATCAGCGCGGCCGACTCCATCATCGAGACGATCCGCGGCCAGCGGATGTGGGCTGCGCTGGCCGGAATCGCCATGCTGGTGCTGCTGAGCCTTGTGATCGGCCACGCGGTGATCGGCCCGGCCGGCCCGAGCACCGCGCAGTTCGGCAATTCGAACGTGCAGTCGCTGGCGCACCTGATCTTCACCAAGTACGTCTTCCCGTTCGAGATCACCAGCGCGCTGCTGATCACCGCGGCGGTCGGCGCGATGGTGCTGGCACACCGCGAGCGCACCGGCCCGAAGCCGACGCAGCGCGAGCTCGCGGCGGAGCGGATCGCGAGCGGACACCCCACGCCGCTGCCCGGCCCGGGGACGTACGCGCTGCACAACGCGGTGGACATGCCCGCGCTGCTGCCGGACGGCAGTCAGTCCGAGCTCTCGGTCAGCCCGGTGATCTCTGGCCGGCCGCTACCGGGCGCTGACGGAGAACCGTCGCGCCAGCTGCCGGCCGGCCAGGAAGCAGGTGACCAGTAGTGGTAAGCCCCGCCCACTTCATTGCCCTGTCGGTGATCTTGTTTGTGATCGGGGCCGTCGGCGTGCTCGTCCGGCGCAACGCGATCGTCGTGTTCATGTGCGTCGAGCTCATGCTCAATGCCGCCAATCTGGCGTTCGTGACGTTCGCCCGGATGCACGGCACGCTGGACGGCCAGATCATCGCGTTTTTCGTAATGGTGGTGGCCGCAGCGGAAGTGGTCGTCGGACTGGCAATCCTGACCGCCATCTTCCGGGCCCGCAGGTCCGCGTCGGTCGACGACGCGAACCTGATGAAGTACTGACTGAAAGGGAGCCATGACCGGCTCAGTGCACAGTGCGGTCACGCCTGCCGTGGCGCTGACGAGCCTGCACGCCAC
>Ga0335074_10016374_pt1 | contig 10440 bp, 10 predicted proteins | sample Lox_Sample_23_FD_206715 | JGI IMG/M metagenome (GOLD analysis project Ga0335074, IMG submission 206715) | Soil microbial communities from Loxahatchee National Wildlife Refuge, Florida, United States - Lox_Sample_2.3 | ecosystem: Environmental > Terrestrial > Soil > Wetlands | place: USA...
TCGTGCTGCTCGAGGAGTACTCCCCGGGCGACTTGCGCCAGGCGGTGGCGTCGCTCGATCGCGCCGTGCGGGCGCATATCGAGCGCGGTGCTCCGACTGGCGGGGCCGTTCGGGGCCATCACCGGCGCTCGACCCCCGACGACCTGGAAGCCGACCACGAGCACTTCCTCGCCTCGCTCGACGAGCTGGACAGCTTGCTCCACGTCGTCGAGCGCGACGGACACGGCGGAAATCGACAAGCCCTCGGCCAGTACGGCCGCCTTCTCGCGGAGGCGCTCGGGCGGCACCGTCGCGAGGAGGCCGGAACGTACCGGCTGGCGCCGCCGAACCGGCCGGGTCGTCCCGCCGGGAAACGCTAAAGAGCCGCCGCCGGACCACGAGGCCGGGGCGGCGATGGCCGGTCGAGCGGGGGAGGCGGTCTGGGTCGAGAAGTACCGGCCGACGAGCCTGCGCGACATGGTCGGCCACGACACGATCGTGCCGCTGCTGAGAGCGTACGCCGAGAAGCGCTCGATGCCGCACCTCCTGTTCGCGGGTCCCCCCGGCACCGGCAAGACGACCGCCGCCATCGCCCTCGCTCGCGACCTCTTCGGCGACGAGTGGCGGCAGAACTTCCTCGAGCTGAACAGCAGCGACGAGCGCGGCATCGACACGGTCCGCACGACGATCAAGGGGTACGCCCGCACCGCGCCGCTGGGCGGCGTCGGGTTCAAGGTCCTGCTCCTCGACGAGGCGGACAATCTCACCTCCGAAGCGCAAGCCTCCCTGCGCCGCCTGATGGAGCGGTACTCCGGCTCATGCCGGTTCATCCTCTCGTGCAACTACTCGTCGCGCATCATCGAGCCGATCCAGTCCCGCTGCGCGGTCTTCCGCTTCCGCGCCTACGCGCCGGCGGCGGTGCGGACCCAACTCGAGCGGATCGCGAAGGCCGAGGGAAAGAAGGTCGACGGCGAGGCGTACGACGCGATCCTGGCGGCCTCCGGCGGCGACATGCGTCGCGCCATCAACCTGTTGCAGCTCACGGCCACCCACGCCGACCACGTCACCGTGAAGACGGTGCAGGAAAACGCCACGATTCCCCTCCGTCGCGAGGTCGAGGGAATGCTCGGGGCGGCGATCTCCGGCGATTTCCTCGGAGCGCGGGCTCGCCTGTACGCCCTCTTCACCGATCGTGGCGCCGCGGGGGAGGAGATCCTGAAGGCGATCCACAGTTACCTACCGGAGATCCCCGACGCCACCCTGCCCGCCCGCGAGAAGGTCCGACTCGTCGAGTATCTCGCGGAGATCGACTTCCGCCTGGCCCAGGGGGCCGGAGAGCGGGTGCAACTGGAGGCCGTCCTCGCCCACCTCGCGACCGAGGGAGCGAAGGGCTCGTAGGGAGCATGGTCCGGCAGAAGGACGTCGCCGCGAAGCCGCGCGTGCATCGACGGGCCGTCGTCGAGGGGTGGCTCGCGATCGCGCCGTCGACCCGGCGAGCGATCCGCGCCCACCGCGTGGAGAAGGGCGACCCGATCTCGGCGGGCGAGCTCGCCGGGCTCCTCGCGATGAAGCGGACGCCCGATCTCATCCCCCACTGTCACCCCGTGGCGCTCACCGCGTCGGCGGTGGAGCTCTCCGTGGGGGCCCGCGGGGTGCGGGTCCGGGCCACGGCCGAGGCGTTCGACCGGACCGGCGTGGAGATGGAGGCGCTCGTCGGCGCGAGCATCGCGCTGCTCACCGTGTGGGACATGGTGAAGTACCTGGAGAAGGACGACCGCGGACTTTATCCGCGGACATCCCTCGGGCCGATTCGCGTCACCGCGAAGGTGAAGGGAGCGCCCGACACACGATGAGCGAGTCATCCCCGACCCCGGCGTCCGGACGCCATCATCTGGGCGGGAGCCGGGCGCTCGGCTTCGGCGTGCTCTCCGTCTCGGACACGCACACCGAGGACGATGACCCGTCGGGCCATCTCGCCCGGGACCTGATCATCGCGGCGGGCCACAAGGTGGTCCACTACGCCCTCGTCGCGAACTCCATCGCCGACGCCCGCGAGAAGCTCGAGCCGTGGCTCAAGGAGCACGCGGTGGAGGTCGCCGTCACCGTCGGCGGGACCGGCGTGAGCTCGCGGGACCTGACCGTCAACGCGCTCGAGACGATGGGCGGGAAGCGGATCGACGGGTTCGGCGAGCTGTATCGCTCCGTGAGCTTCCAGGAGGTCGGCCCCCTCGCGATCATCAGCCGCGCCGGGCTCTACCTGGTGAGCGGCAAGCCGGTCTTCGCCCTTCCCGGGAGCGAGCGGGCGGTCCGCACCGCCCTCGAGCGGCTGATCCTCCCCGCGGCGATCCACCTCGTGGAAGAGCTCGAACGCTGAGCCGCGGCTAGATGGGCCGCACGCCGAGCGCGCCCATGGGGGGCGGTCCCGGGTCCAGCACCTGGGGGGGCAAACCCTGCCCGTCGCAGAGCTCCGACCAGGCGACGTTCGCTTCGATGTGATGCGCGAGCAGGATCCCGTTCGGGGAGAGCGTGTCCCAGGCTGCCCGCAGCTCGAAGCGGGCGCGGGCGAGCTCGGGACCGTTGTCGTAGAGGAAGAGATCGACCTTACCGGCCGCGCTCAGCAGTTCTCGCAGCCGATCGGGCGTGTTGCCGAGCGCGAGGGTCCATCGCGAGCGCAGGGAGGGCGGAACGAACTGGCCGACCCCGACGTCGTGCACGCCGGCCGAACGACCCGCGATCGGTCCGGGTCCGAGCGAGGTGAGCGCCCCGACGCCGTTGTCCGCGAGGCCCTGGAGGATCCAGGCCGTCGAGTACCCCGGACGGACGCCTGTCTCGAGGACGAACGTCGGTCGCGCGCATCGCACGATGAGGTAGAGCAACGCCCCTTGCGGGAGTTCCCGCGTGAACGCGAGGCCGGCGCCCCGCTCGAGAAGAGTGTCGGGGAGATCGCTCGCCCGCAGGTCGCGCCGGGCGGCCAGCAGCTCGGCCGGCGTTACCCGGGTGAGACGGGCGATCCGGTCGAGCGCGGCCTGCCGGAGGAGCAGCATCCGTTGCCGCACCGCCTTGCGCGCGGCCGGCGTCAACAGCGAGGGCAGGCGGGTCGCCCGCGCCAGGTAGGCGGGGACGGCGTCCCCGCTCGCGGTGAGCTCGGCCGCCGTGGGGGACGAGGCCGGCGTCCCCGGTACCGGCGTCACGGCCGACGATAGGTCCTCGTACGGTATGAACGTGATGGGCTCGACCGGGACCGGTGGAGTGCCGGACTCGCGCGACGCCCGTCGAAGACCCGTTGGTGACGACCGGGTGCGCGAGGGATTTAATAGCCGGCCGCCCTCGAAGGGACGAGGAGTTTCCATGCCCGTTCAGGAAGTCGGTGGACCGACCTTCGATAAATTCGCCCAGGACAATTCGGCGGTGGTCATCGACGTGTGGGCGCCCTGGTGCGGCCCCTGCCGGATGGTCTCGCCGATCGTCGATCGCCTCAGCGAGAAGTACAAGGGCAAGGTCGCGTTCGGCAAGATGAACTCCGACGACAACGGCGAGAAGGCCGGTGCCCTCGGCATCATGAGCATCCCGACCCTGCTCTTCTACAAGCAGGGCAAGCTCGTTGACCGCATCGTCGGGGCGTATCCCGAAGAGGTCATCGACGAGCACGTCCGCCGGCTGCTCTGACTCCTCCGCCCCGGGGACGGGCGCCGCTCGACGCGCGGCGCGCGGTCGGTGGGTCGCGACTCGGTCTTTAGTACCGGCGCCGTAGGGGGCGGCGCATGAGCCCGACCCCGACCGACGAGCAACTCGCCCGGTACTCCTTCCAGCGCAAGCTCGACGAGATCGGGGCCGTGCGCGGACGCGCGACCGAACTCGTCAGTCTGTACGTGCCGCCTGGGCGGCAGATCCCGGACGTCATCGGATACCTGCGGAACGAGTACGCGCAGAGCTCGAACATCAAGAGCCGGACCACGCGCAAGAACGTGATGTGGGCGATCGAGTCGTTGATCGGTCGGGTGCGCCAGTACCGAACGCCTCCCCCGAACGGCGTCGCGTTCTTCGTCGGGTCGAAGGCGGTGGGCGCCGACAAGTCCGAGTCGGTCACCTTCATCGTCGAGCCGCCCGAGCCGTTGAACACGTACCTCTACCGGTGCGACTCGACGTTCTTCCTCGACCCGTTGCTGGCGATGGTCCACGAGCCCGACGTCTGGGGGCTCATCGTGATGGACCGCGCGGAGGTGACGCTCGGACTGCTTCGCGGAAAACGCGTCGAACCGCTCCGGAACAAGCAGTCGCTCGTCCCGAGCAAGCACGGCCGAGGAGGGCAATCGGCGCACCGGTTCGAGCGGCTGATCGAGCATGCGGCCCACGACTTCTTCGTACGGTGCGCCGAGATGGCCGCAGAATTGTTCCTCCCTCGCAAGGAGACCCTGAAGGGGATCCTCCTCGGCGGACCGGGCGCGACGAAGGAGTACTTCTACAAGGAAGGGTACCTGCATCACGAACTCCAGCAGAAGGTCGTTCAGCCGCTCTTCGACGTCGGATACACCGACGAGTACGGCCTCAAGGAGCTCGTCGAGAAGGCGTCGAGCACGCTCCACGGACTCGACATCACCGAGGAGAAGCGCCTGATCCAGCGGCTTCTCGGCGAGATCCGCAAGGGCGACAGCGGGCTCGCGGCCTACGGGGAAGCGGACGTGCAGCGGGCCCTCGAGCTCGGCTCCGTCGACACCCTCCTCGTCTCGGAGGGGCTCCGGCAGCGCCGGGTGACCTTCCGCTGCAGCGCCTGCCAGCAGGAGTTCGTCCGGACTCTCCCCGACGAGGCGGTCGACGCGGTCCTTGACGGCCCGTGCCCGAACTGCGGGCAGCGGACCGTCAACGAGGTCGCGTCGGAGGATTACGTGGAGGGCCTCTTCCGCCGGGCCGTCGCAGGGAACGCCTCGGTGCGACTCGTCTCGACCGAGAGCGAGGAAGGGGAGATGCTCGCGAAGGGGTTCCAGGGGATCGCCGCGATCCTTCGGTACCCGCTGCCGCCCCGACCGGCAGCGAGCCCGGCGACTAAGCCCGCGACGAGCTAGGCGCCGGCGTCACCAGAGATTGGAGAGCGGATCGTCCTCGGCGGGCGGGGGCCGCCGCACGCCCCCCGACCGGGTCGAGTCGGGCGGGGCCGCGGAGGCGGTCGCTCCCGGCGGGTAGAGGAGCGCGTTCGGGTAGGACGGAGGAGGAAGCCGCCGGCGCTCGGTGACGAGCACCGTGGCCACGACCGCGACGATCACGACGGCGACGATGCCGAGGAACACGCCGGGCACCCCGGCCCGGCCCCCCCCGGACCCCGAGGGGCAGGCGACCCCGGAGAGGAGGCAGTTCTGGTACGACTGCGCCTGCGCGACCGAAACGGGCGTGCCCTGCACGGGCGCCGTCGAGACCTGGTCGGAGTCGGCGGCGACCTCGTCGACGTTCGGCAGCGACGGGCCGGCGGGCAGCACCGAATTCACGGCGGGGTTGATCGCGCTCGAAGCGTAGAGCCACTCGGAGCCGCCGATCCCGAGGTGCGCAGGGTCGTCGGGTCGGACGTAGAGCGAGGTCATCTGAACGGTGGCGCCGCCCGTGTCATTGGATCCCCACGGGGAGCTCGCGCTCGATCCGAAGAGGTCGACGTCCTCGGGCACGAGGATGAACCCCTCCCGCGCCACGAACGGTCCGATGATGGTGAGCGAGACGTTGAGGTAGGGAACGCCGCCGAACGAGACGCTCCCGCCCGGACCGACGGAGACGCCCCCCAGGACGCTGACGTTCCCGGACGACTGGAGATCCCCCGAGACGCTCGAAGGTCCGATGTCGACGCTCCCCTTCGGGCCCGAGTAGTGGTAGTGGTAGCCGATCGACCAGGAGCCGCTCGCCATGAACGCGCTCGACGACGTCCAGTTCGAGGGGGCCGTCAGCTCGTTGGGCAACAGTCCGAGCGGGGTCGCGAAGGTGACGCTCGCGTCGGCGGAGACGTTCGCGTCGAGGAAGGCGTCGCGGACGAGCCCGTTCGCCAGGTCCACGAGGCTGCCGTGGACCGTGGTGTGAGAATTGAGCAGGCCGATCGCGGAGACGTTCTGGCCGTTCTCCGAGACATTCGCCTCGGTCGTGAAGTTCGCCCAGGCATCGACCGACTCCCACGCATCGTGGACGACGGTGGCGGTGACGGTCGGTGCCCGGCAATCGGGGTAGCAGTACGTGACCTGAAGGTCGACGGCCATCGTGCGATTCGCCGACAGCTCGAACTCCGTGGACGTGAGATTCGTCTGATTCAGGATGACCGAATAGCCGTAGATCGCGCTGCCCTCGTACGTGTAGTGGCTCGAGCTGGTGCCCGAAAACGTCACGGTCTGGACCACCCCGTACGCCCACAGCGTGTACGTCGATCCCGGCGTCAGGTCGGCCGTGGGGGCCGCCGATGCGGCGGCGGGCAGCACGGTCACCAGAACCAGGGCCGAAACAATCACGATCGCGGCACCGGACGCACTGAGCCGAACCTTCATGACCGTGAACTCCCCAACCCGTGGCGCCGAGAATCATGCTGGCTGCGGAAGATAAACGAACGTGTGTCCGGGTACGCGTCCGCTTGGACCGCGTGCTAAGGCGTGACAACGGGGAGGGACGCTCCGAGTGCGGGCGCTGACGGACTCCGAGGCTCGGGTGATCGCGGTGCTGCTCGCCGCGCGACCGGATCGGGAGCGGGAGCGGCTCCACCAGATCGCCATCCCCCGCTCGACGTATCACGCCGTCCGCCGTCGGGCCTATGGCGAGGGGTGGCTCCGGGACCGGTACGTCCCCCACCCGTCGCCGCTCGGTCGACCCTTTGTCACTTTCCTGGTCGCCCGACCGTACGCGGACCGGTTGGAGGAGTTCACGCGCACCGTCTCCGCGAACGACGGGAACGTCGTACTTTGGTCCGGGGCCCAATTGTCGGTCGCCGTCTTCTTCCACCCGAGCGCTCCCGACGGAGCCCGGTTCGTCGCCAAGCTGGAGCGGGACCGGCTCCTAGCGTCCCCGCTGGTCCTCACGATCAGCGCGGACGGCCCGACCGTGCCCGTCTACTTCGATTTCGAGGGGCTCTGGTGCCACCTGGCGGGACTCGAGGGGACGCTCGCGTATCCCCACGGGCTCGGCGGCCAACTCGGCCTGCCGTCCGACGACGGGGAGCCGAGCGCCGGTCCGCTCTCCTCCCACCAGCAGTGGGCGATCGGGGAGCTCCTCCGACGCCCGTTCACCGCGGCGGAGCAGGGTCGAGGCGGCCATCTCGTCGGACCGTTCGGGCTACCGTTCTCCCAGCGGAGGGTGTTGGCCAAAGGTTGGATCACCCATCGCACGCTGCTCGAGCCGGCGCGCCTACCCGCGTACCAGGGTCGATCGGCGGACCAGGTGGTGCTCATCTCGGGAACCCCCAAACCCGGGGCCCGACCCGAGCTGCTCTTCTCGACCCTGACGCACGAGTGCCGGGTCTTCCCGTTCCTCTTTGTTGTGAACCCGAGCCGCTGGCTGCTGGGAGCCCTCGGCGGAGGGGCTCCCGGGACCTCTTCCGACCCGGACCGGCGCGCGGTGCTCCCGACGCTCCGGGAGTCGCTCGAAGGCATCGAGATCCTTCAGGAGGCGGCGACCGGCTTCAGCTCGCCGGTCGACCATCGATACGAGCGACTGCTGCTCCCCGCCCCGTCCGTCGGCCGGCAGCCGTAATACCGAAGCGCGGTTCGCCTCGCGCATGTCGGAATCCGCCGGAGCACGCCCGAGCGGGGCGGCCAGCTCCTCTCTCCGCTGGGCCGGGGTGCTGCTCGTAGTCGGCACCCTCGAGTTCGTGGTCGGGATGGTCGTCGCTCAGATCGGCTACGGGAGCGCCTACTCGCTCTCGAACAATCTGATCTCCGACCTCGGGGTCACGGCCTGTGGCGTCGTCGACGGCACGGGCCGGTACGCGTGCTCGCCCTGGTGGTACGTGTTCGACGGGACGCTCGTGGTCTTTGGCGCGATGATCACGGCGGGGTTGCTGCGCGCCCGGTCCGCGTTCGGACCCGCCCGGTTCGGATCGCTCGGCGCCGCCCTCCTCGTCGTGAACGCGCTCGGGGTGCTCGCGGCGGGGGCGATCCCGGAGAACGTCGGATACGCCGCGCATTCCGCCTTCGCGCTGATCGCGTTCGCGGCGGGCAGCGTCGGCCTGATCGTCATCGCGATCGGGCTGTATCGGGCGCCGGAGTTCGGCCCCTCGTGGGCCGCCTACTCGACCGGATCGGGAGTCGTCGGGGTGATCGCGCTCGCCCTCTTCATCGGCGGGAACGACGTCGGACTCGGTGCCGGCGGGATGGAGCGCCTGATCGTCGCACCGATCCTACTCTGGTTCCTGCTCTGCGGGGCGCAACTGCTCCGGGCGAGCGTGCGGCCGGCGTCCGTCACGCCCTCGCCGTCGAAGCCCTGATATGTACGGCCGTGGGTCGTTCGCGGGGCGCGTAGCCTAGCTTGGATAGGGCATCGGGTTCCTAACCCGGGGGTCGAGGGTTCAAATCCCTCCGCGCCCGCCCCCGCGAGGCCACGGCCCCAATCTCGCCAAGGATCGCTCCGGTGAAGTTCGACCCTGCGGTCGACCTGCCCCTTCTCGACGTCGCCCTGCGCCTCGTCAATCCCACCCAGTTCTCCCTGGCCTCCCCCGCCGGAACTGGACTCAAACCCCTTCCGCCTCGGCTCAACTCGCGGCGACTATTCTACCATGACGATTAGCCGTACCAATTCTGCCGCTGGAGAAGCTTGAGGTTTGGCGAGGGCGGAAGCCTGTCGGCAAACACTGCCGACATGATCGCCATCTACTACTGGTCAGGCTCCGTCGTAAACGGAGTCCCCACCTGTACATAGGGGCCGGAAACTATTTCGTTGGACCCCGCAATTTCACAGTGGGTCATGCAAAAACCCACGGTTGACGTAGCCGGGACGCGACGGTTGCCGGTTCTGGTAGTCGTTACCATCCTGGTCCTTGCGGGCCTACTCGGAGGATGGTACTGGCTTGAACGAGCCGGGAGTTCTCGAACGGCTCCGACCACCCGCGACGATGGCACTACTTTCTATCAGGCTCTCGCGAGCTTGAACTCGTCAGTGACGAACCAGAGCGGGGGGCCCTGGCTGATCTTCTCGGTGATGGGGATCGCAGCCGAGGAGTACTACAGCCCGAACGTGAAGGGGTACGTCAGCTTCAACAACAGCGCGCCGGTTAATGGGTGCCAGATGTCGTTGAACGGGCTGACCATGTTCAACGGGTCGATACCCGTTTTCGACGGAACGTTCAATTCGGGCACCGCTCCGTTTTGGCAACTCGCGTACTACTCGAGCACCAGCAAAGAGGTCTTAGTGGGAACGGATGTAATGGGAGCGCCGCAGCTCTTTACTCCGTTCGCACTCCAGAGCAATTGCACCAACGCGTGGGGAGACTTCGAGCTAGACCCTACGTACTGGACGAGTCAGATTTACTCCAATTCCTCCCTTCCTCCGAACAGCCCGATCGCGGCGCAGTCCGTGTGGAATAATGTCGACACCGGGTACCTTGACAGCCACTTGCCGCTGGTCGAACTTTTCACCTCCGGGCCCGCGATGCTGGCGGCCACGCAGGATCTACCCAACGGACGATTGGGAGTCGACTTTGTGAGCTGTGGGTTGGCCGGGTTCACCGGTTACGAGGGAGACTGGACCGCAGGCTACGGTATGACTTACTACTCCGGAGCGAACAAGAATGGCTCGTACCCGGGAGGGAGCGGATTCAACGCGACAGCTAACTGCTATCTGGGGAATACCGAGACAGTTTCCGGGGCGGTGGTCGGCTCCTACCAGCTGGTGCTCGCTAACGCTACGACCTCCGATGGGTCGAGCACCACCTGGGTAGACACTTCAACCGCGGTCGACTTCGCCTTGGCCAACGGAGGGGAGTACACCGACATGTGGGGACTCGCGAACTGGATGACGAGTTGGAATCTCCTCAATGGGTCGAGCGAGCACGCGTCGCTCGCGATCCCCGGGTGTCGGGCATGGGTACCGACGGTCAGCGACTGTGGGGCGACTGGCTCGGGGTGGTACGCAGTCATTCTGTCGGATAGCGGGGGTTGGCTCAACAGCTACGGTGCACTTCCGGGCGGAGGGACCGGGTGGTCAGAGCCGGTCACCGCTCTCGTGAGCCACCAGCAGGTAGTCATCGTAGTTCCCGACTCATGGAATCTCACGGGCGACGTTCTGTATCTGACATCTACCGTCTCCTCCGCCACCGTCGAGGGTTCACTCACCCTCTGAGCACCTGATTGATGGCGGACACACCCGGGCAAGGATGGGTCGTCAACCTTGTTTTCACGGCGTGAGTCCCTATACCAAGAGGCCGATGCCTGCCAGAGTCAATATGACTCGACCGCGGGGGAACCGGCGGGGAGTTGACGTGCTACGCCGCAAGAAACATACGTGGCGTCGGAG
>Ga0335074_10016376_pt1 | contig 10440 bp, 6 predicted proteins | sample Lox_Sample_23_FD_206715 | JGI IMG/M metagenome (GOLD analysis project Ga0335074, IMG submission 206715) | Soil microbial communities from Loxahatchee National Wildlife Refuge, Florida, United States - Lox_Sample_2.3 | ecosystem: Environmental > Terrestrial > Soil > Wetlands | place: USA: Florida...
AGGGGGCGCCAGCGAGCATAGTCATCTGGGATGGAATGAATAATGACCTGGCAACTTATGAGGAACTGGCACGTTATTTCGCAGGCCGAGGCAGACGCGTAGTGCTAGTAGTCAGTTCCTACCGCATAATGGGAACTCAGACAACGCGTGCAGCCAATGTTGTCCTGGCCCAGGATGAGTTGACGAAAGGCGAAGTCTCACGCCTGGACCAGTTTCTCGGTCAGTTTGATAATAGCTTGAAGACATTGACGAGATTTGGGATGGCAAGCGACTCGACTTTTTTCGCGTTCCTTTACCGACTACTTCCCCCAACTCGAGCAGCAATGCGCGGGGGTCTAGTTCGTGAATTGGAGCGCGTTGAAAGAACCTTGGCGGAACGCTCGGCATCTACCCAGGGGGAATACGAACCCCGGACCGCCATGGGATGGGCACTACTTAAGGCTGGCCTGCTGCCTGATATCGGCTACGATCAAGCTGAAAGCATCGAAATAGCTGGGGAAGAGTTCTCCGCAGCGGAAGACCTCACGAGTCTGATAATGGTTCCCGCACAGTTCGGACTGGCTATACCTCTTGAACTTCTCCTACGAGCCACTGGTCAAGACGGTTACACCGGATTGCCGAAGCTCCTTGCAGATATTGATCTCGTTCGGTGGGTCGAGGATCGCGCCGGGAATTTTCTGCTCACGGCCCGTAGCAGCCTTGAAGCTCAAATTATCGTGCGCAGTCGACTGGGCACTGCAGGAGCAGAAGCGGAATATGCTTCTCGTCTACTGGTCGAAGTAAAAGATCGAGATATCGCTCTTTCCGGACCTGCCGAGGTAGGATTTGCAGTAAATCTCGTGAGGGCGTTCGCGGCGGAGGGCCCAGCAGCGGGACGCTATAGGCCTGAGTACCGCACTTTGGCCACGGCATTGCGAGAGCTTCGCGAGGAGCGAGGTCAGGCTATACCGCGACTGATGCTACAGGAGGCCCACCTGTTGCGCGAATGGGCCATGCGTCAGGCGGATGATGATCGAGAATCCAAACTTCGTGCTCTGGTTGATGCCAGTAATATCCTGCTTACAGCACTGCAATCTGAACCGTCGGCATCGCTTCGTAGTAGTCTGAATGTAGAGCTTGCTTCGACATTCGGCGCTCATGCACAGGCGCTAAGTATGGTTCCAGACGCAGTCGATGAACGCATTCACCTCTTCTCTGAAGCGCGCGCAGCGGCACTTCAGGCAAGGGCAGTAGAGGCGAGCTATCACCCAGTCGACGTCTTGACCTGGACTACGATGGATTTGATCCACGATGGGATACTAGATGAAGCGGAGCGAGCTGAAGCCATCGCAGATGTCTTGAGTGCATTCGAACTTATCGATCCTCAAGAGCTCGATTCATCACAACTCGAAAGGTATCACCGTCGCAGGCAGCAGTTCGCTGAGTCTGTGGGCGATGTCCACCTAGCCGAGGATGCCTTTGAAGCTCTAGCTTCACAAGGGTCAGGAGCTGGGGTCTATCTACGCGCTAGAGCAATTGCCGACCCGGCTGTCATACCGCAGCCAATGTCTGCCAGGGATGCTCTGAATGTCGAGGCTGCGCTTGAGTATCTTGCGCAATATCGCGATCTGGTCCTGAATGATGTCAGGTGTCTCAACCTTCAATTGGACCTGTGGTGGATCTTGCATGCCAAGCAGCATCCCTTTGCCGATGAGCGCTATTGCGTTCCCCTCAACACAAGCGAATGGCGCCAAGCGCATACGATGATACTTGAGCTCGAAGGTACAGGTAGAACATACCGTGAAGTTCCACTCCTATTTTTGCGCGGACTCGCGGAGTTCCATCTTGGCGACTACACTTCCGCTTTCGATACCTTTAGCGAAGTCGAACATCGGTCGGATGAGGTCAGTGGTCGACGCCGTATTGTTCGCTCATATCTTGCCTCCACTGCAGGCGGCCGCCCAGTTGTCTACTCAGGAACCGTAGTATGGGTTTCTGACGATCTACGACGCGGCGAGATCTTTGTAGACGAGCTTCGACGCCGCGTCTCTTTCATTCCAAGAGAATTTGGAAGTAGAGAGCTAACTCATGGCATGGGTGTTAATGATTTTCATATTGGCTTTAACTTCCTTGGCGTTATTGCCGACCCCGCTGGTTATCTGCCAACTCATCGGCCGGGCAACCTACGGTGACACCGCCACAGCCATCACCAAGCTCGCATCTGATGGAACTAGTACGTCTTCGCGAGCAGATAAACAGCCTGGCTGAAGCACTTCTGCCGAGCCGCGCTCCCGTTTTTGACAATGTTTCATTGCTTCTACCTAATGTCGATGGCGTTGCCGAGCTCGCCTTCATTAGGACAGCAAGCTGGCTCTACGTTCACTACTTCGAGGCAGGTCGAGTCGGCATCCGCTTTCTAGTTTATCGACATGCGTCCGGCAGTTCCCAAGGGGCTAGAGATCATCTGGATCTTGTTCATGCATTGCGGACTTGGTCGCAACACAATATAAACCCGATGCCCCAGGGGCGCGACGCTAGAATCTTGGTAATATGTGAAACTTGGTTCAACGTCAGATGTGGCACCCGACTCCCGCGGACCGAAGATCAGTGGGCATCGCTGGTTGAAGCGCTGCTTACAGAAGCGCGAGATTTCTTTAACCATCTCCTTAGCCTGCTGGATTTGATTGAGGACGATGATGATCGGGACATAATATGCCAACAATGGGAAGATCGCCTAAAGCGTGACTGGCCCGCCCACCGCTATCATTCGCTTATTGCGGTCGTTGCCGCTGACCTCGGACGTACGGCAGTGGATCCTGTAGCCTTTTACTCTCGGCACGGACAAGTAATCCGTGACGCTTTGAAGATACTCGACGATGATAGCGATTTTGGTGTCGAGATCCGCAAACAGATAGAGCATATATTGCTCACCGATACTGCTGCTGTCCTGCCGATAACTGGAAGCGACGTTATAACTTACTTTGGCATTTCTCCCGGCCCGGAGGTTGGGCGCCTCCTGGCCTTGGCCCGACACTTGTACGATGATCGGCCGTGTGATCGGGACCAGCTGCTAGAACGCATGCGCGATGTGTGGAGTGACGCGGACAGCGGCCGACAGACACAGTTTACTTAATGCTTCTTATCGTGAGACTTATGTTTATCGCGGACTGGAATTCCAGGCTTAGAAATCAGTGTGGTCACCCCTGGGTCGGGACCGCATTGAATTCCTGTCCGGAACGCCGCCGCTTACGGGTGGCGTTTGGCCCATTCGTAGGACGCTTTCGCGAGGAACACTTTATGGCGGCGAAATGACGGGCTGGGGTCGCTAAGAGGAGATCCTCCGCGGCTGACACCGCTGCGCGCCCGCCCTCTGCCGCTACGACGCGGGATTCCCGCCGTGGGTTCTGGCGATGTGGCATGTGCCGGCCGCCCCGCGGCCCTGCTAGGGCTTCAGGCTGTAAGTCGCCGTCAAGGTACTTCTCGGAATTGACCCATCAAGGACCAAGTGACACTGGAGGCAATCAGGCGCCGTTTATTCCTTCACGCGGTGACGTCTTTCTGAACTGTTGTAAGCAAAAAGCCACGGATGGCATGACGGGAACTGAACCGGTTCTTCGCGGCAGACCTTAATAGTAGTCTGTCGCGGCATTGCTGAGGTAGAGGGCCTCAGTGTCCTCGGCCTCGTTGATTGCTTGTCGAACCGCGGCTGATTTAATGTCCAGGACTCGGAGTTTCTTGTCAGTCATCTCGGCAACAGTCTCGATACGGTGAAACTCACTCCCATACTTCGTAGCGTAGTCGGCCAGGCCTTTGAGTTTCGGAAGGGCATCGCCCAGGTGGAAGCCGTGAGGGTCGACGATCGACACCTTCACGTTCCGGCCGGAGCTAGTGAAGAAGATGAAATCTGGGCACATGCGGCGCCAGTTGCCTCTACCATCCTTGTAGGCTATGGCAAGTGAGTCAGCAGAAGCCCGCCCGGGGTTGCGGTACCAAGCGAGGAAACCCGGTTGCCTCATCTCTGACTCGAGGACGCTACTTTCCCAGGTATTCAGCGTTCCAACAGGAAAGTCGCCGTCGGCGTCAGCCATCAAGTGTGCGGACTTAAAAGCAACCTTGTTACCGTCCCCATCTTTGGTCTCTTCTGCGCGAACACGTGGTCGCTGAATATCTATGCGTTGAGGCTCGGTAGACATGGCGATGATGTCGTCATACACCGTACGTCGTTCATCCGCGAGTCCCTTGATCGCGACGCGGTATTGGGTGAGCCATCTCTGCGTCAGAGCATCCGCCTCACGATCGACATTCTCTTGTACGCCTTCAATCTTAGCCAGAGCAGCGACCTTAACATGCGCATCAAAAAGGCCGTCATCATCGTCATCAGGAATGGCGATGTGTTCGGCGTACTTACGTGCGATGTCCGGCGACAGTACACGGCCAGCAGCCTTGAAGTCAGCTTCAACAGCGCGATCGTCGGCCATCTCTACGAACCCCTCACCTATCTTCACATTGCCTTCGCGGACACTCGCGATAATCGTCTCACCTCTGACTTCCAAGATTCGAGCAGCCACCTCATTCAGGTGGTCCTTGTGGCGGGCAATCAAGCCGTCGAGGGCCGCGAACATCTCCGAGTAGGCGTCTTTGCGAGCATTCGGCCGGAGGCCATCACGGGACAGAGCTTGCCCTAGCGCACTGAGCCTCTTCGTTGGCTTAGCTACCTTGCGCGGCAATGTTTGGGACGGTAGACGATCGAATGCATCCCAGACGCCTTCGGTGATAGCAGAATTTACCCGCATGTCGACGGGGGCGAAGAGCACGCGGCGCCCATCTCCGCCACCTGTATCCCCGCTCCCATCGTCACCCTCGGGCTTCTTTCCGAGCATCATTTCCGCGATCGTTGTGGCGGTCGCCCGAGTGAAGTGCGGCAACACACACTCCACGGAGTTGAGCCGGTCATCACCCGGGACCCGGCGCGCCAACGGAGTGCGAACCATCCGACCCAGCAACTGCGTAATGTGGGTCTTATCCTGCGCCGCGCGGAATGACACGAGTACCTCGGCTCGCGGACAGTCCCAGCCGGTTGAAATGGCATCCTTGGCGAACAGGACCCGGACATGCGTGCTCTCTTGTACCTTCTCTGGGCTCACATGTGGCACCACGTGCCCACCCAGCTCGATTACGCCGTGCTCGCCGAAGACGTGGGCCATTGCGTTGGATGCGAGTTCCGGCCACTCATCCCTGATCGCATTGAACGCCGATAGAAGCAGATCCTCTGACGGCGTATTTGGCACCTGTACAACGAGCAACGGAACGACAAGTTCCTTGCCGTCGTCGCCGCTACCCGCGTACTTCTGCCACAGCGCGGTTGCTTCTTTGGCCCTACGAGTAGCCTGTTTCAAGAGCACCGTGTCGAATTGGCCGGAAGTAGCGGGGAAACCAAGGCGGATGTCGTCCTTCAACAATCCGGATTCCTGTACTCGTCGCGAGTCGACGACAATCGACGGGTAGGACGTGCGTCCCTCCGCTTTAGCCATCGCTTGATTGAACCGGTCGACGGTGGCCGAGATGCCCCACACAATCGGTACCGGAGGGTCGCCGTCAGCGCCATTGATCAACCGGGTAACTATCGTCGAGCGTTCGGCTCGATCACTGGCCGAACGCTGCTTCATACCGCGGTGGGCCTCGTCAAGAATCATGTACAAAGTGAGTTGATCATTCCGTCCCGTGTTGCGAATCGTGTCCCACATCGTGAAGGATCGCGCGTCTGGCATGACGGAGCGCGCGATCAGAGGTTCCTGTTCTTCCCCGGGGGCGCCGCGGACGAGCATCGAGTTTCTAGACAGCTTCTGCGCATTCAGGAAGTACACCTTGCCTGGTTCGAGTTCTTCCTGGTTGAACGTGTTCTCAATTACAACCAAACGTGAGTGACCGATCCGATCGGCCGCCTCCATGAGCCGAAATCGAGTCTGCTCATTTAGCGAAGGATCGTCCGTGAACCAGAGGACGACCGCCCCGGGATCGGGCTCGAAGTCGTAGTCGTCATTACCCTCAAACAGCGCCTCGATGACTGCAGCGGCCATGACAGTCTTGCCTGCACCGGTCGTTGCCGTAAGCGAGAAGGCAACGGGACGATGGCGACGGTGCCAGTCGTCTCGGGCGTCAGCTAGGTTGCGCAAGACTTCTTCCACGGCGTCGTCCTGGTAGTCCTTAAGCATGAATCGCATCGCAGGGTCACTCCCTAGCCGTGTTGACCGCAAAGTTGGTCAAGTAAGACTCATAGATCCGGACCGACTCCAACTCCGCCGGAAGCTCGGCGCATACCATCTGGTATCCGTACTCGTCGTCGGTGATGATGAACGCTACACGGACCGACTCAGCCTTGTTCATCGCCTCAACAAAGGCCGCAGATGCGTCAAGGTCGAACAAGACACCGTAAGTGTCGGCCACCTGGAAGCCATTAGCAACGGAATCGATGCGTCGGCCCTGTGAGCCAGCCCGTAGCCACAACAGCGGCGCAATTGCTTCGAAGGCACGGTTGTGGGCAACCGCCCGCGGAGCTTCGTAGGTCATCCTAAAAAACTCGATATTCTCTTCGAAACCTTCTGACATCGGAAACTCATCGGTGAACTTGTAGTCGCCCCTCACCGATTGGCCCTCCGGTGTGCGGCCCGTCACGGCTGCTCGAAGTCGCGGCTCAGTGATGTAGTCACAAATACCAAGGGCCTCCCATTCAGCATCTCCTGGGCGTAGACCACGTTCGCCCAGTGCAGCCTGCTCGTCGGCGGATACCTCGTTGTTAGTTACCGAGATACATTGTCGGCGTCCGTTATCTTGACGGTTCAGTCGCATGATAGCGTGCGCCGTCGTTCCTGATCCCGCAAAGAAGTCCAAAACTATGGCACTAGGCTTGTTCGCTACAGCAAAGCGCAGCGCATCTTCGACGGCGTAGAGAGACTTTGGGAAAGGGAACTTGCGGCCTGGGATCAAGGCAGTCAACACCCCGGAGCCATAATAGCCGGCGTTGTGACGGGCACGATTCCATACTGTCATTCCGGCGCGTTTAGATCGCTCAACCTGCTCAAGCTCAAGTACTCCATTACCATCCCTCCCCGTCACCGCGATCTCACCGCGATCGATGCGTTCAAGCTGGCCTCGGTTTAGGTACAAGATAGTCCAGCGATCATTTCTCCTATCATACGCTCCTACTTTTGCTATTCCCTTCGACGCCAAATTCGCCAGCGTTTCCGGGGCCAGCTGCCACCGCTTCTCTGTACCATTTCTCGCTAGGGGCCAGACGGCCACAAGACCGTCCGGGGTCTTTACGTTGTCACGTGGCATGTCGGCAGGAGGCGCTGCACCAATCTCTACGATGCGCTTGGCGACGGGATCAATGTAGACCGGATAGAAAAGATTCGGCCGATCCTGTCGTCGGGCCTCATTGCTGCCTTTGATAAGACGCTCCCACCTAACAGCTTCATCACCATCTGCGGAGGGCCGTTCCTCAGTGAGTAGATCGTCGTTCGTCAGCGCGGGTCCAGCTGAACCAAAGAAGATGAAGAAAGCGTATTCTTCGACTCGCGTGAACTCTCGGTTACGAGCTACACCCCGATGGTTAATGGCGATAGTGACCATTTGCGTCTTCGCCCCGGGAAATACTTGCTCGATAAGCAGCCCCAACCGATGGATTTCCCTCTCGTCAATCGTGACGATCAGTACAGAATCCTCGGGTTTCAGCAACCTCTTAGCCAGCACCAAGCGCCGCTCCATGAATGCCAACCACTTCGAGTGTCGGTACAGATCCTCGCCATCCACATAGTCGTTGTTGTACTTCCAGTCACGCGCACCCGAGTTGTATGGCGGATCTATGTAAATCGCGTCGACCTTCCCTTCGTGTGTGTACAACAGGGCTTGAAGCGCATGGAAGTTCTCGGCGTTGATTACCGCGTGAAATGGCTTGTCGCCGCCGCGGTCGAGGCGTCCTGTAGACGCTAGTCCCGGATAGATCGGGTCTCTGAACTCCGCGACAACGATAAGGTCGTCAACCAGACGAGCATCCGTCTCCCGTCCGCCATCAGGACTTGTCTGCCGGATGAGGCTGGCAACCCGTGCGTGATCCCTTCCCGCGATCGACGCAACGCGCCAGAGTCGCCTGTCTACCCTCTCGGCCGGAGCTCCCCGCTCGGGAAGAAAGCGAACCTTGTCGCCCCGCCGGATAGTGCGGCCTGGAAGGTCGACAGTCTCTGGGACGTGCCGCTCAAAGTTTAGGCCAAACGCCCTGCGCTCGCTAAGGATCTTGTACTCGCGGGCGAGATCAGCCGCGAGACGCGCATCCTTGCGTTCGATTTCGCGGAGCAACTCCGTCAACCGTGACATCTGCGCCCTCCCCATGCGCTACACGACCCCCGCCTGTCCCGATGTTGCCGGAACTCTACCAGTGACACGGACAGTAGCGGATGATGGAGATCGTTCATCCAGATGCGCTCCTCAGGACAGGTGCAGCAGCTTGGCTGCAGTGATCTAGAAAGATCTCCATTAGAACCACTATCCCACCAACTTCAGCCGAGTCGGCGCCTTTACAACGTTTCGCTGTTTGAGATTCTTCACATTGCGTTCAAACAGGAGATTTTCGCATTACCCTCCCAATAAGGACCGCAGCTTGGACAGTGCATGCCCTCAGCCTTGTAGACCAAATGGTTGCCCCAGCCGTCCTGATCACGTGGTCATCGCTGCCATGTCACCCTCGCGAGCAGTTGGCGAGCGCGGGAGTGTGTCCGCGCGTGACAGTGACGCGCATTGTGAGCTTGCACTTTTCAGTCATCAGTGGACTCGCCGCAGCGAGTTCTGCTCCGGCAGCTTGCAGAGGCCTGGGTGCCAACGACCGAGTCGAACCAGACGGCCCGGCGTATGGAGGCTATCGAGCATGACCGATGTCACGATGAGCTCGTTCCCGAGTTGCGATGTCTTGACCGCGTGGGAGCTCGGCCAAACACGTCCCGCACTTAGCGGGCTACGACGACGATGCCGGGGGTAGCGCGCCAGGCGATTACAGGGGCGTGGCCCGGATCGTAGGGGTGGACGTCGCGATCTTCTGGGTCGCCGGTGTAGTGGAGCCAGTTGCCGCCGCGGGCGGCGAAGATGCCGATTCGGGCGTTGCACTTGGTGCAGTAGGGCTCTAGCGCATCGTCCCCGTACGGCAATTCGTCGTCGGGGCAGGGCTCGGTTGCGTCGAGGATGGTGTCTAGGACGCCCGGGGCGTAGCCGGCTAGGAATACCAGGCTCTCGGCTAGGCGGTCGGGATCTAGGGGCGCTAGCCGGGCCAGGCGGCCGGTCGGGTCGGAAATGGCCAGCGAGTCCTCGGCGGCTTCGCCGAAGATGGAGTACAAGGACATGTCGCCTCCTGGAGAGGTGGTGTGTTCCCAGGGCCGTTCCGGTGGGCCAACACCGGGGCGGCCCGCTTTGGGCTTTGCGCCAAGTCTATCGTGTGTAGTTACGATCTACTTCCATTGATGTGTCGTGTTGTCGTAATTGTGTGCGATCAACTCGGGCTCGATGGTTAGGGCGGTGTGCAGGGCTCAGCAGGGTGTTCACCTCAGCGACTCCTGCGGGGGATTCAAGATCGTCGGCCATGTGCTTACGATCACAACGTCAGTTCGCTTTCTCTTATTAGGAGCATCCGATGAGTGAGCCCACGATCGTCCTCGTGCATGGCGCCTTCGCAGACGCGTCAGGCTTCGCCGGAGTCATCGCCGAACTCAGCAGCGCCGGTTACCCCGTGGTCGCGCCCCCGAACCCGCTCCGCAGCCTCGCGTCCGACGCCGCCACCGTTGCCGCGGCGGTCAGCGCCATCGACGGGCCGGTCGTCCTCGTGGGGCACTCGTACGGCGGGGCGGTCATCACCCAGGCGTCGGCCGGGCTCGACAACGTGACGTCGCTGGTGTACCTGGCGGCGTTCGGGCTGGAGGTCGGCGAGAGCTGCGCCAGTTCACAGCAGCCGTTCCCGCCGTCGATGCTCGCCACCACCGCCGCTCCGACGTCGCAGCCGGCCGTGGGCGCCGCAGGAGGGCCGGACCTGTACATCAGCAGGGAAGGGTTCCGCGAGACGTTCTGCGCCGACGTGCCGGTCGACGTCGCCGATATCATGTACGCCACGCAGCGGCCGCTGGCCGCCGCCGCGCTGAACGAGAACGCGACCGCCGCCGGGTGGAAGAACAAGCCGTCCTGGTTCCTGGTATCCGGGCACGACAACGCCATCCCGCCGGACGCGGAGCGGTTCTACGCGCAGCGGATGGGCGCCACCACCGAAGAGATCGACGGGTCGCACACGGTGTTCATCGCCAGGCCGGTGGCCGTGGCGAGCTTCATCAAGAAGGCAATCGCCGGCTGAGGTGCCCCGAGAGTCATAAAGCGTCGTGGTGGCCGAGTACCTCGACACCGGGGTGCTCGGCCACCGGCGCCAGGCACATA